>Ga0114996_10000301_pt1 | contig 69476 bp, 67 predicted proteins | sample ArcticOcean_MG_C_4_FD_87039 | JGI IMG/M metagenome (GOLD analysis project Ga0114996, IMG submission 87039) | Marine microbial communities from western Arctic Ocean - ArcticOcean_MG_CB4_134 | ecosystem: Environmental > Aquatic > Marine > Oceanic | place: Arctic Ocean: Canada Basin | collected...
GTTGTGGCGTGAAGAGGGTAAGGAGCCTGAAGAGCGGGTCTTAGACCCGCCGCTACCGAGAAGGGGCATGGCCGTCGCTGACGACGATTTTCAACAAACCGCACGAAACGCGTATCGCTTTGCCTTGGGGTTTTGATGGCGAATTCCTAATAATCGATTTGAAGTCGATGAGTAATCGGGCTCGCTGGTGATTGTTATTGGTCCGGTGGAGTTCGCGATGCAGGTGTTGAGATGCCGCGTAGACGAGACTCCCAGGGTCAGGGCGGTCGCCTGACAGATCTTCGTCCCACTATGGGTCGGGTTCTGGGCGCGATGTTCTCGATGCTGGGTCCGGCTGGACCGACCGGCATGCGGGTGCTTGATTTGTTTGCGGGCACTGGTGCACTGGGTATTGAGGCTTTGCGACGAGGTGCCGAGTACTGCGACTTCGTTGAGATTGATACGAAGCGGTGCGGTGCAATCAGGGGGGAACTGGAAAGGCTGGGGTTCGAAGAGCGAGGTAAGGTTCATCGTGGGAATGCGGAGTCGTCGTGGAGCCAGTTGGCTGGCAATTACGACCTGATCTTTATTGATCCGCCATACAAGTCCGAGGTGTACGGCCCGGTACTTGAACGCCTTGGGACGCGGGGGGCAGACCCTGAACTCACCAATCTGAACTCCATTATTTTTGCAGAGCACGGCAGCAAAGCATCGTTGAACGATAGATACGGGTTACTGGAAAGATCGACAGTGCGGAAATACGGGGACACGGGTTTGAGTGTCTTCAAAATCCGACTGGATGGCGACCGATTGGATGGCGATTAGTAAGTTGGATAGACCGAATCACAAGGCAGTTTTTCCAGGCACGTTTGATCCCTGCACGAACGGGCATGCGGATGTTGCTGTTCGTGCGGCGAAACTCTTTGACGAGGTGGTTGTAGCTGTTTACGAGACACCGCCGAAGACGTTGCTGTTCGATACCGATGAACGCATTGCATTGTTCGCAGAGGCGGTAGCCGGAATCGACAACATCACGGTAATGCCGTTCAGCGGTATGGCCGTGCAGTTCGCCGAGAGCATTGGTTCACGGGTGCTGGTACGAGGCCTGAGGATTGGTCTCGATTTTGAGCACGAGCGCGAGATGGCGCTTGTATGGAGGAAGTTGGCGCCTGAGATTGAGGTTGTGATGCTCACATCATCACTGGTCAATCAATACGTCAGTTCCACCAGGGTTAAGGAAATCGCGAGTCTGGATGCGGATGTCTCAAGCTTCGTTCCACCTCACGTTGAGAAAGCACTTCTAGAGCGGCTGGGTAAGACCGGAAGCTAATGCTAGAAGTGGGAGGCATGTGCCTTCAGGTTACTCAGGTTCAAACATATAGTCCCAAACTAGGGGGGGAATGATGAGTATAGCTGAGCTTGTAGAACAGCTAGAGACCGAGTTTGTAGGGGGGAATCGACTTCCCGGAACGTCACGCAAACTGGTCAACATGGATGATGCAACACGGCTGATTGAGTCGCTGCGCACGCAGCTCCCGGAAGAGATAGCTGAGGCACAGGGCATCATTCGTCAGAAAGAGGGCATCCTCAAGCAGGCGGAGCTGGAAGCACGAAGAATGCGCCAGTACGCTGACGAAGAGGCGACTACGATTCGGGAGACAGCCGAAGAGAAGTCGACTGCTGCCACGGAAGCTGCATCACAGCAGGCGATTCGGATGATTGAGGAGACGGAAGTCTTCCATGCTGCTGAGCGCCGCGCTGAAGAGATCGTCGTCACCGCTGAAGATAAGGCGCGAGCGATTATCGAAGTGGCCGAGGAAGAGGCTGGCAGCAGGATTGCTGAAGCTGACGCCAAGATTGGCCGTGAAGTGGGCGCAGCAGAGGCTGAAGTCAGCAGTCGTCGTGAAGGCGCTGATGAGTACTCTCGAGAGCGCTTGTTTGCCCTTGAGCAGCACCTTGCTGACATGCTGGGCCAGGTTCGCAAGGGTATCGACGTCCTTGACCCTGACCTGACGATGGCTAACTAGAGAATAAAACGGGGAAGGCAGGTTTGAAACCTTTGAAACCTGCCGCTACCTGAAAAAGCAAAGAGCCTCCGGGGTGATCCCGGAGACTCTTTGCTTTTTTGGGCTTTGTGCTTCTTGATGACACTAGGCTGCTAGGGCTTCACCATGGTGCCGTCGGCGCGGCGTGGGGTGTCCCATGCTCCGCCAAACTCTCGTTCCTTGAACGGGTACTTGGCGGCCAGTTCCTCGTCTATGTCGATGCCGAGTCCTGGCTTGTCGTTGCTCCACATGTGGCCGTCGCGAACTTCAGGGCAACCGGGGAAGACTTCCTTGGTGCGGTCCTTGAAGATTGCGTACTCCTGAATACCGAAGTTCCAGGTGTTGAGGTCAAGATGCAAATTCGCGGCGTGACCGACTGGTGAGGTGTCACCAGGGCCGTGCCATGCGGTGCGGACGTTGAACGCCTCACAAAGCGCGGCGAGCTTCTTGGCCGGAGTGATTCCACCGATCTGCGATATGTGGACTCGCATAAAGTCGATGAGGCGGTCCTTCACCATCGGGATCATTTCGTGTGGGCTGTTGTATAGCTCACCCATTGCGAGAGGGGTGGCGCACTGTTCACGCACCATGCGGAAGTAGTCATTGTCTTCCGGTGAGAAGAGGTCCTCCAGGAAGAACAGATCAAACTGCTCAACGTCTTTGGCAAACTTGACGCCCAAGATCGGGGGGATGCGTTCGTGGACATCGTGCAGCATCTCGAAGTCGAATCCGACCTTGTTACGGACGTGGTCGAACAATGCGAGTGCATTGCGAATGTAAGGCTTTGGTTCAAAGATTCCGCCGGGGTGGGCGTAGAGCTTGTTGGGATCGAAATCTCGGACCCGGTTGGTTACCCAGCGAGGGCCGGTGAACTCTGCTGGCTTGCCAGAATTCTCATCTTCTTTGGATGATCCCTTTCCGGCTCCGTAGTTAGACGTGAGGCCGGGGGTCTCCATCTGGACTCGGACGTTGTGGAATCCCTGGTCGATAAATCCGAGGATCTGATCTTCGATATCGACCAGATCGGAGCCTGATGCGTGCACGTAGACACCAGCAGCGTCACGGGCCTTGCCGCCAAGCAGATCGTACACGGGCATGTTGGCCATCTTGCCCTTGATGTCCCAGAGCGCTTGGTCGACGCCGCTGAGGGCGTTGTTCAAGACCGGTCCGTTGCGCCAGTACGAGGAGACGTAGGACGACTGCCAGATGTCTTCGATATCGGCCACGTCACGCCCGATGAGGAACGGTGCAAGGTAGTCCTCGACCGCTGCTTTGACGGTGCTGGGGCGCTGGGTGAAGGTGGCGCAGCCGATGCCGTAAAGCTCGGGCTCGCTGGTGTCGATCTTCACGATGACGAGCCTGATGTCGTCTGGCTCTGTGAGGATGACTCTGACGTTACGAATAGTTACGTTGCTCATGTGTGTCCTGCGTGAGTGCGGGTGTTGGTCTGGGTGCGGGAGGATATTGTACGAGGGTGGGGGTGGAAGCGTGTGTTGTCTGGCGTAGATCTCGCGTTAAATGCAAACGACGGGCGTGATGCCCGTCGTTTACGGCCGGAACGGGGCCGCCTGGTTCGCTCAGTGAGAGGTCTGAACCTGGCGGGCCTGCGATATAGGGGCCGGCTAGTTGGCGAGAATTGCCGCTGCTTTTGCTTCTGCCCAGATCAGGGATGCATTATTCAGGCGGGATGTGCCTGCTTTGAGGTCTTCCTCAAAGGCGACGCCGTACTCGACGATGTTGGCGAAGTAGAAGCTGAGCTCAATGAAGCCGTCCTGGGTCTCTCGAATAGCGTCGCTGGCTAGGCCGTGCGCCGTTGTGGAGGTTTCCGGGGTGTCGATTCGGTCCCATCCGACTATTAGCGCCTGGGTGTCGTCGGCTAGCTTCTCTGTGAGGTCCTTGCCGTCGATAGCACGCTCGTCATAGATCTCTGGTGATTCAAGGGCGATACCATTGTAGTCAACGAGAAATGCGTTCCACTCACCCACAATTTCGTTGTGCTGTGAGACAAGTGGTGTGATTGATTGTTCGTATAGCGAGAGTGTTGTGCCGCCACCGAACAGGAGCGCGATCAGGGCGATTGCGCCGATTCCGACCGCAATGATTGCGGCTGAGATGGCGATTGTGCGCCCACCGATGGCCCGTGCGGGGCGCTCGATTCTCTCGATTACTTCAACAGTAGTCATGGTTACAGGTTCCCATTACTTTTTAAGAATTGGGCAGTTGTTCCGGCCAAGGATATGTAACTGTGTGTTCACTGGGCTTCAGCATCAGGCATTGCGGTTGCGAAGGCGGCTCATTCAGGCTCGTGAGGCCATTGAAATCGCGCTTTGCATCTAGACCTCCACGTGCACTTTGAGTGAGCCTGAAGATTTGTCGTACGCGAGGTCAAAGCCCTCCTGAATCTCTTCCAACGAGACCCTGTGCGTGACCATCTCTCGCAGTGGGGTCCGACCGCTGGCGAGGATGTCGATCGACACTTCGTAGTCGTGGTGTCCGTCTACAACGCCGTAGCAGGACGATAGCAGGACCGTCTTCTCTTGCAGCATCGGGCGCATGAAATCAAATTCAAACGGATCGCGGAAGCCGCCGATGATGATGGCTTTGCCCTGTGGTCGGCACGTTTCCAGTGATTGGACGAGTGTGTCTGACCTTGTGCCACCGATAGATTCCAGCACTATGTCTGCCCCGCGGCCATCGGTTTCATCGCGGGCTGCCTCTTCAAGTTCTCCCGGCTCAGAGCCGACGACGATGTCGGCGCCCATTGCCGCAGCGGCCATCTTCTGCTGATCGTACTTGGCGGAGGCGATGATCTTGCCGGCACCGAGGTGGCGGGCGGCTGCGATGGCGGTGAGGCCGATGGTGGCGGAGCCTACGACGGCAACGGTGTCACCGGGGGCCATGCCACCCCATCGGACGGCGTGCACGGAGACGGCCAACGGCTCGACTAGAGCGCCGTCGGTCCAGTCCATGTCGTCGGTGAGTTTGAAGAGACCGGCAGGTTTGCGGGTCATGTACTCAGCAAATCCGCCACCTGTATCGCCAGATTTGTTCTGGCAGTGGCGGTACTGGCCTGAGCGGCAGTACCAGCAGTTGAGACACGCCTGCCCTGCCCCGATTGTTTCGATAGCCACCCGGTCGCCAACCTGCAGGTCTGTTTCGCCATCTGGCAGTTCAACAATCTCGCCGGTGACTTCATGCCCGCTGGGGACTACCTGCTGTTCAGTGCGCTCATTGTTCATGTGGAGATCGGAGCCGCAGATGCCGGACTGGCGGACTCGGATAAGTGCGGAGCCGGGGAACGGCGCTGGCATCGCAAGATCGTCGCGGAAATTAACCTTGTCGCCACCATCGTGCAGCGCACCGCGCATTATGTCCGGCATATGTCCTACCTCAGCATTTATTGCTATCAATTAAGAATTTGGAGTGGTGTGGATGCAGGATTGTACCCGCGAAGAGGCAACCGTTTGCGTTACAGTCGAGTTCTTGCGCAAAAAGAACCGGACATTTTGAGGCCCTTCCCGGGTCCAGAGAAGAGGATCAATTGGTGACAGAAGCGGAGATGCTGCGGTCTCGGGCGAAGTTCAGGGGCGTGTACGCGATTCCTGTGACGGCGTTCCATGAAGACGGATCGATCGACTTCAAAGGCGTGTCGAAGTGCGTTGAGTACTGCATTGCTACTGGCTCGCACGGGATTGTTATGCCAGTCAACGCCAGCGAATTTTTCACACTCTCTGACTCTGAGCGCGTTGCGGTCATCAAGGCCGGGGTGGATGCGAATGCCGGGGCACTGCCGCTGGTAGCCGGTATCTCAGGAGTGTCTGTCCAACATGCGATTGAGCTGTCGCTGTCGGCGCAGGAGGCCGGAGCGAACGCGTTGATGGCACTGCCGCCGATCTCTCGTAGCGTGTCGCCGTTCGTGATGGAGGAGTACTACCGAGGCATAGGTGAGGCGGTTGAGATTCCGGTGTTCATCCAGAATCACGACCCGCCAGCAGGCCAGAAGATTCCGCTTGATGTGATGGTTCGCCTGCTGAAAGATGTGAAGACGATCTCCTACATCAAAGAAGAGACGATGCCGCCGGGTCAGGCGATCACCGCAGAGTTTGAAGCTGCTGGCGAGGCGCTGGAAGGCGTGATGGGCGGCATGGGCGGTCGTTACTTGCTGGACGAGTACGCTCGCGGCGCCAGCGGCACGATGCCGGGCTGCCACGTGCCAGACGTTCACGCGGCGCTGTGGGGTGCGCTGGAGCGCGGCGATGAGGCGGAGTCGATTCGTATCTACAACAAGATGGCGCCGATGCTCTTGTTTGAGAGCGCGTTTGGCGCTGCTGTGTACAAGAACGTGCTGCATCGTCGAGGGGTGATCGATTCTCCATACATGCGGGGGCCGGCACGCAAGCACATGGATTCTCGGGACTCAGATGAGTTGGATCGACTGCTGCTGGAGGTTTCTGAGTTCTTTACGTGGAAGGGTTAGGTTGTGCGTGGGAAGTGGCGCGTTGATGTGGCGTTGGGGATGAGATCCTCACGTCGGTTGCGGAGCCGCCGTCTTCAGGACGATGAATTGGGCGTGGCGTGTTGATGGGATTGGCTCGTTGAATATCAGACTCGCAAATGTAGAAGATGCTGGACAGATTGCCGCGTCGATAAACGCGCTGATCCTGGAGCTGGGTGGTGGTGCTCTGCCGGTCGCCGAGGCACAGGCGATGTGTGATCGCGTCATTTCGGGCGAAGCTGACGGTGCGATTGTCGTTGCCGATGATGGAGATCGCGTTGTGGGTGTTTGCACGGTCTCGTTTCAGGATGCGATCAGGACGATGGGCAAGTACGCCATCATTCAGGAGATGTATATCGATGCGGCGCATCGAAACGGTGGGCTCGGTGCCCAACTGGTGGACGCAGTGTCGGCAGAGGCGGCTAGTCGCGGATGCAGGATTGTGGAACTGGGCACGCCGCCCGGTGGGGCGAATGCCGAGCGCTTTTATGAGCGCATCGGATTCTCGCATGTAGGACGCAGGCTGAGGCGCGTGTTGAATTCCGGTGAATGAAGACCGCGGGCTGATCAGGATCATGTCTATGACTGATCCTGGGTCGATGGCGATTGCTGCTCAGATTCTTACGGATCACGATGTTCCGCATGTGGTGCATGGCGACAACAGTCAGTATCTGTACGGCGCGCTCAACGCCGCTTTGAGTGCGGTGCTGTTGGTTGAGGGGCGCTACTTCGACAACGCCATGGAGTTGCTGGATGGTCTGCCTGAGTTGTTGCGGGCTCCTGAATAGTTTGGCAGAGAGGTCAGATCGGGTCGTCTACGAGAGGCAGTTCTGTTGGTGATCGGACATCGCATTCCGATGATGATGAGTCGAATAGCTGCGTGATCAGGAACAGGACTATCCCGGCGAGGATCGCTACATCCGCCAGGTTGAATACACCGTGAAAGCCGCCGTCAATCCAGTCCAGTACGGAGCCGCCTATGAATCTGTCGAGCAGGTTTCCGAAGGCGCCTCCAGTCATGAGGCCGACGTAGAGTGATCCGGAACTGTTGGTTTGCCACGCCCAGCGGAGCATGAGGACGACTGCGATTCCGGCGATCCCGAGAACCAGAACGCCGAGCATGCTGTTGCCGAGTCCGATTGGGGCAGATGAGTTGTACAGAATTCTCAATTTGACGTCGCCGAAGAGACCGACCACGGAGTTGCCAAGGAAGTGGAAGATCAGCGCTTTGGAGAGCGCGTCGGCAGCCAGCGTTAGGCCAAATGCCCACAGTAGGATATTTCTGTAATTACGAGTGGTGTTCACGCCATTAACTTTGTGGATCAGTTCTTCTATCGAGCGGTCAGTGTGGCTATTACATTAACGCCTAGTTAGCGATCGGTTCCAGGCCAGTCGTATACGCGGATACGACTGAACCGCCTGTTCCGGCTTCCGCATGATCAGGCGGGATAGTCATCAGAGCCGCTCGATGAGCGTTCTGACTCTGCGTGTTTTTTACTGCGGATAGCGAAGATGATGACGATGAGCGGGATGGCCACGATGATGATGCCCAAGATGATGACGATAGCTATGGCACTGAGGCCCGTCGTCACGTCTATCTGGTGTTGGATCCACTTCCAGAGTGTGGGGTCTACGGACTCAGAGTGGTGGGCGACCGGGGCGAGGGGCGCGGCCATGGCGGGTTAGTCGCCTTCAGCGATCGGCTGCAGGACGGTATCGCCGGGCTTCTGATAGCGGCCGGAGTATTTACGCTCGTTGATTGAGAGGCTGATAACTCCTGCGATGAGCAGCGTGATGAAGCCTCCGGCGAAGGCAGGGTCGTAGGTGTCGAACATGTCGAAAACGATGCCGAATGCGAGCACTGCGCCTGCTCCGCCCAACTGATGGGCGAGGTTGATCAGCCCTGAGAGTGTGCCCAGCGTTTTGACTCCATAAACATCAGCGGTTAGAGATGTTGTGAGCGGCACGGTTGCGAGCCATGAACCACCGCCGATTACGGCGAACGCCCACAGCGCAACGTTCGGAGGCAAGACGATGAATGAGAGGAACGCGAGGGATCGGATTAGGTAGACCATGCCGAGGAGGGTCTTCCGCTGCATCTTGTCGGATAGGTACCCGATGGTGAGTACGCCAAGAGCGTTGATGCCCATCAGCAGGCCAAACGCTACTGCCGCCTTGCCTGCGGAGATGTCCTGATCCACGGCCCAGCGCACAAAGTGAACAGAAATGCTGGCGGTCGTGATGCCGCAGACGACGTATGCCATAGAGAGCTGCCACATTGGGGCTGAGGCGTATGAGTCTTGCCAACGATCAGTGTTTAGCGGGCCGGCCAGTTCCTTAGGGGGTGGAGTGTCGAAGATATCTCGTGTGCGCTCGTAGCCATCCTGCTTCAGTCCCATGTCTTTTGGCCTGCTCTTGAGTAACAGAAGTAGGACTGGCAAGCCCAGTGAAAGCATGATTATGCCCATGACGACCCAGGCCGTCTGCCAGCTGAATTGGATCAGAAGATAGGCGGCGAATGGAACGAGAATCAACCCTCCAACAGAGCCTCCCGAGGCGAGGATACTCATGGCTGTACCTCGTTTGGCACTGAACCACTGGGCGACGACTGGCCCGCCTGTAGAGAACATGATTCCGCCCGAGAAGAAGGAAATCACGAATCCGTACATGAAGATCAGCATGTAGGCGTTGGTGACGAAGGCCATGGCGATTGTGCCAAGGCCCATGGGGATGAAGCTGAGGATGATGATGGGTCGGCCACCGTACTTGTCGGTCAGGTTGCCGAAGAGCGGCTGCGACGCGCCGTTCATGAGCCAGCCAAGGGATGCCGCAACTGAAATGAGCGTGACGGATGCGCCGAAGTCGTCTTCCCACGTTTTGACGAAGACGCCGTATGAGCCACGCACCCCAACACCGACGAAGATGGTGAAGAAGAGTGCGCCGATGACGTACCAGCCGTAGTAGGCGGTGCTGGCTTTGTGGAAGAGAGATGACATTGGGGTAAAAGTTTAGTGCAAGTGATCGTACGGGGCCATATGTAAACCGGGTAAACGGGAGATTACTCGGAAAGGGCGTTCAAGGTTGCCAGTCCCACGTCGCGACGTCCGGCCGTCACGATTGTCATCCTGCGGGCGCCTTGGGCCGTGGGATCTCCGTGTGGAGCGCGGGCCGAAGGCGATCAGCGGATGAGCATGGTTGTTTGCGCGTGGCGGTTGACGAGGCTGAGATCCCGGTCGCTGAGCCGCCCAGGATGACAACATTCTTGGGTCGTTGGATCACTCGTGCGGGCTGCAAGACCGCACTATTTGCAACCGGGTCAGAGACTGCGGTGATCGATCTGCCCTACCCGTCTATGCCGAGCTTGTTCGCCATGTCTATGAAGCTTGTTGCGCCTATGTCGAGTCCGGAAGCTGCCTCGAGTTCGGCCTTGCGTTCGCCTGTGCCGTATTCGGTTGGGCGGGCTACAAAGGCGGTGGAGAGGCCGGATTCCTGGGCGGAGAGGAGGTCCCCGTTGTGGGCGGCGGTCATCATCACTTCGTGCGGCTCGAGGCCGAGGAAGGTTGCGGCGGAGAGGTAGACCTTTGGGTCTGGCTTGTAGCTGTTGACGAGATCGCCTGAGAAGACAACGTCCCAGGGAAGACCGCCGTACTTCGCCATGTTGACGAGGAGTCCGATGTTGCCGTTGGATAGCGTGCCTATGACGAACTTTGACTTCAGGAGCGTGAGCCCTTCAACAGAATCAGGCCATGGGTCGAGCCTGTGCCATGCTCGGTTGAGATATTCCGTCTCTTCTTCCGATAGGCCAGTGATGCCGAACTCTGGCAGCAGGATGTCCAGTCTTTCGCGATGCATCTGGTCGGCGGTTCGCCACTCACGCTTGCCGTCCCGGAACTCCTGCATTCCATCGCTGTAGCCGCCGCGCCATCGGTCGGCGAAGGCTTGCCAGTCGCGATCGACGCCGAGGCGTGTACCCACTACGCTGATCTCGCGGGTGATCGAAGTTCGCCAATCGACTACTGTGCCGAACACGTCGAATACAAGTGCTTTTACGTGGGAGGTATCGCTACTCATTTGGATTCCTGATTCATTAAGTGAGGGCGTTTGCGGGCATTATCGTCTATTGCTTCCTCGACATGGAGTGAGGTGGGTGCGATGCTTGGCCTGATTCCTGCTAGTTGGGTCGCAATGGAGTTTGAATATGCTGGTAACACAGGCGATAGCGGAAATTCTCAAACGGGAGCGCACGGAGTACCTCAGTTGCTTCCCGACAACGCCTGTAATTGAGGCGGCAGCCGAGGTTGGAATCCGGCCGATTATCTGTCGGCAGGAGCGCGTGGGCGTCGGAATCGCTGATGGCTACGCTCGGGTGACCAACGGGCAGACCCCTGCTGTGTTTGCGATGCAGTACGGGCCGGGCGTGGAGAACGCTTATCCGGGCATTGCGACGGCGTACTCAGACTCATCGCCAGTGTTGCTGCTTCCGCTGGGACATCCGCGGGCGACGCAGGATACGCATCCGCTGTTTAGTTCGATGCGTTCGATGGAGTCAGTTACGAAGAGCGTTGAGCAGCTGACGGTGCCTGGGCGATTGCCTGCCACGATGCGTCGGGCGTTTTCGCAGCTTCAGAACGGACAGCCGGGACCGGTGATGGTGGAGATACCGGCTGACATCGCGACATCGGAGATCGACCCTGAACTGGTTGCCGCGTATCGACCGGCGCCGGTTGCGAAGTCGATGGGTGACGCGCAGGAGACAGCCTCGGCTGCGGAGTCGTTGCTGGGGGCTGAGCGGCCGGTGATTCTGGCAGGTGCTGGCGTGTTGTACGGCGAGGCGTGGGATGAGCTGACCGAGCTTGCGGAGTACCTGCAGGTGCCGGTTGCCACGACCATGGCGGGAAAGAGTGCCTTCTCAGAGACGCATCCACTGGCGCTGGGGAGCGTGTCGCAGGTGATGAGCGGCCCGGCGGTGAAGTTCTTTGGCGAGGCAGACCTCGTGCTGGCAGTGGGCACGAGCCTGACGATTCACGGGATGGTGACGCCGATTCCGCCGGGCAAGCGGATTATTCATGTCACAAACGACCCAATTGATATTGGCAAGAGTTACGACGTTGATCACGCCATTCTGGGTGATGCGAAGCACGTGCTGCGGCAGTTGATTGAGGTGGTCGCGGAGTTGACGGGCGACCAGCCTGTTGATCCGAATGATGGGCCGGTGGCGGAGATTGATGCCAGCCGGTCGGCGTGGATGGCTTCATGGCTTCCGCTGTTGGAGTCTGATGAACGGCCGATCAATCCGTATCGGGTCATACGGGAGTTCATGTTGAACGTTGATCCCGCGGAGGCAATTGTTACGCACGATTCAGGGAACCCGCGCTTCGAAATGCTGCCGTTCTATCGATCAAACGGGCCTCGGACGTATTTGGGCTGGGGCAAATCGCACCAGCTTGGCACGGGGCTGGGTTTGGCGATTGGGGCGAAGCTTGCAGACCCATCGAAGATCTGTGCGAATTTCATGGGCGATGCGGCATTCGGCATGACTGGCTTGGACTTCGAGACCGCGGTGCGGTCAGATCTTCCGATCACCACGGTTGTGTTGAACAACGGCACTATGGCAGTTGAGATTCCGCATATGGAGACATCTCACGAGATGTACGGCACTCGTGATCTGGGCGGTGGGTATGCAGAGATTGCGCGCTCGCTTGGTGGTTGGTCCGAGCGTGTGTCGGACCCCGCAGATGTGGGTCCGGCGATACTGCGAGCGGTAGAGGCGAACCGAAATGGTGACGCTGCGCTGCTGGAGTTCATGACGTCTGAGGAGCAGACGTACTCACATCGGCATCCGTTTTCTTGAGGGGTGCCTGCCGCACGGGCACTTGCCTGCGGCGCCGAACAGATGATCCGTAAATGTGATCACGAAGTGCAGCGATATGCCACACTGTGTAATCCTGCGTGGAGCGATAGCGGAATCAAAGGATCTGGGGTGGTTGTTGCGTGACGTGAGGTTGATGACGAATGTCGTGTAACAGGTCCTTCGACTACGGCGCGGAGCCACCTTCGCTCAGGATGACATATCGGAAGTGCGCGCGCACTCGAGTGGCTGTTAAATGTGCCCGTGCGGCAGGCACCACGTGATTGAGGATGCGCTAGCGTTTCAGCCGGCATGGCAGATTACGGAGCGGATTCGATCTGGTGATCTTTCGCCGGTAGAGGCGACTGAGTATTTTCTGGGTCGGATTGCGAAGCTTGATGGAACCCTCAACGCCTTTATTACGGTGGCGGGCGATCAGGCTCTTGAAGCGGCACGAACCGCGGAGAAGCGGCTCACTGAGGGTGGCGATGACCTCCCTCCCCTGCTTGGCGTGCCGATTGCGTTGAAAGACTTGGAGATGACGGCGGGGATACGCTCTACGATGGGCTCGCCTGCACTGCGCGATCACGTGCCCGAAGTCGACTCGGTAGTGGCGGAGCGGGTGCGGGCGTCCGGGGCGATCATCATTGGTAAGACGAGCACGCCCGAGCTAGGCATGTCGTTTAATACGACGACTGACAACCCGATCAGCGGCGTCTGCCACAACCCGTGGGATCTTACGAAAACTACAGCTGGTTCCAGTGGAGGTTCGGCGGCGGCGGTGGTGTCTGGGATGCTGCCGTTTGCGACGGGGTCAGATGGCGGCGGCTCGATGCGCATTCCTGCGAGCTTCTGTGGTGTGTACGGCATCAAGCCATCGCACGGTCGGGTGCCGAGGGCTAACGGCTACGGTGAGCCGGAGCCGAATCAGTTTGCGCAGTCCGGGCCAATGACGCGGGACGTCCGGGATGCTGCGCTTTTGCTGAGCATACTTTCTGGGCCGCATCCTGCAGACCCGAACTCCTTGCGCCATCGCGCTGGCATAGACCTGGCCACAGAACGCGAGCCTGACTTGAACGGCATACGCATTGGATGGTCGCCTGACTTTAGCTATGGCGTGGTCGATTCTGACGTTGCGGATACGGTGCTGATGGCTCTGCAGAAGCTGCGGGCGTTTGGCGCTGTGGTCGAAGAGGTGGATTTGCCACTTGAGGCGGAATTGATCGACCACTTCTGGACAATATTTTCTGCCAACGCATTTGCGGCGTTCGGCCACCTGAAAGACCAGACTCCCGTCGAGCTTGGGCCAGATGGGCGTGAGGCGATGAGGCTGGGCGCGGAGGTCAAAGGGTCTGACTACGCGAAATCTGTGCGCAGAGTCGCCGATCTGAAGCTGAAGATGTCAGCAGTGATGAGGCGGTATGACTTCATCGCGTCTCCTACGACATCAATTACGGCGTTTGATCCTAATAATCGACCGAAAGAGGTCGGCGGGAAGAAGTTTGACGGGGTGTATGGCTACTTCCCGTTCACGTATATCTTCAACATGACGGGGCAACCTGCGGCATCCGTGCCAGCGGGGCTTACCGGGGGACTGCCGGTGGGGCTACAGATAGCGGGCAAGTTTGGCGATGACCTGGGGGTGTTGTGGCTTTCGGCGGCGCTTGAGAAGGTTTCGCCGTGGGCGGGGATTAGGCCGGTTGTGAGCTAGGCCAGCACTGTTTCTACGGCGTTGCGAATGACGGTGTCGTGGGCTTGCTTGTCGATGCAGAGTTCGGCGCCCATGGCTCTGAACTCTGGTTCCAGGTCAAGGTCGCCGTAGCCGGACATGAGGATTACCGGGATGTTGCTGGTTCTCTGATCTGCCTTCATGCGGATGAGGGCCTGGAGACCGCTTACGTCTGGCGCTGCAACATCCATGAGCACCACATGTGGGGACCATCGCTCGCAGGCGAAACGGGATATCGCCGCCGTCTGCGGCCTGATGCACGGTGTGGCCCTTGGCAATTAACCACGCAGCAATTCGCAGTCGGGAGGCGCGGTCGCTATCGACCACGAGAACTGTGACGTTGGTGTCGCCAAGTGCAGAGAAAAATGAAAAATCGCCGTTCGCGAAATCCATCTGTCCATCCTGAAATATTTGCCGGGGGGTTGCGGCGGGCATGATGCCCGTGATGGCAGTTTGGATGGATGGAGCGCGGCAAGACAGGTGAACCTGGCTCGACTATGTGACCCGTATGGGTCGATCTGACTTGCAACCGCCGTGGGCGACGGTTGCAAGCCTGATTATCGAAGTTGCGGGCTAGAGAGCCAGAGCTGTCGAGAAGTCTGGAGTGCCTGCCCAGCGACCGGGGTCGGTGGCTCGCATCACTGCGATGCGCTTGATGACTTCAGGGTTGGCGAGGCCGTGTGGGGCCTGACCCTGGAGGATTCGCAGCACGTTCTCAGCCTGCTTGATTGAACCGGCCGCACCGGACGTAGGCGATGAGCCAGCAGTGTGCGGTGTGATTGTCAGGTTGGGCAGCGTGAGGAGCGGGTCTTCGGGCGAAATTGGCTCCATCTCCGTGACGTCAATTCCGGCCGCTTCGATCGCACCCTCTTTGAGGGCTACGAAGAGTGAGGCGGGGTCGACGATTGGGCCGCGTGCGCAGTTGATCAGGATGGCGGTGGACTTCATCTTGTCGAAGGCGGTGCGGTCGAAGATGTGGTTGGTCTCTTCTGTGGCGGGTGTGTGGATGGTGATGAAGTCTGATTCGGCGAGCAGCTCTTCAAAATCAACCAGTTGAACGCCGTAGAGGTCAGCGGTGGTCTGTGGCACGTAGGGGTCGTAGGCGATGATCCGCTCGGGACCAAAGCCACGGACTCGGCTGGCGAATGCTTTGCCGATGTTTCCGAGGCCGAAGATGCCCATGGTGTGCCCTGCAATGCGTCGCAGGTTGCCCCTGAACTCCATCATGAGCTTGGGGTCGTCGCTCCACTTGCCGTCTTTGATGGCGGCGCGCTGTTCCGGGACGAGGCGAGTGATGGAGAGCAGTAGCGCCATGGCATGGTCGGCCACTTCCGAGGTGTTGATGCCGGGGGTGTTGCATGCGCAGATGCCAAGTTCGGTTGCGGCATCGAGGTCGATGGAGTCGACGCCGACACCGGAGCGGGCTACTACCTTGAGCTTCGGAGATGCCTCAAGGACCTGACGATCGGTTAGCGGCCAGATTCCAATCATTGCACCGTCTACATCTTTGAGGACGTCGATCACGCCTTCAGTCGTGGTGGGTTCGGCTTCGACTACTTCAATGCCGGCGGCTTTGAAGATGTCTACGCGTGGGTTTGGGCGGCCTATTGACGCAACTTTGAGTGCCAAGGTTGTGGGTCCTTTGCTGAACGTTTACTGGGTATTCGTGAGAGTGGGCAGTATATGCGCGCTTGGCTGAATCAGCAGCGATTCGTGTAGTTCAGCATCAAAAGGGCGTGGTAATTTCATCGAGATTGACCGGAAAGAGCGGTAGCAACATGCCCAGAACCATAGTTTTTGATGTGAATGAGACGTTCCTGGACCTTGCGGCGCTTGATGCGCCGTTTGCTGAGGTGTTTGGTGATGCGTCGGCCCGGGGGCTGTGGTTTGCGCAGGTGTTGCAGTCGGCGATGACGGGCAACGTAATTGGCAAATACAACAACTTTGGTGTGATTGGGGCGGCAGCGCTGGAGATGGTGGCGGAGCGCCGTGGAGTGTCATTATCGAATGATGATCGCTCGAGCATTCTGGAGACGATGCGGAAGTTGCCGGCGCATCCTGAGGTGCCAGAGGCTCTCCAGCGGCTGAAGTCCGCCGGTTTCGGCTCGCTACGTTGACCAACTCTCCTCCTGCTGCAGTTGACGCTCAACTGGCATTTGCGGGGATTGCTGACCTGTTCGAGATGTCGTTGTCGGTGGACGCCGTAAGCAAGTTCAAGCCGCATCCGGCGGCGTATGACATGGGGGCGCGGCGGCTGGAAGTTGCGCCCGGTGAGCTGATGCTTGTGGCCGCACACAACTGGGATACGTCGGGTGCAATTGCAGCGGGATGGCAGGCGGCGTTTGTGGCGCTGCCGGGAATGGTGCAGGGGCCGCTGGATGCTACGCCGCAGATTGCGGGCAGTGATATGGCGGATGTGGTGGGGCAGATTCTCACCCGGTAGCCGAGGGGCTTGCCCCTCCCCGCACAACATCCACCGATAGCGGTCCGATGAACCGTTTCAACACGCCCACCGTGGGGCCGGGCAAGCCCGACGGCTACCGGGTGAAAGCCTCGAATCGCCGGTCATGATCTTCCCGGTTGCGGTAATCTTAATTTTTACGTTTTTACTTGCGCGCGCTTTCGGGTGCGATGGGACTATCGGTAGACACTCGTGACAAGCACTGAACCACAGCAATCTGAGACTGATCTCTCTCGCAACTCTTACGCCCCTTCTGATATCGAGCTGAAGTGGCGGGCGCGGTGGGATGAGTCGGGTCTTCACCGGACGCAGGATACGGTTGACGGTAAGCCCAACTGGTTTGCGCTGGTGATGTTTCCATACCCGTCTGGTGACCTGCATGTGGGGCACTGGTTCCAGTATGTTGGGGCGGATACGCACGCTCGTTTCAAGCGTATGGAGGGCTACAACGTTCTGCATCCGCAGGGGTTCGATGCGTTTGGGCTGCCGGCCGAGAATGCGGCGATTCAGAGCAACATTAACCCTGCAAATTTCACGCGAGAGACCATCGAGAATGCCCGTCGCCAGTTCCGGCTCATGGGGACTTCTTACGACTGGGATCGCGAGATCATTACGTGTGAGCCTGACTACTACAAGTGGAATCAGTACTTCTTCCTGAAGTTCCTGGAAAAAGAGATCGCTTATCGGGCAGATGGCCCGGTGAACTGGTGCAATAGCTGCCAGACAACGCTCGCCAACGAGCAAGTGAAGGACGGCGCTTGCGAGCGCTGCGGAACGGTCATTGAGCGTCGGAATATGACACAGTGGTACTTCAAGATCACTGATTATGCTGATGAGCTGCTGGATATGGATGCCATCGACTGGCCAGACCGCATCAAGCTGATGCAGACGAACTGGATTGGTCGGTCTGAAGGCGTCGACTTCAACTTCGATATTTCTGAATACGGCATTGACGCGAAACAAATCACCACTTTCACCACACGTATCGACACTGTCTTCGGTGTGACGTTCGTTGTGCTTGCGCCTGAGCATCCTCTGGTGAAGTCACTGACCCATCCCGAGCAGGCTGCGGCGGTTTATGCGTACATAGCGTCCTCTGCGGCGGCGTCCGAAATTGAGCGCACGTCTACTGAGCGCGAAAAGACGGGCGTGCCAACTGGTTCGTATGCGATCAACCCGCTCAACGGCGATCGAGTTCCGATTCTGATTGGTGATTACGTGCTGGCGAGCTACGGCACTGGCGCGGTGATGGGCGTTCCGGCGCATGATGAGCGTGACTTCGTGTTCGCGAAGAAGTACGACTTGCCGATTACTGTTGTTGTGTCACCTGAAGGATGGGATGGCTCCGATCTGGAGGAGGCGTATCTTACACCCGGAGCGCAGGTGAACTCCGGCGAATTTGACGGTCTCATCAGCACCGAAGGCATGCAGAAGATCTCCGACAAGATCGAGGCCAAGGGCTGGGGCAGCCGGACTATTTCTTATAAGATGCGTGACTGGCTGATCTCACGGCAGCGCTACTGGGGCACGCCGATTCCGATTGTGTACTGCGATGACTGCGGGACCGTACCGGTGCCATTCGACCAACTGCCCGTCGAACTGCCATATGCCGCGCAGTTCAAGCCAACTGGCCGCTCACCGCTGATTGATGATGAGTCGTTTGTGAACACGACGTGCCCGGACTGCGGCAAGCCAGCGAAGCGTGAGACAGACACCATGGACACGTTCATGGACTCTTCCTGGTACCACCTGCGGTTCACCGATCCACACAACGATGAGGCACCGTTTGATCCCGAGTTGGCGAAGCACTGGATGCCGGTGCACCGCTACATGGGCGGCGTGGAGCATGCGGTGATGCATCTGCTCTACTCTCGCTTCTTCAACAAGGCGCTGCGTGACCTCGGTATCGTTGATTTTGATGAGCCGTACACCCGCCTGTTCAACCAGGGGATCATGACCACGGAGGGTGGAAAGATTTCCAAGCGCAATCGGCCAATGTCAGCCGATCCGTTGGTGGAGCGGTTTGGCACGGACACGGTGCGCACGTATCTGATGTTCCTTGGGCCGTGGAGTGATGGCGGCATGTGGTCGGATGAGGGCATGAATGGCCCTTCACGTTGGCTGAATCGTGTCTGGGACCTTGCAACGCGTGATCCTGAGCGACTGGCTTCGGTGCCGGTCGATAGCGCTATCGACAGCGGGATTCTGCGTGGGGGACATGCCATTTCGAAGAAGGCCGTGGCCGACTTCGAGGCGTTCAAGTTCAACACGGTGATTGCCGGTCTGATGGAGTACACGAACGAACTTGCGAAGGCGTGGGACGCTGGTGGCGTATCGCCGGAGACGTGGAGCGAGGCCATCGAGCGCACCCTGCTAATTCTTGCGCCGATTGCGCCGCACATCACAGAAGAACTGTGGGAGCGGTCGGGTCACGGGTACTCGATTCACTCCGAGAGCCTGCCGTCTTGGAACGAAGAGTTGACGATGGCGGAGACGGTGACGATTGTTGTGCAAGTGAACGGCAAATTGCGTGCGCGCCTGGAGATGCCGGCTGACTCTACAGAGGAGGCAGTTGCTGCGGCGGCGATGGCTGAAGAGAACGTGCAGACACACACTGACGACAAGCAGATTCGCAAACAGATCTACGTGCCGAACAAGCTACTGAATCTGGTGGTTGGGTAGACCTTCGTTTATCCGAAGAGGACTCTACAATTTCGAACTCTAATGGTGCGCCTGCAGGATCCGTCCTTGCATGGCGGTTCAATCACATTGGTGACTGTAATCGCTACGGCAACTGCGTGGATCATCCGTACTTTGAGCGGCTTACGTTGGCGGAGCTTGAGGCGTACCCGGGCAAGATGCCGAATGGCACTGGGTCGCTGAACTACGTGCCGTTGGATGCCGTGACTGCTGACGTGGAATCGGAGTCGGATGCAGGCACGGCGTATCAGGAGCTTCGCTGGCGGTCAGATGATCTTCGGGCCGCGGTTGGCGAGGCGATTCACCAGTATCATCGTAGTCATCCAGAGCGTGTGGAGGCGATACTCGACTCCGCAGCATCGGCGTTTGATCGAGAACGCACCAGTTAACTATTTGAGGAGCCAGCTTGGTTAAGGTTTTTCTATCGACTGATTTCTCTGAGGACCGGCTTAAATTTGCCGCTCAGATTGGCGCGGATGGAGTTTCGGGTGCGCCGAAGCCACGCCGGTCGGACAAGGGCTTTTACACTCCCAAAACGCTGATTGAGATGCATCAGTTGGTGAAGTCGTATGGTCTTGAGTGGGCGGCGCTGCGGATGGCGCCGTGGGAGTGGACGTACCGGTGGATGCTGGGGCTTGAGGGCGCGAATGAGCAGATTGAGAACTACAAGCAGACGATTCGTAGTGTTGGCGAGGCCGGAATTGGGCTGCTGATCTACAACATGCACGCGTTGCGGATATATCGGACGTCGAGCGAGGCGCCGGAACGGGCGGGTGCGCGGGCGACGAGATTCAAGATGCAAGACGTTGAGGGTTCGAAGTTGATGGAGCATCCGAACAGCGGAGTGAACACGAAGCTCATCGCCAAAAACGAGCGCAGGATATTCACGGATCAGATGCTGTGGGAGAACTTGCGCCGATTCCTTGAGGCCGTGCTTCCGGTAGCTGAAGAGTCGGGTGTGCGGCTGGGGCTACATCCGGATGATCCGCCTGTCCCGGAGATTGCAGGCGTTGCTCGGATCATGCGTAGCGCGGGCGCGTTTCGCAAGTTCCTTGATCTTGTGCCGAGTCCGAATTCAGGTGTGGTGTTCTGCCAGGGTTGCTTTACAGAGATGGGTTGCGATATTCAGGCTGAGATATCGTACTTTGGCAATCGAGGGAAGATATTTTCGGTCGATTTCCGGAACATCAAGGGTGAGCTGAACGACTTCCAGGAGACGTTCCCGATGACGGGTAACGCCGATATGGCGGCGGCGATGCAGGCGTATCACGATGCTGGTTTCGATGGCTGGATGACCCCGGATCACGCGATTCACATGGACGGCGATACGGATTGGGGCCACCGGTACTGGGCGTATGCGGTGGGGCATATTCACGGACTGGATCAGGCGATGCGGGCGAAGGCGAAGTAGGGAGCATAGCTCCGTTTTGCATAGTACGCCCGGTAGCTGCCGGGCTTGCCCGGCTCTTCGGTGAACGTAGTGGAGCGCATCAATGTTTCGCTGCGGGTTGATGTGGCGTGGGGAGGGGCAAGCCCCTCGGCTACCGGGTCTTCGTGATACGGACTAGAATCCGGCACCGACCCTGCGATATCCCGAAAACTCGAAGCCGCGACGCGGCCCCCCGGTAGCTGCCGGGCTTGCCCAGCTTGCCCGGCTCTTCGGTGGACGTAGTGGCGTGCATCGATGTGTCGCTGCGGGTTGATGTGGCGTGGGGAGGGGCAAGCCCCTCGGCTACCAGGGAGGCGATATTGACCGCTCAGTATTCTCTGTTTTCCTCTATGCTTGCGGCGCGCAATAATGTACGAAGTATCAATCAGGGAGTCACACGTGTTGAAACCAAACGCTTTGAGAGAAAAATTGGAGGCGGGGAAGCCTACGCTTAGCACGCACATCCACAGTGTGTGGCCAGCGGAGATTGAGGTGCTGGGGCTTACGGGTTACTACGATTACGTGGAGTTCGTGGCCGAGTACGGATCTTCCGGGCTTTTCGACTATGACAACATGTGTCGTGCTGCAGAGTTGCACGATCTTGGCTCTATGATCAAGATCGATCAGAGCATCATGCCGTTCCTGGCTCAGCGCGGAATTGGCGCCGGGTTCTCCAGCGTGTTGTTCACTGACGTGCGGAATATGGAAGAGCTGCGAGATTGCATTACGGCGGCGCGCCCCGACCACCCTGATTATGGAGGGACGTATGGTGTTGCTACACGACGTAACTCCTACCCGGACTACGATTCATCCGCTGAGTACGTGAAAAAAGTTGCCGATACGGTCCTGGCGTTCATGATTGAGAAGAAGGGTGCAGTCGATATTCTCGATGAGATCCTCGCGGAGCCAGCTGTAGAGATGATTCAGTGGGGCCCATCCGACTACGCGATGAGCATTGGGCGTCCAGGTGATACCGGTCACGCAGATGTGGTGGCCGCTGAGAAGAAGACGTTTGAATCGGCTATTAAGGCCGGAGTTGCGCCAAGAGCCGAGGTGGGGTCTGCCGATGAAATCAAGCGGTTCCTTGATATGGGTGTGCGCCACTTCTCGGTTGGAACAGACATCTCTATTCTGTTCCAATTCTGGAAGGATCAGGGAGAGCAGATATCCCGGGCACTCCAGGGCGAATAGTCCCGGCGAATCGTACTCATGAGCGAAATTGGAGATCGCGTAAGCGAGATCATTCGGGAGTACGACGCCCAGGGCTGGCATCGTACCGGGACAGAGGTCGACACGGCGTCGGCGCACTGGCTTGTGGGGCGTGTCGGTCAACTGGGCGTGGAGGCCCGGATGGAGTCGCTGCCATTGTCACGCGTGGAGCCGGGTGAAAGCTATGTTGAGGTGGATGGACGTCGTATAGACGGCACACCGCTGTTCGACTGCTCGTACACCGGGCCGGAAGGTGTATCGGGCAAACTGGGTGTCGATGGCGATATCGGGCTGTTCGACCTGGAGCCGAATCGCGGCGATGAGGCATATCAGCAGGCGCGACGTAGCGATGATCAGGTTGCGATTGTCGCTCTCACAACGGGAGGCCCGCCGGGGCTGGGTCCGAGCAACGCGCCCAGCTTTACGGAGCCATTCGGATTGCCAGTTCTGCAGGTGAGCGACGAGGAGCGCGACTGGTTGCTCTCGAAAGCCGAGACCGGTGCATCGGCCACTGTGGTTGCGACCGCCACGCGTACTCCAGCACGGGCGTTCAACGTTGTGGCGGAGGTGGCGGGTCAGCAGCCTGAGTTGCCACCTGTAGTTGTCATGACACCGCGCAGCGGGTGGTGGGAGTGTGCGGCGGAGCGAGGCGGTGGTATCGCGGGCTGGCTTGAGATTATGCGCTCGGTGAACCAATCGACGCCTCAGTGCACGGTGAGGTTCATTGCATCCACCGGGCATGAGTTGGGACACATCGGGCTGGGATCGTATATCGCAAACAACCCTGATTTACCTACGGGTGCGGCAGCGTGGGTGCATCTTGGGTCTTCGATGGGCGCGGCGGTGGACTGGATACCGAATCTTCAGACGTCGGACGCAGAGTTGGAGGCGACCGCGCTGAGTCATTTCAAAGACCCGCATCTGAACGTCGTCCCCACGGGAACTGTGCGTGGCGGTGAGGCGGAGGAGATTCACAAGCGGGGTGGTCGCTACGTCTCCATCGTGGGCGGGCATGCCACGTTCCATCAGCAGGCAGACCGCTGGCCGGATGCGGTAGATGTGGCCGCGACGGCTGAGTATGCGGTGGCGATGGCGGGGATTGTGATGGAGCTTTCTCAGGCTAAATAGCGCTCCGATTGGGTCGATACGGATATACAATCTCGCCGCGTTGGGTTGAGTCATTTGCGGGAGATATAAGTTGCTAGAGCATTTTCACGTTGCGCCAGAGGATGAAGTTCGGGTCATACCGGATGCCCTGAACCGTACGGTCACGGACGTTTTCCTGAAGATGGGTATGAGCGTTGGTGATGCTGAGCTGGCGTCCGAAGTGCTGGAGTCGGCTGATGTTCGTGGCGTGGATACGCATGGGGTTTCGAACATGCTGCGGCGGTATGTGGACATGTTCAACGACAAGCTTGTGAACCCCACTCCCGAGCTGAAGATCCTTCGTGAGACGCCTTCGACAGCCAACGTTGATGCAGACGAGGGGCTGGGGTGCGAAGTGCATGGATATGGCCATCGAGAAGGCCAAGAACGTGGGCATGGGTGCGGTGACGATTGGGAATGGTCGACACTTTGGCATGATGGCCTACCACGCAATGCGGGCGCTGCCTCACGATATGATTGGCTACGCGATCACGGGTGGCGGTAAGAACACGATGCCGACGTTTGGTGCGGAGCCTCGCTACGGGGCGAATCCGCACGCGTGGGCAGTGCCGACGGGCGAAGAGCCGCCATTTGTGCTGGGTATTTCATCGGCCGCGGTTGCGGCAAACAAGATGGGCCTTGCCCGTCGAAACGGCGTCACGCTGCTTCCGGGGATGATGGCCGCGGAAGACGGAACGCCCATCATGGATGAGCAGGAGATGCCGGAGCACACGTGGATGCTGCCAGTGGGCGGGACTCGTGAGATGGGTTCGCACAAGGGCTACGGGCTGGGCGTGGTGGCGCAGGTGCTTTCAGGCATCCTGGCGTCGGGCCAGTTTGGCGACTACGGTCAGGGCAAGATGACCGGTTTCGTGGCGGCGTACAGCGTTGATGCGTTCACGGATGTCGATAAGTTCAAGAAAGATCTGGACGCCTTCCTGCGATATCTCGCGGACACTCCACCGGCGCCGGGCCATGATCGCGTCTACTACGCCGGGCTACCGGAGCACGAGGAAGAGTTGGTGCGCCGAGCGGAGGGCATTCCGTTGCACAAAGAGGTGATCGAGTGGTTCGATAGCATCTCTGTTGAGCTTGGGATTGCGCCCCTAGAGACGGTTTAAAAACTAAGGCCGCATCGAGCGATGCGGCCTTTATCCATCCCTGATGCTTCCTGGGAAGCTTTCTGGGATGCTTCCCGGCGACTAGTAAATCAGGCGGCGGTCTCTAGACGGTCTTTGTCGCTTCCGGCAGCGTCCATCACCTGCGTAGTGAGTTGCTCCAGGACAAAATCAGGCAGGCCACGCTCCTGTGCTCTGGCCAGATTCCCAAGCGCCTGAATGACGGCGTCTGCATTACCGGGTTCCGTTACACGGGTCCGGGTGGAGTCGGGTGTGGTCGTGTGGGTGCTGGTCTGAGTTGTCATGTATTCAAGCTACACGGCGGCGTGTAAGACTTGCACCGTACCAATGGCGCAACTATTTATGGTTTTGGCGCGCCGAATGGTTCATTTCATATGGGGGATTTCCTTCATCCATCCATTGGCACGGGTGGTGTGAACGGCGCTCATCGCAGTGTTGGCTGTGAGGCGTATGAGTTGCTACAGAACTTCGAGAGTGGCCGGGCGTGGATCCCGGACATCTCCACCGAGTCGGAGATTCCGGGATGGCGGATGTGGAGTGGCGGGTCCGATGTGGTAATTGTTGGCGGTTTGGGTGCGACGGGAGATCAGCCTTCGATCTGCCTCGTCGACAAGAACAGTTGTGCCCCTACTCCAGCCCCAAAATCTCCACTGCGTTGCGGTTTATGATGCCTTCTATTACTTGTTCCGGGATGGCGGGCAGGGTGTGTTCGCGGGTGAAGTCATGGATGGCGCGCATGCCTGCTATGTTTTCGGTGGGAGTGGCTACGGGCCAGTCGGTCGCGAAGAAGATTTTGTCCGTGACTCCCCACTCGTAGAAGAGGCGCACGCCTTTCCAGTAGGAGTACGGGCGGTAGAAGTTGGCGGAGATGTCTGAATAGACGTTCTCGTGTTTGCGAACTACGGAGAGGGTGTCCTGATGCCAGGGGTGGCCGAGGTGGGCAAGAACCATCTTGAGGCGCGGGAAGGCTGTGGCGACGCTGTCGTAGGCCAGTGGATGAGCGTACTCCAGTGGGGCGCTGGCAACTGGAGATGTGCCCATGTGCCAGATGATCGGGATGCCGTCATGTTCAAGGCGCGCGTAGAGTCGGTAAGCCGCATCTCCGTTAGGATCGAAATCCTGGTAGTTGGCTCCCATTTTGATGCCACGGCAGCCCAACTCGCCTACAGCGCGGTCGTACTCTTCGTTTACATTCTCCGCGAGCGGGTGGAGCGACATGAAGGGGATGATCTTGTCGGGCGCTGCATTAGCGGTGGCGGCAGCTACATCATTGAGGTTGAAGTGGGCGGGCCAGCCGGCGATTCTGCCTTTGCGTTCATTCGGCAGCCAGGGCCGGTCTGCGATGCCGAAGACGAATGCCTTGTCTACCGGCTCCATGTCACGGAGGTATTCCTCAACCGTGTGTGTGAAGCTCACCGGTGTGCCGGAGCGGTGGATGGACATCTCGATTTCATCCGACTCAGGGACGGCTTCGGGATGGCTTGGGAGGTGGGTGTGGACGTCAACTATCACTGATTGCCCCTATTCCACACCAAGGATGTCTAGCGCGTCGCGGTTGATGATGCCTTCGATCTCATCTTCTGGAATGGCGGGCAGGTGATGGTCTTTTGCGAACTTGTTGAGGCCGCGCAGATGATCGATGTTGTCCTGAGGCAGCGTTACGGGCCAGTCTGAGGCGAACAGGATCTTTGATGTGACGCCCCACTCATGGAAAAGTCGCATGCCTTCCCAGAACGACCATGGGCGGTAGAACTGCGCTGACACGTCTGCCCAGACGTTGGGGTGCTTGCGGACGATGGCGAGGCAGTCGGTCTGCCAGGGGTGGCCGAGATGGGCGACGACGATCTTGAGGCGTGGGAATGACATTGCGATGCGGTCGGTGGTGAGCGGGTTGGCGTACATGAGTGGGGCTTCCGTCATGGGCGAGGTGCCCTGGTGGAAGACGATTGGTAGGCCATCGTGCTCAAGGCGGGCGAAGAGTCGGAATGCCTCGTCGCTCAGCGGGTCGAAGTCCTGGTAGTTGGGTCCCAGCTTGATGCCTTTGCAGCCGAGGTCACCAACTGCGCGGTTGTACTCTTCGTTTACATCTTCCGCGAGCGGGTGGAGCGACATGAATGGGATGACTTTGTCGGGGGCGTGAGATGCGACTTCTGCAACGATGTCGTTTTGGTTGAGGGGCGGTGGCCAGTCGTCCGAAGCCTCAAGAACAGCTTCATTGGGCTTCCACGGACGGGGTGCGATACCGAACAGGAACGCCTTGTCCACCGGCTCGATGGATCGAAGATAATCTTCGATGGTGTTGGTGAGGTGAACCGTCTCGCCCGACCTCATCGTGGTCTCTACCTTCACATCCTCCGGGGGGATGTGGTCTTTGTGGCTGGGCGGATGGGTGTGAACGTCAACAATCATGCTGGTATCGACTCGCAATCGTGGGCAGGTTCAGGGTGCCGTGTTTCTGAGTGTATCCGAGTGTATCTGGGTGTTTCTGGGTTGGCGTATGTTACCGCCGATCAAGGAACTGCGGGTCAGATATTGCGGTCAAATTAAAACGGCCACATGAAGTGGCCGTTTTGTTGGTGCTGATATGCGCGGTCAGGCGGCTGCGGGGAGGGTTCCTCTAAGAACATCTCTGAGCGCGCTGATGCTGAGGTCTCGCTTGGCGATGAAGCCCAGAGCGCCTGTGTCCAGCGCGAGGCGCCGGTACTCTGGCTCAGATCGCATACTTGTAATGACGACTTTGGCTTCTGGATTGCCATGCAATATCTGTTTGGTTGCTTCCAGGCCGTTTACTTTCGGCATCTGGACGTCCATGAGAACCAGATCTGGTCTCAGGTCAACATATGCAACCAGGGCATCTGCGCCATCTTCTGCTTCTGCAACAACTTCAAACTCTTCGACAGACGAGAACATATTTTTGGCGATGTCTCTAAATAGCGCCTGGTCGTCGACGAGAAGAACTCTCAGCATTTATCACCCGTGATTGACGTATAGGGTTACCCGCAAATACAAATCTAGCCTGCGCGAGGCTCATGACAAAGCGAGTTAACGCCACCAAGTATGTGAGCCAGCCCGTAGCACCTTTCGCGTAACTGCGATGGGGGCGTCGGGGCGGTGTGGCACGGGGATGCCTCTAGGTGGCGGTCTTTTGGTGGGGCTCTGCCCAGTGCATATCCACTAGCATACCGATGGCCTGCTGACCGCCTTCTGTGTCGTCGCTGCCCTCAAGCTCGGAGACCTGCATGATGACTTCAAGACTAGTGCCTTTCCCGGGCAGCGATATCACTGTGAGGTGACCGTCAAGCGAGTCTGCGTAGTCGTCCATGGTGGCGAGGCCGATGCCCTGTGGGACGCGGGCATTTTCGCTAAATCCAACGCCGTCGTCGGTGATCTTCATGGCGATGACCATCGGATCAGGTAGATCGAGTTCGATAACACAGTTGTCCGCGCTGGCGTGCTTCAGGACGTTTCCGATGCCAGTTCAGCGATTCTGTAGAGACCAAGTCTCAGGTTCTTGGGGAGTCGAGACTGACCGGTTGGTTCCAGTTCAGTGAATCGCTCTGAGATATCGAGATCAATTGGTAGAACATTCTCATAGTTGTCGCGAAGTGACCTGAGCGCGGAGCCAAGACCAAGTCTGATGACGCTTGGGTGGAGACGGTGAGAGAGCATTCGGATGTCTTCTTCACGGATCTCGTCGAGATTAGATGCGATTGTGGCGATGGCGGAAGACTCCTCTGGGTGCTCTTCTTCCAGCTTGCGCTCGATGTCTCGGAGCTGAATCCATGCGGCGTAGAGCTTTGTCTGCACTGCTCCGTGCAGTTCTTCTGCAACGGCTCGTTTGGCAGATTCGTGTGCTTCTACAAGTCGTGTTCGGGATGATTGGATCTGGGTGTTGCGCCACTCCAGATCATCCACTGCAGAGGAAAGCTCTCCATTGGCAGTTTGGAGATCCTCGACCAGGTCTTTCAGGAACTCGTTTTCGACGACCAGGCCCGTTGCGTCATCTAGTGAGTCGCCACTTGGACTCGCTTCTAGGCGCTGTTCCATCAATACGGTGAGGCCTGGCCCAAGATTTTGAGCGATTGTTTCCAGGGAATCAAGATCTGAAGAGGAGTATGCGCTTTCCGTATCGCTGAATATCACCATGCGACCACATGAGGTTCCCGCCATGTGGACGGGGACGGTCAGGCCGGACTGGAGGTTACCTGCGTTTTCAGATTGCGTTGACGGGAGTTCGCGTTCAAAGATCAGATCCTCGTCATCGTCTCCCTTAAAGAGGAAGACCAGAAGTCGAGTGTAGGGAACGATATCCAGTACGTGATCTGCGACCACTTCGATGTAGTCAGAGATTGATGGCTCTTCGGGGTCTTCTGGTGTGTTGTCTTCTGGTGACTCTGGTGACTGGTCGGCTTCTGGTAATTCGTGCTCCAGCGCGCGCTCGACTTCTATATCGGAGTGCACGAGAGGTGGCTGAATTGGCGACGCGATCCAGAGTACGAGTACGGTCGCCGCTGGTGCCATTGCTACCAGGGTGGCGACGATTAACAGCGGGCCTGCGGAGAAGGAGGAGACGATAAATATGATCAGAAGCAGTTGCGCGACCAGCCCGTAGAGTCCGGTGCGAATCCGATGCTGGGCAGCGGCGCTGGCCGTGCTGTGAATCAGCTGTGGTAACTTTGTCTGCGTTGTCATGATGAGCTTGTTCATCTTGGGACTGAATCAGGATCGCGCCCGATCACCTCGGTGTGGAGGTGCCTCTCCTGTTCATTACTTTTTATGGTCGCTTCACGATTATTACGCGATGCAGCACCCATAAACAGGCGCAGATTCAGTCATCCCCGCGTGCCGTCTGGCTCATCTGTATGAGCCAGACGGGTCACCGGTAGTTGGGACTCAGGAGTTCAGGACTGCTCCGCCAGGGCGGCTTCGATGAGAATGTCCGCGATCTCTGGACGGCTGAACTCTGCTGGGGGACGTTCCCCGGCGAGGAGCATTTCGCGCACTTTCGTGCCGCTCAGGAAGACGTGGCTCTCATTGCCGTGTGGGCATGTCTTCGCCGTGGCCATCCCACCGCACTCTGTGCAGTAAAAGGAGTGCTCAAACATCATTGGAGAGATGTCTAGCGCGGCTGGGTCAAACTCGCTAAAGATGTGTTGTGCATCGTACGTACCGTAGTAGTCGCCAACTCCGGCGTGGTCTCTGCCTACGATGAAGTGTGAGCAGCCGTAGTTCTTGCGGACGATGGCGTGGAAGATCGCCTCTTTGGGGCCGGCGTAACGCATGAATGCGGGGAGTACGGAGAGGAGCGTGCGGTCGGCGGGGTAGTAGGCGCTCAGGAGCGCGTTGTAGCAGCGCATACGAACTTCGGCGTCGATGTCGCCGGACTTCGTCTCACCGACCAGTGGGTGAACCATGAGTCCGTCAACCAGTTCCAGAGCGCACTTCATAATGTACTCATGAGCGCGATGGATTGGGTTCCGGGTCTGGAAGCCGACGATAGTGCTCCACCCGTTTGCTTCGAAGATAGCTCGTGTTTCCGCGGGTGTCCGGTCTGTTTCAGCGTAGACGTCAGCGGGAGCTTCTCTGATGGCGCGGACTGCGCCGCCCAGCATCACTTCTTTCTGGGAGTAGACGTTTGCAACGCCCGGGTGCGCCTCATCCTCTGTGCGGTAGACCTCTCTCGCTTCCAGCTTGGCGTCGTAGCCGAACTTGTCATCAAGAGTGAGCGAGCCAACCACGGCGCCGCCTGTGTCTTTGAGCGCAACTTCAGCGCCAACGGAAAGTCCGTCCGCCGTTGCGGTTTCTGTTGAGAGCGTCACGGGGATTGTCCACGGGATGCCGCCGGGCAGATGAGCGTCGTTTACGGCGCCTTCGTACTGATCCTTCCGCATAAAGCCATCGAGGGGGCTGAATGCCCCGATGGAGATCATCTTGAGATCTGATACTTCGCGGTTATTGAGCGTGATTGAAGGAAGCTCTGACGCCTTCGATTTCAGTTCGGACTCAGCTTCAGGGCTGAGGACTCTATTAACCAGTGTTCCGCCGTGGGGAGCGATCATTAATTGTTTAATCCATTCTCATTGTCAGGTTCTAAATTGATGCAGCTTTAAACGTCAAAGCCGCGGACAAACGGGCGGCTCTTGGCCGCCCGTCCGGGTGTCATCGCGGCTGTAGCGTTACTGGAGTGGCGGGTCGGCGGGGATCCGCTGAGCCACCCAACGACGGACGGCGTCAAATGCCGCCGCCAGTCGCGATTTCTGAGTAGTTCTGAAGGTCATTACACCTACCCCTATCGGGTTGCTTTCTCCACGACGTGGAGTCCGCACTCTTTTGCGTCAGGGTCCAACTCCCACCACCAGCGGCCAGCTCGAAGGTCTTCGCCTGGCTTGATGGCACGGGTGCAGGGATCACAGCCCAGGCTTGGGAAGCCCTGGTCGTGCAGTTCGTTGTATGGAACGGTGTTGTCCTTTACGTACTCTTGCACTTGATCGAATGACCAGTTTGAGAGCGGGTTGATCTTGAAGTTGTTGTGGGCCTCATCCCGCTCAACAATCGCAGTTTCGCCACGGGCCATGCCCTGGTCTCGACGGAGTCCTGTGATCCATGCGCCAACGGTGTTGAGCGCGCGGTTGAGAGGCTCGACTTTGCGAACACCACAACAGAGTTTCCGATTCTCAATGGTCTTGTAGAAGAGGTTGTAGCCCTCTGTCTGAACCATTTCCTGCACTGAGTCCATGGCTGGTGTGTACGCCTCAATTTTTACGTCGTAGCGGGCCTGAATACGGTCCATCAGCGTGTAGGTCTCAGTTGGTAGTCTAAGCGTGTCCAGGGTCATCACCCGTGCGTTGGGATTGATGCGCCAGAACATGTCGAACTCTGCAACGTCTTCAAGTCCAAAGCTGGACATCAGAACCAGTTCTGAGCCGAACTTTGAGTCCGCCCACCTGATGATCTCCTGTGGAGATGCTGACTCAAACCGCTCATTCAGCGTTGCCAGCTCCTGGTCGCTGATCTCTACTCGTTCACTCGTTGTCATGCTTCCTCACTCTTGGTATCAAAATGAAATTCTGTACAAACAAAAACCCCCCGCTGATAGATCATCTGCGAGGGGTGGTAGTTACTACTATGCGTGCGCGACTAGCCGGAAACCCTCACAGGGCTCAGACATGTACAGAGACACTTGGCGCTTGAAATCAAATTACTCATATCACGACGGATCATATATCACCTTGTGCATTTAGTCACAATTATACACATAAACATCCGATGCGCGAGAGGGTGATCAGATGCGAGCCAGAGAAAAAGGGGCTGAAGCGATCGTCGCTTCAGCCCCCTGTGAGTGGGTTGCAGTTCTGGAGGAGTGTTAGCTGCCTGGCCTCTCACCAAGTTCTACTTCTAGTTGGATTTCATCACCATCACGGAGGAGGTCCATGGTGACTACGTCTCCGGGGCGTGTCTGAGCGGCGAGGTATCCGATCAGACTTTCAAAGCTCTGAACAGCTGTGCCATCTATGGCCGTGACGATGTCACCTGGCTCAAGTCCGCCGGTTTCGGCAGGTGCGCCGGGGATCAGGCGATCAATCAGTGCACCGCGTGTGTTGAGCGGTAGGCCCAGGTTCTCAGCTTCAATTGCATCGATGGTTCCAACTGTCACGCCAAGCCAGGAGTAGATGTACTTTCCATCTTCGATGATCGCTGGAACTACACGCTTGGCCTGGTTGATTGGAATGGCGAAGCCGATGCCGCTGTTTGTGCCGGTGCGAGTTTGAATCTGCGAGTTGATGCCGATTACTTCACCATCACTGTTGAACAGCGGGCCGCCAGAGTTGCCGGGATTGATTGAGGCATCCGTCTGGATTGCGTCTGGGATTGAGTAGCCTTGAGTTGGGCTGTCAATCGTCTCGCCAAGGGCGCTGACAATTCCACGGGTCAGTGTGAAGTCACGACCGAAAGGGGCACCGATAGCGAGCGCTACTTGACCGGGTCGGAGATCATTTGAGTCACCAATAGAGATTGGCTGCAGGAAGCTCTTCGGTAGATCAACCTTCAGTACTGCAAGGTCTGAATCCGGGTCCGTACCCAGGATTTCCGCCTCAACATCGGTGCCATCTGAGAATTGAATACGCACTGCGTCTGCGTTTGCGACGACGTGGTGGTTAGTGACGATGTGGCCATCTTTATCCCACACGAACCCTGAGCCGGAACCCCGAGGCTGTGCTGGATCGCTGCCGGAAGGTGTTCCAAATACACCGTCTGCGCGCTGTACGAAGACTTTAATCTGGACGGTTGAGGCGAGGACGCTATCATAGAGATCGGCGATTACCTCTTCTTCCGCCTGGAGGATCTCCAATGGTGTGAGAGTATCGATGACTTCCTGTGCGGAGATTGGCCCGTCTGAGGCGACTTGCGGTGGTGTGACGTCTGTGTTGGTAAATCGCGTGACCGGCGCAGAGGTGATCGGGTCAACGTCAACTGCTGCGATCGATTGAATCGCTGGCGTTGGTGCCGGATTGCTGACGATCACCTCTGACGTGCCGCTGCCGGTGCAGGCAACTGCGGCCAGAGCGGTGATTCCGACCACTGGCAGGATGAGTGATTTGATGCGTACTGTTTTCATGTTCGTCCCCATGCATATGGACTATGCGGAACGGGCTGGCTAATTGGTTTGGCGTTTTAGATGCTGAATACCAAATTACGAGCCGCTGCGCGAGATTTCATTCGCGAACTCTCAAGACATGGTGCCCAGTGAGGCGATTGGCTTGAGGGCCGCTTTCGAACTACATAGATTTAACTACGCGAACATCAAGAAAACGTGAAGTGAGCATGTAAAACCGCGCTTCGAATTCAAGCGTATCGGCCTGCCCGGGCAAGCCACACTGGGAACCCCACGCTAGGAACCAAATAAGGGGGTTAGGCGTCGTCGCCTGAGTCTTCGCCCTCGGCACCTTCAGCGTCCTCGCCTTCGGCAGCCTCTTCGCCCTCAACACCTGCAGCTTCAAGACCAACAACCTCAAAGACCTCAGCCTCACGCTGCTTCTGAGCACGTGCGACGACATCATCAGGGTGGGCTGTGGCTTCAACACCGTCCGGAAGAGTTAGGTCACTGACACGCAGGACGTCGCCAACTTCTTCAAGTCCGGTGATGTCAGCTTCAATGCCAGACGGTACTCTCAGGGGGAACGCTAGAACCATAAGAGAACGGGTCACATGGTTGATCTGCGCCGCACCACCACGGGTTGCGGGAGCCTCACCAACAAGGGTTATCTCAACTGGGATCTCCACCTTGCGGTCGGCGTGAATTCGCAGAAAATCTACGTGCTGTATCTCGCCTGTAACAGGATGAACCGCCACGTCACGTACAAAGCTCAGTTCCTCACCGTCTGTGCCTTCGATAGCAATGTTGACGGCGGTTGTCTTGCCTGCGCTCACTAGCAGCTTGCGGACAATGGGGGCAGGAGCCTGGAGAATGAGTGGGTCACCGCCCGGGCCGTAAAGGTGCAGTGGCGTGAGGCCACTTCTTCGCAGAGCTTTGTTCTTGCGGCCAAGGGAGGTTCGCTGGGCTGTTTCGAGTGATAGTGCAGGCATTATTTATCTATTACTTGTTCTGGGTGTGAAGTGTCCGGCCAGCGTACGCGCCGGGATGCTTCGCTGAGTATTTGAGATCAAGATTAGGCGGTTGAGAATCATCACTCTCCGCGCAACCTAAAAATCGTATCACGTGGGCGAGGGGTTTGGTGAGTGTCTTTCTAACTAATGATCGTGCCGCCAAATTCTTAATCCCGACCTATTTGGTCTGAATTGGATGGTATACTTTCGTCTCACGTTGAGGTTCATTTAGACGCCTGTTTGCCCATCTCGACGTGTTCAGGCCATTGGGGGATGTCATGCTCTTTCCAATCAAAGTCGATTACGGCTTACGCATGCTGATCGATCTAGCACAACAACCAGAGAATAGTCCTGTCACATCCAGCGATATAGCGGTGCGACAGGCAATTCCAGAAGCGTTTGTGGTCCAGCTATTCAATACGCTGTCTCGAAATGGGATGGTGACGAGCAGGCGCGGGCCCAAGGGCGGCCACATGCTGGCAATGGCGGCGGACCAGATTTCTGTGGCGGAGGTGGTTCAGGCGTTTGATCGGTCAATCGCGCCTGTTGGTTGTCTCCACTCCCCGGATGATTGCACGCTCTCTAGCGCTTGTTCGCAGCGAGAGCTCTGGAGCGATGTTGAGCAGGTTCTGCTGGATGTTCTCAGTAAGACAAGCGTTGCCGATCTGGCAACCAAACAGCAGAATCTGGTCGCAACTCCAGCCTGATACCACCTCTTAGGTCGCTCAAAAAATGCACGCGGCGGAGTATTATTAGGCAACCACGCTTCAAGTGCCCAGAGATTCTTGGCAATTCAAGATCATCCCAAGAATCTCAAACGGCATCTGAAGTATCTAATGAAGCAGACAAAAAAATTCGTAGTGGTCAGGAAGTAAAGCACATGGCACAAGGTCAAGCGCTCACCCCGGATCAGGTGGGGCGGTACAGCCGTCACATCATCATGCCCGACGTAGGCAGCGTTGGTCAGCGTAAGTTGATCGATTCAAAAGTCCTTATCGTTGGCGTAGGTGGTCTCGGGTCGCCGGTGGCGCTCTATCTCGCTCTTGCGGGAGTAGGCACCATTGGGCTCGTAGATTTCGACACGGTGGATCTGAGCAACCTTCAGAGGCAGATCCTTCACCAGGACAAAGATATTGGCATTCCCAAAGTTGATTCCGCTAAAGAAACGCTGAACGCGTACAACCCGGGTGTGGAGGTAATTCTTCATGAAGAGCCAATCACCTCCTATAACGCCATGGGGATCATGGAAAATTACGATGTGATCGTCAACGGGGCGGACAACTTTCCTACCCGATATTTGATCAATGACGCGTCGTACCTCTTGGGTAAGCCGCTGGTTGATGGAAGCATTCTTCTGTTTGACGGGCAGGCTTCAACATACTTTCCCGGAAACGGATGCTACCGATGTGTCTTCCCGGAACCGCCACCACCTGGTGAGGTTCCAAGCTGCTCTGAGGCCGGAGTTCTAGGTGCTCTGCCAGGAATCATTGGCACCATTCAGGCAACGGAAGTGATCAAGGTCATCCTTGACATCGGCGAAACGCTGTCAGGCCGCATGTTGCTGCTTGATGCGCTTGCGATGGACTTTCGCATTGTGAAGGTACGCCAGAACAGCAAGTGCCCACTTTGCGGCGACAACCCGTCCGTCACAGAACTGATCGACTACGAACAGTTCTGCGGCGTTGCACCTCCGGTCGACCCAGTCGGCGTCTAGCAAATAACTAGAGTTTGAATCGAGTGGACCGGCGGCCATCGTGCCGCCGGTTCCGCGAGGGCATCACTGATAGTGAATCTAAGCACGGCTCACATCACCAGCAACGTAAGCGCGGACATCATCGACGCGATTGGCAACACTCCGCTGGTTGATATATCTGGCGTAAGTCCAAACCCAGAAGTGAAGATTTACGCCAAGCTTGAGGGCGCCAACCCATCGGGCAGCGTGAAAGACCGGGTCGCGCGCCAGATGATCCTTGCCGCTGAGCGGGATGGCCTGCTGAAGCCCGGCGTCACGATTGTTGAGCCAACAAGCGGCAACACTGGCATCGCATTGGCGATGATCTGCCGGGTGCGCGGCTACAATTTGAGAGCTGTGATGCCGGAGTCGGTCAGTTCAGAGCGGGTGCAACTACTGAAGGCGTTTGGCGCTGAGGTAGTGTTTTCCGATGGTACGGAGGGCACTAACGAGTCCATTCTTGTCGCCAAGAAGATCGCCGAAGAGAATCCAGAAATCGTGCTGCTGTATCAGTACGGCAACGAAGCGAATCCCGGCGCTCACTACGAGACGACTGGCCCGGAGATAGTGCGTGATCTGCCTAACATCGATGCGTTTGTGGCGGGACTCGGTACGGGTGGCACGCTGATGGGCGTTGGCCGCGCATTGCGAGAGCACAACCCTGATATCAAAACCGTAGCCGTGGCGCCCCACCCCGATGAGGTAGTTCAAGGACTCCGCAGCATTGAGCACGGGTTTATTCCACCAATTTTGAAGCTTGAAGAGCTAGACGCCAGACTGATGATTGAGTCTGACGAGGCGCTCTTCTGGACCCGAGAGTTACTGTCGCAGACCGGCGTGTTTGCAGGTTTTTCCTCCGGGGCAGTGGTTGCAGGCGCTCGCACGTGGGCTAAGCGGATGGACTCCGGGAAGATCGTGTGTCTGCTTGCGGACGGCGGCTGGAAGTACATGTCCACGGGTCTTTTCGACCGCGATTACGAGGACATGAAGAAAGACGTAGAAGGCAAGATCTGGTGGTAACCGCAGTAAACCTGGTACTGGATTTGCCAATCTCCTGATGTCGAGGTATGGGCTAACCTGTTAATCGGGAGTCTGCTGTGAATTGTCTCGTAGAAAACCATTCCTCTAAGCTTGAATCGTTGTGCAAGCAGTACAACGTAGTTCGCCTTGATCTTTTTGGCTCCGCAGCTAACGAAAATAGTTTGGCCGCAGACAGCGATTTGGACTTCCTGGTGGAGTTCGGGGCATTCACAACCGGTGGATACGCCGATGCCTATTTTGGGCTGCTGGAATCGCTGGAACGTCTGTTCAGTCGGCCGATAGACCTTGTCGTGGCATCAGCCATCAAGAACCCCTACTTCCTCGAAAGTGTCGAGAGCACAAAATCGATTGTGTCTGCGGCTTGAGGCTAAAAAGTACCTGTTCGATATCGATCGTGCAGCGGGGCTCATAGAGCAGTTCACTGACGGCGAAACGTTCGTCGACTATGAGTTCGACGACATGATGCGGTCGGCGGTCGAGCGGCAGTTTGAGGTGATCGGTGAGGCAATTTCAGAGTTAGCCCGTATCGAGCCTGAGATCGCAGCATCGATAAGTGAGCATCGCCGAATCATTGCGTTCCGAAACATCCTGATCCATGGATACGCGGATGTAGATAGTCGGCTAGTTTGGGATGTGATCCAGACTCGGCTCAGTCAACTACGAACTGATGTAACCGGGCTCATTGAGTCGGAATAGACGTCAGGCCTGTCGATTCCCCGTTCTCCCATTCGTCGTGTAGACGAACACGTTAGATAATGCCGCGCAGTCGCGGACTTAGATTTGGGACCAACAGTTGCAGTACGTATTACTCATTTACCGGGACGAGAAGGTCGATCAGCAGCGCGATGAGGCTGGGATGCAGGAGTTGATGCAGTCCTACTTCGCCTTCACTGAGGAGATCACGCAGTCCGGCCATATCAGCAGCGGGATTGCGCTACAGGATACGGACACCGCCACCACCGTCGCCGTGCGAGATGGCGAAACAGTGGCCAGCGACGGGCCGTTTGCAGAGACCAAGGAGCAGTTGGGTGGTCTCTACGTGATCAATGCAGACAACCTTGATGACGCTATAAAGATAGCGGCGAAGATTCCGCACGCTTCGAATGGCGCGATTGAGGTGCGACCGGTAATCGAAATGCCAGAGATGCCCCAGTCATAAATCCGGGGTGTCGATTTCGAGAAAGCTCGTTCGTCGTATTGGTGAAGGGGTCGAAAACGGCACTCCTCGCCACATATCTCAGTAAGGAAAATGAACTGATATGACTATTCTCATAAACCGATTCGACGCAGTACCCGGCAAAGAGACGGAACTCCTAGCGACGGCGAAGGGTTGGAAGGACATGATCCTTGCAAACCCTGACTGCTCCGGCTTTGACATGTACACAGACCAGGATTCACCGACATCCGTGGTGTTAATTGAGGAGTGGTCCTCCCGTGACGCCCATCAGGCGTTCATTGCCAGCATTTCGGAAGAGATGATGGCGGAGTCCATGAAGCTGATGACGGGTATGCCCGATGGGACGTATTTGGATCAGGCGTAGCGGATAGGCACGTTCAATGGTTGATGGTAGGGGCAGGTGTTAAACCTGCCCCTACGAGTTTAATTCGCGCTCTTGGTGGATGCCGGAATGTCACCCTTCGATCGGCTCCGGAAGGCATTCCTCACGAGACTGGTGTCCGACTTACAGGTTCGCTAGCTTTGCGAAGCTAATGGCTGCTTTCGCGGTGTCATCTTCTGTTGATTGGTCAATGGATAGGACGAGATAGTCGAGACCGACGTCCTGGTATTGATCGAGGTCATCTCGTATCTGCTGAGGATTACCACTGAGAGGTTTGCGTTGGCCGGCTTCATCCAACATTTCTCGCCCCAGGAGGAGAGTTGATCGGAGGGTTATTGCTACTTCCGACGCTGGTCGGTCTTCCGCTTCGCACAGTGCCTCAATGGCTTTTCTGGTGCTGGCGACTTCGGACGGAGTTTGCCCGATTCCGTGCCAGGCATCGCCGTGGCGTGCTGCTCGTCGCATTGCTGCTTTTGAGTTGCCGCCTATCCATATGGGTGGGTACGGCGTCTGCAACGGCCGAGGGAAGAATGTCATGCCCGCGGTGCTTGTGATCGAGCCGTCGTACTCCTCCCCCTTGCAAAGGGCTTTGAAGGCGCGGATGTGTTCATCGGTCACGCGTCCTCGCTCATCGAAATCTGCGTTCATGGTGGCGAATTCTTCTGGCATCCAACCGGTTCCAAACCCGGCGATGAGTCGGCCACCAGAGAGGACGTCCAAAGTAGTGAGCATTTTGGCGTTGAGTACGGGATGCCTGAACGGCAGGACAAGTACGCTCATCCCAACCTTGACGCGTGTTGTGGCGCCTGCGATGTAGCTGAGCGTGGTTACAGCTTCCAGAACGTTTTGCGCTGAGGGATCCGCTTTGCCGGGGCCGAACTGGTCCGAGTATCTGGCGGCCAGATCCTTTGGGTAAACGGTTCGATCGCTGATCCACACGGAGTCGAATCCAGCGTCTTCTGCGGTTTGGGCCATTCGTCGGACGTAGTCTGCTTGCGACTGGGGAGTGGTGGCGGGTGTGACGGATGTTGTTGCGGCGATTCCATATTTCATGCGCAAAGGATGCCACATTTACGGCGATGATGGCGCGGCGACCGGACGCAGACGGCTCTGCGGTATGTCAGCGTCAGGCTAGACTTGCGGAATGGGTGAGGCATCAGCGGCAAGTACAACGCCGATTGAGCGGACTTTCCGAGAAGAGTCGGGCAAGATTGTTGCGAATCTGATTCGGGTGTTTGGCGATTTTGATCTTGCTGAGGACTCGGTGCAGGAGGCGTTTGAGGTTGCTCTTGAGAAGTGGCCGGTGGATGGCTATCCGGACAATCCCGCGGCTTGGATCACTACTACGGCACGCAGACGGGCGATCGACAAACTACGCCGTCGCAAGGTCTACGACGAGAAGTCGGCCGTCATGGAGGCATTTCAAGGCGAAGCATCGGTTCCAACTATGCCGGACGATGATGGTGAGGCTCTCTACGATGACCGGTTGCGGCTGATTTTCACTTGCTGCCACCCTGCTCTGGCGCGGGAGGCTCAGGTTGCGCTGACGTTGAAGACGCTGAGTGGGTTGACGACTCCGGAGGTGGCGAGCGCGTTCCTGGTGCCGGAGCCGACTATGGCGCAGCGGATTGTGCGGGCCAAACGCAAGATCAAGCAGGCGGCGATTCCCTACCGGGTTCCACCGGATGAGGAGCTGCCGCCGCGACTCTCGTCGGTGCTTGCGGTGCTGTATCTGGTGTTCAACGAGGGTTACGGTGCCTCGGCTGGTGACTCGCTGATTCGGCAGGAGTTGTGCGAGGAGGCGATTCGGCTGACTCGTGTGTTGGCGTCGCTGATGTCGGATCAGCCAGAGGTGAAGGGTCTTCTGGCGCTGATGCTGTTGCAGGATTCCCGGCGTGAGGCTCGTACCGATGCTTCGGGCGATATTGTGCTGCTTGAGGCACAGGATCGATCTGCGTGGAATCGCGAGCAGATTGCGGCGGGGCAGGTGCTGGTTCAGGAGGCGCTGACCGCAGGTGCAGTTAGTCAGTACCAGTTCCAGGCGGCGATTGCGGCGGTGCACAGCGAAGCTGCTGCTGCTGAAGAGACGGACTGGCCGCAGATTGCGGCGCTGTATAGAGGGCTTGAACGGCTGGTGCCTAGCCCGGTGGTACGACTGAACATGGCTGTGGCGCACGCGATGGCGGATGGGCCAGATGCAGGACTGAAGCTAATGGACGAGCTTGGTCTGGGGGAACAACTGGCGGAGTACCCACCTGTATCACGCTGCCAGGGCTGATCTGTTCCGGCGGCTACAGCAGCCATTAGCTGCGATTGAGGCGTATGAGGCGGCGTTGGAGTTGGTTACGAACGCGCCGGAGAGGCGCTATTTGCTGGGCCGGCTCGAGGAGATGCGAGGGCTGGCGTAGTACGGGCTTCCAGCCCGCGCGAGTTGCTCCGATGAGTGCGCCGCTTCCGAAATCCGCGTGACAGATCGCATAGACAGAGATGCTGCTGCTACGCAGGGTTTTGTGGCGATCGTGTTCTTCCAATATGATTGGCTGATGCCAGACATTCACACACTTCATCTCGTTCGACACGGCCAGACCGTTGGCGCCAGCAAGGCTTACGTTGGGGACCCACCTTTGACTCCGCTTGGGGAGCGGCAGGCGGAGTTTGCATCAGAAGAGCTGATTGCCCGGGGAGTGACTTCGATCATGACTAGTCCGCTGTTCCGGGCGCAGCAGACGGCGCTCCCTCTGGTTGGCGCGATTGGGTCGTCTGCCAGGGTGGTGCCGGGATTGCGTGAGATCGATCTGGGCGACTATCCCGGTGATGAGGCGGCAGGGCGCGACCGGCCGAGAGTCGATTTCGGCGAATGGGGTGGCGATCACGGTGCTGATTTCAGTCGCAATGCGATAGGTGGATTCGAGCATGTGCTGGCCGAGATACGAGGCGATCAGCACACGGATATTGCCGTTATTGCTCACGGTGGGACCATCAACGTAATCCTCGACCATGTGGCTGGAATTCCCTGGGATGGGTACATGCGCCATCTGCTGTTTAACTGCGGCATCTCAACGCTGGAAGTGACTGCCGACTCCGTGTCGATTGTTACGGCGAATGTGGTCAAGCATCTGCCGGAAGATGTGATTACGAATTAGCGCGCTTTGGTAGCGTGGCCTGCGATAACCGGGGGCCTCTGTAAATCGATCCAATCTGCCGTCAGTTCTCGGTAATCACATCAATCCCGACTAGCAGTGCTTCCGCGTCGATCCCACCATCGCGTATCCACTCGGCCCGGCTCTCCCGCAATTCGGTCTCTAATACTTCGTCCTCCTGGGATTCCAGCAACTCTCGGATCGCGGAGATGACAATATCCTTTGGTGCACACCCGTCCTTAATTGCAGCGGCTTTCAATGCGGCGAAAACCTCTTCGTCGTCGAATGTTATTGTCATTCGTACTGGCATGGGGACACCTTCATAACTTGCGGCAGCGCGTCTACATTACGCCGTACTGCCAGCCGACCATCGCCACTGTGCCTTTTGCGTGCTACATTCGGGAGTAGAGGCTGCGGTATGGAGCACACGATATTTCATGTTGATCTGGATGCGTTTTTTGTTGCGGTGGAGCGCGTCCTTGATCCAAGCCTGATTGGCAAACCTATTGTGGTTGGCGGGTCTGGCAATCGGGGTGTTGTCGCGTGCGCCTCGTACGAGGCTCGTAAGTTTGGTGTGCATTCTGCGATGCCGGGTGTGATCGCCAAGCGACTGTGCCCACAGGCGATATTTGTCAGCGGCAAACATGATGTGTACGGCAAGTACTCGAAGCAGTTCATGTCGATACTGCGTGAGCACTCCCCTATCGTTCAGCCTGTGAGCGTGGATGAGGCGTACATCGACATGACTGGTACGCATGCCATCTTTGGGCCGCCTGTGGACGCGGCTGAGCGGATTCGCTCCATGGTCAATGCTGAGTTGCAGATCACGGCGTCCATCGGCATTGGTGCCAACAAGTTGATCGCCAAGGTTGCGTCAGATGTTGCGAAGCCAGACGGCGTAAAGCTGGTTCCGGAGGATCAGTCTGCGGCGTTCCTCGCGCCGTTGAAGGTGCGTGATCTTCCCGGGTTGGGGCCCAAAGCCGAAGAGACGTTGACGTTACTTGGGATCACGACCATCGGGCAGCTGGCATCGCATCCCGTTGGGCCGTTGCGGCGCGCACTGGGACCGAATCATGCTGGTTCGCTGCAGTTGCGTGCACGTGGATTCGGCTCGATCGATCTGGAATCAAAAGCCAAATCACACACGATTAGCGCGGAGTCTACGTTTAGTGATGACACCGAGGACATGGAGTTCCTTACGGGCAAGATTCGCGATCTATCGGAACGTGTTGGAGCGCGACTGCGCAAAAGCGAGAAGTATGCGCGCACGGTGACGCTGAAGTTGCGGTATCACGATTTCGAGACGATCTCGCGACAGATGACGATCACTGCGGGGGATGGCGATATCGCGATCTATGAAGCGTCGAAGGAATTACTGGAAACGGCGTTGCGAAACCGCAAGGCACGGGTTCGGCTTCTGGGTGTCGGCATTGGCAATATCACAGAGCGAATTGGGCAGTTGTCATTGCTCGATCAGAGTGGGGTGCCGAGCGGGGAGTTGGACTCTACTCTAAGTTCAACGGTTGATTCGATTAGGGACCGATTTGGTGCATCCGCGATTAGCAGGGGCAAATCGGGGGGTTAGAGGGCTGCAAAAGCGTCCACACCGTTTGCTATACTCAAATTAGCAATGGCGATTCGTCCAGTGGTAGGACGACGGCCTCTGGAGCCGTAAACCTAGGTTCGAATCCTAGATCGCCAGCCATAAAATTGGCCCCATCGTCTAGCGGCCCAGGACACCGCCCTCTCAAGGCGGAGATCGGGGGTTCGAATCCCCCTGGGGCTACCAATTTTATTCTTGATTGCCGCTGCGCTCACCCTCTTCATACCTTGGGCGAGCCGCGTAGCATCGGCGGTGCGCGAAACGTACAGCCTGTGGCGAATCGCTAGCTACGTAAACGGAAAACGCGGGCTACCAGGATAGGTTCCGCTGCCGTTCATTGCGAGGTTGCCGCCGTCCATCGGTAGCGTGACGCCGGTGACGAATGATGAGGCGTCTGAGGCCAGGAATACTGCTACGCCTCTAATCTCTTCAGGGGAGCCAAGTCTGCCCATGGGCGATGCGCCTACGAACGTGTCCCCGTATTCCGGTGTGTCTTCGATGAGTTTTTCGATGGCGGGCGTTGCGAGCTGAGGGATCAGGATTGAATTGACCCGCACGCCCCGGGATGCCCACTCTGTGCTCAATTCTTTAGTCAGTGCGACTACACCAGCCATGGCGATTCCGAATGCGGTATGGGCGCGCCCGAATGCGTTGATGCCCCCAACCGAGCCGATATTTATGATGCTCCCTTTGCCTTGCCGCAGCATCCGTTTGCCGGCTTCTTGGCAGGCGACGAACCGGCCGAACACCACGCCTTCGAAGCTCTCCTTGAGCGTATCGGCGTCCATATCTTCGGGTCGGCCGATGGTGGACTCACCGCTAGTGGTGGCAAGAATATCTATGGTGCCCCACTCACTATCCAGCCTTGCGAACGTCGATCTGATATCGGTGGCGTCTGAGATATCGCACTCGATAGACATTGCACGCCGTCCTATGCTTCGAATCTCGTCAGCGAGGGCTTCCGCTATTTCGACGTTTTGATCTGCGAGGACAACCTCAGCACCGGCATCGGCCATCCCGCGGGCCACTTGAGCGCCGAGATCAGCCGCGCCACCCATGATTACGGCTGAGCGGCCTGACAGGTCAAATAGCGGGTTGGTCATTCAGTTTCTCCGAGTTTGGTTCATCGTCTGAGATACCTGGGTAGTCGCGATGCGTAGGGCGGATAATTCTGGCCGACGAGAACCGCAAGTTCAACTAGCAGAGCCCGGCTGAATTCCGTTTGAGATCGATTTGAGGCACACCTCTCTCGCCTGACTCCAGTTAGAATCCCGCCAGCAAAGTCAGCCACACTAGTCGGGAGCAAGCGGAATCAATATGAAGGTCACACGGCTATATACAGGCGATGACGGCCAGTCGCACTTTCAAGACATCGAAATTGATCTCAACCCTTCCGGTGTGGGACTGCTGTCAGAGATATACCCGGCGACTGGTGTGATCTTCCGAGAGACCGCGGCTGACTACGATCTGGACTTTCACAACGCCCCGAGGAAGCAGTACGTGGTCTGCCTTGATGCGTCTGTGAAGGTGACGATTGGCGATGGGTCCAGCCGAATATTTGGGCCTGGTGATATCTTCCTCGCGGAGGATGTGACCGGTCAGGGTCACATTAGCCAGGCGGTGAATGGGCAGGTGCGGCACAGTTTGTTCATTCCGATTGAAGAGGAATAACTGGTGAGCGAAGTAAGCGGTAAATCTGACCGATTAGCGGGCAAGGTCGCCATCGTGACCGGTGCTGGGAGCCGCTCTGAAGGTGTTGGCAACGGCAAGGCTACGGCGGTGCTGTTTGCCCGGGCTGGTGCCAGCGTGCTTCTGGTGGACAACGCTATCGAGCATGCTGAGGAGACGCGGTCGATCATCGAAGCTGAGGGCGGCATCGCATCGTCGTTTGAGGCTGATGTCACGTCTGAAGAGCAGTGCAAGGCGGTCGTTAATGCGGCTGTTGAGCGGTACGGGAAGGTGGACGTTCTCGACAACAACGTAGGCATCAGCCTGCGTGAGAAGGTCACCGACATCAGCATGGACACGTGGGATCACATCATGGCCACGAACTTGAAGAGCGTGGCGTTGATGTCACGATTCGCCATACCAAGGATGGCTGAGAACGGTGGCGGCTCCATTATCAATATATCCAGCGTTGCCGGGATTGTTTCGGTAGCTGACTCTGCGTATACGGCGTCAAAGGCAGGCGTGATTGGATTGACCCGCGCCATGGCGGCTGACCACGGCCGGGAGGGGATTCGCGTCAATGCGATCGCACCAGGGTTGGTCTACACGCCGATGGTTGAGGGCCGGTTGGACGATGATCATCGGGCACGACGCAAGAATGCGTCGGCACTGGGGACAGAGGGGACGGCGTGGGACGTTGGCTGGGCGGCGCTGTTCTTCGCCAGCGACGAATCACGCTGGGTCAGCGGGACGGTGCTGCCGGTTGACGCCGGGCTGACCATTGCCGCTCGACACGCATATCCGGAGTGGGGCTTCTAGTCCTGGATTAGGGAGAACAGAATGAAGATCACGAGAGTCTATACAGGCGACGACGGCGAGTCGCATTTCGAAGACGTCGAGTTGGACGTGCACGCTGATAAGACGCATATGCTCACCGATGCCGTTCCAACGTCCGAGATCATCTTCCGCACGACGCCAGCAGATGCGTTCGCTGACTTCCACAACCCGGCCAGACGCCAGTACACGATCAACCTTGAGGGGACGATTGAACTGGAGTCAGGCACGGGCCAGAAGTGCGTGCTTGGGCCGGGTACGGTGATGCTCGTGGAGGACCTCACCGGCCGCGGCCACATTAGCCGCGGCATTGCTGGTGAGGTGCGCCGAAGTATCGTCGTGGGGCTGGATTAGCGCTCGACTCTAATAGTGAATCGCCGGTCCTACTCCGCCGCCTGCTGCAATGACATCGCCGGTGATCGCACCTGATCGGGGTGATGCGAGGAACGTGGCTACGTAGGCGATTTCGGTGGCGTCGATTAGGCGTCCGACATTGTTGTTGCCAAGTGCGGCCAGCACGTCTTCTTCGGACATTCCGGTGGCCTTCATGCGGTCGGCAATCATGCCGGGTGTGCGCTCTGTGCGTGTCATACCGGGGTGAATGACGTTCACGGTGATGCCGTCTCCGCCGAGCTCTGACGCAAGGTTTTTGGCCATTGCCACCACAGCAACGTTCCGGATGCTGCCGACGGTTGAACCAACCTGGCGAGCCATCATGCCACTGATGTTGATGATACGGCCCCAGCCGGACTCACGCATGATTGGCGCAACGGCCTGCGCACACATGATGTAGCCCAGCACTTTGACGTGGAGGTCAGCGTCGAACGACTCCTGCGTGATGTTCTCGAGCGTAGGCGCAGGGCCACCGCCGACCACAGCCGCGTTGTTCACGAGGATGTCTATGCCACCCAGCTGATCGTTTGCGGCGCTGACGCCGTCTGTAATCGACTGGCCATCATTTGTGTCTATCGTGACCGGAATGATCTTGCCACCGGTTTCAGCAGCCAGCTCTTTCGCAGTTTCCATGAGGGCGTCCAGGCCCCGAGCAGCAATCGCGACCTCTACGCATTCAAGCGCAAGTTCGCGGGCGATGGCCTTGCCAATGCCGCGACTCCCACCGGTGACGAGGGCTTTTTTGCCGGTTAGTTCAAGATCCATGGAGTTGCTCCAGTTCACACTAATGTTTCGACGTATGCGTTGTTCGGCGCGAAGATAGGCGCCACGGTACACCACTTACATTCACTTACCCTAAGGACTTGACCTCGTGGCACTCAAACCGGTGATGCTCGTACGGCCCCCTATTGAGATTCTTCTTGACGATGGCTTCTGGGATGAGCTCGAAGAAGCGGGTATTGATGAGGTTGGTATCCAGTGGCTCGCTCTGTTGGATGCAAAAGGCGACAAGCCGAATCGATATCCTCAGCCGGAAGACACTCACCCTCGCGGATTGGCCGCCGTCGGTGGCACTCCTGTCGATTCGACGCCGGTTCCTGCTTACGCGCCCAACCTTGATCTTTACGATGGCCTTCACTTTCAGCCGCAAGAGCTGCCTGAACACATGGTTGCGCAATCCACAAAGCTGAAGTTGGCGATTGAGAACGCCACAAAACGTGGCTTCACAGTCTGGACGATGGACGATAAGGGCTACTTCTTGAGTGGTGGCTTTGGCGATGGAACTCGAAAAGTCGCCGTGACTTGTGTGAACGATCCCGACCTTGTTGGCTACGGCATACAGAGGGCGAGAGATACTGCGGCAAACTTTCCTAGCATTCATGGGATTGTTCTGGATGGCCCTGATTTCAAGTGGGAGATCAAGCCGGGTCATCGCGATGATTTGTTCCTGGAAGAGTGTGGATGTCGTCACTGCCAGCGTGTAGTGGAGAGCCTGGGTTTTGGGTATGAGCGCGTGCTAAAAGGCCGCGATGCCTTCAAGGCTAAGCTGCAGGAGCTTTCAAACGAGGCGGTTGAGGACTTCCTCGCCAACCGCTCAGGTCTGTTCGGATCGATGGAGTGGTGGTTGCAGAACCCGGTGATGGCTGACTGGATGCGGTACAAAGCTGCCGTGGTTGAACAGCACGTGAAGGCGCTTACTGATGGCATTCATGAGTACCTGCCGGAGATGAAAGTCGCGACTTCGTCTCGTATGCCGTCACTGGCTCCGTTGACTGGTCATAACCTCCGGCGCAAGGCCGCGTATAACGATTACGAAATGCCAAAGCTCTACTGGTGGTCGGGCGGTGTTGCAGGCTGGCGCGGCACGGCTATGAACTGGATCGACACGCTGGTTGAATGGAACCCCGGACTGAGTCGAGAGAATGCTACTGCGTGGTTCAGTGCGGCTTTGGATATTCCGATTCCGGCTGACTATCAGATGGCGGATATGGCAAACGAGGCCCCGGATTCATTCTTCACGGAGACGGTGGCTGACCAGATTCGCAAGATGATTGCCGGCTCTGGCGGCGTGGAGCGATTCATGCCGTGGGTAGGCCTTGAGCATTTTGGCAGCAACTGGCTTACGCCGTCAGAACTGCACCGGCTACTCGGGCAGTTGGAAGCTGCGGGCGCTGAACGGTATTCATACTTCGTCTACAACGAGATCAAGCCTGAGATCTGGGATGTGATCACAGAGTTCTCCAGAAAATGATGGGCGAAGGCTCGCATGGCCGGCCCGGTGGTGGTGGCGGGCGCAGGCGTGGCGAAGAAGAGCGGCCCCCGATTCGTCCTGGCACTCTGCGGCGTGCGTTGGGCCTTTTTAAGCCATATCGACCGCAACTTGCGGTTGTGGCGGTTCTTGTTCTGGTTATCTCCGCGCTGGGGGTAGCAACGCCCCTTCTGATTCGCGAAATCATTGACGACGCGATTCCCAACGACAATCGCTCGCTATTGATTTGGCTCGTCTTCTGGATGGTCGCGGCCACTGTGGCCTCCGGCCTGTTCAACATGATCGAAGTCTGGCTCAACGTTGGCGTTGGCGTCCGGGTGCTGCGGGACATTCGCGAAGCCGTTTTCGGCCACTTGCAGAAGCAGCCATTGCGGTTCTTCACGGCAACGCGCACTGGCGATGTTCAGTCCCGGTTGGCGAGCGATATTTCGGCAACGCAGTCGGTTGTGACTGATACGATTGCAGCGATGATCTCCAACTCCGCCACGGTGATCTCTTCCATCGTGGCGATGCTGATCATCTCGTGGGAGCTATCGATTGCGGCGTTGATACTGGTGCCGTTTTTCGTCGCGCTGACGGTTTACGTTGGGCGGGTTCGTCGTCGGCTCACACGCCAGACGCAGGCTGCGATGGCCGATCTGACCGCTATCACGGGTGAAACGCTATCGGTTAGCGGCGTGTTGCTGGCGAAGACGTTTGGTCGCCAGAAGGATCACAAAGAGCAGTTCGACGCTATTAACCAGGAGTTGATGGTTCTGACGCGTCAACGTGTGCTTACGGGTCGTGCGTTCTTCGTGACGGTGCAGACATTTTTCTCAATTGCGCCAGCGGCGGTCTGGTACCTGGGTGGTGTCCTGGTTAGCGGCGAGTCATCATCGGTATCTGTGGGTGACATTGTGGCGTTCACCGTGCTGCAGGCAAGGTTGCTTTTCCCCCTCGCTGCGATGCTAAACAGGTCTGTAGAGATATCGGGTTCTCTGGCGCTGTTCGATCGCGTATTCGAGTACCTTGATCTTGATCCTGAGATTACTGATCCTCCTGATCCCGTTCCTGTTGATCCCAAAACATCACGGGGGCGAGTGAACTTTGAGGCGGTTGGGTTCAAGTACCGGGCTGATGATGCGCCTGACGCGTTTGCGTTACACGATGTTTCGTTTGAGGCCGAGCCGGGGCAGCTTACGGCAATCGTTGGGCCGAGCGGCTCCGGAAAGACTACGGTTGGCTACCTGCTCTCGCGCCTTTACGACGTTGATGATGGGCGCGTTGCTATCGATGGTCTGGATGTTCGAGATATGTCGCTGGAGGGCTTGAACAGCCTGATTGGAGTGGTGACGCAGGATCCGTTCCTGTTCCATACCAGCGTGAAGGAGAACATCAAATACGGTAGACCAAACGCTTCAGACGAGGAGATGTTTGAGGCGGCGAAGGCCGCGCAAATTCATGATCGGATCATGAATCTTGAGGAGGGCTACGACACCACTGTGGGCGAGCGTGGCTATCGGATGTCAGGTGGTGAGCGTCAGCGGATTGCGATTGCGAGGGTGACGCTGGCCGATCCAAGGATCCTACTGCTGGACGAGGCGACTAGCTCACTGGATACGCTGTCTGAGCGCTTGATCCAGAGTGCGCTATCGGGTGCGATGCTTGGTCGGACGACGATTGCGATTGCACACAGGCTGTCGACGATCATGGCGGCGGAACGAATTCTTGTATTAAACGACGGCCGGATTGTTGAATCCGGCCGTCATCATGATTTGCTTGCGCAATCCGGGCTGTACCGGCGGCTCTACGAGGAACAGTTCCTGGCAGTGCCGCCGTCGCCCGACATTGGAACGGACGCCGCGGGTTAGCCGCGGCGTCGACGTCCCTTATGCGGTTCGGGGGTTGTCCGATCCGAGGTTGCGCTCGTGGGGTGCAATCTCACCAAACTGGTGCTTGCGTGACCACTCGTCCTCGTCGTGCTCCGCCTTCATGAAGCGGATGAATTCATCGGCGCGCAGTGCTGGGAACGTGTGGGTCTCCAGTGTGCCGCGGGCGCTCAAGTCCATTGAAAGTCGTGTCATGTTCCAGTTGTCTGGAACATCAAGAATCGTAGCGAAGTCGTACTCGCCGAGGAGAGCGTACTGGGCGACGATTTTGAAGCCCTTTTTCTCTACTTCGGTGTTTACTTCGTTGATTCGTTCTGGATGTGACTTCACCCGGCCCCGACCTTTGTCGGTGAGGTTTGACAGCATCAGATATAGGCCCATTTCGGAATACCTCTAACTCGTTCAGTAACGTAATTCGTAATAGCTATATTCAAAACTACGCCTCAGTTGGTGAATCCGCACTTACTTAGCAAACTTTGTTTTCCGATGTAGACTCGTGCCGTTCATCAGGACGCTCAATTTTTGTCAGGAGACCACGTTGAAGATCACAGATATCACGGTTGACCCACTCAAGATCGGACGAGCCCTTGTGCGAGTGCACACGGACGAAGGTATCGTTGGAATCGCCGAGGCGGGCCGCAACCCCAGCGTCTTTAAGGCGCATCTGGACGCTACGGTGAAGCCGCTGATGATTGGGCAGGACCCGCTACAGATTGAGCGTCACTGGGAGCGGCTATCACTGGGAGTGGGCGATGCGACGGTGCGGCATCCATCGCAGGTCGTCGGCATCATCGATATTGCGCTGTGGGACATTCTTGGCAAAGCTGCTGGCCTCCCGGTTTACACGCTCATGGGTGGTGCGACCCGCAAGAAGATAAAGATGTACTGGTCTCAGGGCAGCGGCTGGAAGAAGCAGCCTGAAGATATGCGCCGGGACGTTGAGACGGGGCTGAATATGGGCTTCAAGGCGTTCAAGATTCGCATGGACTGGAAGGACTATCGGCAGGATAGCGACCCGGCGAAAGACTTCGCTATGTTCAAGCTATGTCGCGAGTTCTTGCCAGACGAGTTGCCGATCGGCTTTGACGCCAACAACGGCTACTCAGTCAGCACCGCGATCATGCAAGGTGTAAAGATGCAGGAGTTGGGGCTGGCGCACTTTGAGGAGCCGCTGCCGCAGTACGACTACCCTGGCTATCGACAGGTGGTGGACGCGCTGGATGTGCCGATTTCGACTGGCGAACTTGAGATCTCCCGATGGCACATGCGTGATCTGATGCTGCTAGGCAATCCAGACATCATCCAGCCAGACGTGCTGAACGTTGGTGGGCCGTCAGAGATGAAGCGCGTCTACGAGATGTGCCTGGTCCACAACAAACCAATCATGCCGCATAGCCCCAGCGCCGGCATCAACTCGATGGCCAGCCTACACGCCTACGCAACGGTGAAGAACGCCACGCGGCCGCACGAGTTCTCACTGGAGTTCTCGCCGACGTTTGACGAGTTGGGCCAACTATTCGTTGAGCCGCCAATCCCCGTCAACGGCCACATGGAGCTGAACGACAAGCCCGGTTACGGTCTGGAAATCAATGAGAAGGAACTGCCGGGGTTGATAGATAACATTTAAGGCCCCTGTAGGTCTCTAATATCGGACGCGGTGGGTAGGGGGCTACTCTCCGGCCTTTATGAAGTCCGCTATTCGTTCGCCAATGACCATTGCCGTGATGTTGGTGTTGGCGCGGATACAGTCGGGCATGATTGAGGCGTCGGCTACGCGGAGGTTGTCGACGCCATAGACGTTTCCGAACTGGTCGACTACTGCCATATCGTCGGACGCGGGGCCCATCTTGGCGGTGCCTGAGACGTGGTGGCTGGTGCGGACGTTGCGTAGCAGGAACTGATCGAGGGCCTCATCGGACTGGAGATCAGCGTCAGTTGGTTCGACGCGGTGTTCTATGTACTTGATGTAGGGATCGCTTTGGGCTAGCTCCACACACATACGGACGGCATCACGGAAGCGTCGCCGGTCCTCTTCTTCTGTGAGGTAGTTGTAGTCCAGAAATGGCTGCTCATAAGGGTCTGTTGAGTTCAGCGTGATCTCCCCCGCGCCTTTTGCCAGGTAGATGGCGATGATCATCCCGACGCCCATTGGTTTGTCGTCTGAGAGGAGGTAGATGCCTGATTCCGTGGCGTACGAGAACGGGTGGATGAGCATGTCGTTGCGCAGTGGCGAGCCTTCTGCGGTGTATCGCAGTGTGAGTTGGATACGAGGGTCCAGCGGGTCTTGCTCGAAATCATCGAAAGTCTTCCACGTCATTTGCATCTGCGGATGATCGCGGAGGTTCTTTCCGACGCCGGGTGCGTCTTTGATCACAGCAATGCCTTTGTCGCGCAGGTGGTCGGCGGGACCGATGCCGGAGAGCATGAGCAACTGAGGCGAGTTGATGGCGCCAGCGGACAGAATGATCTCATCGCCGTTGAGCGTAAATATCTCGCCGCCAGATTCAACTTCAACGCCAACTGCCCGGCCATCTTCGATCACCACTCTGTGAGTGTGGACGTTTGCCTTGATGGTCAGATTGAGGCGATGGCGAGCAGGGTTGATGTAGCCGAGCGCGGTGCTCCAGCGGATGCCGTCGGGGTTGTTGAAAGGTGTCGGGCCAACACCGGTTGAGTCTGGGTGATTCTGGTCTGGGCTGTCCGCGAATCCGGCGTCCAGACATGCCTGATAGAAGGCTTCCTGATCTGCGGACATCTCGGATCGCTTCCACCGACGGGCAATGATTGGGCCGTCGTCGCCGTGGAAATCGTCAGAGAAGTCGCGGTCGGTTTCGATCATACGATGAAACGGCAAGAGTTCCTGCGAGCTCCAGCGGTCGTTGCCGCGCTCAGCCCAGTCGTCGAAGTCCTCAGGAAGCCCGCGGAGGAAGATCTGCGCGTTCACGGCGCTGGAGCCGCCGACTACTTTGCCGCGCGGGATCAGAATTTCTTCGCCTTCGTCTGTGCCGCGAGCGGTGTAGTTCCAGCTGTGTTCGCTGTTGGGGCCAAACGCACTTGCCCAGATGTTGCGGTCATAGCCGTAGCCGTACTTGATTGGTTCAGGCATCGTGTCGAAGTCTGGGTAGTCCGGCCCTGCCTCAATTAGCAGCACCGAGTGGGATGGATCCTCGCTCAATCGTGCCGCGAGAATTGATCCCGCTGAACCCGCTCCAACGATGATGGTGTTGTACTGCATGCCGTCCCTGACACTAACTGTTCTGGTTTGGGCGGATTGTAGGCCTATCTGCTGCGGTTGCAGAGACGGTTCTGTCAGAACTCAGGGCACTGGCAGAATAGCATCCTCTGAAACGATTGGAGGAGTCGCCCATGTCTTGCCCGCATTGCCGATCTGTATCCACAAGGAAAAGAAGATACCGAACCGCCCTCGGATACAAGATCTTATACTGTAGCCAGTGCAAACATCGATTCAATGACCGAACCGGAACGCCGTTCAACGATCTCCAGTTTCCGACAGACATCGTTCTCCTCGCCGTACTCTGGAGACTTCGCTACAAGCTCGGTTTCAGGGATGTCGCTGAGCTTCTTCTCCAACGCGGATTCGAGGTAAGTCACGAGACCGTCCGAATGTGGGAGTTCCGATTTGCTCCACTGGTAAGCGAGAACCTTCGTGCCAGGCGACGAGGATTAGCGGGCCGCTCCTAGTATCTGGACGAAACGTATGTGAAAGTCAACGGACGATGGTGCTACCTGTACCGGGCCATAGATCGAGACGGCAACTTGCTTGACTCGATGCTAAGTCAAAAACGAGACAAGTACGCGGCTCGGCGATTCTTGCGGCGTCTAGTAGGCGGTGCGAATAAGCGGCCACTGCGCATGACCACTGACAAGCATCCTGCGTATACAAAGGCCATTCGTTGGATCATTGGGCGGAAGGTACTGCACCGACACAGTCAGTATCTGAACAACCGAATTGAGCAGAATCACAGGCACATCAAGCAGCGCTACTATCCGATGCTTGGTTTCGGAAAGTTTGAATCAGCGAGTCGGTTCTGCAACGCGTTCGACGAGTTACGCAACTACCTCAGGATTCAGAGATCGGAAGACCGACCTATTACCACATCAGAGAGGTGAAAGATCTTCAGGACGAAATGGTCGACGCTAATGGTCGAACTGTCGGCTTAAATCCGAAGACGATCCCTAATTCAACTTCGACCACAATCAATCCGTGCCCTGAGTTATGACAGAACAGTCGGTGCCGCTAAAACGCTAACTCGGGAAAGCTCGTATTTCCAACGAATCTCTCCCCAATTCCGCACACCCATGTCTCACCAACCCATTGTGGTTGGCTCAAAATGTATGCGCATATATAGCGGGTTATCCGGTAGCGCATGGTTAGCGCATTAGATTGACGGGCTATAATCCTCGGACCACTCAATGAGGCCCCCAAAGGGGGCTGTTTTTTGTGGCCGTTCGACTGGCGTCGCTGGGATCTCCCTCACCTCAATCCTCTCCCGAGGGGAGAGGAAGAAGAGTGGGCGGTAAGGATCATTGTTTGGCACCCACCCCTCTTCCCTCTCCCGTGGAGGGAGAGGGAAGAGGGGTGGCGCGGTTCAATCTGAGTTTTAGTACTGGAGTCTGTGGGCGCACCTTAGAGGTGCTGCTTTTTCGCATCTAATTTGTTTACACACCTTCACAATCACTCGCACTACAGCCTTCTTGATGGGCAGAGCCATATCGACAGGATGGTTAACCGCGCTGTGGAGCTGGGGCAGACCGCGATTGCGCTTACGGATCATGGGAATCTGTATGGGGCGATTGAGCTTTACACAGAGGCGCAGTCGGCTGGAATTAAGCCGATTATTGGCGTCGAGGGATACGTTGCGCCGGGCAGTCACACCGAGCATGACCCGAATAATCGATCCCCCTACCACCTGACGCTGCTGGCCCGGACTAACGCGGGCTATCGGAACCTGCTGAAGCTTGTATCGAAGTCGCATATCGACGGCTTTTACTATCGCCCGCGCATGGATCGCGAGTTGCTGGAAGAGCACTCGGAAGGGCTGATCGTGATGTCGGGCTGCCCGTCTGGCGAGATGGCTCGGATGATCAAGGATGGGCGGATGGATGACGCCCGCGAGGTGGCGTCCTGGTACAAGCGGGTGTTTGGCGAGCACTACTATTTTGAGTTGATGAGCCACGATGGCGTGCCGGATCTGCCGGAGATCAATGCGGCGCTGATTGAGCTGGCACCCGAGATGGATATCCCGCTGGTGGCGACGAATGATAGCCACTACACGTACCGCGAGGATCAGCCGCTGCAGGATGTGCTGCTGTGCATCCAGACGAACTCGACTATCGACGACCCGAAGCGGATGAAGTTCGATGGTGATTCGTTCTATCTGAAGACTGAAGAGGAGATGGCGGCGCTGTGGCCGGACAACCCGGAGGCGATTGCCAACACGCAGCGCATTGCGGACTCTGTTGACGTTGAGCTTGAGTTTGGGGCGAGCAGGCTGCCGAAGTACGAGACGCCCAACGGCGAATCATCGATTGATTACCTGACGGCACTCTGCGAAGCGGGTCTGGTGGAGCGGTATCCGGATATTACGCTGGAGATCAGGGAGCGCCTGGCATACGAGCTGGACGTGATTGACCAGACGGGCTTCCCGGACTACTTCCTGGCGGCCAAAGACATTGGCGATTTTGTCCACGAGCAGGGCATTCTGATGGGCGTGCGTGGGAGCGCGGCGGCGAGCGTGGTGCTGTACACAACGGGCGTCACGGACATCGACCCAATAGAGACTCGGCTGGTGTTCGAGCGGTTCCTGAACCTGGAACGTCGTGAGATGCCTGATATTGACTTCGACTTTCAGGACGACCGTCGTGGAGAGGTCATCAAGTGGGCCGCAGAACGATACGGCGAGGGCCACGTTGCGCAGATCATCACATTCGGCACGATGGGCGCAAAAGCAGCCGTGCGGGACGTTGGGCGTGCGATGGGTATCGATTACGCAGACGTCGATGAGATCGCCAAGCTCATCCCGACGAAGCTGGGCACCACGCTGGAAAACACGCTCGGGAACGATAGTGAGCTGGGCAGGTTCATTGAGGGCAAAGAAAACCTCATTCATCTGGTCGATACGGCGCGTCGACTAGAGGGCACCGTGCGCCACGCCAGCACGCATGCGGCGGCGGTGGTGATCACGGAGGACCCACTCACGGACGTTGTGCCGTTGCAGCGCGCCACCAGCGGCGAAGAAGGCGCCATCCCGGCCACCATGTACTCGATGTCGCCAGTCGCCAAGCTTGGCCTGCTCAAGATGGACTTCCTGGGGCTCACGAACCTCACCATCCTGGACAGGGCAGTCAAGCACATTAAAGAGCGGCGTGGCGAAGAGGTGAACCTCCTCGATATCCCGCTGGATAACAAGGCCGCGTTCGACATGCTGGGCGAGGCGGAGACGTTTGGCGTGTTCCAGCTTGAGAGCGATGGGATGCGGCGGTGGGTCAAGGAGTTGAAGCCCACGTCTGTGTCGGATATTTCAGCCATGATCGCACTGTTCCGGCCCGGCCCAATGGAGCACATTCCAACGTTCATCGACCACAAGCATGGCCGAAGTCCGATCACGTATCCTCACCCGGACCTGGAGCCAATTCTGGAGGAGACGTACGGGATCATCGTCTACCAAGACCAGGTCCTGCTGATCGCCCGCGACTTCGGCGGCTACACGCTGGGTGAGGCGGACATTCTGCGGAAGGCGATGGGTAAGAAAGACCCTGTCATTATGGCAGCCGAGCGGCAGAAGTTCGTGAACGGCGCGCTAGCGAAGGGCTACACCGAAGAGCTGGCGACGACGATGTTCGAGCTGATTGAGCCGTTTGCTGGCTATGCGTTCAACAAGGCGCACAGCACTTCCTACGCCATGATTGCGTACTGGACGGCGTATCTGAAGGCGAACTACCAGACGGAGTACATGGTGGCGTTGCTGGACGCCGCTTCCGATAACGCCGACCGGCTACCGCGGGCGGTGCGAGAGACGACTCGGCTGGGCATAGAAGTACTGGCACCAGATGTGAACACCGGCGCGGTGAACTTCTCCGCAAGCCCGTTGGACGCCGAAGAAGAGTCGATTCGGTTCGGCCTCTCAGCGGTGAAGAACGTTGGCGCTGGTGCGGTTAGCCCGATAGTTGAAGAGCGCATCGAGTCGGGTGATTTCAAGTCGCTTGAGGACATGTGCAAGAGGGTGAAGTTCAAAGGCATGAACCGGCGTACGCTGGAGAGCCTGGCCAAGGTGGGCGCGTTCGACGCGATTGGATCGCGTGGCGGCGTGCTGGAGGCTGTCGAGCGGTTGCTGGCGCTGATTCACCGTGAGGCGCGGCTGCGGGATTCCGGCCAGACGACGATGTTTGACATGCTGGGCGACGAGGTTCCGACGCCGACGGCTGACTTGCAGTTGAGCGGTGAAGATGATGTTAGTGATAGCGAGAAAATTCTCTGGGAGCGTGAGTTATTGGGTGTTGAGCTGACGGAGAGTCCTTTTACGCGTGAGATGCATGCCAATGCCCATCGCTTCAAAGTATTTGCCAACCAGATCACGGCTGATTTGAAGGATCAGAAGATCGTGATGCTGGGCCAGATTCGACGCATCCGTGAGCTGAGCACTCGCAAGGGCGACGCGTTCCTGGCAATCCACATTGGGATGCTGGACGGCGAGGTTGAGACCGTAGTGTGGCCCAACGTCCTTCAGGCCACGCGGGCGATGTGGGAAGACGGCAAGTTCGTCACGATCACGGGTACCGTGCGGGAACGCGATAACCGCGTTTCTGTGGCGATCGACTCAGCTACGGAGTACAAGTTCGGTGACACTGGTCAGGTAGGCGCGGCCGCCGCGGCAGGCGTGCCGGTGGCAGCGGGAATTTCGGCGGCGCCGGTGGCGAGTGCGCCGTCGTTTGGCAGCAACGGAAATGGTAACGGGTACTCGAACGGTAATGGACAAGCCGCAGCATCCGCGGGGTCGACAAAGCCGCCAGCGACTCAGAATGGCTCGTATCACGCTGGCGTCAGCAACGGTAATGGCAACGGAAAGGCCGCGCCCGTCGTGCCCAGCGGAAGCATCATCGTGCGGGTTACGGAGACGGAGCAGGCGCGCGAGGACCGGTATCAGCTAGAAGACCTTGTGAAGACGATGCTCGATTTCCGTGGCGATGACAACGTCATGCTGGAGATCAAGACTCCGCATGATGTTGTGAGCCTGGAGATGCCGTTCATCAAGGTTCGCAACTGCGAGGAGCTAACGATGCGCCTCACAGAGATGCTGGGCGAAGGAAACGTGACGGTGGTTCCCGCTTAGTCTTGTTCCGCCGCTAGCAGCTTTCGCTTTACTTCGAGGCCCTTTGGGCCTCCGAATCCGCCTAGCGAGCCGTCAGACCTGATTACTCGGTGGCAGGGCACCAGCATTGCTACGCGGTTGATCGCCATCGCCCGGCCTGCGGCTCTTGGTGCGCCGGGTCGGCCTGCTTCAGCGGCCAGCCATGCGTAGCTGCGGGTTTCGCCCCATGGAATGGTTCGGCATGCATCCCACATTGCGGCGGTGAGGGGTGGGGCGTCCGAGAAGTCAGTTGGGAGATCGTCGAGGGCGTCGCTATCGCCATCAAGGTACGCATCTATGGCGGTGCCAATCCCATCGAAATATTCCGGGTCGTTATCGCACTCGAGTTGGGCCGGGAATATGAGGTCTTCTGCTTCGTCGCGATCAGCTTCTGGGCTCGACATCTGTGTGATGCCCTTGTCTGATGCCGCTGCCGCAATCCAGCCGTACTTGCTCTCCCAGACGTGGAATCTAGTGGCGCTCATTTCTGATCAACCTCGGCCGATCAGTCTGCTCCCGGCTCGCCCAATCAGCGCACGCCGCATCCGGCTCCATGCTTTGGAGAAATCCGCATCATCGTCATCGTCTGATGGAGGTCCATAAGTTCGGCCCTCGTACGCCTCAGCGATGAAGCTGGCCGAATCGGTAATAGTTGGGATTGCCAGGGCTATATTCGATGCATACTCGCGCGGTGTTTGGCTGGGATCGCGGCCAAGTCCAGCGAATCGGGCCAGTCTGGTCATCTTCAGATAGGTGCGTTCAGCCGAACTGAGGCGCCACATGCGGAAATTCCAGGCTGTTATTGCCACAATTGCGAGTATCAGAACCGCCAAAATCGGAAGCGCTACTGGCAACACGGGGAAGCTAGTGCCACTTGCTGCCTCTTCATCCAACAGGCGTTGTGCTGCTGCAGCGGCGAGAGCTGCATCGCTGAATTCGGACAAATCTTCCGGGAAGAACTCAGCTTCGAAAAGTTGCTCGTTGGTTAGCCTTTGTCCACCAGATAGGTCCTGCAAGTCTTGAGCCGGTACTCCGCGACCGAATACGCCATAGCCCGGAGTTCCTTCAACGTCCACCCAGCCGTAGCCCGGGAAGTAAGCCTGCGCCCAACCATGTCGGTCTGAACCCAGTATCACGAAGCGACTCTGCTCTGGTAGGAACGACCCCGGCGCGTAGCCAGCGATCATTCGCGCTGGAACGCCTACGGCTCGCAACAATACTGCGGTGGCTGAGCCGAAGTACTGCGAGTAGCCCTTGAGCTGATCATCCCGGCACGGTGCCCTGCCTCCGTCTTGAGGACATGCTTCAGCCTGCGTCTCGAACAGAAAGTAGTCGATGGCATCCTGATCGGCTGTTGGTCCGAGTATGCCGAGGCTGTAGCCCTGCGCCTGCAAGAAATCTTGGACGGCTTTTGCTTTCTCAAGCGGCGTTTCTGCGCCTCGGCTCTCGACAATCTCCTGTGCCAACGCAGTGACTCTTTCGGGGAGGCTGTCAGGCAGTTGTAAGTAGCGGTCGGTTACCCACGTTGGATAGTCAGCGCCGGCCTCATCAAGTTCGTCATCTGTAGCCGTCGAGATCAGCTGATCAACTATGTATGGCTCGAGGGCATCGATCTGCGTCTTTGGTGAGAAGGCGATCTGTTCGGCGGGTGGAGCTTCCAGACGGCTGACTCGAATTCCCGTTAATTCGCCGTCACGAGTGATGGTCAGCGTGCCTGTAATGCCGGGAGGTAGAACGTCTGAAACTGCCTCCTGGATAGCCTCGTTCCCGGTTGGAGGCACTTCATCCTCATCAAGGAACACAAACTCATCCCACAGATCGTCTGCCAGTTGTTGAATATCTGCGGGTACTGAGCCAAGTCCGTCTGGGTTCATGGTGATCTGCCACTCGAGTGGTGCCAGAACCTGATTGAATCCTTCGATGTTGAGCGAAAGCGTTGCACCCACCGGCATGACCCAGTTGGCGTCGACAATTGGAATGAAACGCTGAGTGATCAATTGGCGGGACTTCAGATCGTCGCGCCTCGCAAGGATTTCGCCAGCCAGCGTTCGGTTTTCCGTCGTCGCGCCCGTCTGCCATCCCTGGTTCGTGTACTCCGAATATATGTGTCCGGCGTGCAGTGTTGGGAATACGGAATCAACGTACATAACCGGATCGTCCGGTAGATCGATTGAGCCCTGGAATGGCAGTGACTCACGGAACTGCCCGAATCCATTCGCATCTTTGCCTCGGACTCCAGAGAGCAGTCTGCCGAAGTCTTCATCAAGCGAGCGGAACGGATCTTTGAAGGTGTCCCAGACAATACCCAATTCGTCATTGCGGGGCTCCCACATTGGAAGCACAGACGCGATGAGGACCACTGGAATCGCCAGGATTATGCCGTGCTCCATGGAGAGTCGTCTGAGGTGTCTTGGGAATTTCATCCCGGCCTCAGCCCAACCTGCAGCACGTTGTATTGCGGTGACATGAGCGAAGAGGACTACTGCAATGGCCAGAAATATGTAGAGCGTGTACTCGTACTGGCCGTGACGGTAGCTGAGGTTGATGATGATGGCCACGCCAAGCATGGTCACGGTTATCCAGACGTTCCTGAACTTGAACAGTATCCAGGAAGAGGAGAACGCGACGAGCCAAGAAACCGCCAGTAGCATCACCTGAAATGGCAGGGAGTCGCGACTGATCCCGTCGTTGCGTGCAGCGCTCAACCAGAGGAAGAATCGATCCCAAATGTCTCTGGACGTCTCAATGATGTTATCGCCGTTAGCAGCATCACCAGCCTGCCAGAACACGACGACCCATCCAATTGAGAACGCAGCCAACGGCGAAAGGGGGATGCTGAATCGATGCCGGGCTGCTGCTGCGCCGATAAATCCACCAAGGATCACGGTCACTTGAGTGTTGGGGCCCTCCAGCCAGCCAGCCAACTGAACGGACCAGGCTACAGATGATAAGAGTCCAAGCAGCAATATGAGCGTTATGCCATCTTCGTAGGTGCGAAGGTCAAAGTATCGTCCGAGAGTTCGTTCTGCGAACGAAGAAACGCTTCCTTCCATCGATGATGGACTGATCTTCGGCGCTTGGACTGCGCCTGTTGGCTGGAGCGTGCCTGCGCTGGTGCTCATCCCGCAGCCTCATTTATCGCTTGCGATCGATGAAACACGGTCTGAGCCTCAGGCTCGGCCAATGCGGCGGCGGCAGACATTCCCTGCCGAACCATGTACGTCTTCACCCCATGGGCAATGAGCCTTGCCCGGGGCGACTCAGATACATCTTCGGGGTCCCACGACTGCCGGTCCATGATGACCGCAACGGTGTAGACACCGCGTTTCTGCAGCGCACCCATAGCGTCCACCCAGTCGGCATCAGGAGACGACGTGACTATAACCAGTGATGAGCCTCGGCTTACATCCCGCTCTATTTCAGCAATCAGGGAGAAGACTGGCTGAGTCCCCTCCGGCTTACTTCGAGCGATGTGCCGGATTATGTTCAGGCGTTGACTGGCGCTTCTGTCTGGTCGGGACAGCAGTGTTCTTGAACCAGCGCCTGAGAACCCCACAGGGAGTTGAAGCGACAGGTACTTGTTTATGGTTGAGGCAACGATGGTGGCTGCCGTCTCGTCAGTTGAGTGCGCACCCTCGCCAAGGGCCTGCTCAGCCTCTTGATCCATGATGACCCACATCTCGTTGGAACGGCCCTGATCAAACGTCTTCACCATCAACTTGCCGGTACGCGCAGTGCTGCGCCAGTGAATCCGGCTGATGCCATCCCCAGAGTCGTAGTCTCTGATTGAGGACACCTCTGGCGAGAGCACATAGCTGTGGCGGCGGCGTGCCGTTTCGCCTGTCACCAGTGCTGACGGCGCTGCATAATCAGGAATCTCTGAAACCCTTGGGAACACGACCAAATTCTGGTGATCAGCCTGCTGTACTTCGTGCGGGAACAGTCCAAACGGGTCTGACGATCTGATCACCAGTGGCCCAAGGTTGAATTCACCGCGTTGTTGGACCGTGAAATCGATATCGAATTGACGATGTGAGATCAGGCTGGGGAGGCTGACGACCTCTGCGATTTTCAAGTCTGGAATATCTGTCTTGTCTTCAACCTCAATCCAGCTCTTGGGAAGTCCCGTTTTGTTGCGGAGGACGAACGACTCGGTGACACGGTCGCCTACGCTAACCTCTTTGGCCGGTCGCGTTACCTGGGCTGAGATTGAGTCAGATCCCCATCTAGACCACACCCAGGAGATGATGATCAGGAGAATCAGCGCATAGTTCATCCGAACGGCCAGGTCGAATCCCGTCGCCATTCCAGAGGAGAGCATGATGACGATCAGAATGCCAAGAATGTAGAGGCGAGGTGATCCGGGAAGTCGACGCCGCGGCGCAGCATCTTCCGACTCATCCGTCGGGGCTGAAATAGAAGGCCGTAGCCCCGGCCGGACTCTTTGAGTTACATCAGGCATGCGCACCACTACTCGGACTCCCTCGCGTTAGCTGAGGCAGGTTCCGAACGTAACTGCGGCTGGGCGTCATTAGATTCCTAAGCTGTTGTTCCAGCGGCCGGGCGGGTTCCGGCGGATCCACCGGGTACGGATGTCGCGTCCAGAATCTCACTAACGATGATTTCACCCGTTGCTTCTCGCATCCGAGCGGCCGGAGTGAGGATCAGCCTGTGACTCATCACGGGAGAAGCGATCGCTTTGACGTCATCTGGAATTACATACTCGCGACCATCCATCAAAGCGATAGCCTGGCTACCTCTCAGCATCGCCAGAGATGCTCTGGGGGAGACGCCAAGCGCAATGTCTGAGTGATCTCTGGTGGCGTTGGAAAGAGTCACGATGTACTCCTTGACCAGATCGTCCACGTAGATCTTTCGAACGTTCTGCTGCAGATTCACGATATCTGCCGGAGTCGCAACAGGCTCAAGATCAGCGATCGGCTCGCTCGTCATCTGGGAGTTCATTATCTCAATCTCTTGCATGGGATTCGGATAGCCCATGGAGATTCGCAGGAAAAATCGGTCGAGTTGTGCCTCAGGCAGCGGGAATGTTCCCTCGTACTCGATAGGGTTTTGTGTGGCCAGGACCATGAACGGAGCAGGAAGTTTATAAGTCACACCATCAACGCTGATCTGACTCTCTTCCATCGCTTCAAGGAGAGCGGACTGAGTCTTTGGCGTGGCACGGTTGATCTCATCAGCAAGGACAATCTCAGACATGATTGGCCCGTGACGGAATTCAAATTCGTTGGTCTTCTGGTTATAGACAGAAACGCCGGTAACGTCGCTCGGCAATAAGTCAGGGGTGAACTGCAGGCGTCGGAACTGACAGCCTGCGCTACGGGCAATGCTTCGGGCCAGCATTGTCTTACCAACGCCGGGCACATCTTCGATCAGAGCGTGCCCACCAGCAATGAGGGCAACAACGCCCAACTGCACGGGGTCGCGTTTGCCAATAATGACCTTCTCAACGTTGTCAACAAGTTGCTGGGCGAGGTCTCTTGGTCCGGCCGTCGTGGTCACGTGCAGTCTTCTTTCTGTGCTTCTGCTGATCCCGTTGAGGTGGCTTGATGGAGCGCCCAACTCAATTGCAGCCATTCTTGTGGGCGTCCACGGTATCTCATGCGTCTAATACGACGGCATAACCATCGCATTAGATCGGACCGTGCGCATCACAAGAACTTGTTATTTGCTATTTTTCGGATCAGTCAGGAAGTGGTGGGCAGTAGAGGACTCGAACCTCTGGCCTTCTGTGTGTAAGACAGACGCTCTAACCAACTGAGCTAACCGCCCCCAACTGAACCATTGTGCCAGTTTTGAACGAGGGCGAACACTACAACGACAACATTAAGATCATATTGGCCACCACAGCCATCTCTATCCGGGGAGTGAAACGTACGTAATTGCAGTTTGGTTCCCGTCTCAGCGAGATACATAGCGTGACCGAGTATCATCGTCAGCAATGCGAGTTGACCATGAAACCAAGTGCCCGGAGTGCGGTACATATTCCGCGATAGACGCGAACTACTGCTCAAACTGCGCACATGAGTTCGGACCATCGAACTGCCCAAACTGCCAGGCGGAACTGCAAGATGGCGCCACGTTCTGTTCTGAGTGCGGCCTCAGCGTGAGGTCCTCAGACAGTAGTGGCGGACCTAATAATCGAGTCTCGCAGAACGTGCGAGTGATCGTTGATCGACGCGGTGGATGTGCATCGGGGTGCTTGATCCCGTTGCTGCTGCTGGTGGTCGTAACGGTGTTTGTGTGCGGAGCTGCTATTTAGGCTCGTCGTTCGGTCGCGGCCTTACTCCATGGCATGATGAAGTTTGATTTTAATGTAATCGTCCGGGCTCCTTATTATCATTTTGGCCTTGAATCTGTAATAAGAAAGATGAGTAGACCTCTGTATTTCAATTTGAGTCAATACAGATGCAAAGATAATTTTGATGGCCCAAAACCAAAATCGCGCCTCTGCCTACAGTGGCCCCTGAGCGCTACACTTATACAGCGCGGTATCTAGTTCTTACTTTGCATTCCCGTTCAGCGTTAAAGGAAATCGGCCCGCCCCGGTGAATTCCACAGAGTCCAACTCGATTCCAACCGACACACACGACCTCGACGACTCCGATCAGTCTCAATCGCGCAGTTTCCTTGAGAGCAAAATCTGGTTTGGCCTATTCGTCGTCGCGGGTATCGCAGTTGCCATAACGTCGTGGATCCTCCTGACCCGGGCCAATTCCGCGCTTGAGTCGTTCACCTACACAGAGTTTGATCCGCCCAAGGATTCGCTGGATTTCAGCCTTACAGACCAGCACGGCGAAACGTTTACGCTGTCTGATCACGCGGGCGAGGCGACTGTCCTCACCTTCCTCTACACAAGCTGCGCCGATGTCTGCCCCTTCGTCGGCGCCAAGCTGAGAGAAGTGCTGGATATCCTTGGTGACGATGCTGATGGCCTGAATATTGCAGTGGTCACTATGGACCCTGAGCGAGACACGCCTGAACGGGTGATCGCGTACGGCGAGCGCCTGAGAATGGACAGCGAATGGAACTATCTCCTTGCCGAACAGCCGGCACTCGAGCCGATCTGGCAGGAGTACTTCGTGGGGTTACCGACGATTGGCGAGCAGACGGTATTCGCTACACAGGACGATATAGAGCGTTACGAGCTAAATCTTGGCCTGAGCGATCTCAACGAGCGATCAGCAAATGACGCCCGATTTGAGTTCGGAGGTGGCTACGATGTAGGCCATTCAACGCCGGTGATCATTATCGACAAAAATCTAAAAGTACGCATTGTGGCGGGTCAGCATCTTGATCCGATGGAGTTCGCTGCAGACGTCCGGAAGGTGCTCAATGAGAGCTAGAGGAGTCCGTTGAACCGCCTGATTCGCCATTCGTTCGTCGGCTGGCCTCGAATCTTCTACGCGCTCTTGGCGGCACTGTTGTTCAGCGCCATAGCCGCGACCACAGCCTCTGCTAATTCGCACCTGCCGGAGACCAGCGATATCTGGAAGATGTGGGTCCCAGATCCACTGGCGATCTTCGTGTTCGGTGGACTTGGCTTTCTCTACTTCAGAGGATTGCGAGACTGGAAGAAGCGCAGTCGGCCGCACGGCAAATGGAAAGTGATCTCGTTTTACACTGGCCTGATCTTTATGCTTGGTGCGCTGATTTCACCGCTTGATCCGCTCTCAGACCAGCTCTTCTTAATGCACATGATCCAGCATGTGATCATCCGTGCCATCGCGCCAATCCTGCTCATCCTGGGCGCCCCCGTGACGCCGGTACTGAGAGGGCTCCCGATCGAATTGCGCATGGGGCTCGTCAGTCCGCTAGTGTCCAATCCGATGCTGCGCAAGGCGTACTCAGTGTTCCAGCATCCGGTGCTCATGCCGGGACTATTTGTGGTCGTGCTGTTCTTCTGGGCGCTACCGGAGTTCCACGATGCTGCCGTTGAAAGCTTCTGGCTCCACTACCTGATGCACCTGACCATGACGTCAACCGGCCTGCTCTTTTGGTGGCTCATCATTGATCCCAAGCCTCACCGCTCAAAAGTCCACTTCGGGCCCCGCATCCTCATCATGGGGCTAACGTTGTTTCCAAACACCACGCTGGGCGCCATAATCACGTTCTCAGAGTCGATCCAGTACAAGGCGTACGGTATCGAGAGGCTATGGGGAGTCGCTCCGCTTGACGATGAGACGCGCGGCGCACTTATCCAGTGGTTCGCCGTGGACATGATGGCGCTGGCGGCGGCCATAGTGATTTTCACCATGTGGTATCAGCAAGAACGTGCAGACGATAGGAGACGGCTTCGTCTGCGGCTGCGTGCACAGGAGTTGGAGCGTCAATCTCTGGCAGAAATAGCACCAACGCCCGAGGCAGAGTAAGCTTCACCGATAATTTTTATGATTGGCGCAGTGCGAGGGACTCAAGACAAATGGGCGAGTTTACGGTCGCGTTTCTAGGCTACAGAGATGATTGGGAACTTGAGCGGCTCAAGGAGCAGGCACCCGACGGGATGAACGTTGTAGGGACGCCGCTGAACTCCGATAGGGATGCGAACGCCGCTCTAGTTGAGACCGCGGATGTTGTGATTCCGTGGATGCGCAGTTTTGAGCCAGACATGGTTGACTCTGCCAAAAATTTGAAGCTGATCCAGGCGCTGAGTGCTGGTACGGACTATTTGCCAGTGGCTGATCTTGCGGAGAAGGGCATACGGGTCGCCAACAACCACGGCGGAAACTCCGTGGCGGTGTCCGAACACGCTGTGATGCTGATGGTTGCCGCATATCGTCAGATTGGCCGACAGGTGGAGAACCTCTACAGCGGCAAGTACGGCGACGACTTCTACGACATCTGGGAAGAGCTGCATGAACTCACCGGCAAGCGAGTCGGCATCATCGGCCTGGGCCAGATTGGCTCTCGAGTTGCGAAGCGGCTGCAAGGCTGGGAGTGCGAAGTCGTTTACCACGACACTCGTGAGTTCGACGCCGAATATGAAGAGGCGGCCCACGCGACGCGGGTTTCATTCGACGAACTGATTGAGACGTCAGACATCATCACCTGTCACGTACCGCTGGATCGCAGCACGCGAGGCATTCTCAGCGACTCAGAGTTCGAGCGAATGAAGCCGACGACTATTGTCATCAACACCTGCCGCGGACCGGTCATCGATGAGGCGGCGCTGATCCGAGCGCTTGATTCCGAGCAGATCAAGGGCGCAGGCATCGATGTGACCGAAATCGAGCCGATTGAGGCCTCCAACGACCTCAAGGACAGGCGAAACGTCTATCTGACGCCGCACCTCGCAGGCTCCAGCATTGAGGCGCGTGAGAAGGCGCTGGATTGGGCAATTCACAACGCCACCCGCCTCTACAACGGCGAAGAGCCAGGGGCGATTATTCTTCCCGTGTAGGTTCGTTGGGGGCATCCTCACAAGATGCCCTCAGCATGGGGCGTTCAGATCGCGTAAGGTAGGCCGTCTGACGGGACTTTTGAGTTCACACTGAGAGTCGTGTCACCATTTGGCCATACTTTGAGTTGGGAGCGTACGGACGATGAGCTACAGAATTCTTATCCTTGGTGCTTCGTACGGATCGCTACTTGGCGCAAAGATCGCGCTCGCCGGGCACGACGTAGATCTTGTTTGTTTGCCCGAAGAGGCCGACCTCATCAATTCTGAGGGTGCAATCGTTCGGCTGCCTGCCCGTGGGGTTGAAGGACTCGTAGAACTCAACTCCAAGAACATGCCCGGCAGACTCTCCGCTGGTGGGACCACGGCGTTCACCCCGGCCGATTACGATCTCATCGTGCTGGCCATGCAGGAGCCGCAGTACAGTTCAGCTGGCGTGAAGGATCTGACCAACGCCGTTTCAGCATCAGGCATTCCGTGCATGTCGATCATGAACATGCCGCCGCTGACATATCTCAGGCGCTTCGATGGCATCGACGCCGGCGCGCTGACTGGCTCGTACACCGACCCCACAGTTTGGGACAGCTTCGACCCGGCGCTGATGACGCTTTGCAGCCCGGACCCGCAGGCGTTCCGACCGCCCGCAGACAAGATGAACGTGCTCCAGGTTGGCCTGCCAACCAACTTCAAAGCAGCTCGCTTTGAGTCAGATGCCCACACCGCAATCATTGAGCAACTAGCTGCAGATATCCAGGCGATTCGCTACGATACCGGCGATGCCAAAGTCGAACTCCCGGTCAAGCTCCGCGTGCACGATTCAATCTTCACGCCGCTGGCCAAGTGGGCCATGCTCATGGCAGGCAACTACCGCTGCGTCCAGGAAGACGAAATGCGGCCAATCAAAGAAGCGGTCCACACGGATATCGCTGCTACCCAGTCGGTCTACGAATGGGTAGTTGATCTCTGTGTGGCCCTCGGCGGTGAACGCGATGACCTCGTGGTGTTCAAGAAGTATTCCAACGCAGCGCTGTCATTGGTGAACCCATCATCAGCAGCAAGAGCACTCGCTAACGGCGCTCCGAACATCGAGCGAGTAGACCGTCTTGTCCAGACCATTGCAGCCCAGAAGGGCATGCAGTCGGACGTAGTAGATGAAGGCGTGCGTTTGGTAGACGGCTGGATAGCCAAGAACCGAGCAAACGCGTAGATCTTGCCTTACCCCCTCTCCTATTTCGGGAGAGGGCTGGGGTGAGGGGGCTGTCGCTCTGCCGCCCACCCTTTGACCGGCTCAGGATGGCGCCTTGCGGTTCCCCTTTCTTGATCGAGGGAACGCTCATCTAGCGTTTCGCGATATCGCTCCTATGCACGCCACGCGGTCGAAATAACCAATTCGGTGTTGGGCGATTAACCGTGCCGTTGGCGGGATTCATGCCTCGAACGGCATTGTTAGGTGACGGCTGCGCTGGCAACTTTCAGCGCTAGAACCGCTACCCCGGTATATACAAAGCTCCGCTGCAGGCCCATTGGCGGTCAGTAGGTGGGAACCTCCATTGGTCATGACCTGCCCCCCTCAAACGAGTCCAGTTGAAAGTTGGAAACTGGGCTTTCATGAAGGGAGGCAGAAATGCCAAGAAAAGGTCACAGTCCTGAGAAGATCCTGAACAAGCTTCGATAGGTTGAAGTTGCCGTCGCCAAAGGCAGCAGCGTTGCACAGGCAGTTCGGGACATCAACGTCAGTGAGAACACCTACTACCCCTGGCGCCAGGAGTACGGCGGTCTCAACATCGATCAGGTGA
>Ga0114996_10000304_pt1 | contig 69315 bp, 64 predicted proteins | sample ArcticOcean_MG_C_4_FD_87039 | JGI IMG/M metagenome (GOLD analysis project Ga0114996, IMG submission 87039) | Marine microbial communities from western Arctic Ocean - ArcticOcean_MG_CB4_134 | ecosystem: Environmental > Aquatic > Marine > Oceanic | place: Arctic Ocean: Canada Basin | collected...
GGGAGGCAGCGGCCACCGCGACCTGGGCGGGCGGGCCAGGGTTCGAGAAGTCGAGCGGTGGGAAGGTGCCACTCCGCAAGCTCGCGAGAAGGTCGGGATCGGGCCACTGGGTGCGACGCCCAAGCTGCGCGCGTCGCGCGGTCCAGCGCAGCACCGCGGCGTCGAGTCCCTGGGCGAGTCGTTTGTGCATAGCCGGAGGCTACGGCAGCGCCTCGTGCCTGACGAATCCTGCCCTATCATGCCCCGACGAAAGGCCGACGCATGGTCACCGCTGACTCCACTGCTGCTCCGGATCCTGAAGCCGGCGCCTCCAGCGCCGAAGGTGCGCTCGCTCCTTTTCGGGTTCTGGATCTGACGAATGAGCTGGGGCAGCTCAGCGGTCGCATCCTGGGTGACTTGGGCGCCGACGTGATCAAGATCGAGCCGGTGGGCGGCGACCCGTCGCGCTGGATTGAGCCGTTCTACAAGGGTATCCCCGATCCCGAGCGATCGTTGCATTGGTGGATGTTCAACGCCAACAAGCGCGGTGTGACGCTGGACGTTTCGCGTGAGGCCGGACGGTCGGTCTTTCTGGACTTGGTGCGTGAGTCGCACTTCGTCTTGGAGTCGCTACCGCCGGGGGCGATGGCGAGTCTGGGGCTGGGCTACGACGATCTGGCGGCGGTGAACCCGTCGATCATCATGACGTCGATCACGCCGTTCGGGCAGGACGGGCCCTACGCCCACTGGCGCGGCTCCGACCTGATCGCCTCGGCGATGGGCGGGCAGATGTATCTCAATGGCGAACCGGATCGGGAGCCGATCCGGCCGACGGTGTCGCAGACGTACGCGCAGGCATCGGTGCAAGCGGCGGTGGGGACGCTGGTGGCGAACTTTCATCGCACCCGTACCGGGCAAGGGCAGCACGTCGACCAGTCAGCGCAGGAAGCGACGACGTACGCACTGGACAATGCGATGGCGACGTGGGACTTGCGGCAAGTGAACATCGAGCGGCCTGGGAACGGCCGCAACATCGGCGGCTTCAAGTCGGGCAGATATGTCTACCAGGCGGCGGACGGCTACATGAGCGCGCTGTCATACGGGGGCCTCTTTGGCCTGACGGCGGTGCAGACGATCGAGTGGCTGCACTCCCATGGCTGCGCCGACGACCTCACGAACCCGGCCTGGGTCGAGAAACTCGATGCCAACAAGGGTCTGGTTCCGGTTCTGGAACCGGAGGATTCTGAGCACCTGATTGAGGTGTTGGCGGCGTTCATCAAGCAGTTTCCCCGCGACCAGCTGATGCGCGAGGCGCAGGTCATCCGCAACGGCTGGGCACCAGTCAACACGCCGAAAGATGTCTTCGAGAATGAGCAGCTTCAGGCCCGGGACTATTGGACAGAAGTCGAGCATCCCGAACTGGACGAGTCGTTCTTGTACCCCGGCCCCTGGGCCAAGCTGAGTCAGACGCCGATTACGATCCGCCGCCGCGCGCCGCGCATTGGGGAGCACAACGACGAGGTGTACTTGGGGCTGCTGGGCATGGACGCGGGGGACTTCGCCGCCCTGAGCGAGTCGACCATCATCTGAGCCTGCAGCGTCGTGATGGCCTCTGCGCCGAGCTAGCCCAGACTGGCGTAGACGGCGTTGATGAGGCGCTCGGTACGTGGGTCGCCGGTGGTGCCGCTTTCCATGCGGGTCATGGCGTAGCCGATCGAAACCTTGGCATCGAGGTCGATGATGGCGCGGGAGCCACCCCAGCCGCCCCAGGTGAAGGCGCGGGGATTGGGGCTGTGCGCCATGCCCTCGGAGGACAGCGCGTAGCCCATCCCCCATGTGGTCTGCGCACCGAGGGCCATATCGACGCCTTCGATCTGGGGTTCGAGGACACGTTCGACACCCGCGGGGGAGAGCAGCGTGACGCCATCGACGGTGCCGCCGCAGGCGAGCGCGGAGTGGACGCGGGCGATGGAGCGGGCGTTGCCGATGCCGCCCCCCGCCGGAATCTCGGCGGCTCGCCATTCGCGGGTCTGCGGTTCGAGGGCGGTCATGGCGGGGCTGCGGAAGGTGCGGGCGGGGATGGAATCGTCGTCGGCCGGGAAGCCCGCGGTCAGGTTCTCCTCTGGCGGGATCAGCTCCGCGACGCGGGAGTCGTGCTTGGCGTCGAGACCGATGTGGAAGTCGGCGCCCAGGGGCTCAGCGATCTCCTCGCGGAAGAAAGTGCCGATGGTCTTGCCGGTGATCCGGCGCAGCACTTCGCCTTGGAGATAACCCTGGCTGAGAGAGTGATAGGCGAAGGCGGTGCCGGGTTCCCACCAACAAGGCTGGGCGGCGAGTTGGGTCACGATCTTGTCCCAGTCGTAGCAGTCTTCGGTGCTGATGGGTGGGTCGAAGCCGGAGAGGCCGGCGCTGTGGCTCATGACGTGCTTGACGAGGACGCCCGCTTTGCCATTGGCGGCAAATTCGGGCCAGTACTGGGCGACGGGGGCGTCGAAGTCCAGGTCGCCGCGGTCGGCGAGGATGAGCATGCACATGCCGGCCATGGTCTTGGTGGTGGAGTAGACGTTGACGATGGTGTCTTCGCGCCAAGGGTTGCCAGCGGAATCAGCGCTGCCGGCCCAGATGTCGACGACGGACTTGCCGTCTTGGGTGACGGCGAAGCTGGCGCCGAGATCGAGCCCTTCGTCGAAGTTTTGGGCGAAGGCCTCGCAGACGGATTGGAAGGCGGGTTCGTAGTGTCCTTCGATCTTCATGGGTCGCTTCTCCGTGAACATGCCGGACGGCGATGGTGGGCGGCAGTATAGGGTTCCGGCGCTTGGACGGTGCCCGCGCTTGGATTGGTGGTCCGCTAGACTGCGCCGGGCGAATCCGATCCCGAAATGATGGGTCCAGTCCCGCGTTGATTGCTGAAGGCAGGCCGATGACGACGAACAGCGCCTCAAACTCCGCCACTGACACGCCGACCGGTGATACGACCCCCGTGGATGCGTTTGATGGGATCCGGATTGCGGACTTCGCCTGGGTGGGCGTGGGTCCGTTGGCGTCGAAGTACTTCGCGGACCACGGGGCCGAGGTGATCCGGATCGAGAGCGCGACGCGGCCCGAGGCGCTGCGGCGAGCACCTCCGTTCGTGAACGATGAACCGGGGTTGGACAACTCCGGGTACTACGCGAATTTCAATTCGTCGAAGTTGTGCGCGGGGCTCAACATGTCGCATCCGCGGGCGGTGGATCTAGCGAAGCGGATCGTGGCGCAGTCGGACATCGTGACGGAGTCGTTCACGCCGAAGGCGATGCGGGCCTGGGGGCTGACCTACGAGGCTCTGCGTGAGGTGAAGCCAGACATCATCATGATCTCGATGCCGCTGTACGGGCAGACGGGGCCATGGAGCATGTATCAGGGCTACGGCCATGTGCTGCAAGCGGCGGCAGGAATCAGCCATATGACGGGCTATCGGGACGGGGAGCCGATAGGGACGGGGGTGGCATACACGGACTTCTTCGTGCCGCACCTGGCGGCGGTGGCACTGATGGCGGCGTTGGACCATCGGGAGAGGACGGGGGAGGGCCAGTACATCGACTTCGGTCAGTTGGAGGCGGGCATCTACGCGACGGAGACGATGATGCTGGACTACACGGTCAACGGCCGTGAGCAACATCGTCAGGGAAACCGGCATCCGCAGGCGGCGCCCCATGGGGCCTTCCGCTGTGCGGCACGCCCGGCGGGCGACTTGTCTTCTGGAGGTCCGACGAAAGCGTCGGACGATTTGTCTTCTGGCGGTCCGACGAAAGCGTCGGACGATAGATGGATCGCGATTGCGTGCTTCGACGATCAGGACTGGGAGTCGTGCACAGAGGTGCTGGGGGGCGAGCGTCTGCGAAACGATGACCGCTTCCAGAGCTTCGATGGTCGGTTGATCAATCAGGATGATCTGGAATCCGCGATTGGAGAGCTGACGCGGTCGTGGCAGGCGGAGGAGCTGATGGTGCGGTTGCAGGAGGCCGGGGTGGCGGCGGGTGTGGTGGAGACGTGTGAGGATCTGCGGCACGATCCGCAGTTGGCACATCGTCACCACTATTGGGACTTGGATCATCCGACGATGGGATCGTGCTGCTACGACGGGCCGAGCTTCCGCTTGAGCGCCACGCCGGGGGTGTTGACGGGAGCGGCGCCGGTTCTGGGTGCGGACAACGAATACGTGTATCGCGAGGTGGCGGGGCTGTCAGAGGAGGAGTTCGTGGAGCTGCTGGTAGACGGGGCCTTCGACTAGCGCCTAAGGCGCGTTTGTTTTGGGTGTTGGGGGAGCTGCCGGTCGGGCCAGTTGGATGAGGTCCGTCGGGAGGCTCACGGAACGTGGGTCAGGTCGGGAGGAGTTCGAGGGCGATTTCACGGTCGTCCCAGGGGTCGGTGTGATCGTGGTAAATCATGGTTTGCTCGGCGCCCTTGCCGGCGATCAGGACGAAGTCGTCTGGTTCCGCCAGGGTGATGGCGCGAGCGATTGCGGCGCGGCGGTCGGGCTCTTCTTCATAACTCGTGCCGGGACTGGCTCCGGCGCTTTGCATGGCTTCTGCGATGTCGTGGACGAGGGCGGCGGGGTCGGCGCTGCGGGGATTCTCGTTGGTGAGGATGGAGTAGTCGGCGAGCTCGGCGGCGGCGCGGCCCATTTCTCGACCACGGGCAGGATCGCGCTCTCCGGCGCAACCAAAGACGGCGATGATGCGCCCCTGGACGAGAGGTCTGATGGCTTCGAGGACGGTACGGAGGGCTGCGCCAGTGGCCGCGGCATCGACGACGAGGGCGAAGGGCTGTCCGGCGTCGATCGGCTCCATGCGGCCGGGGACACCTTGGACTTGGGCAAGGCCATCGGCGATGGGGCCAATGGGAACCCCCGCAGCCCAGGCGGCGCCCGTCGCGCTGAGGGCGTTGCGCAGGTTGAAGCGGCCCGGCATGTGGACTTCGGTGCCCAGCGCGCCACCGGGAGTGACCATGCGGAGGGTCGAGCCGGTGGCGCTGGCTTGGATGTCGGAGGTAGAGATGTCGGCGCCGGCGTTCTCGGCTGAGGAGTCAAGAGCAAGGGTGATGGTGTGGACGGGATTCGGTCCCTCGTCCGCATCGCCGACGCTCTTGCCGACACCATCGGCGATGACACCGGCGGCGATGGCACCGTCGGCAATGGCACCGTCGGCAATGGCAGTGCGGATGGCGGGGGCATGGGGTTCGTCGAGGAAGAAGACGGCTGATTTCGTGGTGCCTTGGGGTGCGGATGTGGTGAGAGCACGGAAGAGGTTGAGCTTGGCGTCGAGATAAGCCTCGCGTGTGCGGTGGAAGTCGAGGTGGTCGTCGGAGAGGCCCGTGAAGACAGCGATGTCGAACTCGCAGTGGTCGAGGCGGTGGAGACTGAGGCCGTGAGAGGTGGCCTCCATGACGACGTGGGTCTGCCCAGCCTCGACCATTTCAGCGAGCAGGCTCTGGATCAGATCCGCCTCAGGGCTGGTTTGGGTGAGGGTATTCCAGCGCCAGTCGTCGCCAACTTTAAATTGGACGCCGCCGATCAGGCCGCAGGGGTGTCCGGCGGCTTCGAGGATGGACCGGGTCAGGTAGGAGGTGGTGGTTTTGCCATCCGTGCCAGTGATGCCGATGACCGTGAGCTTGCGGGCGGGAAAGTCGTGATAGGCGGCGGCAAGGTCGGCGAGGGCAACGCGGGTGTCGAGGACGACGACGAGCGGGACGCGGAGGTCGGGGAGGAGGGGTTGCCAGATCTGAGCGCGATCCTCCTGGACGACGAGTGCGCCGGCGCCGTTGTCGATAGCGGCTCGGAGGAAGGTGTGTCCGTCGACGGTGAAGCCAGGGACGGCGACGAAGCAGGCGCCGCGCGTGACGGCCCGGGAGTCTTGGGTCACGCCGGCGATGGCATCGGTGGGGGATGGTCCGTGCTGAGCGCGAACAGTTATGGCTTGGAGGAGGGCGGGGAGGGGTTGGTCGGGCATGGCATTCTTTTGGATCGTCGGCGCTGGGTGTTGGTGGGCCGGATGTTGAAGGGGGCGACCTTGCGGCCGCCCCCACGAGTGTCGATCAGACGGTCTATAAGCCGGATTCTGTGCCCCGTCGACAAGCGACGGGCGGCGACCATCTATCTATGCGGCCTACCCGAGAACGACGTGGGACACGCCGAATGTTCTCCTATTTGGCCTTGCTCCGGGCGGGGCTTACCCAGCCGGCGTGGTCGCCCAGCCGCTGGTGCGCTCTTACCGCACCATTTCACCCTTACCGTCGCCGCGTTGCGGCGGAGACGGCGGTATGTTTCTGTGGCGCTATCCGAGAGGTCGCCCCCTCCTGAGATTTCCCCAGCGCCCTGTCCCGATGGAGTCCGGACTTTCCTCGACCCGCTTGCGCGTGCCGCGGCCGCCCGACCGTCTGATCTGGATCAGCGTATCCGTATATCCGAAGGCGCGCATGTGTCTCTTTCGGGGGCGGAGGCAGCTCAGGCGCGAAGGATGGTGCGAACGCCATCCACATCCACGACGATCTTTTCGATGATGTCGCGGAGGAGGGCTTGGCGTTCGTCGAAGGGGAGAGACTCCCAATCGCCGCGGAGACGGCTGAGCTGCTGTTCGCGGTAGCGGCGGCGCTCATCCTCCGAGGATTGAGCGGCGCTGCGACGCTGAAGGCCGGCGAGTTCGTCCTGGGCCTGCTGGAACTCATGCACCAGGTCATTGGCGGTGGTACGGACTTCGTCGCGGGGAACGGCGCCGCGAGCAGCACTGTCGAGATGGTCTTGGAGGCGCTTCTCGACACCGCGGAGCCGCCCTTGAATCCGGGACTGAGCATTGGCGATCTCGGCAGCGATGGCGTCAGCGTCGCCAGCGGTGAGGACGACGGGCTGGACCGCACCGGGGGTATCGCCGGTGAGGTGTTTGACCACTTCAGCTTCGAGATCATCGGCGCGGCGCGTGTGATAGTCGCCGACGGATTGATTCGTGCGGGCTTCGCTCTGGTAGTACCGGTAGGTGTTCTGCGCCACTTCGCCGTCGCGGCGGGTCCAGCGCTGTCGGCGGGTGACCCCGATCATCTTGGCATTGGTGTCGGCGCAGTAGACGAGGCCGGACAGGAGGAACTGGCTGGGCTTGGCCTTCACGGCACCAGAGCCTTTGGCCGGAGAAGGGTTGGTGCGGCGGCGTTCGGTCGCTTCCTGGACAGCCTTGAAGTCGGCGTCCCGGATGATGGCGGGGTGGTTGCCGGGCACTTTGACTCCGAAGCGGGCATAGGTGCCGAGATAGGCGCGATTGCGGAGCAGATCACGCAGAGAGACCATGCTCCAACGTCCGTCACGGCGGGTGCGGAAGCCCTCTTCGTTGAGGCGCTTGGCGATGCGCCGAATGCCGAGTCCGTCTAGGTTGAGCTTGAAGATGTAGCGGACGACTTCGGCTTCGTGCTCAACGACTTGGAGGCGGCGGTCGGCGCCGACGGAGTAGCCGTAGGGCGGGCGGCCCAACGCCTTGCCCTGTACGGCGCGCTTCCGCATGGCGCTGCGAACCTTGTCACCCAGTTCGGACTGGGCGCGACGACTGGCCCAGAGTTCGAGGACTTGGTTGTCGTCGAGCAGGCCTTCGGTGAGGGAGACGATCTGTGCGGCACGGGCGGTGATCTGGAAGTACCCGCGAGCGGCGGCGACGGGTGATTCACCGAGATGGGCGAAGCTTGCGATCACCACCGTGACGAAGCCCTTCTCGGGTTCGTCGAGGTAGCTCAGGAGCTGCTGAAAGCCTGGGCGCGCACCGGAGAGATCCGAATCGAGGAAGGCGGCGGCAGCCTCGTAGCCGTTGTTCTCGCAGTGGTGGAGGAAGCGGTCATTCTGCGCGGAGAGGGAAAGGTTCGTCGAGCTTGGTCCCTCGGCAAGAGGCTTCGGCGGGGTCCGAACGTCCTGAGTCGATCCGCCCTTCTCGCTGGGGAGATCCGCCTTAGCCGCTGACAAGTGTTGGGGCGAGGCCGTAGGGCGAGACGGCTCGCTGAAGTATCCGATCGCACGCATGTGCTTCCCTCTAGCGCCGACGCTTCGATCAATCTCTCTCGGCATCAATCCGGTCTCCGAAGTGGTGACCGAGGACTAGCTCTTGGGGGCGCCAGATGACGCCGGGCCTTCGACTCCGTTCCTAGGGGACGAACGCGATGCAATAACAGGTGGGGCAGAGGACCGGCTCTTGTGCCCGGCGTGCCCGCGTCAACAGGGTGGTGGGAAGACCCACGCGGCAAGCGCCACAGACGCCACCGATGACCGCGGCGATGGCTAGAGGCCGCTGGAGCCGATGCTCGTCGTAGATTTCGAGATCCGAGGCCCGGAGTGTCTCGCGCCAGGAGTCGATATCGGCTTGGGCCTCGGCGAGGCCGACTTCGAGCGCGGCGCGCTTGGTTTGAAGGTCGGCCTGGGCGTCGCTCCAGGCCGTGGTGGAGGCTTCCTTGAGCACGGTGAGATAGTCGAGCGCGGCGCGCTGGGCCTCTTCGGCCTCCATCGCAGCAATCGCGGGGTCTTCGGCGTCCTTGAGTCCGCGCCGCATGGCGTAGATGGCCTCTTGCTGGTTCCGGAGCTCGCGCGGTTCGGAGATGCTGCCGTCGTAGAGCTTGGCGTCTTCGGTCTCGATCTTCTCACGTCGGTCATCGAGATCGGCTTCGAGGTCTTTGCGTCTGGTGCTGACGTCGTCGAAGAGGGATTGTTGGGCGGCGATCTCTGCGTCGAGGGCGATAAGCCAGGGAGGGGCGCCGAGGTCTTCGTCGATTTGGGCAATTTCCGCTTTGATGCGGTCGATTCGCAGATCGGCTTCGTTGAGTTCAGCCAGTTCGCCCAGCGCAATCACATGTTCTCCGCTTCGATTAGGTATGGCGAGTGTATAAATCGATGCCCCGCCGGAGCAAGCAACGCGGACGCTTACTCCTCGTTACGGCGCCTACTTCCCCTTGACCGGGGCCTTGCAGCCCCCGAGAGCCCCTGCCCGACCCATGTTGGAGTCCCGCAGAGCCGCGTATGGGATCGGTGGGGGAATGAACTCGGGATCTCTGCTGGCTGGGTAGGGACTAAGAGTTGGGCAGCTGGGACATTGCGTGTTGATTGGGGACGGCTCGTGGAAACTCACCTGGAGTCGACAAGCTCAGGACGAACGAGACGGAGCGCAACGGCGGCGGTTGGTACGATGCGGGCATGACGAAGCGACCAGAGAGAGCCAAGGACGCGCGGCGGGCCAGCGCAGAGATTGACGATAGCGGTGCACCGCTCACGTTCAATGTGTCGACGCTCCTGCAAGAGCCGCTGGGCAGTAGGCGCAGCTACGTCGTGGACCACGAGACCTCGGGAGCCACTCCCTCAATGGATGGCGCCCTCGTGCTCGACGATGAAGCGATGGGCGACAATACGCTCGTCGTGGACGACGAGCGTGTGGCGGTGAGCGGCGAAGTGGCTCTGATCCGGACAGATGGCTCGATCTTGGCCGTCGCGACGTTTGATCTCGCGGTGCGGGAGATCTGCGATAGCTGCCTGGAGCCCTACAGCCTGCCGCTGCGCTTGGAGATGCGGGAGGAGTTTTGGCCGGAGCGGGACCCCCGTTCGCAGGATGTGGTGGAGGTACAGGAGGAGCGCGAAGGTTTTCCGGTTGTCGAAGGGCATATCGACCTGCGCGAAGCCATCCGCCAATATGTGGAGATGGCGCGGCCAATGCGCGCGCACTGCGGCGATGCCTGTCCGGGCTCCGACTCGGCCGCGTTCGTTACAGTACTCAGTACGGAGTCACCCGGAGAGCCGGGGGAATCCAAGGAGCCGCCGACGGATAACCGTTGGGCGGCGTTGCAGGCGTTGCGCGATCATCTCGATACTTCGCGCGACGGTGGCGACAGCGACGACATCGACGATCACAACGATTGAGGAGGGCAGAGCGATGGCTCCCTTGCCCAAGCGAAAATATGCGAAGACCCGGCAGCGATTGCGCCGCCAGCACATCCGGCCAAACCGAGCTCAGGTCACGACCTGCCCGCAGTGCAACTCACCGCACCAGGCGCATCACATCTGCCACGCCTGCGGCACGTACCGCGGTCGGCGCGTCTTCGATATGGATGAGGACTAGGTGGCAGAGGCCGATCAGTCAGGCAGGGGGGCGCGCGCCGCGTGGATCTTCCCCGGCCAGGGCGCCCAAAAGGTGGGGATGGGTCGAGATCTCTTCGAAGCGTTCCCGGAAGCGCGCGCGGTCTTCGAACAGGCCGATGCGGCGCTCGAGCGCGATCTGAGTACGATCATTTTCCAGGGGCCCGAGGATGAGCTGGTCCGCACGATCAACACCCAACCGGCGATCTTGGTCACGAGTCTGGCCTGTCTGGCAGCCGCCCGTGCGAACGGCGACACTCTGGGTCCTGAGCCCGAGTTCATGGCCGGACACAGCTTGGGCGAATACACCGCGCTGGTTGCCGCCGGGGCACTGCGCATCGAAGACGGGATCCGTTTGGTGCAGGAGCGCGGCCGTGTGATGCAGGCGGCCTGCGACCAAAATCCGAGCGGGATGGCGGCGCTGATTGGACTCGATGAAGCTGCGGTCGAAGCGGTCTGCGCGGAGACCGGAGCGGAATTGTGCAACATTAACTCGCCGAGCCAGATCGCGATTGGCGGCACGCATGAGGCGGTGGCGGCGGCGATGGAACTCGCCCAGGAGCGCGGGGCACGGCGGGCCATCCAACTCAAGGTTGGCGGGGCCTTCCATTCCTCAGCGATGCAGCCGGCGGCGGAGGGGATGGCGGCGGCGCTGGCGGAGGTAGAATTCACCGCGCCCAAAACACCCGTTGTGGGGAACGTGACCGGCAAGGCGATGACGTCCGTCGACGAGGTGCGAGCGGAGTTGACGAGTCAGGTGCGCGAGACCGTGCGCTGGCGACAGGGCGTGGAGACCATGCTTGCCGGCGGCGTAAACTCGTTCGTCGAGATCGGTCCGGGAACGGCATTGGTCGGGATGGTACGGACCATCGCGGGCGAACCGAAGCCACAACTGACGAACCTCAACGATGTGGCTTCAATTCGTGGGGACCACTAGTTGCCGGTCGCGGTGAATGGATGCGGGCGCTAGTCTGCCGAAGCAGAAGTTGATCCGGGAGACCTGATGGCGAAGCTGTACCGGCAAGGCCGCCGACGCGCGTTCCAAGCGCTCTTTGAGGCAGAGTTCGAGCGGACCAATGCGCGTGCCGCCCTCCAACGCGGCAGCGCGGAGAAGCTCAGCCCGGCAGAGTTAGCGTACGCGGAAACGATCGTGGACGGGGTTGGCGATCACCGGGAAGAGATCGACATGATCGTGCAGGAGGTGGCGCCGGCGTTCCCGATTTCGCAAATTGCCATCGTTGACCGAACCGTTCTGCGCATTGCGCTGTACGAACTGCTGTTCAATAATGCCGCCGTTCCGGTTCGTGCCGTGATCAATGATGCGGTAGAACTGGCGAAGACGTTCGGAAGCGATGCAAGTCGCCGGTTCGTAAACGGAGTATTGGGTACCGTGAGTCGCGAACGCCTCCCAACCCAGCCCGATGGGCCAAACCAGCCCGACGGGCCAACCCCGGAGGCGAACCAGCAAGAAGTGCTGGCGGGAACGCCTGCAGAGACGGAGGATCCGAGTGGCGCTCTTTGAACGTGTGCGGACCATTATCGAGACCCAATTGGGTGTCGATACGGATGAGATCAAGCTGGAGGCATCGTTTATCGATGACCTAGGGGCGGACTCACTGGACCTGGTTGAACTCATTATGTCCTTCGAAGACGAGTTCAAAGATGCGGTGCCGGACCTCGAAATCTCGGATGAAGAGGCGGAAGGGATCGGCACGGTGCAGGACGCCGTGACCTTCTTGATGGGCAAGGGTGTGCCCGACGACTAACCCCTTGGGGGCTCCCGCTCCGGCGCGTTAGCAAAGCAATTGTTATACCGTTAAGCCCACACCTCCGGCGGACAGATTGTCCGCACCGTTGGGGTGCGTTAAGCGAGCTGGGTTGCGAGAACGCTTGTGGAGATCTTCGGGATCGGGATCCTGGAAGTGCTGGCGGTTGGCCTGCTGATAGCGATCGTCTTCGGGCCAAACCGGCTGCCGGAGATCGCGAAGCAGGGTGGCCGAGCCGTTCGCGAACTGCGTGAGTACGCGCGCGATTTCCGCGACGAGTATCTGACGGATTTCGAAGAGATCCGCGAGGAGTATCTGGAAGTCCGGCACGAGCTGAAAGAGACCGACAGCGAGTTCCGGCAGGAGATGCGCGACTTGGACGAGGATCTGCGGTCGGTGGTAAAGGACGCGGAGCAGGATGCGGCGGAAGCGTTCCAGGAGGCAGGGAACGCGGTCAAGGGTGCGGAAGATGTCGCGACTGGGACCAGCGCTGCCGCGTCCGCCGTCGGCGCGAACGCCGGAGCGGCTGTGGCGGAGGCTGTGGCCCCAAACGCCGCGGGCGATACCGCGAGCACGCCAGCTCAAACCACAAGCAAGACCGACGCGCCACGTACACGCCGCTCCGGGGCCGAGAAACGGGAGCGGCGCGTGCCGCGTGGCCGTCGTCGCGGGGGTGGGGATGCGGATGCGCCGGCGCGGCCCGGCAAGGTGATCTCGATCAACCGACGCAAGCGGTCTGAGTAGGCGCACACGCGAGTAAGTCAGTAGGAAAGACGGCAGGCAGCTCAGACAGCATGGCGACGCAAACGGTCCTAGAAGAGCAGTTCGAAGGAGACGGCCCCGGAGGGGACGGTCCGGACGGCTTTGGGCCTGATGACTTTGGTCCGGATGGTCCAGGTCCGGATGGTGGCGCCGAAGGGATGACGCTGTTCGAGCATTTGGATGAAGCGCGCAAGCGGCTGACGATGGCGGCGCTGACCATCGTGCTGACGACGGTGCTGTCGCTGATCTTCACGAAGGACATCATCTCGTTCTTGATCGAACCGGCGCGGCACGCGGACCCGGACTTCGAGCCAATCTTCACGGAGGTGCTGGGCTTCGTGGGCGCGTATTTTAAGGTGGGCTTGCTGGTTGGGGTGGCGGCGGGAATGCCGATGATCTTGTACCAGCTGTTCGCCTTCATCAATCCGGGACTCACCAGGCAAGAGCGGAAGTGGATTCTGCCACTGGTGCTGCTGGCCTCGTTCTCGTTCATCGGTGGGGGCGCATTCGCGTTCTTCATTGCCTGGCCGCCGGCGTTGGACTTCTTGCTGAACTTCGGCGACGGGGTGGCGGAACCGAACATCCGGATCAACAACTACATCGATGTGCTGACACGGTTCGTGTTCTGGACCGGGGTGGTGTTCGAGATGCCGCTGGTGCTGATGGGCTTCGGCTTCCTGGGACTGCTGACCGCGAACCGTCTGATCCGATCGTGGCGTTGGGCGATCATTGGGGCGTTCATCATCGCGGCATTCATCACGCCATCGATTGATCCCGTGACGCAAGCGGCGGTGGCGATTCCGTTGATGGTGCTGTACGTGCTGGGCATCGCCTTGGTGAAGCTGGTGGAGAATCGTGGCCTGGGCGCCGCCGATGTCACGGCGACCGACGAGGATGAGTCCGAGTAACGAAGACGAGGAATGCCCGTTTCCACGCCGCGGCGCTGCTCGCGCACGACGGTAACGAGAGAACGCGGCTTTACGTCGCTCCGGACCTGGTGTGTGGTTGCCTGCCTGAGATGCATGCCGTATGCCGGAATCAACGGTCGGACTCGGGCGGCCCTGGAGACGCGTGCAGAGCGATCAGCAACACGAGATCGAGAGCCGGATTTCAGCCTGCCAGGGTTGCCGCTTGGCCGAGGGCCGCATCCAAACGGTGCCCGGAGACGGGGATCCGAACGCGGAACTCATGTTCATCGGTGAGGGCCCCGGTGCGAACGAAGACAAACAGGGGCATCCATTCGTGGGCCAGGCAGGGAAGCTGCTCGATCGCCTCTTGGCGGAGATCGGAATGACGCGTGCGGATGTCTTCGTGACGAACGTCGTGAAGTGCCGGCCGCCGAACAATCGCGACCCGGAGTCGGATGAGATCGCGGCCTGCGAGCCATATCTCGATGAGCAGATCCGGGGCATCCGGCCAAAACTGATCGTGCCGCTGGGCCGGTTTGCGATGAACTACTTTCTGCCCCGCGCCAAGATTTCGCGGGCACACGGCCTGACCACGCGGGTGGGCGATTGGCTGATCTTTCCCGTCTACCACCCCGCCGCAGGCCTGCGACAGAAGAAGATGCTCGACACGCTGCGGGAGGATTTCTTGGCCATCCCCGATCTCTTGGCGGCGGCGGAGCGGCCAGATGTCGTGGAAGTCAGCCCCGGGGGCGGGGCGGCGGAGGGCGTGGAAAGCGCGGGCGGAGCGCAGCTTTCGCTCTTGTAATGGCGCTTCTGTGACGGCACTTCTGCGGTGGCACTGCTGTAGTGCGTCGGTGAGATAGGCTGGGAATTGGACCGACGCTGGCCAGCGACACGCGCCAGGAGCAGAGGTCAGGAAGTTGGATAGTTTGAGCGAGATCCCCAGCGACGGCGTCCGTGTGATCCCCCTTGGCGGCCTCGGCGACATTGGCCGCAACATGATGGTGATCGAGACCAGCGAGGACATGGTCGTCATCGATGCGGGGATCTTGTTCCCGTCGGACGAGATGTTCGGTGTCGACTACATCATCCAGGACACGTCCTACATCGTGGAGCGGCGCGACAAGCTGCGGGCCTATCTGATCACGCACGGGCACGAGGATCACATTGGGGCGCTGCCGTACATCTACGCGGAGGCCCCGGCACCGATTTTCGCGATGCGCCTGACGCAGGGATTGATCGACGTCAAGCTGCAGGACCGCGGGATAAAGGACGCCGAGCAACTCACCGTGGAGTTGGGAAGCGAGTACGGGTTCGGATCCATCACGGCGGAGTTTTTCCCGGTCGCGCATTCCATCCCGGATGCGACGGGGATCGCGCTGCGAACGCCGGCGGGCCTGATCATTCACACGGGCGACTTCAAGATCGATCACACCCCGGTCATGTCGCTGCCGACGGACTTGTCACGGATCGCCGTGCTGGGCGACGAGGGCGTGCGCCTACTGTGCAGCGACTCCACGTATGCCGATCGCGCCGGACACACGCCTTCGGAGCAATTGGTGGGGGAGGCGCTCGAGCAGATTCTGATGACGGCGCCGGGGCGGGTGATCATCGCGACGTTCGCGTCCCAGATCGCGCGGGTGCAGCAGATCATCGATGCGGCGGAAGCGTCGGGGCGGACGATGTTCGTGACGGGGCGGTCGATGGAGAAGAACGTCAAGATGTCGCGGGAGCTGCACTATCTCAAGCCACCGGAGGGGTTGATCCGCGATATCAGCCAGCATGGCTCGTTCGCGGATGAGGATGTGCTGATTGTAGGGACGGGGGGCCAGGGCGAGCCGATGTCGGCGCTGTCGCGCATGGCGGTGAACGACCATCGCGATGTGACCCTGAAGGCGGGCGACACCGTGGTGTTTTCGTCGAGCCCGATTCCGGGGAACGAAGCTGCGGTGAACCGGACGATCGACAACCTCTTTCGGCTGGGCGTGAACGTCTTGTGGGTGGGTGGAGGCGCGCAGAATGTGCATGTGCGCGGGCATGCCGGACAAGAAGAGCTGAAGACGATCCTGAGCCTGGCGAAACCCCAAAGCTTCCTCCCGATCCACGGTGAATACCGCCATCTCAGTTTGCACGTCCGCCTGGCGCGGGCGATGGGGATCCCAGAGGACGAATGCCACCTGATCCTGGATGGCACGATCTTGCAATTGACGCCGGAGCGGTCCGAACTGGTGGGCACGGCACCGGCGTCGTACGTCTACGTGGATGGGATGACGGTGGGGAACGTCGATCACACCGTGCTGCGAGACCGCAAGCATCTGGCGATGGACGGGGTGGTGACGATCGTGATGCCGATCGATAGGCAAACGGGGCAGGTCGCCGGCGAGATTGACATCGTGGCGAAGGGATTTGCGGGCCTCGATGAACTCCCCGGGCTCCGCGATCGGCTGGAAGAGCATGTCCTGAAGATGCTGGACCGGGACGATCACCCGGTCGATTGGCATGAAATGCAGGATTCCGTGCGACACGGCGTTTCCAGTTTCTTGTACCGCGAAACGCGGCAACGTCCTATGGTGTTACCGGTGGCTGTGGAAGTTTAATTCCACTGGGTGAACCGTCCGGTTGATGGGCGGTTTTTTGTTATGGCGAGCTCCGCGGTTCAATCGCGCCGAAAGCGGCGTTCTTCTTCCTCTGCGTCTTCTCGATCCGGTGGTACCAAATCGGGCCGCGCCAACTCAAAGCGCGCGTCTGAGACCGACCTCAAGGCACATCGTCTCCCGATCGCGGGCGTGGCCTTGGTGTTGGTGGCCGCTGCCTTGGTGAACTGGGTCATGGGCCAAATCGATATTCTCACGGGCGTTCGTGAGTCGTTCGTGGGGGCCTTGGGTGTGGGGGTGTTCTTCGTTCTGGGGTTGATCGTCCTCGTGGGCCTCTGGCTCCTGGCGGGAGCCCATCCGCTGGGCGGGCGCACGTTACGTCGGGCCGGGGGCGGCCTCCTGTTCCTGATTTTCGGACTAGGGATCGCCGGGTCGTTCCAGCCAAGTTGGGACTTGGCCGAAGTGTCGCTTCTCGAGCAAACGGCGGGCGGGGCCGCCGGTGATGCGCTGTCATCGCCGGTGGGGGCGCTGGCCATGCTGGGATTACTGCTGGTGGGGAGCGTCTTGATCGATCCGAGCCGGACGCGGCAGGGATTGGCGTTCGCGTGGCGGGCCGGGGCTCTGAGCGTCAAGAAGGCGTCGGAGCATGCGCCGGATGGCGGCATGAAGATTCTGGGCGGCAACGATGAAGCCGACCCCTGGGCGGATGATGTGGGCTGGGACGCCCCCGCGGCGAAACACGATCCCAACCTGGACGAACATCACTTAATCTTTGAAGAGCCTGGCTCGTCGGCGGAGGCGCCCGGCACCGTTCTCGGCGGGGCGCCGGAAGTGATCGCCGGGGCTCCCGCGGGGGCAGCGGCCGTCACCGCGAAGGCAGATGCTGACACGGCTGCTGCGAAGGACGGGGGCGCCAGCGATGAGGTCGCGGAGCAAGATCCACCGAAGCGCAAGCGTCAGAGCGACGACGGGTGGCAGCTACCGGCGCTGTCGATCTTGAAGCCCGATCCCAAGAAAACCGGTGGCAGCGACGCAAAACGCCAAGGCGAGGTCATCGTGGAGACCCTGTCGCAGTTCGGCGTGGATGCCCGTGTGGCTCAGATCGACGAGGGTCCGTCGGTGACACAAATCGGCATCGAGCCCGGATGGGAAGTGAAGACAAAGCGAATCGCGCTACGCGACGAAGCGGGGAAGCCCGTCGTGGATGCGCAAGGCCTACCCGTGGTGCGCGAGGAGGAACTATCGCGGACACGGGTGCGGGTGAACAAGATCACACGGCTGACGAACGACCTGGCCTTAGCGCTGGCAGCGCCGTCAATTCGCGTTCTGGCGCCTGTGCCCGGGAAGCCGGTGGTGGGGATCGAGGTGCCGAACAAGACACGCACGGTGGTCTCGTTGCGCGGTGTGATCGACTCGCGTGAGTTCCGGGCCGCGTCGGCCAAGGGTGGTTTGCCGATCGCGCTGGGACGCGATGTCAGCGGCAAGCCGGTGGTCGCTGACTTGACGCGGATGCCGCACATACTCATCGCCGGTGCGACGGGCGCGGGGAAGAGTGTGGCGATCAATACGATCATCGCGTCGCTGTTGATGCACCACTCGCCGGAGCAAGTGCGCTTCGTGATGGTGGACCCGAAGCGGGTGGAGTTAACCGGCTACAACGACATCCCCCATCAAGCGTTCTCGCATGTGGTGACGGACCCGGATGAGGTGGTGGGAGTACTGGGGATTGCGGTGACGGAGATGGAGCGTCGCTACCGGCGCTTCGAGCATGTGGGGGCTCGAAACATTGAGGCCTATAACAAGGAGGACCGCCCGGAAGGCAAACTGCCGTATTGGGTGGTGATCTTGGACGAGTTGGCGGATCTGATGATGGCGGCGCCGGTGGAGGTGGAGCAGCAGTTGGTGCGGCTCGCCCAGTTGGCGCGGGCGACGGGCATCCACATGGTGATCGCGACGCAGCGTCCATCGGTGGATGTGGTGACTGGGCTAATTAAGGCGAACTTCCCAACTCGCATCGCGTTCGCTACGACGTCCCAAATCGACGCGCGAGTGATCATGGACCGGGCGGGCGCGGAAAAGCTGCTGGGCCGCGGTGACATGTTGCTCATGAGCCAAGATTCGATCCAGGCCCAGCGGGTGCAGGGCACGTTCGTGTCGGACGAAGAGATCGCGAAGTTGATCGAGTTCTGGACGCAGGACCGCTTCACGGAGATGCCACGCCCGACGATGGACCACATGCTCGACGAGGCGAAGGAGGCGGCGAGTCAGCGCGCGGAGGAGGAGGCGGAGTCCGCTCGCAAGGCAGACCGCGATTCGATGTATGAGGACGCGCTGGCCTTGGCGCAGGATCACACGCGAGTTTCGACCTCGATGCTGCAGCGTCGGCTGCGGATTGGCTACCCGCGGGCCGCACGGTTGATCGATACGCTGGAGGATGAGGGGGTGATCGGGTCGGCGGAGGATGGGCAGTCGCGGGTGGTGCTCAAGCAGACGGCCGATCTGTTCTAGCCGGCTGAGCCGGGTTTCTAGGGTGATCGCGGGGTTCATCGATTCCGGGAGATTCCGTGATGGCCTCTGACACGCTGTCGGAGGAAGAGGCAGAGTAGAGCCGCAGGCGAACGATGAGGGAAGAGCGGGCGAGGCTTCGATTCGGAGGGCGGTCCCCAGGCTCTGCACTCCACGTCCGGATGAGACGCCTCAGAACGAACTCACTGGCTAGGCGCGGTAATCGGAGCGTTCGTCTATGTCCCAGGCGAGTTCGTAGAGGTGCTGGCGACCGGCCATGCCCTTGAGTCGACGTTCGCCACGGTCGAGCCATTGGTCTGGCTTGACAGCAGAGGCGGCTTCTTCGTAGACCTTGTTGGAGACCCAGACTTCGCCGCCCGCTCCCTTGGACATGACGCGTTCGGCGAAGTTTACGGTGCGGCCCAGTACGTCGCCGCCCGGGCGCAAGATGACCTCGCCGCGGTGGATACCGATACGGACACGCACGGGCCAGTCGGGCCGCCGGGCGGCATGCGCCATCAGCCGTTGCTGGATAACTTGCGCGCAGCGGACCGCTTGTATGGGGTCAGCGAAGACGATGAGAAAGCCGTCGCCGGTGACCTTCACTTCGAAACCTGCGTATTGCTCAATGGCCTGGCGGATGATGAGGTTGTGGTCGTCGACGATCTCGGCCCAGGCATAGTCGCCGAGGCGCTCGGTGAGCTTGACCGAGTCTTCGATGTCGGTGAAGAGGACCGTCAGGGGTGCGCCGCTGGCGGGGAAGAGCGCCGCGGTCAAGGCCTTGCCATCGTTGGGGCAGAAGGCGGAGTCCGGGGGCGCCTCTTCCCCACAGAAGGCGCAGACCCGCCCCGATGAGAGGCCGGCATCGGGCTCGTCCGCGAGGAGCCATTGCGGCACGCTCGCGGCGCGTCCCGCTTGGGCCCGACCCACTGGGGTCTGTCCTGCGGGAAGTGCTGGTCCTTCGGGACCATTCACCATGACGCCTGTTACTTTCTCGCTATGTCCGGAGACTGCGGGACGGAATTCGTCCGAATCACAGTGCTGAGGACAACAAAAAACCCACCGGCTTGTAAGCGGGTGGGTCGAACAAACTACCAGTCTTGGCATCCGTCTTGGGGATGCCAACCCACCTTATAAGCCATGCTCAGTCGGAATACCTGGACGCACCATTGGGAACTCCCACGCGGTCTGAGTCTTCTTCGGCCGCCCACACTGACTGGGCTGGAGCCCGAGTCTAGCAAGCTGGCGGAACCGGGGTCAAAGGCTCGGATGCCCATTGAGCATGGGAACCCCGTAGCGCGATCACTGTGTTAACCCTTCCGGCTTCCGGGCGAGTCGTGGTGGGGGAGAACGGCGACCGCGGGGCGGCCGAGCGCAGGCTGCTATGCGGTCGGTTCGCTAGGCGCGGGTTCCTTGCGCCGATTGATGGGCCGACGCTTGCGACCATAGGCCTGGTCGGACCACTCCGGCAGCGCCTCGACATCGCCGAGGAGATCACGACGGAGCTCGACGATTTGGTCGCGGAGCAGCGCGGCATGCTCAAACTCCAACTCGCGCGAGGCGGCCTTCATCTGCTTTTCCAGATCCTTGATGAGGCGAGTGAGGTTCTCCTTGGAGCGGCGAGGCGAGTCGCCGGACTGGGGGAGCTTGCCGCCGGCGTCGTAGGCGGCGGGCTCTTCCGCGGCGCGGCGCACTTGGTCGGTAATGTCGCGGATGGCCTTTTGGATCGAAACGGGTTGGATGTCATGTTCCTCGTTGTAGGCGAGTTGGGTCTCGCGACGGCGGGCAGTTTCGTCAATGGCGCGCTGCATGGAATCGGTCATGACATCGGCGTAGAGAATGGCGCGAGATTCGACGTGGCGGGCGGCGCGGCCGATGGTTTGGATCAGAGAGCTTTCGCTGCGGAGGTAGCCCTCTTTATCGGCGTCGAGAATGGCGACGAGGCTGACCTCGGGCAAATCGATGCCCTCGCGGAGCAGATTGATGCCGACGACGCAGTCGTAGACGCCGAGGCGAAGATCGCGGAGACGTTCGACGCGCTCGAAGGTGTCCATTTCGCTGTGGAGGTATTGGGCTTTGACGCCCACTTCGCGTAGATAGTCGGCGAGATCTTCGGCCATTTTCTTGGTCAGCGTGGTGACGAGGGTGCGCTCGCCGCGCTCGACGCGGGCTTTGACCTCGGCGACGAGATCGTCGATCTGGCCGTCAGTGCCGCGCACCTCGACGAGCGGGTCGAGGAGTCCAGTGGGGCGGATGAGTTGCTCCACGATCTGGTCGGAGTTCGTGCGTTCGAACTCAGCAGGGGTGGCCGAGACGTAGATGACCTGGTTGATGTGGCGGTCGAACTCTTCGTAGTTAAGCGGGCGATTGTCGATGGCGGAGGGGAGACGGAAGCCGTAGTCGACGAGGGTTTGCTTGCGGCTGGTGTCGCCGCCGTACATGCCGCGGACCTGGGGAACGGCCATATGGCTCTCGTCAACGAAGAGCAGCCAGTCTTCCGGGAAGTAATCCAGGAGGGTCCAGGGGGTGCTACCCGCGGCGCGGCGGGCGAGGTGGCGGGAATAATTCTCGATGCCGGGGCAGTAGCCCGCTTCGCGCAGAGTTTCAAGGTCGTAGTGGGTACGCTCTTCGAGGCGGGCGGCTTCCAAGATCTTGCCCTCGCCGCGGAATTCTTCAAGCCGCTGTATCAGCTCGGCCTCAATGTCTACCACGGCCGCCTTCATGCGGTCCTCGCTGGTGACGAAGTGCTTGGCCGGGTAGATGTCGGCCCGGTCGCGCTCGGCGAGGAGTTCGCCGGTCAGGGGGTCGAGCTCGACGATGCGCTCGACTTGGTCGTCCCAAAACTCGATACGGATGGCGAGTTCTTCGTAGGCCGGGAAGATGGTGAGGGTGTCACCGCGGATGCGGAAGTGGCCGCGCGTGAGGGTCATCTCATCGCGCTCGTACTGCTGATCGACGAGGCGGCGGAGGATCTGATTGCGGGGGGCGTGCTGCCCCTTGATGAGCGTCAGCACCATGGACTGGTACTCCTCCGGCTCGCCCAATCCATAGATACAGGAGACGGACGCCACGATCAGCACATCGCGCCGTTCGAACAGGGCGCGCGTGGCGGCGTGGCGGAGGCGGTCGATCTCTTGGTTGATGTCGGATTCTTTGGCGATATAGGTGTCGCTGCGGGGCACGTAGGCCTCGGGCTGGTAGTAGTCGTAATAGGAGACAAAGAACTCGACGGCGTTGTTGGGGAAGAAGTCCTTAAACTCCGAAGCGAGCTGCGCCGCGAGGGTCTTGTTGTGCGCGAGGACGAGGGTGGGGCGGTTCACTTTGGCAACGACGTTGGCCATGGTGAAGGTCTTACCGGAGCCCGTGACGCCCAGCAGGGTCTGTTGGCGGTTACCTGTATTGAGCCCTTGGACGAGCTGCTCGATGGCGCGCGGCTGGTCGCCCATGGGCTGGAAGTCGGAAACGAGTTCGAAGGTGTCAGGCACAGACAGCCCCGCGAATCAGTTCGCCGCGGTTGAGACGACCCAGAGCTCAGGCGCAGCCCCGAAAGGGGGCTAAGCCGAAACCTCATGGTCGTGGCGCGCCTCAAGCAGGTCGCGCGCGTCCCGCGGGCGCCCGGCGACCACGATGCAGTTGCGGCCGGACGCCTTGGCATCATACAGGGCGGCGTCCGCCATCTTCAGTAACTCCTCCGCGTCCGCGGCGGCTTGAGACTGGCCGCTCGCGATCCCGGCCGAGAAGGTCGTCGCGCTGCCGGAGGCGAGCAGCTGGGGGCGCGCGCCTTTGAGCAGTTCCTGCATCCGTTCGGCGACGACCAGCGCGTCGCCGGCGGTGGTCTCCGGAAGCAGGACGGCCAACTCGTCACCACCGAGACGGCCGAGGGAATCTGTGTCACGCAACGCCGTGGCCAGGACTTCGGCGACGGACCGAAGCAACTGGTCGCCCGCGTCGTGCCCGAACTTGTCGTTGACGGTCTTGAAGTGATCGAGATCGAGCATGATGACGGCGGGACCATGGCCGTAGCGCTGGGCGTGAAGCCACTCCCGGTCGAGTTTGTCGTACCAACCGCGACGGTTGTCGATGCCGGTGAGGGAGTCGATCAGGGCGAGGCGCTCGAGCTCCGCCGCGCCGTGACGAAGTTGGAGGTTCGATCGCACCAGGTTCCACTCATGTTGGACCCGACGCCGGCGCTCGCGTTGTCCCTGGATCGTGAGAAACGCAGTCGCGAGGAGGAAGGGAATGATGAGCTCGACCGCAAAGCTGTCCGAGATCCCAAGTTCCCGGAGAGTCGCCTGCATCGGCTTCAGCGAGATCGAGAAGACGCCCACGCCGACCGTGAAAACGGCGGTGGCGATGATGTAGGCGTGAAACCGCCAAATCTTTCGCAGACGTTGCTTGTTCACCGATCGATACACACTCCCGGATCGATCATGGCGTCGAGCTGCGCTTACTGCGTCGGTGAAATCCCCTAGGGAGCGCGGAACTCTCCCTACTCGCGAGGGGTGCGAGTATCAGATCCGAAGAGTGCGAAGGTCCGCGGGAATCCGAGACCTCTCTTACTCCGCGTCGGGGCCTTACTCCTCAGCGTCGGGGCCCTGCGATTGCAATACCGCCCGCAAGATCTCTTCGAGGCTCAGATCCCCGTCCGCGTTCGTCGCGACCACTGCGTCGACCAGATCGCGGGCTTCGTTGCGGCGGTAGCCGAGGCCCTCAAGGGCGGTCGCGGCTTCAGCGAGGATGCCTTCGCTCTGGGGCGTGGCAAGCTCGGCGGGGCCGGTGAACTGCTCATCGCGGAGGAGGGCTTCTTCGACGACCTTGCCACGAAGCTCGGCGACGATCTGCGCCGCCTGCCGGCTGCCGACGCCTGGGAGGCGACGGAGGGCGGCCTCGTCTTCATCCTCGATCCAGCGGGCGATCGAGGAGACGGAGGCGGCGAAGGCCTTCCGTGCCTTGCCCACGCCCATACCGCGGACGGTGAGCATCTTCTTGAAGAAGTCACGTTCAGCGGGCCGGAGGAAGCCGACCAGGATTGGCGTGGGGTTGCGCTCAGAGGCGTGGTAGTAGGTGAAGAATTCCACCTCTTCCGGCCAGGAGTCTTCGAAGGCACGCCAGACAAAGCTGGGCAGGAGGACTTCGTAGGAGAGCCCGCCGACATCGATTTCAACGGTCTGCGTCTCGGGGACACGGTGGCGGAGCGTGCCGCGGATGCGAGAGATCATTGCGCGGAACTCTCGACTGCATTTTGTGTGAGGAGGTGGTGGCAGTAAGCGATAGCGAGGGCGTCCGATTCGTCGAGCAAGGCTGGGGTGGACTCCAAGCCGAGTTCCATAGCGAGAGACGCGGCGACGACGGTCTTGTCCGCGTGGCCGTCGCCGGTGACCGCCATCTTCACCTCACGGGGCGCATATTCGTGGACGGGCAGGTCACGCTGAGCCGCAGCAATGAAGGCGGCGGCCTGCCCGTGCGCGAGAGCCATGGCCGCGCGCACATCCTCTTTGACGAACGGGCGCTCGACGGCGACGGCTTGGGGGTGATGTTTATCGATGACGGCGAGGAGTGCTTCGTGGATGAGACGAAGCCGCTGCGGGGTCTCGGCGCGGGCGGGGAGACGGATCGCGCCAGTTCGGGTGCCGACGCGACCTTCGGTCAAGACGAGGATGGCCCAGCCGGTGATACGAAGTCCAGGGTCGACGCCGAGGATGCGGACGCTGGGGGTGTCGGCCATCGTTGGGGTAGCAGCAGTAGACAGCAGCTCTTCCCTTTCCCCAGAGATTCGCGAGCTACGCTTCCGCAAAGACGGAGTCTGGGAAGTCCGCGTTGGTGGCGACTGTTTGGACATCGTCGAGGTCTTCAAGTGAATCGATCAGCTTGAGCAGGCTGAGTGCCTTCTCTTCGTCCACTTCGATGGTCGTGCCGGGATGCCAGACCACCTCAGCGGCACTGACGCTGACACCGGATTCTTCTAGAGCTTGGCGGACTTTGTCGGCGTCGCGGGGCACGGTGAAGACCTCGATGAGGGAGGTATCCACCGCGACATCCTCGGCACCCGCCTCGATTGCTTCGAGCGCGACTTCGTCGGGGTCTTGACCGCCTTCGACGTCGATGGTGATCAGGCCGCGCTGGCTGAAGTTCCAGGCGACGCTGCCCGCGTCACCCATGTTGCCGCCCGCCTTGGTGAGCGTGGAGCGCACTTCGCCGACTGTACGGTTGCGGTTGTCGGTGAGGGTCTGGATGAGGATGGCGACGCCACCCGGGCCGTAGCCCTCGTAGCGGACTTCATCGAAATTGTCGGCGTCGGCGGCGCTGGTGGCGCGCTCGATGGCGCGGTCGATGTTGTCGCGGGGCATGTTGGCCGTACGGGCCTTGGCGACGGCGAGCCGGAGGCCGGAGTTCTCATCGCGGTTGGCGCCGCCGGCGCGGGCGGCGACAGTGATCTCACGCGCGATCTTGGTGAAAATCTGGCTGCGCTTCTGGTCGTTCGCACCCTTCTTGCGCTTGATGGAAGACCATTTGGAATGGCCAGACATGTGGCTGCTCCCCGGTATAAGCCGCAATGTTTCCGCAGACACATCACAGCAGCGTGCTGGACCGATCCTACCACGGCGCCCCTCGTGGTTGGCCTTCCACGCCACCGACTACGCCTGGAGGCTGAAACCCTCGGCGAAGAGTGCGAGGGTGCCATCGAGGCCGTGATGCGCGGTCATGTCGGTGTCGATGGGGGTGACGGAGACAATACCGTTGCGGACGGCCCAGGCGTCGGTACCTTCGTGGACGCGGTAGTCGTCGCGGTATTCGAGGCGGCGCTGGATGATGCCATCGGCATCCGGTTCTTCGATGAGCTTCTCGGTACTGGCCTGGGCCATGCGGGTGACCTGGATCTTGGTCAGCTCCGCGAGTGGCTTGGCCGGGACGTTGACGTTGAGGAAGGCGGATTCGCCTGAGGCCCAGAGCTGGGCGGCGATGCGCGCTCCCACGATGGCGGCGTCCTTGAGGTACTGCTCGTCGACGGAGGCCAAGGAGACGGCGAGCGAAGGGAGGTTGCGATGGTGACCCTGCATGGCGGCGCCAACGGTCCCCGAGTGAATGGCGTCGCGCCCCATGTTTGCGCCGGGATTCACCCCAGAGACGATCATGTGGACGCGGCGGGGCTTGCTGTGGCGGCGAAGGCCGAGGGTGACGGCGTCGCCGGGCGTACCGCTGACCTGAAAGGCGTTGACGCCATCCAAGCGGCTGCGGGCGCGCTCAGTCTCCAAGCCGCGATGGAGGGTGAAGGCTGTACCCATGCCGGATTGCTGGAAGGCGGGCGCGCAGACCATGACGTCGCCAACTTCGAGCAGCGCTTCGGCTAGAAACCAGAGCCCGTCCGCGTCAATGCCGTCGTCGTTGGAGACGAGGATGTAGGGGCGGTCGGGGCGGTCGGTGGTCATGGCAATCTCCAGGAATGAAGCGGGGCTCTCGAGGGCAGATCCAGTTATGGGACAGGGGCCATGATCGCTGATTCGACGATTCCGGGGTAGTCGGCAGGTGTCGCAGAAGGGGATGGATCAGGTTGAGGGACGCTTGCGACGGGCGCGCCACTCGGACGGGGAGGGGACGCCAGCGAGTCCGGTGGCGGCGTGGACGCCGTTGAGGATGGCCTGACTGACGGCGCGGGCGGCCATTGTCCCGAGGAGGGTCACGAGAGCGGGGGTGGCGGCGACGTCGATGTCGAATTCGTTGGTGGCGAGGACGAAGATCGAATCGCCGTCGGCGGGGGTGTGCGCGGGGCGGATCGCGGCAGCGAGGCCTTCGTTGGCCATGATGGCGAACCGGGTGGCGGTGCCCTTGTCGAGGCGGGCGTTCGTGGCGACGACGCCGATAGTCGTGTTGCCGGTAGTCGTGCTGTCAGCCCGCTCCGCTTCGCCAAGATAATCGGCGAGCGGTTTGTCGATGGCGATGTCCGCGCCGGAGCGCATCTGGCCGCGCCGCTTGCCGCGCGGACCGGCGATGAGTTCGCCGGTGGCGGGGTCGTAGACATCGCCGACGGCGTTGACGGCGACGATGGCTCCCACGACCAAGCCCGATTCGTGCTCGACGGAGGCGGTGCCGATGCCGGACTTGAGCGCGGTGTCGCGCCCGTCAAGTTTGGCGACGGTGCAGCCGGTTCCGGCGCCGACAGTGCCTTGCTCCACGCGCCCTCCCGTGGCGCGGGCCGCGGCGCGACGCCCGCTGTCGATCGTGGGGTGGGCATAGCCGGAGCCGATGCCGACATCGAAAAGATTGGCACCGACGACGATGGGTATGAGCGCGGTGTTCTCGCCCATGCGATAGCCGACCCCCTTGTCGCGGAGGTGGGCGCGAACGCCCGCCGCGGCCTCTTGGCCGTAGATGGTGCCACCGGTAAGCAGTACGGCATGGACACGCTGAATGCTGTTCTCAGGGCGGAGGAGGTCGGTGTCGATGGTGCCGGGCGCGCCACCGGCGTTGATGTAGGCGCCGGTGGCGCCGGCTTCGGCGAGGACGACGGTGCAGCCGGTGGCGCCGCGACGGTTGGACCAGTGGCCGACCTTGATGCCGGGTACGTCTGTGATGGCGTTGAGGGTCATGGACGAAGTATAGAAGCGGGCCTGCTGGCACGCATCGATCGACGGGCGAGCTAGGGGGCGGGGGCGTTGCGGGGAGGCGCGGGGTCGAGGGACCAGAGGCCGTAGCCGCCAGAGATCTCGATGATCTCGCCGGTGACGAAGGAGGCGGCGGGGGAGAGAAGGTAGGCAACGGCGCCGGCGACCTCGTCGGAGTTACCCCAGCGGCGCAGGGCGGTGTGGTTGCGCGTCTTCTCGCGGAACCAGGGGGGAAGGTCACCAATGAATTGGGTATCGATGAAGCCGGGGGCGACGCCGTTGACGCGGATGGGCTCGGCGAGGGCGTGTCCCCACTCAGCGGCCATGGCCTTGGTCATGGCGTCGACGGCGGCGCGGCTCATGGAGTAGACGCCATTGCGCGGGATTCCGTACTTGCCGCCGACCGAGGAGAAGTTGACGATGGCGCCGCCGAAGCCGCGGGCGATCCAACGCTGGGCCATGGCCTGGCTGATGAAGAAGGTACCGCGCGCGTTGATATCCATGATCTCGTTGTACTGATCGGGCGAGATGCGCTCGGCGCGTTCCAGGTTGGGGCTGACACCGGCGACGTTGACGAGCCCGGTGATCTCGCCGCACTTGGCTTCGACCCGATCGAGGAGGTCATTGTGGTGCTCGAGATCGCCGATGTCGAAGGTGAAAGCTTCGGCATTGCCGCCGTCTTGTCGAATCGACTCGGCGGCGGCTTCGACCTGCTCTTGGGTGCGTGCGGTCATGGCGACCTTGGCGCCGAGCTTGGCAATCAGACGCGCGGCGTCGAGGCCCATACCACGACCGGAGCCGCTGACAAGGACGGTCTGGCCGTCGAGAGAGAAAGGGGTGTCGGACATGAAGGGTCCTCGCTGCTGGGGTCTGTTGGCTGCTGGGTTCGGCGCGCCCGTCCTTGGTTCGGAGTCGATTGGCTGAGCATGCAGTCTCGGTCCCGCGTTCGTCCCGGGCAACTCCCTGAGCCTAGCCAGAGCGCGCGACTACAATATGTCGATGTCTACTGTGCCCATGTCGAAAGGCCAGCCCGGAACTCTCTATGTCGTGGCAACCCCGATCGGGAATCTGGGGGACCTGACCGAGCGCGCGGCGCGGGTGCTGGGGGAGGTCGGCTTGATCGCCGCGGAGAATTCGCAGACCGCGAGCAAGCTGCTGAAGCACATCGGCGTGCGAACGTCGGTGGTTCCCTACAACGACCGGAACAAAGGGCGGACGACAGCGCGGTTGCTGTCGTCGTTGGCGGACGGACTCGATGTCGCGGTGATCAGCGACGCGGGGACGCCGGGCATCTCGGATCCTGGGCAGGATCTGGTGGAAGCAGCTCGGGAGGCAGGTGTCGTGGTTGTGCCGGTGCCCGGAGCGTCGGCAGTGGCGACGCTGCTGTCGGCGGCGGGCGCCTGGGGGCGGACGTACCGGATGATCGGGTTCCTGCCGAGGAAGGCTGGCGAGCGTCGGGCAGTACTGGAACGGATTCGGGAGGTCGGGGAGCCGACCGTCGTATTCGAGAGTCCGCATCGGATCGAGAAAACGCTGGCTGAGATCGATGCCGTGTTGCCCAACTCACGACTGGTAGTGGGGCGCGAACTGACCAAGTTGTATGAAGAGATTTGGCTGGGCCGTCCAGCCGAGGCGGTGGAGCACTTCGCGTCGCCACGGGGTGAGTTCGCGATGCTCGTGATCCCGCCGGATACCGGCGAGGAGCGCTGGGGGGACGCAGCGGTCATCGAGGCGCTGGGGGGGGAGCGAGAGACAGGGCTGAGCCACCGCGACGCAGCGACGGCGGTCGCAGGGGAGTCGGGGCGGCCGCGGCGGGAGGTGTACGCGCTCTGGTCACAGTTGGGAACAGCTGCCGGGGAGAATGCTGACGGACAGTAGAGCGAGCCGTTGGTAGGCTGAAGTTCGTTAGACTGCCCTCCGGAAGAGCGTGACTCTCTCCATCGCAGCGTGATCTCCTTAGGCTAAATCGAGGCTCCATCTTGACCGACACCATCCTTGTCGCCGTCGCCTGGCCGTATGCGAATGGTCCAATCCACCACGGCCAGTTAGGCGGCGCCTACCTGCCCGCCGATATCTTTGCGCGGTATCACCGGCTCAAGGGCAACCGCGTGGCGATGGTGTCAGGCTCGGACAGTCACGGCACGCCGATCACTGTGCGGGCAGAGGCGGAGGGTCGATCGCCGCGGGAGGTATTCGAAGAGTTCCACGAAAGCTTCTTGGAGACGTGGGCCGGGATGGGCATCTCGTTCGACACGTTCACGACGACAGACACCGAGAACCACGTGAAGGTCAGTCAGGATCTCTTCACCCGGCTCTTGAATAACGGTTACCTCTACAAGGCCGAACAAACGCTGCTATACGACCCGCTCGACAAGCGGTTCTTGCCAGACCGCTACGTGGAGGGCACCTGCCCCCACTGTTCCTTCGACAAGGCGCGCGGCGACCAGTGCGACAACTGCGGCCGACAGTTGGATGCGGTAGATCTGATCGATCCGCGATCGAAGACGTCGGGGGCGACGCCGGAGACGCGGACGAGCGAGCACTACTTCCTCAAGCTGACGGCGCTGGCGGACCAGATCGAAGCGTGGATGTCGGAGGGGAAGGACCACTGGCGCAAACATGTTCTCAACTTCACCCAGGGGATGCTGCGCGAGGGCTTGAAGGATCGCGCGATCACGCGCGACATCGACTGGGGCATCCCCGTTCCTGTGGAGGGCTACGAGGACAAGCGTCTCTACGTCTGGTTTGAGGCGGTGATGGGATATCTCTCGGCGACGATCGAGTGGGCATCGCAGGTGGGAGAGCCAGAAGCGTGGCGAGACTTCTGGCAGGCGCCGGAGGCGCGGATCTACCACTTCATCGGCAAAGACAATGTGCCCTTCCACACGGTGATCTGGCCGGCGATTCTGCTGGGCGCGGGGGATCTGAACCTGCCCTACGACGTTCCGGCGAACCAGTTCATCACGATGTCCGGGAGCAAGGCCAGCACGAGTCAGAACTGGGCGGTCTGGATCCCCGACTACCTGACCCGCTACGACCCAGACGCGCTGCGCTACGCGCTGGCCGCACAAATGCCGGAGACGAGCGACGCGGACTTCTCCTGGGGTGAGTTCCGGCGTCGGAACAACGACGAACTCGTGGCGACATGGGGGAATCTGGTGAACCGGGTCCTCACCTTCACCGTGCGCAACTTCGACGGGAAGGTGCCAGAACCGGGGCCGCTGGAGGCCGAGGACCGGCAATTGCTGGACGCGACGCAGTCGATGCTGGACGCGGTGGGGGAGTCGTTGGAAGGGGTGCATCTGCGGCAAGGATTGCAACAGGCAATGGCGCTGGCTCAGGAGGCCAACCGCTATCTCGACGCAACTGCACCGTGGCAGTCGATCAAGACGGACCGGCAGGCGGCGGCGCGGTCGTTGTACACGGCGCTGAACGCGATCGCGGGGCTGCGAACGGCGCTGGCGCCATATCTGCCGTTCACCTGCGAACGTCTGAACAACTATCTCGGTGCCACGGAGTCGATCGAAGAACAAGGCTGGCAGGTCCAGGCGCTGCAACCGGGCACCGTCTTGCAGACGCCGGAGCCACTGTTCAAGAAGCTGGATGAGTCGATCGTCGAGGAAGAAGAGGCGCGGCTCGGTGCGTAGGCACGCCTATCGCTGCTTCTACGCCGAGTAGTTGGCCTCCAGGATGACGAACGCACCCGCTCCGACAGCCACGACTCTCTTCGACACCCATGCGCACTTGCACGACCGCGGGTTCGACTCCGATCGGGAAGTGGTTTTGGCGCGGGCGCGGGAAGCGGGCGTCGGCACGATCGTGACGGTGGGGACGGACTTGGCCGAGAGCGCCGCAGCAGTGGAGCTCGCGAGCCGACACGAGGACGTCTGGGCCACGGTGGGGATCCACCCGCACGACGCGGACCAATGGGGGAGCGAGGCTCGATCCACGTTCGTCAGACTGGCCGCCGATCCATCGACGGTAGCGATTGGAGAGATCGGCCTGGACTTCTTCCGCAATCTTTCGCCTCCGGAAGTTCAGCGCCGAGCCTTTCGAGAGCAGCTGGCGCTCGCCGTTGAGTTGGATCTTCCGGTAGTGATTCACTCGCGCGATGCGGATGCCGAGGTGGAGCCGATCCTGATGGAGTGGGCGGCAGCGGTCCCCCGCCGGCCGCGTCAACCCGTGGGTGTGCTGCATTGCTTCTCCGGCGATGCAGAGCTCGCCGTGCGCTACGCGCGCGCCGGGTTCATGATCTCGTTCGCCGGGGTTGTCACGTATCCGAAAAACGACGCGCTCCGGGAGGCGGCCCGAGCCGTTGGGGCGGAATCAATCGTGGTGGAGACGGACTGCCCCTATCTGACCCCCCAGTTCAAACGGGGCAAGCGCAACGAGCCCGCCTACGTGGCGGAGACGGCACGGTTCATCGCGGAACTCCGCGGCGAAGGCGCCGCCAAGTTCGCCAAGACGACACTGGAGAATGGCCGCCGCTTGTTCCGCTTGCCAGCGACCGCGAAGATGACACGGTGACAAGCGTACGTAGCCTCTACGGCCCGATCGCCGAGGATCTGGAACTGGTGGAAGATGCTCTCCACCTGGTCACGCGATCTGACTTCTTGCCGCTCCAAAACATGCTGGAGCTGGTCCTGCAACGAGCGGGCAAGCGCCTGCGGCCGGCGATGGCCTTGTTGGCCGGCGGCTTTGGCGAGTACGAGACCGATAACCAGGTCGCGCTGGCGGCATCGATCGAGCTGCTGCACACCGCGACCTTGGTCCACGATGACGTGATCGACACCGCGGAGACGCGCCGTGGGCTCCCCACCGCGAACTCGCAATACGACAACGCCGCAAGCGTGATGCTGGGCGACTACATGTTCGCCCATGCCGCGGAGTTGGTGGCGCGAACCGGCAACATCGACGTGATCCGGTTGTTCGCGGAGACCTTGATGACGATGGCGAAGGGTGAACTGGACCAGGACATCAGCGCCTTCGACGCGACATCCGGCACCATGCGCGACTACTACCGCCGGATCTTCGGCAAGACCGCGTCGCTATTCGCGACCGCGGGAGCGGGCGGCGCAATGATGAGTGCCTGCGACCGGGAGACGACGGACGCGCTGCGGTCGTTCGGCCGACACTTGGGCATGGCGTTTCAGATCGTGGACGACGTCTTGGACTTCTGCGGCACGGCGGAAGCGCTTGGCAAACCGGTAGGGAGCGATCTCTCCGGCGGGACGCTGACGCTACCGTCGATCCTGCTGATGGAGGACGATCCGACGGGAAATCCAGTTTCTCGGTTGTTCGAGACAGATGATCCGGCGCTGCGAGACACGTGTCTTGCAGAGGCACTCGATCTGGTCTGCAACGGCGACGTGGCAGACCGATCGATGGCAGTGGCGCAGGACTGGCGCGATCAGGCTTTGGCGGCGATCGCGGATCTGCCCCGGAACGCCCATCGGGAGGCGTTGGAGGGGATCGCGGACTTCGTTACGCAGCGCGATTTCTAGTGGCGCCTGGGAGCGTCGCGCCTAGAAGCCACGCTCGAAGTGCTTAGGTAAATCAATCAGGAAGGCCGGGCTTTCGCCCGGCCGTCGTCATTCTCCCTGACTTGCGGGCTAGGTGATGATCTTGCCGGGCACGCGCGGCGGCAGCTTTTCCTTGCTGCGGCGAGCTCTCGCATCCTTCGCTAAAAAACGCTGCCGGCGTTGATCGGCGCGCTGCAAGCGTCGCTCGACGACCTTCCTCTCGGTCAGCTCCACAACATCTTGACGGCTAAGCGGTTCGGTCCGGCGTTCCTTCTTGATCTGGGGGTGCTCATAAGGTCGAGCCTGCTTGGGGAGGTAGGAGACCTCGGTGCCCAGATGCCAGTAAGTCCCCTTGTCCGGGATACGACGGGCGTACCCTTTGCGCATGATGTAGGCGTTGAATTGCGTGGGCATGAGGCGCTTGCCGTCCAAGTCGCAGACCGGGCACGGTTCCGGCTCGGCGGCCTCCTTCATAGGCTTCACGGCCTCGAAGATGCCGTCGCAGTCCGCGCAGAGATACTCGTATACAGGCATTCTCGCTCCCTTAACTATCTGCCCGCTCGCTGCGGGCCCTTGCCTATTTGCCCGCTCGTTGCGGGCGGTCCCTATCTGCCCGCTAGTTGCGGGCCCGTCCCCATCTGCCCGCTAGTTGCGGGCGGGGCCTGCCTGCCTGCTTCTTGCAGGAAGCCTCTCTTCCCGATTGGCCCGCTATGCCGGGCTGTGATCCGTCGACCTGCTGGTTGCAGGCTTGGGAGGCTTCTGGCCTGCTGGTTGCAGGCCTAGTTCTGGCCTGCTGGTTGCAGGCTTGGACCGGAATCAGCAGGGGCGTCGGTCGTCTATGGGCTGGACTCCGTTGGGAGCGGACGCGTGGCGCGCACCGCTTCCACAAAGCCTGCCGCTCTCACCTCCTGGTCGAGCGCCGACTGGACGACTTCCCGCAAGTGCGCTTCGATTTCGCGGCCCAGCGCTTCATCGATGCGTACGCGCGCGACGTCTCCATAGGGCGCGGTCTGCATGAAGCGTAGCAACTTGAAGGCCTTGGCAGAAAGTGGCCGTCCGGGAAGACCCACGCGACAGCCCGGGCACAGCACCCCCCCCAAAAGGGGCGCGAACGCGTTGCCTTCCGGCGTGAGGTCCGAATCGCAGTGGACGCAGGTATCGAGGCGGGGCTGCACTCCCTGGTCGAGGAGGAGCTGCATCTCGAACCAGCGGACGATCAGATCCAGGCCGCTCGATTCGTTGAGGCGCTGTAGCGCGCCCACGAGCAATCGATAGAGTTCGCCGACATCCGACGCGGTGTCCGTGAAGCGATCGACGAGTTCCGCGACGTAGAGGCCACGGCTGAGGCGATCGATGTTGTCATGGAGAGCGGGAAAGGTCTCGATCGCCTCTGCTTGCGTGATTATGTCGAGTGTGCGCCCTGTCGCAAGGATGAGGGAGACCTTGGTTAGGGGTTCCAGGTGTCCGGCGAGCTTGCTCTTGGGACGCCGCAGGCCCTTACCGACGGCTTCGATACGGCCACGCTGAGGCGTGAAGAGGACACAGATCTTGTCTGCATCACCAAGGCGGCGCTGACGCAGGACGACCGCGTCGGTGCGATAGATGCGTGGGTTCGGCATGGCTAGTCGAAATCCGGAGGCGGAGCGTCGGCAGGGTCCGCGGGCTGCTCTGGGGGTTCGTCAGCGGCGGCAGGGGCAGCAGTGAGGGAGACACGATGCTGCAACGCGCGGCTGAGGGTTCGCTCGTCGGCGTACTCGACATCAGCGCCAACGGGGAGGCCGTGGGCCAGCCGGGTGACGTGGACGCCGATCGGATTCAGCACCCGAGCGAGATAGGTGGCAGTGGCCTCGCCCTCCAGGTTGGGGTTGGTCGCGAGGATGATTTCCGTGACGTCGGCGGATCGGAGGCGCTGAAGCAGTTCACGAATCTTGAGCTGTTCGGGTCCGACGCCGTCCATGGGGCTCAGCGATCCGTGGAGCACGTGGTAGCGGCCATCGAAGCCGCCCGCGCGCTCGATGGCGAGAATATCGAGGGGTTCTTCGACGACGCAGATGGTCGAGGCGTCACGCGTCGGGTCGTCGCACACGGTGCACGGATCTTGCTCGGTGACATTCTGGCAGATGGCGCAGAGCTGGATGCGGTCCTTGACCTCCAGGAGGGCGACGGCGAGCGCCTCCGCTTCGTCACGGGGCGCGCGGAGGACGTGATAGGCGAGGCGCTGCGCCGTCTTCGGCCCAATGCCGGGCAGTCGGTGAAAGGCCTCAATGAGGCGGGCAAGAGGGGCAGCGGTGACGGGAGCGCGGCCGGACATGTCTGGCTAAGGACCTCCGAGACCGGGAATCGAGAGACCGCCGGTCAGACCCGCCATTCGTTCTTCAGACATCGCTTCGAGCTTGTCGATGGCTTCGTTGACGGCGGCGACGATGAGGTCTTGCACCATCTCGTGGTCCTCCGGGTCGAGGACGTCGGGATCCACGGTAACCGAGCGCAGCTTGTGATCGCCGCCCATGACGACGGAGATCGCGCCGCCGCCCGCCGTCGCTTCTACGGTGGCTTCCTTGAGCTCGGCCTGCGCTTCGGCGAGTTGGTTCTGGAGCTCCTGCGCCTGCCGCATCATGGCGGGGTCGATGCCGCCGGCGCTTTGCCCACGAGCCTTCTTCTTGGATTGGCGGAACATCCCACCCTTGCCTTTGGCCATGCTCGGCCTCCTTCGATCGCTGCTCGGTGGTTTAGCCCGCCGGGGGGCTGACGCGCTTCGCGCCGAGCTTCTCGGCTTCCTCGGCGAGCGAGCTGCGCTTGGGACCGCTGTCCTCTGCTTCAGTACATTGAATGGTCACGGTACGCCCGAGAACAGTGCTCGCCGATTGGGCCACGGCCGCGGCGCTCTCCCGCACCATACCAAGGTGGAAATCCACGTAAGCGGGGAGGAAGGCAAGCGTAATCTCGTCCCCCTCGAGCTCGGGGATGACGCAGGAGCCGTTGAGCAGCGCGACGAGTTTGCCTTCGCCGCGCTGCTTGAGATCCTGGCGAATGTCGAAGAGCAGTTGCTCCTGTGGGCTGCGATTGACGGGAGCAGGAGCGGGGCGGCTCTCTTTGCGGGGGCTTCTGTCAGACGCGGCGCGCGGCGCACCCGGCGGCTCCGGACGACCTTGGCCGCTGGCGGCGGCTTCGCGCCGTGCAGGGGGTGGCTGTGAGCGTCGAGGTTGTTGGCCCTGCTCTTGCGCGCCTTGCTGTTGGGAACGACGCTGCTGCTGTCCGCGTTGCTGTCGCCCCTGGCCGCCTTGGCGGCCCGGCTGCGCACCGCGCCCTCGGGCGGGGGCAGGAGCGGGTTGGGGCTGCAACTCTTTCTCGTAGACGAGACGAGCCAAGGCCAGTTCCAAAGGCAGCGACTGATAGGGGTCGCCGCGGACATCAGCGTCGTTGAATGCCTTGAGGGCCGCCACGGTAACGCCCACCTCGGTGCCTTTGACGAGTTCGTCGATGGCTTCGCGTTCGGGTTGGCTGAGGGCGAGCCCATCCGCCGATCCCGTCTGCACCAAGAGCGCGTGGCGGAGATGCTGCACGATCTGCCGCTTGAATCGATTCAGATCGACGGCATCGTCTTGGACGGCGGCGAAGCAGGCGAGCCCCGCCGGGAGATCCTTGGTCAGCGCGGCGCGGGCGACATCCAAGGCGCGCTTGTCGATGCTGAGACCCAGAGCTTCGACGGCTTCGTCGAGGCTGATCTGGTCGCCGTAGGTGGCCCAGACTTGGTCAAGCAGATTGACCGCGTCACGGGCGGAGCCGGTGGCTTCGCGGGCGATGAGATTCAGCGCGGCGTCGGGAATCTCGATCTTCTCGTGGTCGGCGATATAGCGGAGCCGACCGACGAGCGCCTCGACGCTGATGCGCCGGAAGTCGAAGCGCTGGCAGCGGCTGCGGACGGTCGATTTGAGTTGTTCGGGGTCGGTAGTGGCGAGGATGAAGATAACGTGCGGCGGCGGCTCTTCCAAAGTCTTGAGGAGTGCGTCCGCGGCAGGACCGGTGAGCTGATGCACTTCATCGATGAGGTACACCTTGTAGCGCGAGGCGCTGGGGGCGTACTGGGCGCGGTCGCGGAGGTCACGAATGTCGTCGATCCCGCGGTTGCTGGCCGCGTCGATTTCGATCAGGTCGAGCGAGGTTTCGAAGTCTTGTGCGGCGGCATCGTCGACGAGGTCGCCGTCGTCCGTCTGCGTCGCATTGATCGCCTTGGCAAGGATGCGTCCGGCCGTCGTTTTGCCCGTACCTCGCGGCCCGGCGAAAAGGTACGCATGGGCGATCTTGTCCTGAGCGACGGCGTTCCTGAGGGTGCGGACGATGGGATCTTGGCCGACGATGTCGGCGAAGTGCTGAGGGCGCCATTTCCGATAGAGGACGGTGCCAGCCATCAGGTTCCCATCAGTCCAACGAAGTCGTTTGGTTCGGGGTCACGGGGGCAGTATAGGTCAGACTGGCGAAGCCGGTTTTGCTTGTGCACTCGTCTGTTCGAGCAAATTGGGGGAACAGTTCCGCGACGCGATCCGGCCAAGGGAGAGAGCTTGGGATTCAAGGATCCCCCGCGCGGTCCGGGGCATTCGCAGCTCAGGACAAAGGAGGAACAGGATCACGGGCGGCTTGGGGACGGCCCAGGCGACGCAGAGCGGTGCGCTCGAGTTCTCGCATCTGCGCATCGTCCGGACGGGTTTCGTGGTCGAAGCCGAGGAGGTGAAGGGTGCCGTGCGCGAGCAGCAAGGCGATCTCATCGGCGAGGTCGACGCCGCGCTCTCGAGCGCCTCGGGCGGCGACGGGCAGAGCGATGATCAGCGCGCCCAGATCGATCACGCGGTCGGGACGGCGCAGACCTGCAATATCGATATTGAACGAGAGAACATCGGTGGGGCTGTCGTCGCCGAGGTAGCGCTTGTTGAGGCGCTGAACGCTGCGGGTGTCAGTAATCGTGACGGAGATGGCGCGGGGGGCGCGGAGGCCGCGGGAGGCGAGTGTCTCGGTGACGGCGGACCGCAGCAACAACGGATCCAGGCGCGACGCGTACTCGGGCCGGATATCGACCTCGATGACGTGACGCACATGCACGCCAGAGGCCTAGGCGAAGATGACGGCGACGGCTTCGTCGGCGACATCGATGAGGAGGGAGGGAGCGAGACCAATCACCACGATGCCCAACGCTGTCAGCCCCAGCGTGACGGCAAGCATGCGGTTCGGCCAAAAGGTGAGACCGCTCGTTGCGTCGCTCGCCGCCTCCTCAGATTCGTCCGGCTGATCGATGAACATCGCCTTGATGGGGCGGATGTAATAAGCCGCGCTGATGACGCTGTTGATGACCCCAATCGCGACCAGCCAGGTGAGGTCGCTCTGGATCGCGGTGTCGAAGAGGTAGAGCTTCGCGAAGAAGCCGGCACTGGGCGGCAGGCCTGTGAGCGAGATCAAACTGAGCGCGAGAATGATCCCAAGTAAGGGCGCTTTGCGGCCGAGGCCCCGATAATCGTCGATCTGGTAGGAGCCGATGCGGTTGTAGACGGCGATGATGACGAGGAAGGCCGTGAGGTTGGTGACCGTATAGGCGGCGAGGTAAAAGAGGATGGCACCCGCGCCCAGGGTGTCGCCACGTTCGGCCGTAACGGCGGCCATCCCGATCAGGATGGTGCCAGCTTGCGCGACCGACGAATAGGCGAGCATGCGTTTGATGTTGTCCTGCTGAATCGCGAGGATGTTCCCGACGAACATCGAGAGCGCGGCAAGAACGCCGAAAACGGTCTTCCAGTGGTCGGCGAGGAGGTCGTCGCCGAGGGCTTCGAAAAAGACGCGGATGAGGACAGCGAAGGCCGCCGCCTTTGAAGCGACCGAGAGGTAGGCGGCGATCGGCGTGGGGCCCCCCTCATAGGCGTCCGGCACCCACATCTGGAAGGGTGCAATCGCCGCCTTGAAGCCGAAGCCGACGATGAGGAGCGCGACCGCGAAGATGAGCGCGGCGAAGACGGCAGAGTCGCCATCGGCGACGAACTCGGCAATACCCAGAAGGTTGGTGTGCCCGGTGAGGCCGATGAGGATCGCCATGCCGTAGAGCATGATCGCCGACGCGATCGCCCCCGTGAGCAGGTACTTGAGGCTGGCCTCGGAGCCGAGGCGGTCCTTGTGAAAGCCGACCAGGATGAACTGCGAGATCGAGCTGAGCTCCAGGGCAATGAAGATGCCGATCAGGTCTCGGGTCCCCGCGAGCAGCATGAGCCCGGTGGTGCTGAAGAGAATCAAGGCGAGGTATTCGCCGCGGCGCGAGGGGATGCGCTCCAGGGTCTCGTAGGAGGCGCCGATGGCGGCCATCGCTGCACCGGCGAGGAGGAACTGGAAGAAGAGCGCGTATTGGTCGAAGACAAGGATCTCGTCGAAGGCGGTTTGGCCCACCTGACCGTCGGCCAGCAGGATCGTGGAGTAGAGGACGGAACCCCCCAGCGCCGCAATCGCGATGCCGATGAGGGTGCGTCGATCCTTGATGAAGAGGTCGGCGATGAGGAGAAAGCCGCCGACGACCATGAGGATAAGTTGCGGGCCGAGGAGGTTAACGTCACCGATCATCCGCCAGCTCCCACACTAGTAATCGCGGTGGACTGGGCTGCTTCGATGCCTCTGGCGATGGGTTCCGCGCTGGCCTCGAAGAGATCCATGACGATCGCGGGGTAGACGCCCAGCAAGATGATGGCGGCGGCGAGGACGCCGAGGCTGCCGAACTCCCACCAAGTCTTGGCATCCTCGAGGTGCGCCCATTTCTCATCGCGGGGGCCGAAGATCGTGCGCTGGAGCATCCACATGACGTACCCGGCGGCCAAGAGGACCCCCAGAAGGGCGACGGCCGCCACTTCCTTATGCGCTGCGAAGGCGCCGAAGAAGATCGTGATCTCGGCGACGAAACCGGCGAGCGTGGGTAACCCGAGAGCGGCCAGCCCGGCAAAGACGACGGCGGCGCCGAGCAGCGGCGTGTGATGCATGAGACCGCTCATGTCGCCGATCTGCCGGGTGTGTGTGCGGTCGTAGAGCATGCCGACGACGGCGAAGAGCATGGCGGTGATGAGGCCGTGGGTGACGAGTTGCATGGCCGCGCCGGAGATGCCTGTCGTGCCGAGGGCGGAGACGCCCAGCAAGACAAAGCCCATATGCGAGACCGAGGAATACGCAATGAGCCGCTTGAGATCGGTTTGACGGATCGTGACGATCGCGCCATAGACGATGCTGACGGCGGCGATGATGGCGATGGCGAGATCGGCGTCGGCGGCGACATCCGGCATGAGGGTGAAGAGCAGCCGGATGATCCCGTAGCCGCCCATCTTCAGCAGGACACCGGCCAGGAGTACGGAGACCGCCGTGGGCGCGTCCGTATGTGCATCGGGCAGCCAGGTATGCAGGGGCACGACGGGGAGTTTGACGGAGAAGGCGATCATGACGAAGGCGAAGATCATCTGCACGGGAACGACGGCAGCGGCCAGATCCGAATCGCGGATGTCGCGGAAGTCGAAGGAGTCGGCGGCGGTCCCCATCAACAGGAATCCGACGAGCATGAAGGAGGAGCCAAAGACCGTGTAGAGCACGAACTTGAGAGCGGAGTAGTTCCGTCGTTTACCGCTGCCCCAGATGCTGATGAGCAGGAACATGGGGATGAGTTCGAGTTCGAAGAAGAGGAAGAAGAGGAGCAGGTCGAGGGCCATGAAGACGCCGAAGACGGAGGCTTCAAGGATCAGGAGGTAGGCGAAGTACTCCTTGGGCCGGAGATCGATGTGCCAAGAGATCATGACGGCGACCGTCGCCAACAAGCCGTTGAGAAGCACGAGGGGCATGGAGAGCCCATCGACGCCGAGGGCGTACTGGACGTCGAAGCCGACATCTTCGCCACGAATCCAGGCGAAGGTGTCGGTGAACTGGAAGTCGGGATTGCTCTTGTCAAAGATGATGAAGAGGACGAGCGAGATGACGAGGCTGCCAAAGGAGACGATGAAGGCCGTCCACTTGGCCTGCTCCTGCAAAGTACCCGGTAACCAGCCGAGAATGCCCTGCGTCCGGACACGCTCCCCCGGAAGCAACGCAATGACGAGCGCTCCCGCCAGGGGCAGGAAGAGCAGAATGGAGAGAATTGGCACGCCCGCGCTCTCCATTACTTCAGCCGCCATATCTGGTTGGTCGTCGAAATACTCATTAGAAGATCACCACCGCACCGAAGATGATGAGGGCCCCCAAGACGAGGAAGATTCCTGCGGTCTGCAGCTGACCGTTTTGGGCGTGTCTGGCCACCCGCCCGACGTCGAGGGTGCCGGTGCCGACGTGGTTGACCGCGCCATCGATGACGTCACGGTCGAAGGCGGCGGCGAATCGCGCAATCGTGCCGTAGAAGATTTTGCGGACAAGGATGTCTTCGATGAAGACGTCGACGTAGTACTTCTGCTCGAGCACGCGGTGAATGGGCTTGATCAGGGCCGACTCGCGGATGCTGGCGACATCGATGGACTTGCGCTCGTACATCAGGAAGGCAAGAGCGATGGCACTGACGGCGATGACCGTCGAGACGATGAAGATGGGCGTGTCCCAGACGAGCTTGGCTTCCTCGGCCGCCTCCGGCAGCGCCCCGAGTACCCAGCTCTGGAACTCGCCACCGATGGTGATGAAGCCGCCGATCGCGGCCATCACAGCGAGGACGCCGAGCGGGATCACCATGTTGTTGGGCGACTCATGCGTGTGTTCCGGATTTTCATTGCCGTGCTCGCCGGTCGGAACGGGTTCGCCGCCTTTGTACTCGCCGTGGAAGGTCATGAAGATGGCGCGGAACATGTAGAAGGCCGTCAGACCGGCGGCCGTGAGCCCGAAGAAGAAGATGGGCTTGTTGTGGTGCCAGGTCTCGATCAAGATCTCGTCCTTCGACCAGAAACCTGCGAAGGGAATGATGCCGGAGAGCGCCAGCGCGCCGATGATGAAGGTGATGTAGGTGAGCGGCATCGTGTGGCGAAGGCCGCCCATCTTGGTCATATCGAAGGTGTTGGTGCTGTGATGCACGGAGCCTGAGCCGAGGAAGAGCAGGGCCTTGAAAAAAGCGTGCATGGTGAGATGGAAAACGGCCGCCGCGTAGGCGCCCGTGCCTAAGGCGAACATCATGTAGGCGAGCTGGCTGATCGTCGAATAGGCGAGGACGCGCTTGATGTCGGTCTGGACCACGGCGAGTAGAGCAGCGCCGACAGCGGTGATGGCGCCGATCCAGGCGATGAAGTCGCTGGCGAAGGCGGAGTGTTCCAGGACAGGGAAGAAGCGGGCAAGCAGGTAGACACCGGCGGCGACCATCGTGGCGGAGTGCACCAGTCCGGAGACGGGCGTGGGGCCTTCCATGGCGTCAGGAAGCCAGGCGTGGAGCGGAAACTGGGCGCTCTTACCGATCGCTCCCGCGATGAGGCCCAGGGCGAAGAGCGTGAGCATGGTCTGGCCGAGGATGCCAAGGCCGACCAGCTCCACGACGTCGGTATTGATCTCGGCAATGTTGAGCGTGCCGGTGCGGTCCCAGATAAGCAGCAGAGCCGCAAGGAGGCCGAGGTCGCCGAAGCGAGTCATCAGGAAGGCCTTCTTGGCGGCGGCAGTTGCAGCAGGACGGTGGAACCAGAAGCCGATGAGGAGATACGAGGTGAGGCCGACCAGATCCCAGAAAACGAAGAGCAGGAGCAAGTTGTCGGCGATGATGAGGCCAAGCATGGCCATCGTGAACAGCGACATGAAGGCGTAGTAACGGCCAAAGCCCTTGTCGCCGTGCATGTAGCCGAGCGAGTAGATCTGGACCATGAGCGAGACGCCGGTGACAACGACCAACATGACGCCGGAGAGGCCATCGAGGCGGGCGCCGACGTTGACGGTGAGCGGTCCCGCCGTGAACAGCTCGTGGGAATCGAAGCCGATCGGCACACCGCCGGTGTCGATGACGTCGATAAGAGTAATGAGGGAGAGCACGAAGGCCGCGCCAATGGCGGCGATGGTGACGTAGCCGGCGTACTGAGGCAGGCGGCGGTGGCCTATCGCGATGACCACGAAGGAAGCGAGGGGCAGGAAGAAGATTGCCCAAACGATGGCTTCGGAAACGGATTGGCTCATTAGACCTTGCGCAGTATTTCGCGGGCGACGTGTGTCTTGGAGTCGGGGACGTAGAGCAGGCGGGGCGCGAAGTCGCCCTCCGCCTCGCGATCCGGCGGCACGATGAGCCGGACCGCGATGCCCTCCGCGTGCAGCAGATCCTTCCAGGTCTCGGCGATGTAACGGTTCGGCGCGCGCATGAATTCAGCCCACATCAGACGCAGCCCTCCGTCGCCGCAGGGCGGTTGCTGAGCAAGGTGTTGGCCGGCATGAGCGTTACCACCTGAGCAGGTCGATTTCGTCAACGCTGATGGTGCGTCGGTTTCGATAGACGACGAGGGCGAGGGCGAGGCCAACGGCCACCTCTGCGGCGGCCACGGCGACGATGAAGATCACGAAGACCTGAGTGGAGAGCGCGACGCTGCTATCGGAGAAGCGGCTAAAGGCGACGAGGGTGAGGTTGACGGAGTTCAGCATGATCTCGACGCCCATGAGGACGCCGATCGCGTTGCGCTTGGAGAGCGCGATGTAGAGACCAATCCCGAAGACGATGGCGCCCAGAACCAGGTACTCCTCCAGCCCAATCGTCATGAGTCGCCGCCTCCCGGGGTGGGAGCGGGGGAAGGGCTGGGGCTGTCAGCGTCTGGGGGAAGGAGACCGTCCTCGGCCAGGCTCTCGGCATGGAGGGCGAGGTCTTCGTCGTCCTCACGGGCGAGAGCGATAGCGCCGACAAGCGCGGCGGTGAGCAGCACCGCGGCGATCTCGAAGGGGAGAACGAACTCATTGATTAGGGACTCGCCGATGATGCGGGTCTGTTCACCGATGGCTTCACCCCGCATCGCGCCCCAGTCGGTTTCGAGGGCGACGAAGGTTCCGGCGGCGATGATAAGTCCCATCAGGATGAGGGCCGGATAGCGCATTAGGGTTTCGGAGTTATCCCGCGCCGCGCGCGGGGTGAGCATGATCGCGAAGAGCATGAGCACGGCGATCGCACCGACATAGACCAAGATCTGCACCATGGCGATGAACTCGGCGGAGAGGGTGAGATAGAGCCCCGCGACGCCGACGAAGGAGAGAATCAGGTAGACGACGGCGTGGATCAGGTTGCGGCTGACGACGATCATCAAGGCAGACCCGACCGTGATCACGGCGAGCGACCAAAATGCGAGATGGAAGCCAACGTCGGACATGGTTCCGAGTCTTGCTCCTGATAGCCCCGATTCATGAGGCTGATGTTTGAATGCTGACCAGTCGAGCGCCGACGGTAACGCTAGCCGACACTCGTCTTAGCTGCTGTTAGTCGCCGCCGGCAGGCTCGGCTCCAAAGTCCTCGAAGGCACCAGCCTCCTGCCTGCTGATTGCTTGCGCCGCGCGCAGGCCACCGAGCCGGCCGCGCGCCATCAGAGCGGTGGACGGAAGTCGTTGTTCTGGGGTGCCGGAGGCCTTGGCCCAGGCGAAGATGGCGACGCCCATCATCGCGAAATTGATGACGCCGAAAACGGGCAAGGCGATGCTGGCATCCCAGCCCCGTTCGATCAGTAGGGTCCGCTCGACCGCCGCCGCGACGAGGAAGAGCAGACCCGACGGAACGAGGAACTTCCAACAGAAGTTCATCATTTGGTCGAGACGGAGGCGAGGCAGCGTGCCGCGCAGCCAGATGAAGATGAAGTACACGGCACCGGTCTTGGCGAGCAGGATGAGCCAGGACGGGATCCATTCGTCGAGTCCCCAGAGCCACCAACCGCCGAGGAAGAAAGTGGCGACGAAGGCCGAGATGCCGAAGGTGTTGAGCAGCTCGACGGCGTAGAAGAGGCCGAAGCGCATACCGGAATACTCGGTGTGATACCCCGCAACGATCTCGGATTCGGCTTCGGAGATGTCCATCGGAGTGCGGTTGAGCTCGGCGGTCGCGGCGAAGAAGAAGGTGAAGGCGGTCATCGGCAGCAGCAGGATCAGGATCAGATCCTCGGACTGCTGCCACTGGACGATGCCATTGAGGCTCATGCTGCCGGTGAAGAAGACGATCGTGAGCAGCGAGAGGACCATGGGGACTTCGTAGGAAATGGACATGGCGATGACGCGCATGGAGCCGAAGAGGGCGTACTTGTTGTTGGAGGACCAGCCTGCGATGAAGATCGCGACGACGGCGGTACTGCTAATCGCCAGGAGAAAGAGGACGCCGACATTGAGGTCGGCGATCTGCATGTTGGGGCCGAAAGGAATCACGCCCCAAACGAGGATGCCGGGGATGAAGACAAGAATGGGCGGGAGGAGGAAGAGGAATTTGTCGGCGGCGCGGGGGCGGAGCTCTTCCTTGAGAACGAGCTTCACGGCGTCGGCGACGGGCTGGAGCAGCCCCTTGGGGCCCACCCGGTTGGGACCATAGCGCTGCTGGAAACGCGAGATGACTTTGCGCTCAAGCCAGATCAATCCCAGCAGGACCGGGCCGATGATCATGAGAATGCCCAGTGCACCCAGCACGCCGCTGATGATGGAGCCCAGCCAGTCGGCACCGACCCAGCCGGAGATCTCGCTGCTGAGACCACTCAGGTCACGAAAGTCGTACCAGGGAGTCAGCGGGAGATTCATCGGTCGATCTCCCCCACGACGATGTCGATCGAGCCGAGGGTGACGATGGCGTCGGCCAGAGTCCCGCCGATGGTCATCTCCTTGAGGGCGGAGAGGTTGATCAGGCTGGGCGGACGGCAGTGGAAGCGATAGGGGCTGGGGCCGCCGTCGCTGACGAGGTAGAAGCCCAACTCGCCGCGCGGTGACTCGACGCGGGCGTAAGCCTCACCGGGTTCGGGGCGCAGATGCAGGGGGAGTTCGGTAAGCCAGGGGCCGGGGGGGATGTTGTCGACGACCTGATGCAGGATACGCAGGCTCTCCTTGACCTCGGTCATACGGACGAGGAAGCGGTCGTAGCAGTCGCCGTTGCGGCCAACGGGGATATCGAACTCGAAGTTCTCGTAGCCGCAGTAGGGGTCGGCCTTGCGCAGGTCGAAGGGGACGCCGGAGCCGCGCAGGGCGGGGCCGCTGAACGAGGCGTTGATGGCGGATGCGGCGTCGATGACACCGACGCCGCGAGCACGAGCGACGAGGATTTCGTTGCCGAGGATGAGGTCTTCGTAGTCGCTGATGTGCCCCGGCATGTCGCGGAGGAAGATGCGCACGGCAGGGAGCAACTCGTCGGGCAGGTCGAAGGCCACACCGCCGACACGCATGTAGTTCGTCGTGAGGCGAGCGCCGCAGGTCATTTCGAAGAGGTCGAGGATCTGCTCCCGCTCGCGGAACATGTGAAAGAGGGGGGTGTGCCAGGCGCCGCAATCGTTGATGAAGGTGCCGTTGGCCATGGCGTGGCTGGCGATGCGCTGCAACTCCGCAAAGAGGATGCGGATGAACTGCGCCCGCGGTGGCACGTCGATCCCGAGCAGCTTTTCGACTGCGAGGCAGTACGCGAGGTTGTTGGACATCGCGGCCAGGTAGTCGATGCGATCGGTGAAAGGGATATTTTGCGTGTAGGTGCGCTCTTCGGCGAGTTTCTCCATGGAGCGGTGGAGGTAGCCGACGATCATCTCGGCGTCGTGAATGGTCTCACCGTCGAGGGTGGCCTTGAGGCGGAAGACTCCGTGCGTGGAGGGATGCTGGGGGCCCAGGTTGACGGTGACGAGTTCGCGCGGGTCCATGCTGGGCATCGGGGTGGTCATGCATCTCCCCCTTGAACGACCGGCGGATCGCCGGGCACCGGGACGGTGTTCGTCCGGGCGGCTTGGTTGGGGTGCACTGGCCGTTCTTCGACGCTGCCGGGGACCGGCCAGTCGTTGTCGCCGGACTCGTGGCTGAATCCGGGCAGACCAGCGGTGAGATTGCCCGGCATCTGCAAGAACGACTTGCGCAGCGGATGCCCCGGGAAGCCGTCCCAGAGGAAAATGCGCTTGAGGTCCGGGTGCCCTTCAAAGGTGATGCCGAAGAGGTCGTAGACCTCGCACTCTTGGAGCAGCGCGCCATGATAAAGAGGCTCGAGGGAGGCGACGCGGGGATCGTCGTAGCCGCCCGCCGCCACTTTCACCGTGAGGATGTGGTTCTGGTCGAGCGACTGGAGGTGATAGACCATCTCCAGTTCCCCGTCACGATCGACAGCGGTGAGGTTAGAGAGAAAGCTAAGGTCGAGCGCGTCATCGTCACGGAGAAAGAGGATGCAGTCCGTGAGCCTGGCGGGGTCAAGGACGAGCGCGACGTCGGTCGCCTCAACCACCGAGTCGGGCACGGCGGCTTGGACGCGGACCGCGACGTCCTGGGGGGAGAGCCAAGTCGTCATGAGTGGCTCACAGCAATTCCAGAGTCAGGCAGCCCTATTGCCATTCGAGTGCCTGCTTCCGCCACTCATAGACCAAGCCGAGCGCCATCGTGCCGATGAAGATGAGCCCCGCCACCAAGCCGAAGGTGGCGACGGAGTCGAGGGCGACTGCGAGGGGAAAGAGGAAGACGACTTCGACATCGAAGAGGACGAAGATGAGGGCGATGAGGTAGTAGCGGAAGTGGAACTGGACCCAGGTGGGACCTTCGGTTTCCACGCCACACTCGTAGGTGTCTTCTTTAACCACGTTGGGGACTCGCGGCCGCACCTTCACCTTGTCCAGGCCCCAAGAGGCGAGGAGCGGGATCGAGGGAAAGATGATTGCGAAGATCAGGAGGATGCCGAGGTGGCTGTATTGCTCCAGGACCACGTGAACCCGCCCTTTGCGTCGTAGATGGACGATCGCTTGCGATTGTGAAATCCGTCGCGAGCCGGAGTATAACACCGTCGATCCGCTTGGGGGCACGACCCTTTCGCGTGATTCACTCCCCTTGGCGCCAGTCGATTCTCGATGACGGGACTGGGGGTTGCGGTGTCCTCCGGCGTAGACGACACCGGATCGAGCCGGTAGCGTCGATGGATGCTCATTGACCTTCATAACCACACCTGGCCGCGGTCGCACGACTCGGTGCTCGATCCGGCGGACCTTGTCGATCGGGCGCGGGAAGCGGGGTTGGACGGGATTTGTCTGACCGAGCACGACAGCGTCTGGAATCCGGACGAGGCGCGAAAGCTGGCGGAAGATTCTGGCTATCTCGTGATTCCTGGTGTGGAGATCAGTACGGACGACGGTCACATCCTCGCCTTCGGTGTGGAAAAGTATGTGTTCGGGATGCACCGGGCCGAGCGCCTGGCAGAACACGTGGAAGAGCGCGGCGGCTGCATGGTCATCGCGCATCCGTACCGTCGGCAGATCCCCTGGAAAGACGACGAAGACGACTGGAAGAGCGCGCTGGAGCGCTCAGCGCGAAACCCCGCCTATAAGCACTGTCTGGCCATGGAGGTGCTAAACGGGCGCGGGAACGAACGCGAGAACCGCTTCAGCGACGAGCTGCGCGAGATGATGGACTTGCCGGGCACCGCCGGTACGGACTCCCACGCCGTTCACGACATCGCCAAGGTCGCGACGTACTTTGAGAGCGACTCGATCGAGACCTGGCAGGACCTGGTCCGCGAGCTGAAGACTGGGAACTACTGCGCAGTCGACATGGAGTCCGGCGCGGAGTATGCAACTCCTGTAGGCAAGGATTACTCGCCGCTGATCCAGCGGTCGCGGTAACCAACGCAAGCTGACCCGCCTGTCGGGACCGGCCTCGGAGTGCCACAAATCCTTGTGCATCGGTCCCAACCATCGCTTGCGCGGTGCCACCACCGTCGAACCTGACCGGCTCGGAACCCGTCCCGGATCTTGTGGGGGATGATCTGATCCGTTGACACTCGGAAACAGAGCTACGTATCCTCAGAATCGCTCAAAGCACGGGCACCTTTGGTGCCCGCTCTTTATGTCAGGCGTGAGGATCGCGCCGAGAGCTAGAGCACGAGGAGCTGTCCATGGCCGACGACGCTGAATTCGAATCCGTCATCACCGATGAGATGCAGGCCCAGGTGGGGAAAGAGCACGAAGGCGGCCTCAGCGAGGTGACGACGACGAGCGTGCGCATGTTCGCTCGCTCCGTGGGCTATGACGATCCGGTCTATTACGACCAGGAGGTGGCCAAGGAACGGGGCTATCGAGATCTGCCCGCCCCCCCTGGATACTTGGGCACCCCGGTCTTCGATCCGCGCAACTCGGATCCCACGTTCGGCGGGCGACGCGGTTCGGGTCCACGGATCCAGTCGCCGTACACCTTGGTGCTGAACGGCGGCACGGATGTGGAGTACTTCGACGAGCCGATCGTCGCGGGCGACACGCTGTCGTCGTCGTCGCAGCTTGAGAGCTTGAACGAGCGCTACAGCGCGGCACTGGGCGGCCCGATGCTGATCCAGGTCAGCAAGACGACGTACACCAACCAAGCTGGCGCCGTCGTCGCCGTGATGCGCGGCACCGGCATCTCCTACGGCCCCAAACGCGAGAGCTAGTCAAGTCTTCTAGACAGACGGAGCTTCTTCGGAAGCTGCCGAGGAAGGGAACTCACGATGGCTGATCAGATTTATTTCGAAGACCTCAATGAGGGCGACTCGATTCCGGAGTTGAAGAAGAACCCCAGCACCCAGCAGTTAGTGCAATGGGCGGCCGGATCGGGCGACTTCTACCAGATTCACTACGACACGGCTTTTGCGCAGAACACCGGCCTGCAGGGGATCATCGTGCACGGAGCGCTGAAGCACGCGTTCCTGGGCGACCTCTTGCACCGCATGGCCGGGCCAGAGGGCCGGGTCAAACGCGTGACGTGCTCGTACCGCGGCATGGATGTCCCGGCGGAGGAGTACACGCTGCGCGGTACCGTGACCCGCAAGTACCAAGAAGGCGCCAAGAACATCATGGAGGTGGAGATCTGGGGCGAGAACGAGAAGGGCCAGAAGACGACACCGGGCACGGGCACGGTGACGCTGCCTTCTCGCGCCTAACGGCTTGACCCGATCATGGCTCGTCCGGCAGAAGCAGGACGAGAACGCGACGCAAGATTTTCAGAGCGAGGAGCATTGAGCATGGGATTGCTGGACGGCAAGGTCATTGCGCTGACAGGCGCGGGACGTGGGATTGGGCGTGAGGTTGCGCTGCTCGCGGCCTCTGAGGGCGCGAAGATCGTGGTCAATGACGCGGGCGTGAACCCGGATGGCTCGGGCCACGATGGCGGGCCCGCCGATCAGGTCGCGGCCGAGATCAAGGCCGCGGGCGGGGAGGCCGTTTCCAACACGGCCGACATCTCGACGATGGATGGCGGCGAGTCCGTCGTTCAGCAAGCGCTGGATGTGTACGGCCAACTCGACGGCCTGGTGAACCTGGCCGCGATTCTGCGCGACCGGATGATCTTCAACATGACCGAAGAGGAATGGGACACGGTGGTCAACGTGGACTTGAAGGGCCACTTCACGACGATCAAGCCTGCCTCAGTGGTCATGCGGCAGCAACGGTATGGCCGAATCATCAACTTCTCGTCGGTGAGCGGGTTGCAGGGCAACCCGGGGCAAGCGAACTACGGAGCGGCGAAGGCCGGCATCGGTGGCCTGACTCGCGTCGTAGCACGGGACATGGGTCGCTACGGAGTGACCTGTAACGCGATCGCGCCGGGCGCGATGACGCGGCTGACACTCGCCGTGCCTGCGGACACCGCAAAGAAGCGCGCCGCCGCGGGCATCGGCACGCCGGGCGCTGAGGCAGACCCGGAAGAGGTCGCGCGACAGCGAGAGGCCGCACTTGAAGAGCGTGGTCCGGACCGGATCGCGCCGATGGTCGTCTACTTGCTGCTGGACGAGGCGTGGAACATTAACGGCCACACCTTTGCGGTCGCCGGCGGGGACATCGGCTTGCTGCCGTTCCTCTATCCGCCGATCCGAAACATCCACAAGGAAGGCCGCTGGTCGTTGGGCGAGCTGCAGCAGTTGGTTCCGAGTCAACTCATGTCCGGAATCGAGAACCCGGCACCGCCCCGCCCGGATATCGATGTGCCAGGGCGTGGAGTCGTGTCCGGCTAGACCCGCTGGGTCGAATGGAGATACGAAGAGCGGCCCATCGGGGCCGCTCTCTTTCTTGGGTACGCGCGGCTGGGCCCCTAGTCGGGCCGCCAGAGCTCCATGCGGTGAAAACGATACTCGCCGCGACGGGAGCGGCCGCAGTCGCGGAATCCGGCACTGGCGAACGATCGCTGGGCACGGACGTTCCAATCGAGAGTGTGTAGGTAGATCCGCGCCAGGGAGGTGGTGCTGAAGACGTGGTCGACCAGCAAGGAGACCGCCTCAGTGCCGTAGCCATGGCCCCAATAGGCGGGCTCGCCGATGGTGACGCCGAGTTCGGCTTCATGGCGCGAGAGGTCGATGTTGTAGTACATGACGTTCCCGATGTGGACGCTGGCTTCGCTCGCATCGTCAGAATGGGCCTCCACGGCAAAGCTCCGCCGAAACGGGTGTGGGTTGCTCAACTCTTCACGGAAATGTTTGAGGAAATCTTCGTATGACTGCGCGAGCGGGCGAGCCGCGTCGTAGCGAGCAAGGGTCTCGTCTCGTCGCCAGGCATAGTCAGAGCGCGCGTCTTCGAGGCGCTTGTGGCGGAGGCGAACCTTCGTGCCCACCGCGACCCACTCCTCGGCGAGGGTGTCTTCCACTCGTCTATCGTCGCTGGTCGTCGTCATGGGCGTCTCGACCTGCTCTCTGGGGAGGCAGCGCGTTCGGAGAGGAGGTCAGCAGCCCGTTGCAGCGTTTCCGCGCTGGTGGCGTGGGTTACGCGCCGCAACGCCTCTGCGAGATGGACCCACTCGACGCTGATGTGCTCGTCATCGTGGAGGCTCAGGTCTCCACCCACGGGCCGCATCAGCCAGAAATGAACATGCTTGTGATACCGCGTCTGCTCCTCCGCGCGTGCAAACCAGTACTCGATCGTCCCGATCTTGTCTTCGACGACGACCTGGAGTCCGGTCTCTTCGCAGACCTCACGCCGTGCCGTTTCCACCATGGTTTCGCCCGCGTCGGGAGTGCCTTTGGGAAGGCCCCAGATCCCGTTGGCGGTCTCAAGGAGCAGCACTTCAAGGCCTATCGAACCGGGGCGATGTACGACACCGCCCGCGGAGACCGCTTCTTGAACACGATAGTTACTGTGGGCGGGCATTGCGGAGTTGCTCCACCGCTGCCCTCGGGGCGAGCAGCGCGAGATGTCCAGATTGACGCGCCGCGCGCTCGATTGGTCCACGCGGCGAATGTGTGCAGGTTAGCGACTCATACCCATTGGATCATCGGAGAACGCAGCCGCTTCGATTGCGGACTCTACCGCAGCGCGCACCGCCGTGTCAGGGTGCGTGGCCACATGGCCCAGCTGCTCTACCGCCTCTGGGCCACCAATCTCCCCCAACGCCTCGATCGCTGCGACGACGACCTCGGTGCTCTCGTCCTCCAACAGCTCCGCGATTGCCGGAATCGCGTCTTCGTCCTCGATCTCACCGGCCGCGCCCGCGGCGGCGATACGCTCCTCTTCGTCCACCAGGGTCATGGCGTTCTCAATGGTGGGAAGCCAATATGTGTCCGAGGTTCGTCCCATCGCTTCTATGGCGCCGACGCGGAGGGCGGAGTCGCCCTCTTCGTACATGTCGAAGATGAGATCGCGCACCCAAGGCTCGTCGACGACGGCGACGCTGGCGAGCGCGCTACCCCGGACCAGGGGCTCCTCAGCGACATCGTTGGCGATGGCGCGCAGCGCTTCGACGAGAGTGTCGCGAAGGCGCCCCGGGAGCTGGCCGTACTCAGCACGAAGAGCGGCGGGCGCCAAAGCGATGACCGCTTCGCCCCGTACGGACTCATCGGGATCGCTCTGGGCAAGCGCAATGAGGGGCGCGATGCTGTCAGGCGCTTCATGGATTGCGAGCCCGGATGCCGCGAGACCGCGGACGGTGGCATCGTCATCGTTGAGCGCCGCGAGGAAGAACGGGGCGAAATCGATGAGGTGGGACTGCTCCTCAGCCTGGGTCATGCGTTCCAAGAGAACGAAACGCTCGTGCACGTCGAATGTCTGCATCGCGCCCTGCGCCTGTTGCAGGGGCTCCGTGCGAATGCTGCTGAGGGCGTGGAGCAACTCATCGCTCAGATCGGACTGACCGGTCCGAAGCTGAGCGATTGCTTGGGCCTGTTTCGCAGCGCCATCGCGGCTCTTCTCGCGGGGCTCGGGCACGGGATCTCCGTCCATTTCAATCTCGACAGTCTAGTGGCGCGCATTCGCATGAAGCGGCGAGCACCGGGTCTAGAGGCCGCTCGTCTCTGCCTGCGGATCGCGGGTCATCAGTTCCTGCACGGCGCGCGCTGGCGACAGGCCATCAAAGAGGACACGGTGCATGGTCTGGGCGATGGGCATATCCACGCCGTGATCGGCAGCAAGGCGGCAGGCCGCGCGCGTCGTAGGTACCCCTTCCGCCACGTGCACCATGCTGGCGAGAATTTCGTCGAGCGGGCGACCACGGCCGAGCTCCACTCCCACGCTGCGATTGCGTGAGCGGGGGCTGGCGGCGGTTGCAATGAGATCGCCAAGGCCGGCGAGCCCCGTGAAGGTCAAAGGGTTGGCACCGAGCGCTACGCCCAAGCGGGCAATTTCGGCCAGACCCCGCGTGAGGAAGGCGGCCCGTCCATTCTCACCGGCGTTGAGGGCGTCGCCGATGCCGACGCCTATGGCGACCACGTTCTTGAGCGCTCCAGCCAATTCCACGCCGATCAAATCCGGATTGGTGTAGACGCGAAAGCTGGCGGTCATGAGTGCGGCCTGCAACATCGCCGCCGTCTCGGCGTCCGCGCTAGCAACGACAGTCGTCGCTGGCTGCCCCGTCGCGATTTCCCTGGCAAGGTTGGGACCAGAAATAGCCGCGATGGGCGCGGTCACTCCCGCCGCATGCAACTCCTCTTCCACCACCTGCGACATGCGAAGGCGCGTTTCGACTTCGAGTCCCTTCGCGGCGCTCACGATGGGGGCGAGCTTGGCAAGCCCAGGCAAGACCGCTCGCAGGTTGGTCCGCAAGTGTTGGGCCGGTACGGCAAGAATGACTAGGTCACTTGGCGTGGCTTCAACGACGAAGTTGATGGATTCCGGCAAGATGATGCCCGGGAGCAGCCGTCGGTTTTCGCGGGTGCGGGCCAGGTCGGTCGCTTCCTCCATCGAACGGCAGAGGATGTCGACCTCCGTGCCGGCTCGGCCCAGTTGCAGAGCGAGGGTGCATCCCCAGGAGGTGGCGCCAACAACGAGCGCGCGCATCACTCAGCCACCTGCCGCGGGCGAGGGACCCGGGGACGTGGCCTCCGCAGCGCTGGGACGTCCCAGAACTCGTTCGGTACCAGCCACGAGCCGTTGAATGTTGTCGCGATGGGCGACCATGACGATCACGTAGGAGATCGCCGTGAAAGCGAGATACGCATCCGGATCGCTTCCATAGGCGACCATGAGACCCATGGCCATGGACCCCACCGTCATGCCCAGCAGGACGGACAGGGAGATGATCCGCGTGATGCCGATAATCGCGACGCCCACGCCGAGGGCGATCAGGCCGGCGATGGGATTGAGCATGGACAGGGCTCCGATTCCCGTGGCGGCGGCCCTCCCACCACGAAAGCCCGCGAAGATGGGATATATGTGTCCAAGCAACGTGGCAATGGCGACGATGACCTCGGCGGTGGGACTATCGAAGGCGGCGGCCACGATGACGAGGGGAATCACTCCCTTCGAGACGTCCGCGACGAAGATGGCGAGGGACCAGCGCAATCCGAGGCGACGATAGGCGTTGGTCGCACCAATCTTGCCGCTACCGCCCGCCCGGACATCGACGCCAACGAGGTAGCGCCCCACCCAAAGGCCGACGGGGATGGAGCCGATGAAGTAGCCGATCGGGACCGCGGCGATCCACGCCTCAACCATTGCGACTCGATCCCTTGCGATCGATCGAGGCGGTCTTCGGCCGTGGATCGTCATCGTCCGACGGTTGAAGCGCGGTCGAGCCACGCTTGCGGAAGGCCAGTTTCATCGCGGCGCCTTGGAAGCCAAACTCGTCACGGATACGGCGTTGAAGGAATCGTTCATGCGAGAAGTGGATGCCTTCCGGATAGTTGACGAAAAAGACGAAGGTGGGCGGCTCCACGGAAGCCTGCGTGGCGTAGAAGAATTTGACGGCACGGCCATGCACCGAGGCAGGGGGGTGATCGATGTTGGCGCGACGGATGCAGGCGTTGAGTTTCCCCGTCGGGACTCGCATGCGGCGCTCTTCGGCCACGTGGACGGCGACGCGCAACAGCTCTTGCACATTCTCGCCGGTCAACGCCGACATCCAGACGACGGGCGCCCAGGGCACGAAGCGTGATCGCCAACGAAGCTGCCGCTTGCGCCGGTCTTCGATGACCTCGTCGTTCTTGATCAGATCGAGCTTGTTCATGACGAGGATGACGCCCTTGTTGGCTTCCAAGGCGATCTGCACGATGTGCTGATCTTGCGAGGTGATGTCAAGTCCCGCGTCGACGACGATGGCGACCACGTCAGCGCGGGTCACCGCTGCTGCGGCGCGTCGGACAGAGGCCCTCTCGGCGCCATACTCGACTTTGCCGCGCCGCCGGATGCCCGCCGTGTCCACCAACACGACCCGCTGGTCTTCGAAGGCCACCTCGGTGTCCACGGCGTCGCGAGTCGTGCCCGGCACATCGCTGACGATCATCCGTTTCTCGTGCAGGAGCGAGTTGACCAGGGAAGACTTCCCGACGTTGGGGCGACCCACGATCGCGAGACGGCATGCAATCTCGCCTTGCGTAGCAGCCATCTCGGGGAGCCACTCGACGATGACGTCCAAGAGATCGCCCACGCGACGACCATGGTGGGCACTCAGGATATGCGGGTCCCCGAGCCCCAGTTGGTAGAATTCCACCGCCGCGAGTTCGAGGTCGTTGTTGTCCGCCTTGTTGACAACGAGGTAGACCGGTTGGCTGGCTTCGCGCAGCAGGCGGGCCATCTCCTCGTCGGCGGAGACGATACCGGTCTGGACATCGACCACCAGGCAGATAGCGTCCGCTTCGTTCATGGCAAGCCGGACTTGGTCTTCGACAGAGGAGGCGTACGGCCCTTCAAGTTGCTCGCCGAGCATGCCGCCAGTATCGACGACACGGAAGGCGCGGCCTCGCCACTCGGCCAGATCGTAGTTGCGATCGCGCGTCGTGCCGGGGAGATCTTGGACGATGGCCTTGCGGCGCCCGACGATGCGATTAAACAAGGACGACTTGCCGACATTGGGTCGGCCCACGAACGCCACGAGCGGGAGTTGTTCGTTAGTGGAAGAGGTCATGGCGTGTCGGTGCTCTCGGTTGGCTCAGACTCGTCCGGGACATCCGGCTCAGGCGTGGGCTCCGCGATGCTGAGGAGGACGCTGACCCCCGAGGGCGTCACGGAGAGGACGCGGATGCCACTGATGAAGCCGACGCGGACATCAAGCCGATGCAGGCCTTCGCCAAGGCCAGCCAAGTTGACCGTGATGTCTAAGTCTGATGCCGTGAAATCAGCCAGGGTCGGAATCGGACCTTCGATGATGATCCGCACCTCGGCCGGCAACACTTCCGCCAGGAAGTCTTCGCCAACGCCGGTGGGGGTGACTGGTACGTCGAGGATCGTTTGCCCAATCACTGCGGCGAGTTGCACGCGGACGGTCACGGTGGTTTCGGTTTCTAGCGTGAGGCCCTCGGGCGCAATCACGCTCGCGGTGGTCACAAAGTCGGCGTCCAAGCCCGTGAGGACGATGGCGCTGGTGCTTGCCGGTGTGATCGCTTCCAGCGCTTCTAGCGTACCAACCACAACGACAGAGACCGGCTCAACTGCAATGGAGTCGACACGGAATCCCGCGGCGGGCTGTCCATTGAGCAGCGGAACGACAGCGACCGCCCGGCGGAAAAGCTCTTGCTGAATGAGAATCAGCACGTCGACGGTGGGAGGTTCAATCCGGATACCGCTGACCGTGGCGCCCGTGTTCGTCCGAGCCTGAAGCGTGACCGGGAGATCCACATCCACGGTGGCGGCGGAGAGATCGACGGGGGCGACGACCGAATCGACCAAATCGATCAGGTTCGCGGTGCCGCTCACAACAACGCTGGCGGGAGAGAGTTCAGGCTCGCCCCGCTCGAAGCCGATGGGCGTTGAGTCGGAGACCACAACCGTGACGGGTAATGTTCGCTGGACGACGGGTTCGAGAACCACTTCCACGGACGGCGGCGAGACCGAACGGACGCGGACATCGTCGTTGAGGGAACGAACCTGGATGGGAATCAGATGACTGCCGACCTCTAGGCCGGAGAGGTCCACACTCGCGTCGAAGTCGTCCACACTGACGCGCTCCAGATCATCCGGGCGTCCGGCGATAACGATGGAGACAGGCGAGATCCGGCTGGCCGCCAAGAGATCCGCGGGGACGCCATCGGCACGGACCGCCAAGCTGAAGCCAAACGGTTCCTCCAGGACCTCGTTTTCCGAATCGGTGATGGCGAACCAGACGACCATTGCGAGTCCCAAAGACGCGGCGAGCAAGGTCAGATTGCGACGAAGCGGACGCCAAACAGCGCGCATGGAGAATGCGTGGCGGTTCATCCTACGACCCCAAAGCGGGCATCCGGCGTCTGTCGCCCCGCCCGCGACCGTTCTCGTCGCTGCTTGAGCGGTTGTTGACATGCATCAGCGGCACAAGCATGGCTTCGAGTCGTTCACTGTCCACCAGCCGCAGGAGGCGTCCATCCATCGCCAGCGCGATGCCGCCGGTCTCTTCGGACACGACAACGACAACCGCGTCCGTGTGCTCCGTAATGCCCACAGCGGCCCGATGCCGAGTCCCGAGGTGGTCGGAGCCCGTCGCCCGGTAGTCCGAAGTCGGCAGGATGCAGGATGCCGCCAAGATCCGATCATCGCGCAGGACGACTGCGCCATCGTGGAGGGGAGAGTTCGGGAAGAAGATCCCCTCCAGCAGCGGGCCGGTAACGACTGCGTCGAGCCCTACGCCGGACTCCACGACGTCCAACAGCCCGGTCTCCCGTTCAAAGACGATCAGCGCCCCCGTCTTGTTGTCGGAGAGCCGCGCCGTCACTTGGGCAACGATGGAGACCGCGTCACGGGCGGGATCGTGCGCGAAGCCGAACCATGCCCGCACACCCCCAACGCGGCCAACCTTCTCCAAGGCGCGGCGGAATTCCGGCTGAAAGACGATCAGGATGAAGAGCACGATGACGGCGATCGCATTGTTCACGATCCAATCGAAAACGATGGAGTCGAGCGCACGGCTCAGGACGACCACCACAACCGTGACCAGAGAAATACCCTTGACGACCGTCATCGCCGATGTCCCCCGCAAGAGGCGCAGCAACCAGAAAAGGACAAGCGTGATAAACGCGATCTCGAGGGCGTTCTCCCAGTTGAATCCGGAGAAGGCGTCTTCGATATCGTCGAGGAGATTGTTCATGCGCCGGGCTCTCCGCCGACGAGACGCTTGCAGCGTCGCGCCCCCTGTTGGTGTCACCCCGCTACTGGGGCTGGCTTTGAGGGTTTGAATCAAAGCGGGCCGGTCGAAGGCCTGGTCGGGTGGGCCTTCCCGTCGCCGTGGGCTGCATCCTAACGCAGAAGCTGCCAGAGCACGGCCTGTTGGGCATGCATGCGATTCTCTGCTTGGTCGAAGACGATGGAGGCGGGGCTTTCGATCGCCTCGTCCGTGATCTCCTCACCGCGATGGGCGGGCAGGTCGTGCATGATCTTGGCGCCGGAGTTGGCCTGCGCCACGAGATCGACGGTGACCTGATAGCCGCCGAATTCCTCGCGGCGGATCGTCCCTTCGGCCTCCTGCCCCATGCTTGTCCAGACGTCCGTGTAGACGAAATCCGCGCCGGACACGGCCTCGCCCGGCGCTTCGAGGAGCGTGAGGCTGCCAGCCGACGCGGCGGCGCGACGAACGGCGCCCTCCACGCTGGGTTGGTCAAGTTCGTACTTTGGTGGTGAGGCGATGCGGACGTGCATTCCTTCCGAGGTGGCGGCGAGAGCGAGTGAGCGGATGACATTGTTGCCGTCACCGATGTAGGCCAGCGTGCGTGCGGTAGCGCCGCCGTGCTCGCGGATCGTCAGGAGGTCGGCGAGGGCCTGACAGGGGTGCTCCCAATCGGAGAGGGCATTGATGACGGGCACCGAGGCGTATTCAGCCAGTTCGATCAGCACACTCTGGGAAAACGTGCGGCAGACGATCGCGTCGCAGTAGCGACTGAGCACCCGCGCGACATCCTTGGCGGGTTCACGCTCCCCCATCCCGACCTCGGGGGGCGACAGGTAGATCGGATCGCCGCCGAGACGACGCACCGCCCGTTCGAACGAGACCCGCGTGCGCAGGGACGGTTTATCAAAGACCAGGGCAACCGACCGCCCAAGCAGAGCGCCGGTATGGCTGCCTTGCGGATCAGCCTTTTGGGCTTGGGCAGTGTCGAGAATCTCGCGGATCTCGTCGGTCGAGAGATCGGCGATGGTCAGGAGATCTCGACCTTGCATTTGTCGGTCCCTTCCAATGATGGAGCCGTCCCGGATCTTGCTCTGGATCGGACCGCCTGGCCCAAGTTGCTCGCAGTGGGAGAGCCCGCTGGGCGCACACTATAAGCACAGAGCGGCGGTTTGCCATACCTTCGCGCACTGGGTGGCCTGAGAGCGGGGCAGAGAGGGTCTGCGCTCAGGGATGCACTGGATACGACAGCCGATCTGGTGGCCGTCGATCGCGCTGGCGATGATCGTGGCGGCTGGACTCGTCGTTCTCGCGGCGGAACCCGACGCTGAGCCGGGAGTGATCGCGATCTTCGCCGCGGACGAGCGGCCTATACCGCTGCCCGTTGCCACCGATCCGCCGACCATGGTCGATCTGAACCGAGCGTCGGAGGCTGAACTTCGCGCCCTACCGGGGATTGGTGAAACCCGCGCCGAAGCGATCATCGGGGCGCGGGCGAATCGACCGTTTCGCGACCTTGGCGATCTCGTGGAACGCGAGGTAGTGCCCGCGTCGGTCGCGGAAGCGCTCCGGGGCTTGGCGGGCGCGAAGCCATGACCTCCCCACTGCTCGTCGTCTCGCTGGCATTTTTGGCGGGGGCCGCCTGCGGCCTTGGCCTCGACTCGACTACGTGGATCGGGCTGGCCGTGAGTGTGGTGGCCGTCCTCGGTGCGACCACGGCGTTGCAAGGCGGGCGACGCCGCATCTTGCTCGGAACGCTCGGACCGTTGGTCTTCATCGCCGGAATGGTCTACGCGGATAGTTCGGGGCCCGAGCAGGGCAGCATCGTGGGCGTGGCGGGGAGTGAGGTGGTCGTCACAGGCGTGGTCGTCTCAGATCCGACAGTTGCTGGGACGGGCGTCGACATTCGGGTGGCCGTGGAACGGGTAGCAGTGGGCGGAGAAACAGCGGCGCTGGAGGGCGATGTCTTGCTGCGGACGGAGCCGGGAGTCGTCTTTGCGTACGGCGATCGAATTCAGGGGACGACTTCCCTACGGTCGCTGGTTTTGGGAGGAAGCGGCACCGCGTTCGAAACGTATCTGGCCGAGCGAGGCGTCTCGGCGACGGGGTTCCTCCAAGACGCGGAGTTGGTGACGCGCAACGCCGGGAATCCGCTGCGAGAGGCAGTCAGCGACGCGCGAGCCTCCGTCAATCGCGGCCTCGCCGATTCGCTGGAGGATCCGCTGGCGGGTCTGGCACAAGGAATCGTCACTGGACGCCGCGACGGGTTGGAGCGCGGGTTACGTGAGGATCTCAATGCCACCGGAATCTCGCACCTTGTCGTGATCTCGGGCGGGAACGTGACGATGCTGGCGGGGCTTGTCGTGGCGATGTTGGGGTGGGCGATCGGGAGGCGCCACGCAATCGTCGTGGCGATGGTCGCCGTGGGCGCGTACACCATGTTCGTCGGAGCGGAGGCGCCGGTGGTCCGGGCGGCGATCATGGCGGCGGCGATGCTGACCGCATCCGCGCTGGGGCGGAGGACGAGTCCAGCGCCCGCGATCGCCTTCGCGGCGGCGGTGATGGTCGCGATCACACCGAGTGTGCTTGACGGCCTGTCCTTTCAGTTGTCGTTCACGGCGACGGCCGCGATCGCGTTGATTGCGGGGCCGTTGCGCAGCCGCGCGGCCGCGTGGCTCCAACTCCCCGTCGATCGGCAGAGTGGCTCTGTGGTGCTGTCTTGGACGTTGCTGGAGACGGGGTTAGTCACCAGCGCGGCGATCGCGGCCACCCTGCCGCTGCTAGCGCTGCATTTCGGATCGATATCGATCGTGGCGCTGCCGGTGAACTTGTTGGTGACGCCGGTCTTTCCGCTGATTTTCTTGGGAAGCTTTCTGACATGGGTCATGGGCGCGATCGACGCAGGAGCCGGCGAGGCGGTGGCGTTCCTGCTGGCTTGGCTGCCGCTGTCGTGGTTCATCGAGGTCGCGGAGCAGGCAGCAAGGCTGCCATTCGCCTCAGCGCGCATCGATGGCTTCGGACTCACTCACGCGGTGATTCTATTCGCGCCTCTGGTCGGTCTCGCGCTCTGGCTTCAGGGGCCGCGCCATCGGGGTGAGGCCAGCGCGTCTTCGCCGCGATGGGAGAGCTTGGAGTCCCCGGCGGCGTTCAGCGCCTTGGGCGTGTTCGTGGCGTTGAGCGTCGTGGTATGGACGGCGGTCAGTAGCGGCGGGTCGGAGACGTTCGACGTTCACATGTTGGACATCGGGCAAGGGGACAGCCTGCTCGCGCAGACGCCCGCAGGAGAGACGCTGCTCGTGGATGGCGGGCCAGACGGACGGGTTCTACTGCGAGAACTCGCAGCCGTCCTCCCCGCCGGGAACCGGCGGATCGACTTGGTCGTGGCGACCCATCCTCAGCTCGACCACATCGGAGGGCTCTTCGCGCTGTTCGATCGGTACCAAGTCGGAATATTGTTCGTGCCTCCCACGAACGAGGAGACAGAGCTGGGGGCGCGGTTGCGGGCGCTAGCGGAGAACAACGGAACTCGGGTCGTCGTGGGCGAAAGAGGGATGCTGATCCAGTTGGGGGAGGAGGTGCTGATCGACGTGCTCAGCCCGGTCAACGGCCTATCGGATTCGGCATCCGGCAATCCCAACAACACGGGCGTGGTCCTAAGAATCCGCCATGGAGCAGTGTCGTTTCTGCTCACGGCAGACCTTGAGGCGGAAGCGGAGTTGCTGCTGGCACGCCAGCCGTGGGAGCTGCACTCAACCGTTCTCAAGGTCGGTCACCATGGCAGTGCCACATCGACCACGGACTTGCTGTTGCGGCGTGTGGACCCCGCGCTGGCGCTGATCAGCGTGGGGGAGGGGAACTCGTTCGGGCACCCGAACCAAGGCGTTTTGGAGCGCCTGCGCGAGATTGAGACGCTTCGCACGGATCGCGATGGGCGGATCGTGCTGCGATCGGACGGGGTGACGCTGCGATTCGAGACAGAACGGTAGCGGGTGCATCGCGGCGCGAGACGGTGGGGAAGCACGCGGATACACTCCCCGACATGACACGTCCCGATGGCCGATCCGCACTTGATCTCCGTCCCGTCAGCATGGAACCGGGCTTCCAACTTCACGCCGAGGGATCGGTCCTGGTCTCGACCGGGTTGACCCGGGTGCTCTGTGCGGTCTCCGTAGAGGATCGAGTCCCCGGCTGGTTGCGGGGCTCCGGCGCCGGCTGGGTCACTGCCGAATACGCGATGCTGCCACGCAGCACGAACACTCGCATATCGCGGGAACGGGGCAGCGCCGGAGGGCGATCGCAGGAGATCCAGCGGCTGATCGGCCGCAGCCTGCGATCGATCGTGGATTTGGACATTCTGGGGGAGCGGGCATTCACCGTGGATTGCGACGTGCTGCAGGCCGACGGCGGCACCCGCACCGCGTCGATCACGGGGGCCTACGTGGCCCTATATCTGGCGATGGACCAGTTGGTCCGCGATGGGCAGATGAACTCCGTGCCGCTGAAGGCGAACGTCGCGGCCACATCGGTGGGACTGCTGGACGGCGATGTGCGGCTGGACCTCTGTTACGAGGAAGATTCCGCAGCGGATGTGGATGCGAACATCGTGAAGATGTCGACGGGAGAGTACGTCGAGGTGCAGGGGACGGCGGAAGGGCAACCATTCTCGCGGCAGCGGTTGGGCGAGATCTTGGATGCCGCCGACAAGGGAATCGACGAGCTCTTCACGATTCAGAATGCGGTCATCGCGCAGGTCGTGGCGGAGCGAGACGCTGCATCCTAGCCCGATCGGTCCGGGTCAGGGCATCCTAGTCCGGTCGGTCCGGGTCAGGCATAGTGGCCGAGGAACGCCCCCGCGAGAAGGTAGACGTGCCCCTTTTCGACGACGCCCGTCCTTTCAGCATTGGGAAAGTTGGCCAAGAGACGAAAGCCGTTCGGGCTGGATGTCCAGCCGACAGCGGCCATGTCCTCGCCCAGCTCGTGGATATCGTGCCAGAGCGCCTCTTGGGACTCTGGCACTCCGCTGAGCGGCACCGTCAGTGCGGTGATGGGAGCGGAGTGGGGGACGAGGGGCTTGGCCTCGTAGTAGATCGCCGCGTCGGTGCGGATCAGTTCGGTGCCAGCTTCAACCACCATGTCGACGGTGGAGACGGCGGGCTGCCGCGTCACCTCCAGCATGGGCTCCGTGCCGTCGACGATGTGCAAATGGCCGTGCGACTGGCTCTGCATGCCGAAACCTCCGAAGTTCGAGAGGATGCGGAATCCCTCCGGCGCGTACTTGCGCCCCTGTTCCACGGCCACCCGCCCGACAGCACCCAAGTGCTCCCAGAGCTCAGTTTGCGACTTGTGCTCCTTGGGCACGGCGAGCAACATGAGGCGGCTCCAGCCAAGCACGTTGTCGAAGACGATGACTTCATCGTCTTCGTAGCGGACGGTGGCGGGCTCTACTCCGGAGATGATGTCGCAGAAGACGCAGTACTGGTTCACACGACTCTTTTCAGAGATGCAGACGTGGCGATGGCAGGCGCGGCTCAGCGTACGAAGCGCGGAGACGACGTTCAACGCCGCTGGGATGGGAGGGACAAGTGGAGTCCGATTGTCGAGAGGGCGATCGCCGATCGTCGCTCCCTTGATCAAGAGATTTTTGAACCACGGGACACCTCCCGAAAGGAGCCGAGCCGATGAGCCCGACAATTGGATCGCAGGAGCAATGGCGAGCGGCGAGAGAGCAGCTTCTGGTGAAGGAGAAGGCTCTGAACCAACGCAGAGATGAGCTCGCCGCAGAACGACGCCGCCTACCGTGGGTCCTGGTGGAGAAGGACTATGCCTTTGACACAATGCAGGGGCCGAAGACCCTCGCAGACCTCTTCGCCGGGCGTTCGCAGCTCTTGGTGTACCACTTCATGATGGGCCCCGACTGGGACGAGGGGTGCCCAAGCTGCTCGTTCTGGGCCGATACCTACGAGGGTCTGGAGGTCCATCTCGCAGCCCGAGACGTGAGCTTCGTCTGTTGTTCGCGCGCACCGTTGGACAAGGTGGAGGAGTATCGGAAACGGATGGGTTGGACGTTCCCTTGGGTCTCATCCGGACGTTCCGCGTTCAATTTCGATTTCGGCGTCTCCTTCACGCCGGAACAACAGGCGAACGGCGGCGATTACAATTTCCGTCCTGGCAGTGGCGTGGGCGAGGAGAGCCCCGGTCTGAGCGCCTTCGCGATGCACGAGGGTGCGGTCCATCACACCTACTCGACCTACGCGCGGGGGCTCGATCCGCTGAACGGGGCCTATCAACTCTTGGACCTGGCGCCCTTGGGACGGAATGAAGGTGGGTTGGAGTGGCCGATGGCATGGCTCCAACGACACGACGTCTACGAGTAGCCCCCCAGCGATCGGCTGCCGACGCAGCCGATCGCGATTGCCAGCGGATCGCTTGAGACCATGCTGATTCGCGGATACGCTCTCGCACGCGCGGAGATGCGTATGCAAGAAGGCGTTAACTCGTGACTGATGTTCGACCGTTCCGTGGAGTGCGTTTCGATCCCAGTGTCGTAGGAGATTGGGGCGCGGTGCTCGGGCCTCCGTACGACATCATCACGGACGAACAGGCGGCTGCGCTGCGACGGCGGCATCCGAACCAGATACAGCACATCGAGTCCGCGACGGGGGAGGCTGGGACGGCCGCAGCCGCCCAGATCTTCGCGGACTGGCGCGGCTCGGGAGTGCTTGTGCAGGAGGCTGCACCGGCCTACTACCTCGCGGAGCACCACTTCAGCCACGAAGGGACAGACTACTCACGCACCTGTCTCTACGCCGCCGTGCGACTGACACCGTGGGACGCCCGCGAGGTCTTCGCGCACGAGTGGACCATGCCCGGTCCTAAAGAAGAGCGGATGCGGCTACGCAAGACGGTCCGCGCGGACGTTTCACCGCTGATGGCACTGGTACCCGATCGCTCGGGGACGATCGCGGGGATCTTGGCGGGCGCGAAGTCGGAGGAGCCGACGGTAACGGGCACAGACTACGCCGAGGAGCGACACACGCTCCGCCTGCTCAGCGACCCAGCGCAGGTAGAGGCTTTGCACTCGGCCTTGGCCGCGGACAAGGTCTACATGGCGGACGGGCATCACCGCTATGAGGCGGCGCTGGCCTACCGCGATGAGCGCGCGGCGGAAGCAGGCTCGCGTTGGACGGGTGAAGAGCCTGAGAACTTCGTTCTGATGGGCCTGATCGTGGCTGGCGATCCGGGATTGCTCCTGGGCGGCACACATCGAGTGCTGCACGTGCCAGCGCCCGCTGACACGCTTGCGCGCTTAGGACAGGTCTTCGATGTGCAAGACGTGGGGTCACGACGTACCGGCCTCGACGCGGCCTACCTGCTTCAGGGGATGCGGTCGGTCCGCAACGACGGTCCGACGATCGGCGTGGTGGGGCTGGAGGGTGACCGCTTGCACCTACTGCTGTCGGGGGAATCGACGCGCGCCGCGATGCCAGACACGGTCCCGGCGTCGTGGTCGGCGCTGGATGCCGCCTTGTTGCAGTACGCGGTGCTCGAGCCGATTTTCGGCGTGACGGACTCGGCGCTGCGTGCCGGGCAGGCTGTCACCTATACGCACGATGGCGCGGCGGCGTGGGCGGAGGTCTTCGACGGGAGCGCCGGGGCGAGCTTCTTCCTCAACCCACCCTCGCTCGACCAGATCTTCTCGGCGGCGGACGCGGGCGACCGGATGCCCCAGAAGAGTACGTACTTCACGCCGAAGCTGCCGACCGGGCTGGTGCTGCATGCGTTCGATTGAGCCAGGGAAGATTGGGGAGCGCTAGATCTCGCCCTGGAGAACTTTCTCAATGCCATCGATGGCGGTGAGGCGGTCGATCTCGCTCGAGTTGAGTGCGCGGTCGACGCTGAGGACCATGATTGCTTCGCCCTCCTCCTCGCGCTTTCCCACATCCATGGCACTGATGTTCACCTGCATCTCCCCCAGCGTGATCCCCACCGCCCCAACACGTCCAGGCCGGTCCTCGTTGTGAAGCAGCAGTAAGTGCCCGTGCTGATGATCGTGGTCACCCCGTGACACATCGACGCGGAAGCCATCGATCTCCACGATGCGCGGCTCGTTGTGGACCAACGTCCCGGCGATGCGGACCTCGCCTGATGCCGTCTCCAGCCGAGTCGTGATGAGGTTGGTGTACGGAGCGGCGTCGGGCAGTTTTTTCTCGGTCACTTGCCAGCCGCGATTGGCGATGATGTTGTTGACGGAGACGAGGTTGACATGCTCCTCACTGATCGTGGCGAGGAGTCCGGCCATGGCGCTGGCCTTGAGCGGGGCGACGTCGTGGTTGGAGATTTCGCCGGAGTACTCAATGCTGATTGAGCGCCACTGGCCTTCTGAGAGTTGCGTCACCAGCGTTCCCACCATGTGGGCGACATCCAGATACGGCCCGAGGACCTCCAGCGATTCTGGATCGACGAGAGGCGCGTTCACCGCAGTGGTCGCGGGCGCGCCGGAGAGTACCGCCAACACCTCACGCGCGACATCCAGCGCCACACGTTCCTGGGCTTCCTGCGTCGAAGCGCCGAGATGGGGGGTGGCAATGACGCGGGGATGCGTGGTGAGTGGATTGCCAACGGCGGGCTCCGTTGAGAAGACATCGAGGGCCGCTCCAGCGACCCTGCCCGACTCGAGGGCTTCCAGCAGCGCAGCTTCATCGATCAGGCCTCCGCGTGCCGTGTTGACGAGGCGCACATCCTCCTTCACGCGCGCGAACTGTTCGGGGCCAAGCAGAGGCGGCGAACCCGGCGCGAGCGTCGTGTGCAGGGTGATGAAGTCCGCCTCTTGGAGGAGCGTATCCAGGTCGACCAGTTCGACACCGAGCACGCGAGCGCGTTCATCCGGGACGAAGGGATCGTGCGCGATGACGCGCATCTCCATGGCCTTGAGACGCCGGGCTACGGCCGAACCTACCTGTCCCAACCCCACCACGCCCGCGGTTTTGTCACGGAGCTCGACGCCGACGAACCGTTTGCGCCGCCAGGCGCCGCCACGCAGGTCGGCGTCGGCGGCGGAGACGTTGCGAGCAAGGGCCATGAGCAGGGCGACCGCAAGTTCGGCCGCGGAGACGGTGTTTCCGGTGGGCGCGTTGACGACGACGATGCCACGTTCGGTGGCGGCCGCGATATTGATGTTGTCGACGCCTACCCCGGCGCGTCCAACGACGCGAAGGTTCTTCGCAGCCGCGAACACGTCCGCAGTGACCTGAGTCTCGCTGCGAACGATGAGCCCGTCGTAGGCCGGGATGATCTTCAGTAGCTCGGCGGGCGCGAGGCCCGTGCGCACGTCGACATCCGCGCCGGCGGCGAGCATGTCCACACCTTCTTGCGCGATTGAATCGGCGATCAGGATGCGGGCATTCATCAAACGGCTGCTTCCGCTCTCGTTGACTTAGGGCGTCCCTATGGGGACGCCGATGTCTTAGTTGGCTGGGGCGGGGACAGCGTAGCCCAGTTCGGCGAGTGCCTGACCCAGCACGTCGATGGCGCTATCAATGTGTTCGTCTTCAACCCAACCCAGGTGGCCGATGCGGAAGATCTTTCCGGCCAGTGCGGCTTGGCCGCCGGCGAGAACGGTGTCGTACTTCGAGCGAAGGAGGCCGTTGAGTTGTTTGCCATCGATACTGTCGGGGACCTTGACGGCGGTGACGGTGTTGGAAGCGAAGGCAGGGTCAGCAAAGAGTTCCAAGCCGAGCGCTTCAACCCCCCGGCGACAGCGTTCCGCGACGCTGCGGTGTCGCGCAAAGATGGCCTCGGGTCCCTCCTTCGCCATCTTCTGCAGCGCCAGGTCGAGGCCGTAGAAGATTGTGATCGCGGGCGTGTAGGGGGTCTGGGCCTTGGCGAGGAGTTCCTTGGCCTTGGCGAAGTCCAGATAGAAGCGCGGCATGCTCGCCGTTGCATTGGCCTCCCAGGCGCGCGGACCCACGACAGCCATGGCTAAGCCGGGCGGCACCTGCCAGCCTTTCTGGGAGCCCGTGACAAGGACATCGACGCCCCAAGCGTCGGGCTCTACCGGCATGCAGCCAGCGCTGGAGACGGCGTCAACGAGGATGAGGGGTTCGGGGTCCGCGCGGTGGATCGCATCGCAGAGGGCTTCGATCGGATTCGTGACGCCGGTCGACGTCTCGTTGTGCGTGAGCAGGACCGCTTTGTAGCTGCCATCGCGCACAGCCTCCGCGACGACGCTGGGATCCGCCGCCTGCCCCCACTCGACGTTGATACGCGTGACCTCGGCTCCATAGACCTCGGCAATCTGGCCGAAGCGATCGCCAAAGGCACCGATGCTTACTGCGAGAACACGGTCCCCCGCAGAGAGTGTGTTGACGAGGGCCGCCTCCATGATCCCGGAGCCGCTGCAGGTGAGAATCAAAATGTCGTTCTCGGTGGCGAGGAAGGGGCGCAAGCCGTCGGTGACGCGGTTGATCAGCTCGCCAAACTCAGGGCCACGATGGTTGATCATCTGGCCGCTGAGGGCTTCGAGTACGTCGGGCGGGCACGCGGTGGGGCCCGGTATGCGGAGGTTGGTCACCTGTTTGCTCCTGGAGATCCTGAAAGGCTTGAATCGATAATAGGAGCCGGTTTCTGGCCCGAGCAACCGAGAGTGCATGGTACGATCGGCCTGATTACAGGTGGGATATGCCCAATCCGTACCGTGGTTTACCTAGCGTCGACGCGCTGCTGCGTCACGAGGCGATTCGCGCGCTCGAGGCGCAAGTTCCCGTAGAGCGACTGGCGGAGCACGTCCGAGTGGTCATCGACCGTGCACGTCACTCGATCACGGCGGACCGGGACGATCTCAGCTCTCCTACTGCTCCGAAGGATAGCGAAGCGAACCGCGCCGATTCCCTCGCGGCTGAGGTGGTGGCGAGCGTGGCGCGAGCGGCCGCGCCTTCGCTGGTTCCGGCGATCAACGCGACCGGCGTCATCATCCACACCA
>Ga0114996_10000307_pt1 | contig 69099 bp, 62 predicted proteins | sample ArcticOcean_MG_C_4_FD_87039 | JGI IMG/M metagenome (GOLD analysis project Ga0114996, IMG submission 87039) | Marine microbial communities from western Arctic Ocean - ArcticOcean_MG_CB4_134 | ecosystem: Environmental > Aquatic > Marine > Oceanic | place: Arctic Ocean: Canada Basin | collected...
AGAATCGAATCAGTCGATGGGCTGGTTCCCGACGTACTTGAGACCGCTGCCTGTGTTGAAGAGAACGACCTCATCATCTGCAGAGATCAGGCCCTTCTCCATCAGCATGGGGACGGCCGCTGCGGTCGCGCCACCCTCAGGCGCCGCAAAGATGCCGGTGTCCTTGCCCAGAAAAGTGACCCACTCGGCCATGAGGTGATCAGGAACAGCGACGGCGCCACCACCGCTCTCCCTCAAAGCCCGCAGAATCAAGAAGTCTCCCACAGCTCCCGGCACGCGCAGGCCTGAGGCGTACGTCGCGGCACCTTCCCAGGTCTCCGCGTGCTCCGCGCCTGATTCCCAAGCCCGCACCATGGGCGCGCAGCCCGCAGCCTGAACTGTGAACATCTTGGGACGCTCGGAACCGATCCAGCCCATCTGTTCCATCTCGTCGAACGCCTTCCACATCCCAATGAGGCCAGTTCCACCACCAGTGGGATAGATGATCGAATCAGGAAGACGTCGGCCGAGTTGTTCAAACAACTCGTACCCCATCGTCTTCTTCCCCTCGACGCGATATGGCTCTTTGAGCGTGGACAGATCGAACCAGCCGTGCTCTTCGGCACCCTGCTTCACGATCTTACCGCAATCGCTGATCAGGCCATCGATCATCTGGAGATCGGCTCCGAAGGCCCTCATCTCTTCCAGGATCGGTGTCGGGGTATCGTTCGGCACGACAACGTGCACCGGCAACCCAGCTGCGGCGCCATATGCCGCGGCGGCGCTTCCAGCATTTCCTGCGGAGGGCAGCGCAAGCTCTTCGGCGCCGAGCTCGAGGGCGCGGGATACCGCCAGGCACAAACCGCGGTCTTTGAACGAACCGGTCGGGTTCAGGCCTTCATTCTTTACCCAGAGCTTCTGCACCCCCAGGCGATCAGCGGTTCGCGGCGCATCGGTGAGCGGCGTCCAGCCCTCACCCAGCTTCACCTGTGCCGATCGGTCTCGTACAGGGAGGACTTCCTCGTAACGCCAGAGATCAGCGTCCCGGCACGCCACGGCGTCCGGGGTAAAACAGTCCTTGATAGCGTCCAAGTCATAGCGCGCGAAGAGCGGCTTCCCCACCCTCGAAAGTCCAATGAGCTGCTCACTTTCGACCTGCTCTCCGGTACCCATGCACTCGAGGTGGGTCGCGCCCGGCAGCTGATTCGAATCCGCCATCATCTCTCACTTTGGTTGGTAGAGGTGTTCAGCACACGAACACCGGAATAGAGTGCGATCGCCGCTAGCGGGATCAGCCAGAACGGTGGGGGAGCCTCGGGGTCCGAAAACACCTCACGCAAGCTGGGTGACGACGCCAAAACGACGATCGAGCCGTTGTTGAGCGCGTGCATCAGCATCCCGATCCAGATCGACCCGGAGCGCCACACGGCCCACGCGATCACGATACCTAAGGACGCAGTCGGTAGGAACCGGATCGCAGTCTCGAACGACAGATGAAACGCCCCGAATACGACACCGTTGAGGAGAATAAAGCGCCAGGGCTCCAGTTTCTTGGTCGCCCCGAGCAGCACCCCGCGAAATACCACCTCTTCGCAGATCGCCGGCGTCACAGCCAGAACCAGAAGCAACCACAGGAGCCGACCTGTGGTCTCCGCGGTGACGAGTTCTTCAAGACCCCCCACAACTTCCCACGGAATGGGCAAGACAAAACTCTGCAGCCACCCGATCACCCAGGCCATCGGGGTGGCGCCGGCAATGAGAAGGAGCGCCCCCAGCAGGGCTCGCTGAGAAGGGCCATGAAGTGACAACGTCTCTCGCACACTGAACCCCGCAACCCGTACAAAGAGCAATGCTGGCACAAGCAGCAGAAGCCACGCGGCGGCCAGGAGTCCCCGTTCTCCCAATCGGTATTGCAGCTGAAAACCGCCGTAGAAATAGAGAAGTGCCACAAACACGACAAAGCCAAGGCCCTGTTCAGGACTTGGGACGCCGCTCCCATTGGATCGTTCCCGGAGCTTCTCAAACCAACCGCTCGTCATCATGGCAGAGATACTGGACGGCACATACAAGATCGACAACCGTAGAAGCAACCCCGAAGCGACGTCGCCACATCGAAGGGGCACATGGAAAACATCTCTGCGGGAATGTCAGAGCGCCGGCTGATCATGCTGGCCGCCGATGGTGAAGCCCGCGCGATCCGGACCTTATACGACCGGTACGCGCCGCGGGTCTATGCCGTGGTGCGCCGAATCGCCGGCGACGACGATCTCGCTCAAGATTATGCGCAGGAGGCCTGGATCCGAGCGATCCGCGCTCTGCCGACGTTTAGGGGAGACGCTCGCTTTTCAACGTGGCTGCACAGAATCGCCGTGAACTCGGCGCTGCAGGCGCTCAGGAAATCTGAGACACGACGGAAACGGGAAGCACCGATCCCCGACCAAGTGCCCGTGGCTCCCCGGGGCGGCGACGCGCTATTGCAGAAGCAGCTGGAGAGAGCACTGGATGTGCTGCCAGAAGGAATGCGGCGCGTCCTCATTCTCCACGATGTGGAGGGATACACACATGAAGAGATCGGAGACACCCTCGGGGTGACCTCCGGGACATCGAAGTCACAACTGTTCAAGGCACGGGCGAAAATGCGTGATCTACTTTCGAGCTTGAGCGGTGCATCGCAGGAACACGGAGCAGAAGCATGGAGCATCTAACTGCCGAGACATTGGCCGGACTGGTAAATGAAGTCGCCCAGCCGGAGGAAGCAGCCCACCTAGCCGAGTGCCAAGTGTGCCGCGCCAAACTCGATGACTATCGGGAACAAACTGAAGCGCTCGGCAACCTTCCCGAGATCGTGCCTCCGCGCGGCGATTGGGGCGTCCTCGAGGCACGATTACGCTCAGAGGGTCTCGTTAAGCCACCTGGGGCATTCGAGAAACTCGGCCTCGCTCAGACGCCCGCGTGGATGAAGGTCGCCGCTGCGGTGATGCTCTACTTGGGAGGCACAGGCACCGGCGTAGTCCTGGCGCATAACGACAAGCCTCAGGCCTTGGGTGAGATGGCGATGATGTCAGACCCCACGATGTTCGCCAACTCGGCGACTGTGGACGACGCAGCGTCAGCGGTTCGAATCGCGGAGCAGTACTACGTCAGCGCATTGGCGCGGTACCGCGAACTCATGTTGACGGAATCAGGCGGACAGCCTGGTGTCGACCAGATGAGTAAATACGCAGCCTTGGAGCATCTCGCAGCCGCGAGCCAAGCAGCACTGAGACAGGCGCCAGGCGACCCTTACTTCAATGGCCTCCTTGCGTCGGTCCTCGGAGAGCGGGAGGCGACCGCGAGAATGGTCTCCCGTAAGGACAACTGGTTCTAACCATGATCCGCACCCTTTTGAGACTCGGCGCGCTCGCGCTGCTGGCAGCTCCCTTCCCCATCCTGGCACAAGGCGTGTCGTCTTCGCGGGGGTGGATCGGCATTTCCTTCGTGGTCGAGGCCGAAGGCACTCCCAGTGGGATACGAACGACCGTGCGCATCGACTCAGTAAACAATGGGAGCCCAGCTCAAGCCGCAGGACTCCGCGCTGGTGATCATCTGGTGAAGATCAACCACATCACGGGACCGGATTCTCTGATGAACTTGGTCGAATACCTTCACTTGGATCCTGGCGACCCAGTGTCGTTGGTCTTTGTCCGCGACGGCCGCCAGCGGGAGCTGATGCTGTATGCCGCGGATCGCGGCGGGCGGGCGGGCGCGGCGCGTACCTTCACCTTGAGTTTCCGCCCGGATTCGATGGTCGAGACGATGTCTCGCGCCATGGACTCGCTGCGTATCCGCTTGGTAGAGGCGAATGGCGATGTGCGCGTCATCAAGCGGGGCGGCGCGAGCAACATCCGCGCGGTCGGACCGGCGACACAAGTCCGAGTGCAGGCTGAGGTGACGGACGCTGCGCCCCGCCCGGAACGACTTCGCTCGATCGATGAGTTCGCGAACGAGTGGATCGGCAGGGAAGTACAGGCCCCCTTTGGATTCGGCCTCTTCAGAAGTGAGGCGAACGATTCACTGGAAGGAGAGATGGATGATCTCAATCGCCTTTACAGGGAGTTGCGTGCCCGAGAAGGTGAGCGACTACGACAGATCATGGGCGCCCAAGGAGGCATGCTCCGAGTTGTAGACCAAAACGATCCCGTTCTCAGGGACGTGCGGGTGACGCTGGGTGAGCTGGCTAACGAAGGTCGGCGTCTGCGAAAGGCGATGGACAACGCGGCTCGCCAGAACGGGAACGCGGTCTACGTCCGGTCAGCTCCGAGGGTGACGGGGTTCATACCCGACGGCACAGAGCCCCCGCAAGGAGCATTCAGTCCGCTGGCTCCTTACCTACTGGGTGAGAACCGGGCGGCAGGCGCGGAGGTGATGGATATCAACTCCGACTTGGCAGAAGCGCTTCAGGTGGAAAGTGGCGTCTTGGTCCTCGAAGTACCTGACGGGACGCCGGCCGGTCTCGCAGGCATCAAGGCCGGAGACGTGATCATCCGGATCGACCAGGTCCTGGTGCGCTCTGTGGACGACCTCCGCGTTGGGCTTTCCAGAGCGACCGCTGAAACACCGGTGACGCTGATCCGCCGCGGTACAAGCCGGCAAGTTCTTCTGCGCCGCTGACACGGGGCCCCGACCACGCGGGCAGAAACGAAAACGGCGCCGCCCCCATCTCGGGGCGGCGCCGTTTTCATCGCCAGGTTATTACTCCTGCAGACTATTCGTAGCGCAACGCGTCGATAGGATCCAAGATCGCAGCCCGCCGTGCCGGCCAAATGCCGAAGAACAGGCCAATCGCCGCGCTAAACCCGATGGCCACTGCGACGGCCTGAGGCGCGACAACGGTGTCCCACTCGGCCACACGAGTCATGATCTCAGCCGCTCCGTAGCCAGCGGCAACACCGATGAGCCCGCCCAGTACACACAGGAAGAGCGCTTCGACGAGGAACTGCATCATAATGGCGCGTCGCGTTGCTCCCAGAGCTTTTCGGATGCCGATCTCGCGCGTCCTCTCCGTCACGGATACGAGCATGATGTTCATGATGCCGATGCCGCCGACCAGCAGGCTGACACCCGCGATGCCCGCGAGCAGCAATCCGAACGTCTCGTTCGTCTCGTTGAACGTCGCAAGTAAATCTGCGGAGTTACGGATGTTGAAGTCAGCATCCGCTCCTGGCCGAATACGGTGCTCGCGGCGCATCACGCGATCGATCTCGCCGTAGGCCTGATCCAGCTGAGCCGTCGTCTCCGTCGACGCGTAGATCGCGTTTAGGCGGTCCCGCCCACCCATGACACGGTACTGAGCCGTGGACTGCGGAATGAAGATCTGATCATCAGGACGGAAGAAGGCGGCGTCACCCTTTTCGGTCAGCACCCCGATCACTTCAAATGGAATCCCCCGAACCTGAATGGTCTGCCCGATCATGACCTCGGCCGGCGTTTCACCCAATTGGTTCGGGACATTAAACCCGAGAACAGCGACTCTGCGGCGCCCGTTCACCTCACCCTGATTGAAAAAGCGTCCAGCCGCGAGGTCCATGTCGTAGATCTCGAAGTACTCGGGCCAAGCGCCCGTCACCGTGTTGTTCGCGTTCCAGCGCAGATAGGTGATCTGCATGCGCGAACCTAGCTCCGGGGAGATCGTCAAAAGGCCACGAGTCGCGTCTCGGAGCGCCTCAGCATCCTCGATGCTCATGTTCGCGTCACCACGTGACACCCCGAAGGAGAACTGCTGACCGGGCCGAATCGTGAGCACCGTGGTGCCCATGCGGTTGATCTGCTCTTCGACGCGTTGCTGGGCGCCCTCACCGAGCGCGACCATCGTGATTACCGCCGCTACACCGATCACGATGCCGAGCGTGGTGAGAATGGACCGCAGTATGTTCGCCCGTACAGCGGCCATCGCCACCAGGATAATCTCGAAGATTAGCATGGGTTACCCTATCGACCCCTACCGCCGCCGAACGGCGAGCCGCCACCCATGCGCTCACGCATTCGGTTGAGGAACTCGGTCTGCTGAGCCATGAGCTGAGCAGCACCAACCACCACAAGCGTCTCGCCTGCTTCGACGCCACTCACGACCTGAGTCTTGTCCCAGTCGTTCAGGCCAATCTGGACGAGACGAGGCTCGGGAATGCTATCCGCACTGAGGACGAACACGACCGCCGGACGAGACTGGCGCGGTGGGACCCCGCTATCAGCCGTCGAAGCTCCACCCCGGCCACCGAAGCCTCCGCTGCCTACGAGTGATGCCATGACGGTACGCATAGAGTCCTGAGTGATCTCACCTGCGGCGACCTTCGCTCGGATATCCTGTAGCTGCGCCATGACCCCTTCCTGGTCTCCATCTTCCGCGCCGGCCGGAGTCGCCGCCTCAGGAGGCGCGCTCCCCTGCGCCGCGTCTCCGCCACGCGCGCCGCCAAAGCCCGCGCGCATGAACTGTCCCAGATCCAACTCTTCGATATCGAGTCCGAGCGCCATCGCGGCCGGGCCCACATCCGTCGTTTGTACGATGGAGTTGTTGGGCACGAGCACGACGTTCCGCGCCTCATCCACGAAGACCTCGACCTCGGCGTTCATGCCGGGTTTGAGCAGCCCCGCACGGTTATCGATGCTAACGATCACAGGAAACATGGTGACGTTCTGCACGACCTCAGCTTGGGGCTCGATCTTGTCCACGATCCCACGGAACGTGCGGTCCGGAAAAGCCTCGACGTTCACGCTCGCCTCCATGCCTGGCTTGAGGGCACCCATGTCGGTCTCATCGACGAGCGTGCGTACCTGCATTTCGGCCAGGTTCGCCATAATAAAGAGCGTCGTACCTCCGGACACATTGCCAGAAGCGGACTGAATCACGGCGCCTTCTTCGACGTTCTTCTGAATGATCGTGCCCGCCATGGGCGCGCGGATGCGGACGTCGTTCAACTGCAACTCGGCCAAGACGAAGTTCGTCTGCGCTCTGACCAGGCTGGCCTGCGAGTTCGCGAACTCGAGCCTGGCGCTCTCATGCTCCTGCGGTGTGATCACCTGAGCGGCGAGGAGTTGGTCCGACCTCTCAAGCTGTGCCTGACCGATTTCCATTCTGGCTTCTGCTACCGCAAGATCCGCCTCCGTTTGGTCGAATCGATTCTGCACGTCGCGAGGATCTACGTCCGCCAACAGCGCCCCCGGTTCGACCACGTCACCGATATCGACCATGAGTCGTTGAATCTCCCCAGAAGCCTTGGACTTCACCTCGACTTCACGAACGGGTTCCACCGTACCCGTTGCCTCAGCGCTGATGATGAGGTCACCGATCGTCACCTCCTCCAACTGGAGCGTCCTGCCCGTGTCCTCCGCTGCTTCCCCCTCGGAGCAGGCAGACACCCCGACCGCAACGAGGGCTGCGAGAGCCAGTCGGCTCAATTTCTGCTTCATACCAGGGTCTCCGCGGGCTCGTTCATGAAGTCCTGCTCAATGAACCCATCTTTTAGGTGTACCTGCCGCTTCGCGTGCTCTGCGATGTCGTGCTCGTGTGTTACGATGACGATCGTCTGACCGGCTTTGTTAAGCTCCTCGAGTTGCCGCATGATGTCCGCACTCGTGACCGAGTCGAGGTTTCCAGTCGGTTCGTCCGCGAGCAGTAGCGCCGGGTTGTTCACCAGCGCACGCGCAACCGCCACTCGCTGACGCTGACCACCAGACATCTCAGGGGGACGGTGATCCATCCGATCACCCAACCCGACCAGCTCCAGCTTTTCTACGGCACGGCGGCGGCGCTCTTTGGCCCCCACACCGGCGTAGATCAAAGGCAACTCAACGTTGTGAAGCGCCGTCGCACGAGGGAGCAAGTTGAATGTCTGAAAGACGAAACCGATCTCTCGGTTCCGCACCCGCGCCAACTGATCATCAGTTAGATCACTGACTTTCTGCCCGTTCAGCCAATAGTCGCCAGCGGTAGGTGTGTCGAGACATCCGATCATGTTCATGAACGTGGACTTGCCACTTCCTGAAGGGCCCATGATCGCGACGAATTCACCCTTTTCGATCGTGAGGTCAACGTCCCGACAGGCCTTCACGGTTTCGGCACCGAGGACGTAGTGTTTCGTCAGGCCCTCGGTCTTGATGATCAATTCGCTCACATCTCCCTCCCCAGTATGGCCGACAGTGCTGCCCTGGCCAGCAAGTAGTCATATCGTGACGTCACGACGTCGATGTTCGCCTGATCCGCGGCCGTTTGGCTGATGATCATATCGAAACTCGTCGCCGCTCCAACGCCAAAACGGGCCCGTACGACCCGTAGATCTTCCGCGGCGACAGCCGCCGCCTCCAGAGCGATCTGGATAGCAGCCTCAGCCGTGCGCAAGTCTTGCAGCGCAGCATCAGCCTCTTGGCGCGCAGCAAGACGTGCGTCCTCCTCTTGCAGCGAGGCCACGCGCAACGAGAACTGAGCTCGATCGACCGTCGACTCCCTCTGGAAGCCGTTCCAGATCGGGTACGACATGTTCAGCCCGAGACTCCAGCTCGTGGACCCTCCCGTGAGCGATCGAATCTGATTATTCCAGTTGTACCCAGTGGACATCGAGATGGTCGGCAGGTACGCGCTTTTTGAGACCGTCACCTCGCTTGCCGCCGCCCGGCGAAAATAGTCCGCTGCGACAACGGCGGGCGACGCCGCCTCGGCGAGCTGCATGATCTCTTCCTCGGTCATCCCCAACGGCGTGGGATCGAGACCGTCCGGTCGGACAGGCTGAACCGGCGCCGCCTCACCGACTTGGCGACCCAGAGCAAAACGCGACGCTCTGACCGCCGTCTCACCTTGCAAAACCGCTTGTCGCGCATTCACGAGGTCCAGCCGAGCACGCAGCGAATCAGATATCGTCGCTCGTCCCACCTGTGCGCGTGCTCTGACGATGTCCAAGTTCTGCTGAGCCTGCTCGACGCGTTGATTCGACACATCGAGGAGGTCTGCCTGCCGGAGCGCGGTGAAGAAGAGATTCTTCGTCTGGAGTGTCACGGCATAGAGCTCTGCCTCACGCCTCGCGACCGCGGCTTCCATGTTGGCGTCGGTCTGGTCCAGCTCAAGGAAGCGCGAGCCCCCTCGGAACAGGTCGACCCTGGCCGATAGGCCGGCGCTATAGGAATCGGAACTTCCTGTAATGATCTGGCCGGTGTTCGGGTCCAGCACGTTTGCGCTGCGAAGAGAGCCCGATGAGTTACCAGACAAAGTTGGGATAAATGCGGCCCACGCCGACCTACGGGCCAGAGCGGCGTTGTCTACCGACTGGTCTCGTTGGAGCATCTGTGGGCTGCGAGCGAGCGCCCTGTCCACGGCCTCGTCGAGGGTGACCCCGTGTTGGGCGGACGCCGGCAGGGGCGCGAAACCTACGAGCACACAGATACAGAAGCAGGCCCTAATGACCCGCGAAATATCTTTCATTGGGTGTTAATCTCGGTCGTTTTTCCGCTCGGAGCGTCTGCGATCCCACTCATCGAGAAGTTCTTGATATTCAGCGGCCTGCTCGGGCGAAAAGACACCCAAGATGGTCTCACGTGTGTCACTTACGAGCGCCTGGTACCGGGGATTGTAGGCGCCGCGGAATTCATCGTGCAGCTCATCCATATGTGCACGATGCTCCAGAACGATCGAATCGATCAGAGCACTCTGCTCGGCATCGGGTCCGACGCGTTCGTACATCGGAGTACGCCGGCGAGGCGCCTCCTCCTTCGGTTGCCCTGTTACAGCAACCGAGCTGTCTGTTGGTGACACGGACAGTGTGCCGTCGGCCGCTACACCGAGAATGATGCCAGCGCCAAATACGACCACGAGTACCGCCGCCGTCATCAACCGAGTGCGAGATCCGTGTTCCATTAGAAGACCTCCGAAGCAAATGCCACCACAGGCTCAGCATCGGCCTCACCCAGCGTAACCGGGATAGTCTCACCCTCTACGTCGCTGGTCAGCAGCTCCTCGACGCTCACAACCTGTTGGCTGTCATTGGCAGGGGCCCTCACCAGCATGAACCCCGCGATGGCTGCCGCGGCGACCGCTGTGGGAACCAGTGTCCGCGCCCAAGATGACATGACGTCTCCCATGGTGAGTTCCGCCATCAAGCGTCGCCGGGCCAACTCACCCGCTGAACTCGTGACAACCCATTCGCGGAAACGCATCCAGTAGTTCGGATCCGGCTGGGCTGGGTCCAAGACCGCGAGGGCAGTCGCCAGCTCGATATCACGACCAATGGCTTCCGTCTTCGTCGACATTTCGTCTATTCTTTCGCTCATTGAACTTTCCTCTCTAACTCGGTCGCACCGGGCATCTTTCCCAATGCATCCCTCAACGCTTTTCTCGCGAAATGGAGGTGCGATCTGACAGTGCCCGACGGCAACTGCAACCTCTCCGCGATCTCGCGGTGTTTCCAACCTTCCACATCGTGCCACATCACAATCTGCTGCTGTACATCAGGGAGAGCCGCGAGGGCTGCTCTTAGCATATCCCTCAACTCGATCGTCTCGGCGATCCGATCCGGTGTTGGCACCTTGGATCGGGTCCCCTCTGGTAGTTGATCGGTCTCCCTCAACGACTCCCGACGCACCAGGTTGCGTGCGCGGTTTCGAACGATGGTCATCAACCACCCTGCGAAGCGCTCAGGATTCCTGCACTCGTCTAGTTTTTTCAACGCAACCATGAACGCTTCTTGGGCCGCGTCTTCAGCATCCTCATGTCGCCCGGTGACACTCAGCGCGACCGCGTAGGCCGCTCTCTGATATCGTTCCACCAGAAGCGAGAAGGCGAGTTCTTCGCCTTTCCGCGCCCTGTGGACGAGTTCGCCGTCACCCGGCTCTTCCGTTGCTGTTAATGACACTGAAGGGTCACAACGTGTTGAGGGGGTCCAACTGGCAAGCCTGAAATCTAAGAGAGCGAACCCCCTGGGGCACCTTGAATGGCTCCACCTAGACCCATACGGATTCCGCCCGGTATTGATTCGTTAGATCAGAAAGCCGTGAGTATGGAGATTCGTTCCTAGAACTAGGAGCCCCGCCGCGGGTTCTTCCCCGCTCAAGCACGCCCATCGGAGAAAAATTTCCGAGGCCGCTTATCCGACAGCGGCGGACGACTCTCCGAAAACGCCGACAGAAGACGGTCCTCCGAGAAGTCTGACAAGTGCTGCCCCACGACCATAGCCTCGCGCTCCTGAACCGCCTCGACGCCCTCCACCTTCGCGGACGAAAACAAAAGCAGTATCAGCGGTGTCGCGCCGACCGCCGCCCCACCGGAACGACCCGTAGCACGTACCGTCCATTCGATGCCCTCAACAATGAGAGACAACTCCGCTACATCCGACTCAGGTGGCCGCTCATGCGCATCCTGAGCGGCCTGTCGTACGGGCATCGGCTTGCCCCGATCGCCTCCTCCCGTGTCGGCCGTGTGCGGCGGCGCCGGCCGAGCTGACTTGGCCGGTGGTAGAGACGTCGAGCCCTTGTCACTCATGGGGACTCTTCCGCGGGGTACTGTGCCCCGACCGTGGGGCTCTCAAAAAGAGCGACCCGGACGAGTCGGGCGGGTGGGGAGATCCGGGACTCCAGGTGCATGTACGCCCATCGGGCAAGCGACTCAGTCGTCGGCACCAACGAGCCTGAAGCAACTTCTGGGATCAAGACATTGAGATCGCCACCATCCCAGCCCTCTGTCATATCACCGACGATTCGGTCCACCGCCGACAGGTCGACGGAGAATCCGGTATCCGGATCGATGGGACCTACGGTATGCACTTCGAGGATCCAGTCATGTTCGTGGATGTCCATTTGGGCGCCAAATACCGATCGGTTCCGTTCAGTCGACCAATCTGCACGCCCGTACCGATGACTCGCGGAAAAGTGACAGCGTCGAATGAACCGTGCATCGGACATAAACTGTGATCGACTCCCAGGTTGCCGGGGGCCCCTCTACGGCCCCGTATGATATGGAACACTAACTCTTGATTTGCCCCGGGCCGAATGGTTCCGGGGGCTTTTGTCGGAGCACCATGTCCAAATCCGCCCCGCAGACGCAGGCCAAGCACGAGTACACCCAGCTGTTACGCCTGCATGAACGCCTTCTGACTCAGATTCAGGCAGCGCGCGAGGAGCTATCGGCTCTCGGCACAGTCGAAGAGACGATCCGGGCGCTGAAGCTCTCCAAATCTGAGATTAAAAGGAGCAGTGCGCCATGAACCGGCGAGCGAATTCGAAGTTGAAGGCGTATCCAACATGCCGGCGTACCTTCAGCGCTTCCTCGGGGAACGCGCGGCTCAGTCTGGCTTCTCGTATGACGTGGTGCAGGACGTAGAGCGCGGGTGGGTGGCCCGCTGGAAGGAGTACACCACTCACGGGACCGCAGGAGGATACGGCCAGTTCTACGAGAGACCGTACGCCTGGCTAGAGGACTAGGACTCGAACCCTAGGCCCCGATCTGAGTCGGAGCGTCCGTTTCCTTCCGCGAAACGGCCACCAGCGTGTCCTCGCCGTAGAAGAGCTGGATGTATTTGGACTGACTCTGGGTAACACGCCGAACGACCCAAACGAGTTGAACGTAGTTCGGCTCTCTCGGGACCGTCAGCAGTGAGAGCCCGGCCTCTCTAGGAAGGTGACTCCCCTTCCGGTTATTACACGGAGAGCAACTGGTGACCACGTTGTCCCATGTGTTCCCTCCGCCGCGCGACTGGGGGAGGATGTGGTCTCGCGTCAGGAACTGCCGGCCCCTTAACTCGTGCCGATGTCTCCCGCAGTACTGACAGGTGTAGTCGTCCCGAGCGAACAAAAAGGTGTTCGTGACCTGCCGGCGGAAGCGATGCGGCACGTGCACGTAGCGCACCAGACGGATCACGGTCGGAAACGGCACGACCCGCCGTTCGGAGCGGAACACCCGGCTCCCGTCCTCTTCGAGGACCTCCGCCTTCCCATCGAGCACGAGCCGCACTGCACGGCGCGGTGGCACGATCGTCAGCGGTTCGAACGATGCGTTGAGCGCTAGGCAATCCACAGCCCCTCCTACTCTTTTCAGGATCACACTTCTGCGAAGGTACGACCCGAGGGGTCGCGCTCGCAAACGCACCGCACACTAGATCTCGTGGGCCACAAACCGACGTATCGGGACTACAGGAGCGCTACTGGGTCTCGATCTAAGGTGAGGCGGACATCTCCTGAGGGCAGCTTGAATCCGTCCATGATTACCTGCGCCGCACGGCCCAAAGCGTTGGGCGAAGACGCACGCAACAGGAAATGCCAACGCCACCGATTGTGGAGACGCTCGATGGGCGCGGGCGCCGGACCGACCAATTCGACGATTTCGCGACCTGCTCTGGCCTCGGCGGTCAGCCACCGCCTGACATAGTGCGCGCCTTGTTCAGCGGTCGTTGCTGCCAGCTGCTGATCCGGACTGCTGACGACAACGTTGACCAGGCGCACGTGGGGCGGGTATTGGGGGCGGGCGCGTTCCCCGAGTTCGCGCTCCGCGAAGCTCTCGAAATCGTGGGTCACTGCAGCCCTGATCGCATAGTGGTCGGGGAGAGACGTCTGGATGATGACCGAGCCACCGAGGACTCCGCGCCCTGCCCTCCCCGCGACCTGACTGAGCAGTTGGAAGGTCCGCTCGCTAGCACGAAAGTCGGGGAGGTGCATCCCGACATCTGCATTGATAACCCCGACTAGAGTCACTCGAGGAAAATCGAGACCCTTCGCGATCATCTGAGTACCGAGGAGTACGTCCACCTCCCCCCGTTCGACACGTTCAAGGATGCGCTGATGTGCCCACTTCCCCGACGTCGTGTCTACGTCCATGCGAGCGATACGGGCGTCGGGGAATGTCTCCGCGGTGACACGCTCCACCTGCTCGGTCCCGAGGCCGCGGAAAGACAGATCCTGTGACCCGCAGCTAGGACACCGGGACGGCGCCGGAGCTTCGAAACGGCAGTGATGACAAACGATTCGTTTCGTCACCCTGTGGTACGTCAGAGAAATGGAGCAGTTCTCGCACTGCTCCACGTCACCACACTCGCGACATTGGACAAAAGACGAATACCCTCGCCGATTGAGGAGCAAGATGATCTGCTCGCCCTTCTTCAATCGATCATCGATCGCAGCTACAAGTTCTTCAGAGAGCACGCCTGCCCCACGCCCTGGGCGCGGCGCCGGCCCCTGAGACGTGTCCTTTCCTTTGCGCAGATCGAGCACCTCGACCCGAGGAAGACGGCCGCCGCCAACCCTTTCTGGCAGGTGCAAGTGGTTGAACTTCCCTGAACGAGCGTTATGCCAACTCTCGAGTGACGGGGTGGCGCTCCCGAGTACACACACCGCCCCCACAGCCTTCGCCCGTACGACCGCGAGATCACGTGCGAGGTAGCGCGGGGCCTCTGATTGTTTGTAGCTCCCATCGTGTTCTTCATCGACCACGATGGCGCCGAGGTTCGCGAGCGGGGCGAACAAGGCAGATCGAGCGCCCACCGCGATCCGCCTCTGGCCGCTCCGAAGCTGACGCCAAGCGTCGTAGCGTTCACCGTCGGAGAGTCCCGAATGCAGCACGGCCACTTCGTCCCCGAAGTGTGCACGGAAGCGCGACACCGTTTGTGGCGTGAGCGCGATCTCTGGTACCAGAACGATCGCGGACTTCCCCCGCGCCAACGCCTCTCGAAGCAATTCGATGTACACGAGAGTTTTTCCGGACCCGGTGATGCCCTGCAGTAGGAAGGGCGCAGGTTCCGGTTCATCGAGTCCAGCGACCATCGCGTTCAACGCAGCACGCTGATCCGCGGTGGGTGTAAGTTGCGGCGGTGTCTGAATGGGAGCGTCCGCAAAGGGGTCTCTGAATTCTTCTTCATCGAACAACCCGACGAGTGCCTTTTCTTCAAGACCAGACACGACCCCGCGACTGAAGCCTTCGGTGGTGGTGAGGTGCCCTAGGCCTGCACCTCCGCCGGACAACTCGAGGAGCTCGTACAACTCCCTTTGCCGCGCCGCTCTCCCGAACACATCCTCACGGGCAGCAAGCGTCTCCAGTCGCTTAACGATGCGAACCACGCGACGCGTCTTTACGCTCGGGGCTGGAGGTGGCACGGTTTCGTGACGAATAACACCCCGGGCTTCTAGAGACCGCACCTCGGGCCAAATCGAGCCCATCCCAAGTCGCTTTCGGAGCGTCCGCACCCGCTGCGGCTCACCCTTTTCCGACAGGGCATCGACCAGCCGCTTCTCCCGCGGTTTCAGGTCGATCGTTGAATCGCCTTCGAGCGTCAGATAGTCACGCGACACATCGGAAAGGACTGCGGGCAAGGCCGCACGAATCGTGATGCCAAGTGGGGCGACGTAGTACCTCGCCATCCAGCGGCACAGGTCGAGCAACTCGCTCGGCACGCTCGGCTCGTCTTCCAACACCGCCAGGAGCGGACGGACGGTCTTAACCTCTGGGCTCCCGGGCCCCACGACCCACCCAATTCGCTCTTCTTGTCGGAACGGGGCAAGGACGCGGGTACCTACAGCCGGCATACTTCCAGAGTCGACCCGATACGTGAACGTGTGACGGATGGGCAGCGGGAGGGCTACCTCGACCCGAACCTCATTTAGGTTCAATCCCCTTCCAGCAGCAGGAAGATCTCATCCTGGATCTGGCTGGGCGTCACTTCAGGCCCGTTTACGCTCCAATGAACGTTGATCTCACTGCGCACACCGATATCGTCCCACAGGTAGATCCCGGGCTCAATGGAAAAGCCGACTCCAGGTACGAGTAGGCGGTCATCGCGGGATTCGAGGTTGTCCAGGTTCGGACCACTTCCGTGCAAATCGATGTCCATCGAGTGCCCGGTGCGGTGTACAAAATACTCCCCGTATCCTCGCTCCTTGATGACGTTGCGGGACACGTCGTCCACCTCAAAGCCGCGCACGTCCTCTCCGGCGTCGAACCGCTCCTGCAGGAAGGTCACCGCCGCATCGCGCGCGTCTCGCACGGCTTCCCAGATCTCCTGGGTTCGTGCATCCACTGAGTTCCCCATGAAGCCCATCCACGTCTGGTCCGCGTAGACCGCACCCTCGAAGGCACCCCACAAGTCGATGAGCAGCAGGTCTCCCCGGTTGATGGTCTCACCGTCGCCTATCGGCGCGTAGTGGGAGTCGGCCGCCCGCGGACCAATCGCCACGATCGTGCCTGGCTTCACTACGAGGCCCGCTTCACGCAGTTCGCTGCGGATCCACTCTGAGAGTGAACCTTCGTTCGTCGGCGCACCTGCTTTGATCGCCTCAGCAGCGCGCTCGAAGGCGCGTCGGGCGACATCGGCAACGATCTCTCCGGCCTCTCGGTGCTTCTCTCGCTGCGTGGCAGTCCACACGGAATGGAACCGCGAGACCAGATCGCCAGAGCTACTGGCTTCGATCCCCTGCTCCAGGATCAGGCCTGCGATCCCAGCCGGCACGTAGTCGAGCGTGGGCACCGCAGCCCCGGGGGACACCTCCATGGCCACACGTTCGCAGTCGTGTAGCATCTCGCCGAGCTGTTCCTCCATGTCCTTCCAGCCCGAGTACTTCCTGAACGCGAACGGCCAATGACGCCATGACGAAGCCTCGATCGCGTGAATCATCGCAACGGGTTCCCCCTCGGCAGGAATGAGGATGAATCCCCGCCGGGTCGTCTTACCAAGACCAAGGAGCTGCACTGCGATGGGGTTGATCCCATGGAATTCGTAAAGGAGCCAACCATCGAGATCGGACGCCCGGAGCGCCTCCTGAACTCGTTCCACTCCCTCGGGACTGCACAACATTGCGGTACTCACGTGGCTGTCTCTTTCATTCGTGTGAAGAGCGCTATCGCACTCGAATTATTCCTGAGTTTCGTCACCGAACAACGGAAGACCCGCCGTCTCGATGGCACCCCCTTCCTCGACTTCATCGCCAGCGTTGTCTGGTTCTTGCCCGGCTCCCGTGGTGATCACCGGGTCCGGCTCGCTCACCTCTCGCGCTGCGTCCCCGGCTGGATCGGCCTCGCCCACAGCTGCACCCTTCCGACCCTTCAGAAGGTCCAATCCGAGGATTCGCTCTCGCGTGAGGAGTTGGTGGACTTCTCTTTCACGCGACAGAACGGCACGCACACCTTGCCAGCCCCAGCGGGACCAAGCCCTCTGAAGAATACCGATCTTCTCGGGCACCGAAAACAGCTCGGCGAAGTCGAGGAATGGTTTGACCACAGTCGGCCGAAACGCCGTCTCTTCGTCCGACCAGTCCTCGACATGTAGGTCTATCACGTCAGCTTCACGTAGGAGTTTCTTCCACTCCACAACCATCAGCGGGCGAGCCCCGAGATGGTCGGCGAGCACGACCCTCCGCCCCTCGTCGACAGGTGCCTTCCAGACCAATTGGACCAGGACCACGAAGCCCCCCGGCTTGGTAACGCGCACCAGTTCCTGCACGGCCGCCGCCGGATCGCAGTGATTCGACAACCCAATTTCACCGACAGTCACGTCGAAGATCTCATCCCGATACGGCAGGGCGTCGGACCTCCCCGCTTGGAACTGGAGCCGCCCAGCAAGATTCTCGTCCCGCGCCCGACCCTCGGCGAAATCGATCATGGTCGGGTCAACGTCGACACCCGACCCGTGAACGCCGAATTCCGTCACGAAGTAGTCGACTGAGATGCCCTTCCCGCACGCGACATCAAGCACCTCCTCGTCCTGTGACATCTCAGTCAGCAAGGCGATTTGGTGATAGAGGTCAACGCCACCCGGTGGAAAGAGGAGGCGGGGGCTCAACCGGACGAGGTCGAGCATAGAGGGTGCGGTTGGGGTGTACTCACCCGTTCCGGCTTCAGTTGGAGGCATGGGGAGGAAAGCTATGGAGCGGCGCGGGCGGGGCAACGCGTGGGAACCCTAGATCCCCGGTGCCTCCAAACCCGCCAATGCCCGAATCACACCAAGGGTTCCGATGCCGAGTCGTTTGGGATCATATCCGCCTTCCAACAGCGCAACGACCCGCCCCCCGCACGCTCGGTCAGCATGGTCCATGATGTGGCGCGTCATCGCGAAGAGGTCGGTCGGCTCGAGAAGCATGTCACCAAGCGGATCACCCGCCATGCAATCGAACCCGGCTGAGACGAGAATAAAATCGGGATGAAAGGCGCCAACTACGTTGTCGACCGCATCTTCGAAGGCGGCTCGATGGGCCTCAGCGCTGGTACCTGCCGGTAATGGGACGTTGAGAGTGTATCCGAGACCTGGTCCCTCCCCACGCTCGTCCGCCGCTCCCGACCCCGGATAGTGAGGCCACTGATGCGCCGAGACGAAAAACACGGTCGGGTCATCATAGAACGTGTCCTGAGTACCATTCCCGTGATGGACGTCCCAGTCGAGGATCAATACACGCTCGGCTCGCCCCGTCGCCTGCAGCCACCGCGCGGTCACAGCAACGTTGTTGAAAAGACAGAAGCCCATGGCCTGATCAGGCGTTGCGTGATGTCCCGGTGGCCGAGTCGCCACAAACGCATTCGCTAACCTCCCGGCAGACACAGCCTCAGCCGCAGCGATCGCGGTCCCCGCGCTTCCTAATGCGGCCTCCCATGAGGCAGACGAGACCTTCGTATCCGGATCGATCGCGATGACCTGCTCGGTTTCCTCGGCCATCTCACATGCGTGACGCACCTGTTCGACCTGAGCCTCAGTGTGCACCCGGAGAACGTCCTCGACGGTCGCGTCTCTAGCAGGTTGCTGCTCTACCCGTCCATGAAGGGTGAGCATGTCCTTTCCCACGGTGGATGCTAAAGCCCGGAGACGACCTTGGTGCTCGGGATGGGCCCACCCGGTGTCGTGCAGAGGCGACGACGGATGGAGGTAGAAGCCAGTAGGTGCGCGCATCGATTTTCCGCCGGGCGTCAGTCCGCTCCGACTCCCGCTGTCAACGAAGCGATGCGCTCCTGAATCGAGCACACTTCCCGAGCCCGTGACTTGAGCGCGATCAGCGCGTCGAGCGCCGCCGATGTCGCCGACATCGTGGTGAGGTACGGGACCTTGTAGGTGATGGCCGCTCGACGCATGGCGTAGTCGTCGTACTGCGACGTCTTCCCGAGCGGCGTGTTGATCAACAACGCCACGTCCCCGGTCACGATGTGATCGACAATGTTCGGCCGATTCTCTCCGACTTTGTAGACTCGCTCGGAAGGAACGCCTAATCGCTGCAAATAGTCCTGGGTACCCTTGGTCGCCATGATCGTGAAGCCAAGATCGTGGAAACGACGCAGGATCGGAGTCACGGTTGCTTTGTCGGCGTCGTTCACCGTGACAATAAGATTCCCCACCTCGGGCAGGTCGTTTCCTGCTGAGACCTGTGCCTTCGCGAAGGCCATCCCGAACGAGTCGTCGAAACCCATGACCTCGCCGGTCGACCGCATCTCGGGGCCGAGGAGGACGTCCACGTCGAAGCGGTTGAACGGGAAGGCCGCCTCTTTGACCGCTACTCCCGGTACCGGCGGCTCCTCGGGCACGTTGAGGTCTGCGAGCTTCTCCCCGGCCATGATTCGGGCGGCGAGACGTGCGAGCCGAACTCCCGTCGCCTTAGAAACGAACGGAATGGTGCGCGAGGCTCGAGGGTTCACCTCGAGTACGTAGACGACATCGTTCTTAATTGCGTACTGCACGTTCATAAGCCCGACCACGCCCAGCTCGAGCGCGAACTTCCTAGTGAGATCGCGGATCTCTTCGAGAACCGGGTCGGACAGGAGGTACGGCGGCAACACACAGGCCGAGTCTCCCGAGTGCACGCCTGCGTCCTCGATGTGCTGCATGATTCCACCGATTACGACATCTGTGCCATCGCACAATGCGTCGACGTCGGCCTCGAACGCGTCCTCCAGGAACGAATCCACGAGTACTGGATGGTCCTCTGAGGCTTGCGCAGCTTCTACGAAATAACGCTCCAGTGCAGGCTCGTCGTAGATGATCCGCATGGCTCGGCCACCAAGCACATAGCTGGGTCGGACGAGCACCGGAAATCCGATTTTGCGAGCCACCGCGACCGCCTGCTCTTCACTGCGCGCGATACCGTTGTTCGGTGTACGCGCTCCGGTTTTCCGGCAGACCTCATCGAAGCGATCTCTGTCTTCAGCACGATCGATCGCCTCGACCGACGTTCCCAGAATTGGAGCGCCAAGAGCCTCAAGATCGTGGGCTAGCTTGAGCGGCGTCTGCCCGCCCAGCTGTACGATGACCCCTTTGGGCTTCTCGAGATGCAAGATCTCGAGCACGTCTTCTAGGGTGAGCGGCTCGAAGTAGAGCTTGTCACTGACGTCGAAATCTGTGGACACCGTCTCCGGGTTCGAGTTGATCATGATCGTCTCATACCCGGCATCGCGAAGCGCCAGCACCGCCTGCACACAGCAATAGTCGAACTCGATCCCCTGCCCGATTCGATTCGGACCCGAGCCGAGGATGACGATCTTCTCACGATCCGACGGCTCACTCTCCGACTCGTCCTCGTAGGACGAGTAGTAGTACGGCGTCGCCGCTGGAAACTCGCCAGCGCATGTGTCGACCACATTGAAGGTGGGCCTGATGCCCAGGTCCCACCGACGTTGCCGAATGTCAGCCTCTTCCTCTCCTCTGAGTTCGGCCAGTTGTAGATCAGAGAAGCCCTCGCGTTTCATCCGGCGCAGGAGATCCTCCGACACCTCGTCCGCGGCGGTGTACATCTGCTCCCACTCGATGATCTGGCGGAGTTGGTCGATGAACCAAGGATCGATCTTGGTGGCCTCGCAAATCTCCGAATCCGTGATACCGGCGAGCATGGCTCGCTTCAGTTGGTACGGACGATTCGCCGTGGGCCGGCTGATCCCGCGAATGAGTGATGCATGGTCATCCGCATCGAGGCCGTCGTCGGAAAGTGTCTCCCCGACCACCCATCCGTGCCGGCCAGTCTCGAGACCGCGGAAGCCTTTTTGCCACGCGCTCCGCAGGGTACGCCCAATAGCCATCGTCTCGCCTACAGACTTCATCTGCACGCCGAGGGTATCGTCGACTTCTGGGAATTTCTCGAAGGCGAAGCGGGGCAACTTGACGACCACGTAGTCGAGGACCGGCTCGAAGGAAGCCGGCGTCGTCTTCGTGATGTCGTTGGGCAACTCGTGGAGATGGAACCCCACCGCGAGCTTGGCCCCAACGCGAGCAATCGGGAATCCGGTCGCCTTGGAAGCGAGCGCGGAAGACCTCGATACACGCGGGTTCATCTCAACGACAAGTAGCTCGCCGTCGGCAGGGTTCACCGCGAACTGCACGTTACACCCACCGGCCTCCACTCCGATCTCCCGGATGATCGCGATGGAGGCGTCGCGCATCTCCTGGTATTCGACATCGGTGAGTGTCTGCGCCGGCGCTACGGTGATGGAGTCGCCCGTGTGCACACCCATCGGATCGAAATTCTCGATGGAGCAAATGATGATGACGTTGTCGAGTCCGTCCCGAACGACTTCGAGTTCGTACTCTTTCCACCCGATATACGAGCGGTCGATCAACACTTCTGTGATCGGTGACGCGTCGAGTCCTTTCCGTACCTGCTCGCGGAACTCCTCGCGGTTGTACGAAATCCCACCACCGGTTCCACCAAGCGTATACGATGGACGCACGATGGCCGGGTATCCGGTCTCCTCGACGATCTCCAAGGCCTCTTCAATCGTTCCAGCGAACCCGCCCATTGGGACCTTGAGCCCAATGCGATGCATGGCCTCGGTGAACTTCTCGCGGTCCTCCGCCATCTCAATGGAAGCCGCGTTCGCACCGATCAACTCGACGCCGTACTTCTCCAGCACCCCGGCGTTGCTGAGGTCCATGGCGACATTGAGCGCGGTCTGGCCACCCATGGTGGGCAGAAGCGCATCTGGGCGCTCACGGTCAATGACCTTCTCAACCCATTCCGCCGTAATCGGTTCGATATACGTCCGATCCGCGATATCGGGATCGGTCATGATCGTCGCCGGATTCGAATTCACCAGAACCACTCGGTATCCCTCTTCCTTGAGGGCCCGGACGGCTTGGGTACCGGAATAGTCGAACTCGCAGGCCTGGCCGATGATAATCGGTCCAGAGCCCAGGATGAGGATCGTCTCTAGGTCGTCGCGTCTTGGCACGTGGTCGCGGTCGTTGCGGGCCGCGGCATGTGGGGATGTTGGTTACTCACCACCGCTCTTTCCAGATTCCTTTCGGATCGCGGTATGGAGCACCATGGCGAAGCCACCCCAAACGAAGGCCATCACGAGAATCATCGTGATCCAGCTGGCTCCGGTCATAGGTCGCTCCCCCGCCCACAGGCGGCCTCGGAGTTGGTATCGTTACGAGTTTTCAGTGGACCGCGGCGGCAGAGAGGCGGGTCTCAAACGGCACGGTCCGCGTAAGCTCGCTAGGGGTGCGGAGGCGGGCAAGCCGACCCCATGTCACTTCTCGACCCGGCCCTCGATGCCAGTGAGCAGCAACGTCGCATTGTCGGTGCTGGAAGCAAAAAGAACTGTGACAATCGGTGGATCCGCCGCACGATCGTCTACGGTCACGCCGAATTGGATCGAACCTCCCGATGGGTCGACCAAGACCACTCGGTAGCGCCCCTGCGCTTCCGATACTGCAGCCCCAAACGCCCGTGTATCTCTCTGCCCGACAAAGCCCTGAATACCCACGCCGGTGACCTCCAGCACGACCGCACCGAGGTTCACGGGGCCGTCCACGATTCCAGCCATCGTACCTGGGCCTGACGGCCCTCCGTCGCAGCCGATCTGAGGCACGAGCATCAGCGACCCACATACCGCCAGTCGTAGAGTCCGAACCCAGCGCCTCATCGTCCGCCCTCCCTGACACTGGGCTTCGTCAGCACGACGATCGTCCCAACGCCGAGAATACCACGTTGGCGCGCAGTGAAAGGCAGGGCCGGGTTCGCCAAGACCCATGCGCGAAGATCACCGAGGTCGTACCCCCCACTCTGGTTGCCCTGCCGGTCGAGGAAGCTGACCTGAAGGGCATTGAGGGGAGCACCGACCCCCAAGAAGAACGACGCAAGCTGATCCACAGGGATCCCAGGGCCAGCGACGTCGAGCACGAGCTGCCCCGTGGCCTGAAGGCCTCTCGCATCCGTCGCCCGCACCTGGATCGGGAAGGCGCCCAGATCGAGTGCCGCCCCTGTGATGTGTCCGAATGGGTCCATGGCCACCCCTTCCGGGAGGACGCCCTCTGTGACCACCCACACGACGGGAGCCGTCCCGTCTACAGCTTCAAGCCTGAGGTCCAGCGTCGTAGCAGCTGGAAACGACACCGGAGTGGTCGGGACGGCGTACGTGAGCTCGAATCGTGCCCCGCCGGACACCGGCGCGGCCATCCCGACGGTGGCAGGGTTGGGCTGGCCTGCTAGCGCCCCCGTCCATTCGAGAAAGCCAAAGCCAGTGGTGGCGACAGCTTCGACACTCACGGTTTCGCCCTCTTCGAACCAAAGGTCTTCCGAAGCCGGCTGTGTCTGGAAGAGCCCAGGCTCGACGCCTTCCACCCCTCCCAAGAGTCCGAGGTCCAGTTGGGCCTGGCGGCCGGCATACCGCGCCACGTACTCGGCATCCTGGAGCGGGGTTTCGATCATGCGGTCTGCCGTGGCAGTCGCGTCGTCATCCCAGCCCACGAAGGGACGTCGGATCCCTTGTGACAATTCCTCTCCAGGCACAGCCTGGAAACGGTGCTTCACGAACGGGGCTGAGGTAAACACGTGGGATGAAGAAGCCACCGGTGACCCATCGACGGTAAACACACTCGACCCCGGATCACTACCGTCGGCGCGCATCGACATTTGAGAGAAGCGCGTCAGGAGGCGGAAGCTCACGTCGTCCCCAGAAGTCGCGATGTCGACAAGAGTCAGCCCCGTGGGCGTTCCAGCCAGGGACGTCGCCGCCGGCCGTGAGGCCGCATGGAAGACTCTGTTCTCTCGAGTGTTGCCGATCCACGGGAAGGGATCATCGTCGTCGCCACGGCCACTACCGGGCTTGCCCAAGTCGTCGCGGCCGTCGGCCTGACGCAGCCAAACACCACGGTGCGAAAAGGCGTTGACGTTGTTACCACCCCACTTCTGCGCGACCCAATCGGGGTCGATGTGCCAGACCAACAGGCCCTCCCCGAAGAGATTCTCGTCGTACCCAAGTCGCTGTCGGTTCTCGAGCAAAAAATACTCACCTGAATCGTCACCAGCGTCGACACGATAGACCTGCCCACCGGTTTCGACTGGGTTGAGTGTGACGGTACCAATGTCGATGCCGGCCGGAGCGGTCACGATGTCCACCCAGCCCAAAATTGACTTGCTCCACGCGCCCATGTGACAGGGCCGAGCGGGCGTGTCACCATCACATCCCCAGGAGCCCGAGGACATGAGATCCCAGTTCCCGGCACCCGCGTGTTTGCCGTCGATGTTATCTCGGGTGTCGTAGAGGTCAGGCAGTCCGAAGGCGTGCCCCAACTCATGAGAGAACACCCCGATCTCGCTTAGTTCGGTCTCGTTGCAGGCAAAGAGCGGTTGAATCAGATAGTCGTCGATCGTGATGAATCCTCCGCTCGCAGCGGGGACGGTTGTGGTGAAGGTTTGCCCTGCCGCGAAACGGAGGCTCCACCGGTGTGACCAAATCCGATCGTCTTTGTCTAAGCCTCCGCATTCGGCCCCTGCCGTCGGGTGGATTACGGCCAATGCGTCGACGAAACCGTCGTCATCCCCCGAGTTGGGCGTCCCGTCCGGGCCATCGTTGTCATAGAGGCCCCAATCCACGTCCTTGAGCCGAATGACAAGCTGGAGGATGAAGGCTCCGGTCGTGCCCGACGACAAACCACTGTTCCCCCCAGTTGCCTGAGCCCGAGTGAACGACGCTTTGGTCCAGTCCTGGACATCACCTTCGAGAGTGACCCGTCCGCCGGAGATCTCTGAATAGAAATCGGTGATCGTGCCGGGGTTCGCCCCAAAATACGCGGCCTGCACTTCGGTGATGCTGTGGGCCAAGTCGACGCCCTCAGGTGAGTCTGCGAAGAGCCCCGTGACCACCGGGATTCGATAGGTCCCTGTCACAGGTCCTTCGCGAGGGCCGAGAATGCGGAGTGGGCCTGGCCCTGTGTTCCCGACGGCCGCCATCTGAGCACGCATCCGCGCCGGACGTCCATGGGCGAAACGGAAGGCCCCGGGGTCCCCTGAGAGGGCCTGGTAGTATGCCGCAGGCGGTTCTGTCCCGTAGCGATCTCCCAACATCTCGACGTCCTGCGCAACCGAAGCAGCCGGACCAAAAGCGAGAGCTACGACGACGAGGAGGCGTGGGCGCATGTCGATTCTCAGGAGGAGCGAGGACAGCCTATCGTACACGACGCGCAGGGACGCGATCCGCGCACACTGCCCTAGGATCGATCCTCCGCTCGAATTCCGAGCTGCTCACCAGCGCCGCGCAAAGCATCGATGATGTTCTGCACGTGCTCGTTCCGCTCGAGTCCTATGAGTTCCATTCCGTGATGAACTTCCTCCCGGCTCACACCCGCGGCGAAGGTCTTGTCCTTCAGCTTCTTCACGACGGACTTGGGCTTGAGGTCGTCGATTCCGTTGGGACGCACTAGACAACAGGCATACACGAGACCCGAGAGTTCATCGCACGCCATAAGCACTTTGTCGAGATCACTGGTTGGTTTCACGCCGGTGAAGCTCGCCCGGTGTGCGAGAATCGCCTGGAGCACTTCGTCCGGGTATCCCGCCTCACGGAGGTGATCTACCGCAGTGATGGGATGGTTCTCCGGATACTTCTCCCAATCGAGATCGTGCAAAAGTCCGGCAAGGCCCCACACGTCCGGGTCAGCACCACGGAGTCCGGCGTAGTGCCGTACCGCCGCCTCGACGGCGTACATGTGTTTCCGGAGTCCTTTGTTTTCGACCCACTCTTCCAGCAGGCTGACTGCTTCGTCTCTCGTTGGCATGTGCCGGGTCCTTCCTCGCACGGGTGTAGTGGTCCAGCGACCGCGAAGCTGCGCCTGCTTTGGTGGAGGGGCAAGAACGTGCCCGCGTCGAGTCGTTTCTACACCCGAGACGACGGGCAGAAGTGGGCAATGACGCACGCCTCGCACCGCGGCTTCTTCGCGTCACACGTACGGCGCCCGTGCCAGATAAAAAGGTGCGCCAGTAGTGTCCAACGCTCGCTCGGAAAGACTCCCATCAGATCAACTTCAATCTTCTCTGGGGTCTTTTCTTTCGTGAGCCTGAGCAGTGTCGACAGTCGTTTGATGTGAGTGTCGACCACGACGCCCTCGTCGATGCCGAAGGCGTTGCCGAGCACCACATTGGCCGTCTTCCGACCGACACCCGGCAATGCATGGAGCTCCGCGATCGTCTTTGGGACTTCTCCGTCGTGCTCCGCCATCACGCCACGGGCGAACCCAATGATGTTCTTCGCCTTGTTCCGGAAGAAGCCTGTGGTGTGCACGATCTCCTCGACTTCGGTCTGCTGCGCATTAGCCAACGACTCGGCATCCGGATACCGCGCAAACAAGACCGGAGTGACCATGTTCACGCGCACGTCAGTTGTCTGCGCAGACAGAATGGTAGCAACTGCTAACTGAAAGGGGTCCGCGAACGTCAGCTCGCAGTGGGCATCCGGATATTCTGAGGCCAAGAGATCAAACACCTCTCCCGCCCGCTCGATCCTCGCCTTCTTGGACTCTCTAGCCATCGAGCACGACTCTGGAAAAGGGCAAGACGGAAGGCGGCGGATCCTGACCGTCTTGTGCCGGCCCCTCACCCGGGACTGCCGCCCCTGGAGCAGAATCGAGATAAGCGAAGAAGCGGGCCAGTAGCTTTAGGACCTCACCAGCGGCCTCAACCGCATACAGACCATCGATGTCGGCACCGGGCAGCGCACTCGAGAAGTCAGTGCCTTCCCCTCGCGCGTCCGCGTTCAGCCAGGCTCCAGCCTCTGCAATCGGGGCCTCCGGCACCGGAATGGTTCCGAAACCGGGCCGGCCGGGCATCACACCCGTGGCCGCAAGTACGTACAAAGTCCCTGACCGAGAGGCCGTCCAAAAAAACCCGTCAATGGACTCCGGAGCTTCCTCCGGACCGCCAGCGACCCAAAAGAGATGCTGCGGCAGTTGGAGGTAACCCGACGAGGTCGGAGGCGTCACCTCTCCAGACGGACTCCCTTCCACCAGATACCGGGCGGTTGCAGCATCCAGCACGTAGACGGGACACCCCTCGTCTCGGAAAAAGGCGGCATGGTAGACCAACGCACCGTACTGGTGAATCGACTCGGGTGGGGCGTCCGGTTCCTGTAGTCGCGCAATAAATTGCCCGACGGATCCCATCGTAATGAACACGCTCGGGTTAGCCGGATCACTCCCGCGCCCGCTCGCTTCCTCTGTGATATCAGCAATGAGCTGGTCGACCGCGTCGAAGTCTGGAAAAGCCAACTCGAACGGGGTAAGGCGCGCATAGGCGTCATGGAGAGACATGGGGCGAGAAGCTAGGCTGAAGGTTCGGGTAGTGGAACCGCTTCCACGAACCGCCCTAGGTCCGACTGCGCCGCGCGATCGCTTTTGACTCAAGCACCACCGGACGGTAGGTGGCGAGCATCCGTCGAGCCTCGTCCCACCAGCTCCGTTTCCGCACCAGCACAACCTCGATCGAGACGGTTCCACGGGCGACACCCTCGACCCACACGAAATGCACGTCCCCTAGTTCCGTCGGGCGATCGATTACAAAAAGCGTGTCGTTCCAAAGGAATTCGATATCCGTCGAGCCTTCAAATTCGGGCTGAGTCCAAAGTTGCTCAAGGTAGAAGCTCGATTCGACGCGATAGGCTCCTTGCGCAACCTGCTCACCGCTCTGGAAGTACCAGGGATCGAACTCCTGCCCTTCGTCGCGCCTGAAGGTCTGTTCAGCAGCATAGTCCACAGCATCGAGCGCCTCATCACCCGCCAACGACTCGAGATGGTGGCGCAGCTCGTGGGTGAGTGTCTCCCAGACCTCATCCTTCCAGTTGAACGCATCGTTCAGTCTGGATAAGCGCTCGAAGGATCCCCAATACAGGGCGATCACGGAACGGGTGGTGTCCGGACTCCCGTAGTCCGAGACGTGCTCCTCGGTGAGGCACTCACCCATCGTAAAGACATCCGGGTGTTCCGGATGTGGAACGGCATCTCTGCTCACGACGAGCCCGTCGATCCCCTCTTTGAAGGGCTCAGGAATTTCGTGGTATGCGGCCCGCGCTGCCTTCTCGAAATCCTCGAACCGCATCGTTGTGCTACTCCGTCTGATCGACCCCGTTCTCCATGACCTTGGCTGCCAGCCAGTTGTTGGCCAGGAGCAAGATCACGATCACGATCGCGAACTGGATTAGCACGGATCCGACGTTGTAAGAACTGAATAAGGTCCAGGTCTCATTGAAGTCGTCGGTCCGGGCGCCCCAAAGCCACCATCCGGCAAGGACTACCGCTTCTACCGCAACGAGACGCATCGCCCAGTCCCACCAAGCTCCAATGTGGATGTCCGAGCCTTCATGATTGATGAACGTCTCCCGCCACTTCGTGACTCCGTAGCGCAACACCGCGAAGGCGAAGAAGAAGCCCGCCACCATAAGGGCCACGCCCCAGACCCAATCCTGATTCTGGAAGATCTCAATTTTCAACGCACTTGGAATTCCGAAGAGAACACCCGCGACGCCAACGATCGAAATGGCGCGACCGCGGGTGAGCCCGAGGTCCATCAACACGCGACTGGCGAGCTCGATCATCGCCACGAGGCTCGTCCACGCTGCGAAGACCAGCGCCAAGAAGAACAAAGCCTGGAAGAAGCGACCACCAGGGATCTGGGCGAAGAGCTGCGGCACCCAAATGAAGGTCAGGCCCTCATTGCCGGCACCCACGATCTCATTCGCCGCATCGGGCATCACTGAAAAGACCGTGCATAACACCATGATTCCAGCGAGCAGCGACATCGCATTGTTGCCGAACCCGATTACAAAAGCGTTGAGGGCGGTGTCCTCGTTCGCTCTCATGTATACGGCATACGTGAGCACCAACCCCCAGCCAGCTCCCGTGTCCCAGGCATTCTGTGTCAGTGCCTGGACCCAGATCTCATAATTACCCAGCGCGGCCCAGTCCGGAGTGAAAAGGAAGGCTAAGCCGGCACCGGCTCCCGGAAGGGTGACCGCACGGATCGTGAGTACGAACACCAGGAAGATGAGACTCGGAATCAGAACTTTCGCAGCAGTCTCGATACCTCGTACGCCTCGCGATACGACGAACACTCCCAACGCCATCGCCACCACATGCGTAAGCAGGGCTCCAGGGGTCGAATGAAATCCGTCCCAAAAAGCACTCGGTGTAGCTCCTGGTACGTCCCCCGTCAGGGTGCCGACGAAGAAGCGAATCGTCCAACCCATCACGACGCTGTAGTAGAACATGATGGCCGTCGCCACAAAGGCGACCCACGCGCCCATCCACGCAAACTTCGGTCCGAGCGTCTTCACGAATGCGCCGATCGCCCCCTGCCGAGTCCCCTTTCCCATCGCGAACTCGAGGATCAACAGCGGCACAGACCACGCAAGCAGAAACACGACCCACGCGACCAGAAACGAACCACCGCCATTGCTCGCTGCGATGCGCGGGAAACGCCAAATGTTGCCAGTGCCGACGGCCATGCCGAGCATGGCGAGCAGCATGCCCCATCTGGAACTGAATACTTCAGATTTGGACGTCACTGATGGCTCTCCTCAGGCAGATCGAAGCGTGGCCGCCAAGCCGAAGCTGCGACGGCGACGATTATACCCGCCGGATCCGGCGGCTGCCACCGGGGGTCGGCGAAGCTGAGCGACCGACTACTCGAAGATGTACGCGATCACCTGTGCTGCCTGTTCCAGCGTCTCGACGGTCATCGTCGCGAGTGCATCGAGTTCCTTTAGAGCGTGCACGTGCTCTTCCGCACGCACGAGAACGAGCGGGAGCCCCGAGGCGAGGGCAAAACCAGCGTCCGAGGCGGTATTCCACTGCTTATATTTCGGCCCGAAGTATGCGACCGCGAGGTCCGCCCGCTGCATCAAGACCCGAGTACGCAACGTGTTTGCCTGAGCGCCCATGAGGTCGCGATAGCGCGCGTCGGGCTGTTTGCCGAGAATCGCTTCGCCGACATCATCTGAGCGGTCGTGGTTCTCCTGCGGGCCCACGAGTTCCGCGTCGACTCCCGCGCTCTGTAATTGGCGTCGGAGTTCCATTCTCCATTCGGAGTGGATCTCCCCCGCCGCATAGATCACGACGTCCACTAGACCAATCTCTCCCGGATCCAGCCCACGATCTGGTCCGCTGACACGCGGACCTGTTGAAGCGTGTCGCGATCTCTAATCGTGACGGTCCCGTCCTCGAGCCCATCGCCGTCCACAGTGATGCACCATGGAGTACCGATCTCGTCCTGCCTGCGGTAGCGCCTTCCAATCGCGCCAGACTGGTCGTAGAACGACGGGATGGCTGCCCCGCGTAGATCGGCCATGATTTTATGGGCCATCTCAGGCATCCCGTCTTTTTTCACCAACGGAAAGACCGCTGCCTTGATCGGTGCCATTTTGGGGTGCAGCGCCAACATGACGCGTGTGTCTCCTTCTATCTCTTCCTCGCGGTACGCGTCCGCCAAGAGCACGAGCACCGTGCGGTCGACACCCATCGAGGTCTCGATGACATACGGAATGAACCGCTCGTTGGTTGGCGCGTCGATGTACTCGAGTCGCTTCCCTGAGTGCTCTTGGTGGCGAGAGAGGTCGAAGTCCGTCCGATTGTGAATTCCCTCGAACTCCTTCCAGCCGAAGGGAAATTCGTACTCGATGTCATAGGCGTTCTTCGCGTAGTGGGCGAGTTCGTCAGGCCCATGCTGATGGAAGCGGAGCTTCTCCTCGCGAATGCCAAGGCTCTTATGCCATTGCATGCGCACATCCATCCACTCCTCGAAGGCCGCATCGTCCTCACCCGGCTTCACGAAGAACTGCATCTCGGCCTGTTCGAATTCGCGCGTGCGAAAAATGAAATTCCCGGGCGTGATCTCGTTCCGGAACGCCTTCCCAATTTGAGCGATCCCGAATGGGACTTTCTGCCGCGCGGTCCCTTGGATATTCAGGAAGTTCACGAAGATCCCCTGGGCTGTCTCAGGACGGATGTACACCGTCGCGCTCGAGTCCTCCACCGGGCCCATGAACGTCTTGAACATGAGGTTGAACATCCGAGGCTCGCCGAACACGTCCTTTGTACCACACGTTGGGCACTGCCCCCCCTCGACCTCTGGCATGTCGGCTCGAAAGCGTCGGTGGCAGTTGGAGCACTCGACGAGAGGGTCCGTAAAGCCGTCCACATGACCCGATGCTTCCCACACCTTGGGATGCATGAGAATAGCTGCATCGATCCCCTCAATATCGTCGCGCTGGTGGACCATCGAAGACCACCAAAGATCCTTCACGTTGCGCTTCAGCTCGACGCCTAGCGAGCCATAGTCCCACACCGAACCGGTTCCTCCATAGATTTCGGAGGATTGGAACACAAAGCCCCGCCGTTTGGCGAGTGAAACGAGCTTGTCCATCAGGTCGGCGGCAGCCATGAATTGTCTGTATTTTCAGGGGTTTTCACGAGAGAACATCGAGGCGCCAAAGGTACCCGCGGCCCTTGGGCCGATCAACGGTGCGACGCGGTAGAACCCCTGGGAGCGCCCCGGGGTAATGAAATCAACTACAACCCAGACCTACGACTCAATCGCATGATCACGTTCACAGACCAGGCCCGTGAGGCTGTTCTTTCTTATCTCGGCGACGGCGAAGGCGAGATAGAAGCCTTGCGCATCTCCATGCGCGTCACGAATCCCCTCACAGAACCCACGTTCGAGCTGACCCTCGTCGCAATGAACGAGCGCACAGACGACGAACGCACAGTCGATGCCGAGGGCTTCTCCGTCTTGATCAAAGAGGCCGACATGGAGCGCCTAGAGGGCGCGACAGTCGATTTCGTCGATCGGGTCAACGAGAGCGGTTTCCAGGTGCGGACCGCCGCCGGGGCGGGCACGAAGCCGGCCGCACCCAAGGGTGCACCGTCGGGGCCGATCGCAGATCGCGTGCGCGAGGTTCTGGACGCCCAGGTCAACCCGGCCATTGCGTCTCACGGCGGTATGATCTCCCTAGTCGATGTCGACAAGACGGACGTCTTCGTCGAGATGAGCGGAGGCTGTCAAGGCTGCGCTCTCTCCCGTATGACGCTCCGCCAGGGAGTTGAACGAATGCTCCGTGAAGCCGTGCCGGAACTCACGGCTGTACACGACGTCACGGACCACTCGTCGGGAGAAAACCCCTACCTCTAATCATCTCTCCTCATAAGCTCCTCCTGATTGCCGCGGTCCTCGGGGCGGGCTTCTGGAGGAGAAGAGCGTTACGTCCCCCTTGGGTCGTGTTGTGAACACGAATTCCATTCCAGGGTTCCCCGCGAGGGGCATACGAAAGAGGGCAGTCGCAGCAGATCCGCGGCTACCCTCCATTTTTGTCCACTTGGCCCCGTCTATCTGGACCCGCCTACTGGATCCCTGCGCTCCGTATCCGGTCGAACAGGACCGCGAACAACCGCTCTCGGGTCACACGACCAAGCGCACCGAGGTCCGCGAGCGAGCGCGTGATCTCCGTAATCCTGTTGAGCATGTCCTCTTCGAGAGCCTTGGTCGCTGGCACCGCCTCGAGGACCGGATCGGCTGAGAACCCAGCTGATGCGGGTGCCCACTGGATATCCGCCTCGTTGTCCATGAGGAAGAGATGGAGATCCAACGAAGCATTCACCAGATCGTCCATCAAGCTATAGACCTCGAACCGACCGTCTCGCGCGGCGGCAAACCCCGAGTCGGCCCTCTCTGCCATCAGAGCAGACGTTTCAGCGTCCAGCCCGGCTCCCGAGAACTGATCCTGGTATTTCGCATTGAAGAGATCCGTATCCGACGAGCGCACCTCATCCACGAAGCGTTCAATTCCGAGCCAGAATTCTTCGATATCTCCGAACTGACTCGCGTTCGAGAGATAGTTTCCGCCCAGCCATTCGGAGCGCGGCTCGGGCGGTATATCCAAGGCCTCCGACCGACCGGTCAAGTCTGTCACCATGTCGGCGAGGGCGCTCTCGGCGAGATCGCGCATTTGTGGCAACAACTCAGCGGGAATATCCGGGATCACGACGGCTCTCAACGCGACTCTTTGGTCGTCCGATGCCCCCCTCCCCGCCGCTTATCGCGGACCATGCGAAGAACCCTCCACCGCCCACAACCACGACACCAACAACACCCAAGATCGCGCCCACCGGTGCCTTCCGGCGTCGCTTGGGAGGAGAAGGCCTCGAACGCGGTTCACGCCGGGCCTTGGGCAAATCATCGTCAGCGTCCTTACCCGGTGGCGCCGCGGCCGGACTGCTCGCAGCCGGTGCCTCAGGCGCTTCGAACGCGATGGAGCCGTCGTCGTCTCCGCTTCCGGGGCCATCCTGTTCCATCCAGGCCGGAGGAGCGTCCGGAGTGAACTCTGACATTGGAGTCTCGAGTTCGAGCCCGCCGCCCACATCGCCACCAGTGGCGAAGTCCATGGGCGACTCGATGTCTATCGGATCAGCGGGCTCCAACAGGGCAGCGAAGTCCATCGTGCCAGCGTCGTCCTCGTCTTCTTCGTCGTCATCCAGTTCCAGCCCGCCGGAGAAATCTCCAAAGTCGAAGGCATCATCTTCGGCCGCATCCGCGAGTGTCAGGTCGAGCCCTCCACTACCGAAGGTGTCCTCTCCACCCGCTTCGGGCGTTTCTGCTTCAACGGCTTTCGGCTCAGACACCTCCGGATCTTCAAATCCGAGCCCGTCGACCAGATCGAACAAAGGCGCTTCTTCGTCAGGCACCGTATCCGGAGCGGCCGACGCCATGATCTCTGGTTCCGGTTCCGCAACAGGTTCCGGCTCCTCGGTCATCGGTGCTTCGACCGGGGGGACCTCTACCTCAGTTGCTTCAGCGGCCGGCGCCTCAAACGCGGGCGGAGGCGGCGCCATTGGAGGCGGAACGAATCCGTCGTCCTCTGCGTGCCGGGAGAGCGTGTGGAAGATCTCGTGCGTGTGTGCCGGCCCCCAACGACCTGCTTGTGCATCATACAGATCCGTGTCTTCGCTGATCGCGCCCAATTCGATACGAAGCGCGAGCCCGTCAACACTCGGAATGGCGACCTCATTACCCTGAGAGTCGATGTAGGCGAAACGCATCGCTTACCCGCTGATATACCAGTACGGTGCCCCACGCGAATACGCAGGGTCGAGACCACAAACCAAGTTTAAAGCCAAGAGAAGCGCGCGGCGAGGGGGACTGTTCTGGTTCAAAAAGAGAAGCCGTCCGCGACCATATCCGGTGCGGAAAACACTCAATTCAGGGGGACGGAAGAGTAGGCTCGACACCCTGACCCGGCTAGCAGCCGTAACCACGTGGACAATCGTAGCTCCAGGAGTGCTTAGTCGATGCACCGAAGGGGATACGAACTAGAGGCCCAGCTCGTCCGCGAAGGAGGTCAGATCGCTCACTTCATGGTCGGGCACAGCGTCCGACGCCGACGTCGCGCCGCCTCCCCCTCTCCGGTTTACCCACACACACGTGAGTCCTAGCTCCCGAGCCGGGGCAACGTCGTGGTACCGGCTCTGCGCTACGTGCAAAACTCTCTCCTTCGGGAGGTCGAGCCGCTTCCATACTTCATGAAAGTGCGCGGGGGCGGGTTTGTAGCTGCGCACCTGCTCCGCTGTAACGACCGCGCTGAAGTCGATACCGAGTTGGACCGCGGAACCGGCGAACAGGTCGTCGTCGACATTGGATGCGATCGCGAGGCGGTACCTCTTAGAGAGTCGCTGAAGAGAATGGACGGTATCTGCGAAGGGGGGCCACACGCCGACCGACCCGGAGAACCGCGTGACCTGCTCGTCTGTGAGCTCGAAGCCATACGACTTCCCAAAACCGAGTGCTACTTCGACGAGTATCGAACGATACGAACGGTATGCTCCCGCCTCGGCCTCACCTTCCAGGCGCGCGAATTCCACCAAGAGGTCGTCATCTGAAGGCATCGGGACACCGTGGGCCGCAATGATGGGGCGCAGCTCCCCGAGAATCCCAGACTCCCAATCAATTAGTGTCCCGTAGCAATCGAACGTCATCGCCTCGAAGCCAGAAAAATCGACCACTACGGGTCACCCTTGATCCGACATTCTCTTCTCACAGTCTGAGTACTACTTGATCAACAGTATTCGACGATTCACGGGATACAGCCATTCTACGCCTCTGCTTGTGACGACCGCATCGTCCTCAAGCGGGATGCGAACTTTCGCCCCACCCCAGTCGGGATTGGAGGTGAAGGCGAACAGTTCAACGGAAATGAGCGTGCCAGGTCGTAACTCGTAGGTCATGCGGGTGGGATTGAAGAAGGCCAGGGATGGCCCTAGTCCGTGTCCCCAGTTCCCGACTGAGTGCGGCCCTACGACAACATCCGTCACCAACGGGTCATCGCTCGGTTGATTGAATTCAACCCGGTTGAAGCCCCCTGCCTGGACCGCGTCCCACATGACTTCCAGAGCATCTCCTGCGGTCCGCGCTGGCTTGATCGTGGCCTTCATGATGTCCCGAACCGCCAGGGCCTGATCGAAGGCGTGTTGAAGCGCAGATGGAGCCTCAGTTTCACCCTCCCGCAGCACGTAGCCTACGCGCTTCATATCCGTATAGAAATCGAGGAAACCGACCCCCCAATCGATCATGAGAAGATCGCCGCGTTGAATGATTCGGTCTGAAGACGTTGCGACGATGCCCTCCGGACCCGTGATATACACCGACGGCATATCGAACGAAGAACCCAAGCCCCGAGCGAGCTGCTGATCGGACATCCACCAGGCGACGTCTTCCAGCGTGGTCACGCCAGGCGTGATCACTTCGTTGGAGAACGCACGCTCGGCGATCTCACGGCTCATCTCACCGGCCTCCGCAAATGCCGCGATTTCTATCGCAGTACGTGTCGAGCGAAAGTCTGAAACGAACCGTTCCGCCGACACCAGGCGATCGCCGTAGGTTGGACCGAGCACGTCCTTGAGGTGCAGGAACGACGTGTGTGATAACCCATCCGCACCACCAATCGACTCGGCCATATTCACTCCGATCCGTGCCGGGTCACGCTCCGCGACGAAGTCGCCGAGGGAGACCGCAGAGCCGAAGTGGTCGTAGACACCGCACTCCTCGAGCCTGTATCCGCCCACACCCAGCGCGGCCCGTTCAGTCCGCTCGCCCCGATCCGTAAAGACGTAGTAGGCCCAGCCCCCCACGTATCCACGTCCGAGCGCCTCCCACATCGGGTCCAAGAGCCCCTCTCTCATGACCACGATCCACATGTCGAGATCGTTGTCGTGCATCGCCCCGGGCAACACGACATCGAACTTCTCCGCACGGATCTGGCACATGCGCTCCCAACGGCGCCGGGCTTCCTGGGCCTCGACATCTCCCGGGAACATGCCTGCTATCACGATGAGCGCGCACCCTGCGACGAGACCCACTCTACTCCTCATCATCGGACAATCACCCAGTCTGTGCGTACTGTGCCGCCCTTGTCAGAGGACGCGGTCACCCTCACTGCCTGCTCACCCCCGGTCCCGCGTACGATCCACGACGCGGTGTGGGACCGTTCCGTCGTGCGCTCGAGGAATGGGTTGGACCCGGCAAGGTGGGGGATGACCGTCCTCTCGTGGCCTTCGACGATATCAAGACCAGGGTGTGTGAGCGTTACGGACGGCGCACGAACGACCTGACGATCGACGGTCCCATCCGGTCGCTCACGACCTTCGACCCCCCGGTCCGTAAGACTGGTGGGCAAAAAGCCCGTGTTCGTCACCGTAACCTCGATCCGAAACGTGCCGTTCCCGGCCGCGGTCACAACAGGACTACCTACCTCGATGAGCGGACTTTGCTCCGCCAGATAGATCGCCCAGGGCATCTGCTTCGCCGTCTCCGCCTCTAGGAATTCGGGCGGCGGATTCTGTCCCCAGAACTTGGAATGCCATCCACCGATCTCAACAGCACCGAGCTGGGGATGATCGAAAGCAACCCAGTCCGAGAAGTAGCGCCCCTCCAACTCTTCGTCGTTGAAGCGGTGTTGTTCGGACTGGCTGATCACTTCATCGCCGTCGTAGTCGATCGCCCATTCCTCAGGCCCCGGCGAAAATTCGGGCACCCAACCGATGATTCCGTGGTCCCAATACCCCCAAGACATCAGCGTCCCGTAGCGATGCTCCGTCGGATGCGTGGCACTGGGAACGACCGGACGACCCGTGGTTCGGGTGTATTCCTCACCGAGATGCTCGATGAGCGAAAGGTCGATCTTGGGAAATAGAGAAGGGGCCGAAGCCGAGGGAAGCCGATAGACGAACCCCCCTGAAGTATGGCCGTGGAAGATCCCCGTGATGTTCCGGTTTGCGTTGATGAACTCCACAGCGGCGCGCGTCTCCGGCTCAGAAAGCGGGAAGTCACCCGCGCCTGGTTGTAGGTGCCAGCGCTCCCAGTTCCGAGGGAAGTTGCGATTCATATCGATGCCGCCGATACCGTCCTCGCCGAACGCACCATCCCCATCGTTGTCGATGCCCTCTCCGAGCGTCGAGTAGCGCCGACCGCTCAGTTGGCCTTCAACATCCCTGACGAGAATCCGATCGTCAGACGGGTCTAAGACCCAGTCACCTTCATCGTCGGGGATCCGGATCCGGGTGATCCAGCCATCACCGTCCAAGTCCTCACCTGGATCCTCGTCTGCGGTGCCGTCCTCGTCGTCATCCACAGGTCGTGTGGTGCTCCGCAGTGACTGATCGTCGATGAGAACGATGTCAGAACCGTCCGGGTTGAACTTGGGTCGGACATAAAATGCACGCGTATCGAGAAGCGCCGTGATGCGATCATCATCGCCGTATCCGTTCAAGAGGTACCCGATCAGATACGTCGCGACCGCAGACCCGGTCAGTTCCGCTGCATGGATCCCACCGTCCACATAGAGTGCCGGCTTCCGACTCGCCGGCCCGGTCGCCTTGTTCGTGATCTCCAACAGCATGAGCGGCTGACCCCGGAAGCTCTCTCCGACCGGATACAACTCGGTTAGTTCCGGATAAAGCGCGTGGAACTCCCGGAGCATTTGGTTCGTCTCTGCGGCAGTGTAAAATCGATTCCAGTCCACGTCGCCGTCCGGAGATACCAAGCTCACGGCCTGAGCACCTCCGCCTTCGGGGAGCGCCAGAAGAAGAACGGCCAGTGTGCCGACGAGAGAACGAATCATGTTGCCTCCTGCATATGTGGATCGCGGCTGCCAATGTGCCAGCCGATCCCACGACGCGAAACTGGTTCGCGTCCATTTCCGGCGCGCTCGCGCTCGTGTCTTCTGTCACGTTCCGTGATGGTGGATCGTTAGATACCTGAGACCTCGCAGCGTCCGACCGGGTAAGACACCGGAGGATCGAGTCGCACAGCGAGTGACACAGGCCACACCAACGGAAGCTTCGTGACCTTCGACGAAACGTTCGATGCCATGTACGAACCCCTCGCCCGGTATTGCTACCGCCTGGGCGGCGATCGTGACGTGGCCGAAGACATCGCTCAAGAGGCGATGGTGCGTTTTTTCGAGCGCGGTATCGAAGGAAGTGACGCGGGTGTGCGTTCGTGGCTCTTCAAGACCGCGACACACCTGGTTCGTGATCGCTACAGGGTCGAGGAGAATAGAAAGCACCTTTTGCAAGAGACCCCCGTGACCCCTATGCCACCCACCACTCCTGAGCAATCTCTTGAGGTCCATGAAACACGCGCCATGGCAAGAAGCGCGTTGAACGTCTTGCCTGAGCGCGACAAGGAGATGTTGCTCCTGAGGTACTCCGGATTCAGCTACAGGGAGATCGCCAACGTCTTGGACGTCGCAACCACCTCAGTGGGCACTCTGCTCGCCAGGGCCGAGCACAAGTTCTCCAAGGCGCTCGAAACGACCGGAGGTACCCCGTGATCCATCTGACCGAGCGTGATGTACTCGAGTTGCGGGACAACAGTCTCGTGGACGCCGACGTAAGGGAGCACCTGGATACCTGCATCGAATGTCAAGCCACTATGGCAGCGGCACGGGCCCGACAAGTCACGATCCGCGACGCCCTGTCCGCCTTAGACCAGCCAGTGGACGTGGAAGAGGCGAAGGCTCGTATCCGGGCGCGCCTCAGCGCATCTGGCTCACAAGCAGCGTCAGGTGTCCGGTCTCGCGTGCGGCGCTGGTCGTTGGGAAAGGCTGCGGCCCTGCTGCTCGTGGGTGCCGGAGCTGCATCGGCGATCCCCGGATCACCGGTCCGAAATTGGTTGAGTCCGAACATCACAGAGGAGGTCCCGTCGGAGTTGGAGGCGGTGACTTCAGGACCGGAACTGGTCGGGGGCAGTCTCACCGTCACCGAAGGACCGCTCACGGTCGAACTCATCGAGGTGCCTGCTCAGACGCGCGTCACGGTCCTCTGGGTGAGCGGATCGACAGCTACCGTCCGTGCCGCCCCGGGGAGTGGATTCAGCTACGGCGAAGGTGGAATCAACGCGTCCATCGCGGGCGGGCCCGTAAGCGTCGAGCTGCCGCGAGCGGTGACTTCTGTGTCGCTCGCAGTAAACGGTCGTATGTACATGCAGGCCGAAGATGGCGTAATGGACGCTACCGGCCCCGTTCAGGAGCGGGATGGCGATGTGATCACATTCATAGTCGGCGGATGACCTCGCTTCGGTCACTTTGCATCGTAGCGGGGGTCCTCGCGGGGCTGTCGATGCCGTCCTTGGTGAGCGGACAAACCGATTCGTCCCCGGCTACCGCGGTGATTTTTGGACAGGTAACGGGTGTCTTCGAAGGGACTTCGACTCCGCTACCCCATGCCCTGATCACAGCAGTCACCGTTGCGGGCCGTAGAACAACCGTCGCCGAAACAGACGGATCGTATCGGCTGGAAGATCTCCCGGTAGGCAGGCTCCTACTCAGCGTAGAACACGCCGGCCACGTCCCCTTGAGTGTCGAGGTGATTCTCAGCCGGAACGCGACCGTTCGAGCGGATCTCGCACTCACCGGCCGACCTGTTCCCCTTGATCCAGTCGATGTCGTCGGGGACGCTCGGATCCGGGATCCTTCGGAGCGAGACGTGGCCGCCCCGGGCTTCGCGGAGATCGAGATTCAGGTCCTGGACGTTACACCGGGCGTGGGGAGTCCCGGACTTCTCGACGCCATTCAGTCGATGCCAGGGAACGACCCCGCCAACGCGACTGACGTGCTGTACATGCGTGGTTCCACGACCGACCTGAAACTGGTCCTCTTGGACGGCGCCCCAGTGTACACACCCTTCCACGTAGCGGGACTCATCCGAAATTTCGAACCGGCGATGCTGGGGAGTGCTCAGCTGCATGTCGGAGGCGCTCCCGCTCGATATGACGGGGGACTTACGCACATCCTCGATATCGAGACCCGACGCCCGGGCCGTGAGCGCCTGCGTGCGTCTGGCTCGGTTGATCTCATTTCGGCGACTGGTGCGATTCAAGGCCCGCTTGGAGACAAAGCTGGCTTCGTAGCTTCCGGCCGCGCGCTGCACGACTTGGGATCTGCGCCGCTCCGAGGCGATCGACCCTATGGGTATCAAGACTTGTTGGTCAGCGTCGAAGCTGAGCCCAGCGAAGGACACCTCGTCCGGGGCATGGGCTTCTTCAACCGCGAGGCGGTTCTGCTCGATTTCGCGGACGCCCCCGACGATGCGAGCTGGTCGAACCGAGCCGCGTCTGCGAACTACTCCGGTACCGTGGGTGATGCCCGCCTCCAGCTACTGGCAGCAGCAAGCGGGTACGAAGCGTCGCTCCCGCTGCAGCCTGCAGCGACACAGGAAGACAGTCTCCCGGAAGCGCTGCTTGCATCCGCCGCGACGGATCGCCTGAGGCTTCTCGCCGAAGTCGCGTGGGGTGCTCCGGGCACTGAGACACGTGTCGGCATCTCCCACGACCGGATCGACGCCGCGTTCGACGCGCGCACGTTCGGGAGCACGACTTCCGCAGGAAGTCGATCATCCACACACAGCACCGGCGTGTACATCGACGGGAGCCGACTGCTGGGGCCGGGTGTCACTATCAGGGCTGGCCTCCGGGCGGACGCGTTCTCTGCGGGCGGACTTCGTATGGCGCCGAGGGCTCGCGTCACGTGGACGCTTGATCCGAAGGCCCTTCTCAGCGTTGCCGCCGGCAGGTACCACCAGCCCACACGAGCACCCGACGCGGAGGTAGAGCGAACACTGGCGGAGGTCGTCGACGATGGCCTGTCGGCGTCACATCTCCTTCCCGTGGCGACCGCTGACCACGTGGTCGTCTCGTTAGACCAGACGCTCGGGTCGAGAGTCCGAATGGGACTCCAGGGCTTCTGGAAGAGGTACGAAGGGCTCGAAACGGCGCCCGACGAGACCGTACGCAGCTCCGGGATCGACCTTCGACTCAGCACGACCGGTGCGGAAAGCGTTTTTTGGTTCGGATACAGTCTATCGTGGTTCTGGTCTACCGAAGACCTCTCCGGATACGGATCGGACTTCGCCGGACGACACCTCCTGAGCGCCGGATTGTCTGGAGCGCTTGCGGGCCCCCTTCGCGGTGAGGTGCGGGTCGCCTACGGAGCCGGATTGCCGTACACGGCGATCCCCTTTCGATCCTTCGGCGCATCTGACGAGGGCACCGCCCTTGGTCCGGGAGAGTCCGAGGGAGAGGGTGCCACCGCTGCCTCGGCCGACTCACCACTGGTGGGAGGGCTGGACGAGGAATTCCTGAGGATCGATATCGAAATCCACGCGTTGATCGATCGAACGTGGGCCGGCAAGCAGTGGAATATCCGCCCGTACGTGCGCGTCCTGAACGCGCTCGACCGCAGGGACGCTCTCTTCTACACGTTCCAGCCATGGCGGAGCGACTCGTTGATGCCGCTGGCCGAACGCCCGTTCCTACCCATTTTCGGTGTGGCGTTTTCTTTCTAGCCGACTCCCGGGCACCAACACGACATCAACGTCACGAAGCAGCCACCTGGGTCGTTCCACAGGTAAGGGCGGCACGACGTCGCCCACATTCTGGGAGGCAACATGATCCGTCCGTTCGTTCGAATGTTGGTCGCAGGTGTCTTACTCGTAGTAGCCGTTCCCGTCCAGGCTCAGCTCGTGCCCATACGAACGGTCCCCGTGGCCTCTGGTGATCAGTTCTTGACCCGTCCCTCCGCCAATCTCGGCATGGGCGGAGTGCACATCGCGGTGGACGACTCGATCGCAGATGGATGGGGCAACCCCGCGAAGGGAGTCTTCATTTCAGAGTCGCAATTCATAGGGTCACCTACGGTCTACACCATCTCGAATTCTGGAGGCAGCGGAAAGACCTTCCCCATCACTGGGCTCTTCAGAGGGGCCAAGTGGTTCGGAGGAGTGTCCATGGCGCTGCAACAGATCGACGACTCTCGGAACAACGGTGGTGCTTGGATCGACCCTTGGGTGATCTGGGAGGGGCCAAATCGCCGTCTTAGTGACGTCTCATCAAGGAACCTGTTCGCAGCAGGGCTCGTGGGGACTGAACTCAGTGGCGGGTGGTCCGTCGGTCTTGCGGCATCAACCGCTCATCTAGACGCGGTGGACGGGGTGGACTTGCTCTACGCCGGCGCTGACCGGATCGATCAATCCGGCGGCACTGGAGACATCCGTCTCGGGCTCTTCCGATCCAGTGCCCGAGACGAACTGTCCCTCACCGTAGTGCACAATCGCATCTCGATGACGCATGACGTGCACTACGTCGACTTCACATGGGACGACGACCCCATGCAGCGTCCAGTCGCACGCGCGCACATCGAATCGAACCAAGACCAGACTCGGACGTGGGGAGCACAGATCGCCTGGGCCCGAAACCTCACCGCGCCCGGCTGGCGCCTCGGAACCACAGCAACGGTGAATCGAAAGTCCCACCCGAAGATCCCCAACTACAGCATTCAGAATATCCCACGAGATCCCGGACTCACTTGGGCGTATGAGGCGGGCCTGGGGCTCGCACGTACCAAGGGTGGTACGACCTTCGGCTTCGACGTTCTGGTCCAGCCGATCTGGAGTGAGACATGGCAAGAAGCAGACACCCCGACGGAAACCGCGGCCGGAGGAGTCCTCAACATCGGAGAACGCACGATCGACAACGACTTCTTCTTCACCAACGTCTTGCTGCGCACCGGAGTAAGTCATCAATCCGATGACGTCGGTTTTCAATTCGGCCTCGAGGTACGCTCGTACGCGTACACCTTGGACCAGATCAATCACGTCGACGTCTCTGTCCGAACTCAGAAAGAGACCTGGATGGAGTGGACCCCGACGTTGGGCGGCACCTTCCAGCTGGACGACCTCGAGATCCGGTACGCGGCTCGATTGACTACCGGCACCGGACAACCCGGTACAGCACGGTCGTTCAGAGAGGAGGCAAAGGCCGCCTTCGACGTCGGTGGCGACTTCATCGTCGCTCCTGACGCGCCACTGACCCTACAAGACGCGAACGTACTCACGCATCAGGTGGTGCTCCGTATCCCCATTCGGTGACCCATGGCGTACAATGGGTCGACTCTTCTAGCGAAGCGCTGACGGATACAGGGGAACGACCATGAGCGACGAAATCGGATTGGGGGAACTCGGACAGATCTCGATGAGGGCACTCGACGTCCCGAGAGCGGTCGCGTTCTACCGAAGTACCCTAGGGGGTACCGTTCCTGTTCGATATCCCTGATCCCCCAATGGGTTTCTTCGATTTAGACGGCGTGCGCTTGATGCTCGCGAAGCCTTCGGGTGAACACGACCACCCCGGCGCTACCCTCTCTTTCAGGGTCGATGACATCGAATCGACCCACGAAACGCTGGTGGCCCGCGGGGTCTCGTTCGACAAAGGGCCCCACCTGATTGCCGACATGGGCGAGTACGAACTGTGGATGGCGTTCTTCAAGTACAGTGAAGCCAACCAGCTCGCTCTAATGTCCGAGGTGGACAAAGCGTAACGTGCACCCTTGACCAGGGCGGCCGAGAAGCTTTATTACTCCCGCCTTGCTCAGCGAAGAACAAACCCGGGAGCCCGAATGTCGGAGAATGGTGGTAGCCGAGTCCGCGTGATCTTGCGCTGGATTCAGATCAAAGACAACAAAGAAGCCATATGGGACGACGAGGGCGAGTTTCGCTTCCGTTCCAAGGTTACGACCTCAGGTGAAAGCCATGAGATCGAGTTCCCGGAGCAGGGATACTGGTCCATTTCCGACCATCCTCGTCGCAACAAGGTCGACAAAATCGACAAGGTGTTGTTCGAGGGTGATGCCGGAGATTCACTCGTAGTCGAGCTCTTCGGCGTCGAGTTGGACCAGTTGACCGCGAACGATCACCTTGAGGACTACACCCGTGAGTTCACCGGTCCGGCGTCCTCCTGGCTCGGCCGCCATCAGCCCACGGATGAAGGGACTGGTGACCCCGAGAATATGGTCGACTGGCGGGTCTGCTACGACATCGAAGAAGCCGAGGCGTAAAGCCCGCTTCTTAGAAGTAACGAGGCCCCGTCCGCTTTGCGGGCGGGGCCTCTTCGTATTTGACTGGCGTCCATTATGGGACTCGACCATTCGCAATTCGGTCAAACGCCAAGCTTGGTTTCTAGTTCCTGGACTTTCGGTCTTTGTTCGGCTACCGTGAAGAATGTCCAATCCTAGTTATGCCCTGCCGGTCCTACGCGGACGCGGAACGTCCTGGAATCCTCCGAATCGGTTCGAAAAACTCTCGTTGGACCGAGAAGGCTGGACCGATCCCGACGATCCCCCGCCGCAGACTCAGCTGCTAAACGACACGACCCGGTCCATTCTCGCTTACAACGACGCCCCTGATGTCGGCTTCAACGTCGGAATCAACCCGTACCGGGGCTGTAGCCATGGTTGTAGCTACTGCTACGCGCGGCCCACTCACGAGTACCTCGGGTTCTCCGCCGGCCTCGATTTCGAGACGAAGATCCTCGTGAAGCGTCAAGCTCCGGAGCTGTTGCGGAAGGCGCTTTCGGCAAAAAGCTGGACGCCGCAAGTCATAGGCCTAAGTGGGAACACAGACGCATATCAGCCGGCAGAACGCCGTCTTCGCATCACACGACGCTGCCTGGAGGTCCTGGCGGAGTTCAGAAATCCCGTGGGGATCATCACAAAGAGTTATTTGGTGTCGCGAGACGTGGACCTATTGTCTGATCTGGCGCAGCACCAAGCGGCGGCCGTCGCCCTCTCTATTACCACACTCGACCCACATGTCCAACGGGTCATGGAGCCGCGGGCCGCGTCTCCGGCCCGTCGCCTCGGTGCGATCCGCGTGCTGGCGGATGCTGGGATTCCCGTGGGGGTCAACGTGGGGCCTGTCATTCCGGGCCTCACCGACCATGAGCTGCCAGCCATTCTCGAGGCCGCCTCCGACGCCGGTGCGTCTTTCGCCAACTACATCATGCTGAGGCTTCCCTACGGGGTGAAGGACCTCTTCTCTGTCTGGTTGGAGCAGCACTTCCCAGACCGCAAGGACAAGGTTCTCAACCGCGTCCGTGACCTCAGGGGCGGTCGACTTTACGACAGTCGGTACGAGGTGAGAGGTAGAGGTGAAGGTCCGTGGGCGGAGCAGCTCTCTGCGCTATTCACGGTGACCCGAAACCGATTAGGACTGGACCGCACCCCTAACCTGTCCGCCGCGAGCTTCAGGGGCCCTGAAGCCTCGCCGTCAGAACAACACGATCTGTTCAACACCCACTGACGCACGTTCTTCCGACTAGAACTCTGCCTGCCAGCGCTCCTGACGGCACTCCCGGCTCTGCTTGAACGAGTACAAGAAATTGGTGAAGCCCACGTCGTAATCCGACAGGCCATTCTGGCCGGTCAGCTTCATGCGCTCCTCGTACATCTTCTTCATCACCACAGAGACTGAACTCTCGTAGCCGCCGGCCTCGGGCCGAAGCATATGCAGCTCGTTAGCCAGTTCCTCGCGCATGCCCAAGCCATCGACGAGATCGTGATACTCCTGATGGTCATCGCCGACGATTGCTTTGAGCTGACGGTGAAGTCGCTCTGCAAGGGCTGACTGAACCATGACGGGGTCACCGGAACTCATTAGAGCGAGGTACGACAGCCCCTGCGCGTGAAGCTCCTTGAGATACCCCTTCCTGTGTACGAACTCGTGGCAGATCACGTGGGCCTCGAAGATGCCGGTGTCTTTGAACAAAGCCACGTCACCGGAGATGACGTCACAGACACCCATCGCGAAGGGGAAGATCAACTTCGCCAACGTGAACTCCCTCACCTCTGAGCTCGTGTGCACCCTCTGGCCTGTAATGGATGCCATGTACTCCGTCAGGTGCCCGTTGACCGCTTTGGCCATCTCTGCTCGCGGGATCCGCTCGTCGGTGTACCCTTCGTCCAGTTTCTTACCGAGCCGCTCGATTTCCTCGCGCCGGGCAGCGTCAGGCATCGGGACTAGCGTTTTCACGTCGGCGCCAAATTCGGCTTGAAAATCGATCCAGACCATTTCGCGTCGGGCAACCCAATCCTTCACAGCGCTGCCAGCATACATGCCCAGAGCGGCAGCCCCGATCACGCGACCCGGAAGGGTCGCGCCCAGAAAGAGTCGCGATGCGATCGGAGCGGTGGCGATGACGTCCGTCAAGGAGACCGGAGCGTAGGTCGCGTCGTTTGGGATGTGAATCTCGTCCATGGGACCCTATACGGGCATAAGCGGGAGATAAGTTCCGTCCAATCAAAGCGCCGCCCCACAGGACGGCGCTTCACGCTTCGATTCGGCCGGCCGGGAGCTGACCTTTCAGGTCACGCCCCGAACCGGCATCAGCAGCTTTGGAGATGCTGCTCGAGATATGCGGCGGACACGTCGGCGTCGGGGCCGAGGGGATCACTCTGATCATCACCGGAGGCCTTCGGACGGAATCCGATTTCGTGAAGGCGCTCGCCCTTGGTGCCGACGGCATCCCCATCTCACATTCCACGATCCAGACGATCGGGTGCCTCGGAATGAGGGCCTGCCACAGCAACAACTGCCCCGTCGGCATCGCGACGAAAAAAAAGGGGCTCAGGGCTCGCCTCATCGTCGAAGAGTCCGCCCAACGGTTGGCGAACTTCTTCGCCGCATCGACTGAACTCATGCAGGTCCTCGCGCGCGCGGGCGGGTATGGTCATCTTCGGGACGTCACGATTCGCGACTTCACCACGTGGAACTGCGATACCTCAGATCTCACTGGCGTCCGCTTCGGCGGCGTAGGGACCCCGCAGGCATGATCCACCCCGTTCGACTCTTCTTGGAGCAGATCCAACGGTGAGCATTCCCCTCGTGATCCTGGCAGCCGGTCTTTCCACTCGATACGGCAGGCTAAAGCAGCTGGACCCACTCGGTCCCAACGGCGAGACCATCGTCGACTACAACGTCTTCGATGCCCTTCGGGCAGGATTCGATCGCATTGTCATGATCGTGAGGCCGGAAATCGAGAAGGCCATCCGGAAACACGCGGAGACCACGTACGGAGACGCAATCGAGGTCTCTTACGTGTCCCAGCTCCTCGAGGAATTGCCAGAGGGCTTCAGGGCGCCACCCGACCGGGCCAGTCCATGGGGCACCGGTCACGCCGTGCTGTGCGCGACAGGCAGCACCCAGGGTCCCTTCGGTGTCTGCAACGCCGATGATCATTATGGCCCCGGTGCCTTCTCGCTGCTGTACAAGCATCTCTCGGCTGAGCCACAGGCGACCGATGCGGCGATCATCGGCTACACGCTCGGCGACACGCTCTCCGGGAGCGGCGGAGTCTCTCGGGCGGTGTGCATTCTGCAGAAAGAAGGACTGCTCTCCCAGATCTCTGAAGTACGGCAGATCCGGCGTGCCGACGGTTGGATCACCGGCACGTCCCTCGCGGGTGACCCGCTCGAATTCACCGGCAACGAGATCGTATCCATGAACCTGTGGGGCTTCACCCAGCCGGTCGTTGAACGCATGCGCCGTCAGTTCAAGCGATTCTTGGGCACTTGGGGCGCAGACACTCGCCAGGAGTTCCTCTTGTCCATGGCGGTCTCGGGGCAGATCCAAGTAGGTGCCACGACCGCCGCAGTCCTTCAGTCGGAAGACGATTGGTTCGGTGTAACCCACGCAGACGATCGAGACGCCGCACGTGATATCCTGAGCCGTTTGGTATTCGAAGGGTCCTACCCTGAATCTCTGGCGGATGCGTTCGCCGGCACGAGCTGACCAGCACCTATGAGACTCTCCAACCTCGACTGGGCCGTAATCGCGGCTTACGGCTTCATCGCACTCGCAGTGGGCTTGTATTTCGCGCGCCGAGCGGGAAGTAAGACTGACGAGTTCTTCTTGGGTGGGCGGTCGATGCCGTGGTGGCTGTTGGGCACGTCGATGGTGGCCACCACGTTCTCGACTGACACGCCGAACCTCGTCACCGACTTCGTGCGGACCGGTGGCGTAAGTCAGAACTGGCTGTGGTGGACCTTCGCCATAACGGGCATGTGTACAGTCTTCTTTTACGCCCAGATGTGGCGCCGATCGGGTGTGCTCACTGACGTCGGGTTCTATGAACTCCGCTACTCGGGTCGCCCGGCAGCCTTCTTGCGCGGCTTTAGGGCTCTCTATTTGGGCGTGTTCTTCAACGTGGTGATCATGGCGACCGTCACGCTTGCCGCCATCAAGATTGGGGGCGTCGTGTTGGGCGCCTCAAAATACGAAGTCGTCCTCATCGCATGCTCAGTGACGGCGCTCTATTCGGCGACATCGGGTCTGTGGGGCGTGGTCGTTACCGACATGCTCCTCTTCGTGATCGCCATTGTCGGGTCGTTCGCAGCGGCGTATTACGCCGTAGCGCACCCGGAAGTGGGAGGGCTTTCCGGGCTTTTTGCGAACCCCGCACTAGAAGGGAAGCTGAGCCTCCTTCCGGACTTCTCGGACATGCGGATGGCGACGACGATCTTCATCATCCCGATCGCCGTCCAATGGTGGAGCACATGGTATCCAGGCGCAGAGCCGGGTGGTGGTGGATATATCGCGCAGCGCATGCTGGCTGCGAAGGACGAATCACACGCCCTGAAGGCGACACTGTGGTTCAACATCGCTCACTACGCGCTCCGCCCATGGCCGTGGATCCTCGTCGCACTCGCTTCGTTGATCGTCTACCCGACCCTTGAGTCCATCCAGTTGGCGTTTCCGCTGGTCGATCCGTCGATTGTCCGACACGACCTGGCCTACCCAGCCATGCTGGTCTTCTTGCCTTCCGGCCTTCTTGGGCTGGTCATCGCATCGTTGGCGGCAGCCTACATGTCCACGATGAGCACGCACCTCAACTGGGGCGCCTCCTACATCGTAGATGACTTCTACCGTCGCTTCGCCGCTCCAGACCGCGACGAGCGGCACTACGTGGCCGTGGGGCGCATCGCGACGGTCGGATTGGTGGTGCTCGCCGCAGTCGTTTCGTTGTGGCTGGAGAACGCGATGCAGGCGTTTGGGATCTTGCTTCAGATTGGTGCGGGAACCGGGCTCGTCTTCCTCTTACGATGGTTCTGGTGGAGGATCAATGCCTGGAGCGAACTGTCCGCGATGATCATCTCGTTCGTGGTCGCTGTCTACTTCCAGTTCGCCCATGAAGCCATGGGATTCGCTCCCGTCGATGCCTCCCTCCAATTGGTCTACGGAGTGATCATCACAACGATCGGGTGGGTCACGGTGACGTTCCTCACTCCACCGGCCAAGCCGGAGACTCTCAGGAGCTTCCACGAACTCATACGGCCCATGGGGTCGGGGTGGCGGGGCGCAGGCCTCGGCTTAGAAGCAGACCCTGAGCAGCCCGGACCCACCGCAGCGTTCTTAGCCTGGTTCCTTGGCTGCATCGTGATCTACGGCGCGCTATTCGGTACGGGCTACGCGCTCTACGGGAGTACGGGACTCGCCGTGTTCTGCCTTGGCGTGGCGGCCGTCGCGTCGTTGGGGCTCTTCAAGACGCTACCCAGGATCGGCCTACAATGATCGGCCCTTCCGACAGGCGCGCCTAGCTAGGCGCGTTCGGGGGCGACCCACCAATAGCGGAAGGCGATCGGGATCAGGCGCGCGAGCAGCGCTGTGAAGAACAGGAGCGCAAAGAAGCCAGTAGCCGCGAAGAGAATGCCGTTCCAGGCCGCGAGCCACGCCGGCCCCACGTAGATCTCTCCAGGAGCGAAGCCCGCCCGTGAGATCCCCGTGATCGCTCCCGACACATGCAGCCACCCAACAAGCGTCGCCACAGAAATGTTGAGTCCAACCACGATCGCGCGCATGCTCGGCGTGTGAAGCACCTTCGATGCTTCCTCACCCTCCCTGGCCTGCAGGTGCTCGCCAAGGATCCAGATGAGCGCTCCCAGCAAAACCATCGTATCGATACCGATGGTCGCTCCCATAGCGTGTCCGGCAACAACGTACGTGCCATGGATGATGGCATTGAGGGGTGGAATCGAGATCAACACAGACGAAAGCAGAATGAAAACCGTCCAGTGCTTCGACGCGGCGAAACTCCCCCGGGCGGCACAGAACTCACTCTCTTCGGTTTTTCGCACGAGTTGCCACAAATCGTACGTCGCTCGGCACAGAATGGTGATCTCCATCATGCTCACGACGAACGAAATCCACTTGATCAAGTGGCCCTGAGGCAGGTGGTACGTGTGGTGGGCGAAGTTCGTGAACGAGTTGAGTAGACCCACCCCGAGCAACGCGTAGGCCGTTTTGGAGTGCCCGTACTCCGTATCGCGACTGATCCTCTCACCGATGTAGATGATCGAGCCATACACAAACAAGTTGAACGAACCCACCAGTGTACCGGACGCCTTCCACTGTACCTGTAGGTCCTGAACGGGATTCCCGAACACGCTCGGAAGCAGGTACATGTGCTGCTCGATAAACGTGACCATGAAGAAGAGCATGCCGACGCCCCACATGGTCAGGTAGACCGGTCTTTCGAAGAACCGTGGACCGGCGATCCGGAAGAAATTCCAAGCGTAGCACACCCAGCCCACCAGAATGAACACGCTGAACACCGGATGGAATCCCACGTACTCGCGACCAGACCCAACGCGAAGCATGAGCGTGGCAAGAATGCCCACTCCAGCAATCGACCAGCACAGGATCTGGACCCTTAGCCGTAGGCGATCTCCTGGCGTCGCCATCCCGCCATGGTCCTGCAACCAACGGTGTACGACCGCGATGCCTCCCAGGAAGATCCAGGCTGCTGCGAACGCTGTATGAATCGGCCTCAGCTGCCTCATGTCGAGCCCTATGGACTGGAACGCAGGCGCTAGGGCCGGGACCGAATACAGAGCTCCGAGAATCCCGAAGAGGACCGTGATCCCGATCGCAATCAGGCCGCCCCGAATGAACATGAGTGTCGCGAACTGCCGAACCGGGTCGCCCTCATCGAATCGAAGCCAGAATCCCTCCGCCGGATTGTTGCTCATCTGAACTCCCACCAAGGGAGCTTGGACCAGTCGACGGATCGGCCGGCTTGGATCCTGGCGCTTTCAGCGATCAACACCGCTCGATTCTCGTTCAGCCACTTAAAGTAGGCGATCACCTGGGTGCGAGCCGTCGCATCTAAGGCCGGAAACGGTGGCGGCATTCCTTTCTCGGGGCGTCCGGTAGTCAGAACAGCGTCGATGTCTTCGTCCGTCACGCGGTCGACAACAAGGGACAGGTCCGGTGCGAGCATCGGCGACACCTGAAACGGGAAGTGACAGGCGCTGCAGATGCCGGAAGTGAACGTCTCGAAGCCTGCGGCTACGTCGGAGGGCGGACTTGCTCCGGCGACAGCGGTCTCGAAGGCCGCTTGTGGCGAAGTACCGTCTGCCGGGTTGCCGAGCCGAAGCTGGCCACGTCCTACGTCTGATTCGTCCAACTCCGAAAGAAAAGCCCTCATGGCGGCAATCTGTTCGTCCGAGAACCTGAAGGAGGGCATCTGCCCACTACCAACAGTTAGAAGCGACGCGAGCCGCGTCTCGTCGACGCGGCTCGATGCATTCGTGAGGTCCGGACCGAGGAAGCCCCCCTGGCCCCAGAGCTGGTGACAGACCTGACACGAGTTCTCGTGGAAGAGCCTTCGCCCTTCAACAGCCTGCTCGGATAACACCAAGTCAACGCCGTCCGAATAGACGAGTCCCGTCTGGACGACAAAGCACGCCACGAGGACGGAGAGAAGGAGCTTCTTCGAGGACGGATGAAACATGGGCAGGGGCAGGAGGAACTCGGTAACACAGAGGGGAAAAGAGGCCCCCAGCGGAGGCAGAGTCAAGCCACCTCCCTCCGGGTTACGGGCTCAGATCGTGGTGATCGACGCGCCTTGTGACGGGATCGCTACGAACAAACGATCATCCAACCCGTCCGAAAGGCCCCGAGGCTCGTAGTAATCCGCCACGAGGGCCTTTAGAACTCCGTCCACGGACCCGCGATCAGATAGAGACACCGTGCACCCGCCGAAACCCGCTCCGGTAAGGCGCGCGCCCACTGCGCCTCCTTCTCGAGCGATCGCGACCAGCTCGTCCAACTCCGGAGAACTCACGTGGAAGTCGGTGCGCAAACTTTCGTGTGACGCATCCATGAGGTCTCCGAATCCGTCCAAATCAGCCGAGAGGAGGAGATCTGCGGCTTTCGTCACGCGAGACGCTTCCGTGATCACGTGGCGAAAGCGCCGGCCCAGATTCCCGGTCAGGGCGTCTGATCCCGCCGAAAGAGCGGCATCTTCCCCAATCGCGGAGAGCAGCTGCGGATACCGGTCGAGCCGGCCGCGTGTCACACCCGCTTCGCGGACCACTCCGGTGACGATCTCAAGGGCCTCCTCGCACTCCTCTCGGCGGCGATTGTAGGCCCCCTGAGCCGCCCCCGACTTTTCTGCTCGCACGCCCGTGTCGGCGACGATGAAACACCAATCCTCTGGTACCGCGACATGGGCCAGACGGAGCGGCTGGAAGTCGATGCGCGCAGCACAGCCCCGCTTGGCGCACATGGAGATGGCCTGGTCCATACCACCGCCTCGCGTCCCTGTGTACCTCTCTGCCTCGGCCATGAGGTCGGCCAGCTCGAGCGCATCGAGTCCAACCTCGTTCACGTGGGCCAGGGCGATACCCACGGCGTTCACCAAGGCCGATGAGGACGAGAGGCCGGCTGCCACCGGCACGCTCGAAGCAAAGACGGCGTCGAAACCTCTCCAGATCGCGAACCGGCGGGCGAGTTCGTCAGCTGGGGCCTTGCAATAGTTCTCCCAATGGCCCGGGGCGCTCGCGGGAATCCGAGGGTGCACCTCGAACTCTATCGAGTCGAACTCACGATCGAGATTCTGGATGCGAACGATCCCGTCATCCCGCGGTCGCAACGCGAGCCGTGCTTCCCTCTGCAGAGCCATGGGGAGCACAGGGAGAGCGTTGTAGTCGGTGTGTTCACCGAGGAGATTGACCCGCCCTGGGGCTCTCGCGAGCAGCGTAGGAAGGCCCCCATAGACGGTGCCGAACGCCTCAGCGAGTCGTTGATTCCAGAGGTTCGATGCCGGGTCGAGCATCAGTCGCTCAAGCCCTAACGATTTCCAGCTTCGGCCACTGAGTCCAGCGTCCGCGTGTGAAATCAGGCACATCGATGGGTCGACTCCGATTTGCGTTCGACCAACCTGTCAGAGGCTGAATCACTGAAAGTGCGGCACCGTCATACACATTCATGTCGGTCGGCTTGCCTTCTCTGAGGCACTTGATCAGCCGATAGTCCTCGATCCAGTCCATTCCGCCGTGACCGGCTCCAGCAGAGCGTTGGTCCAGGTCCTGCCACAATGGATGGTCGTACTGCTCGCGCAGCTCCGTCCACTCCTGCCACCGATGCGAAGGGCTCGACCCCTCGATGTAGACGCGGTTCGGGTAGCCCTGGAAAATCCCCTTGGTCCCCTGCACCTGATGGATGCGCGAGTAAGGGCGCGGCAGGTTGGTATCGTGGCTAAGGAAGATCGTACGTCCTCTCACGGTCTTGATCATGGATGTGTTTACGTCCCCGAGGATGTATTGCTCATCCCGCTTCGGGTCGCCCTCCGGGTAGTGTTCCCGCGCCCAGTCCTGAAGCCCTTTGGACGGCGAGCTCATCGATACGACGTAGTCGAAGCGATCCCCGCGGTTGATGTCCATAACATTCGCGATCGGGCCCAAGCCGTGCGTGGTGTACAGATTGGCGTCCCTCAACATGGCGTGGGCACGCCTCCAAAGGCCTTCGTCCCGATCTTCGAACTTGATCCCCCTGAGGTCGTGGAGGTAACCGCACTCAGCGTGAACGATGTCGCCGAAGAGTCCCAACCTGGCCATATGAAAGACCATCATTTCTGGGCGATCGTAGTTGCAGTTCTCCATCATGACGCAGTGCTTCTCAAACTTCTCGGCAGCCTCAACGAGCGCCCAACAGTCGTCAACGGTATAGGCGAGGGGCACCTCAGTCGCGGCATGCGATCCGTTCTCCATGGCGGACAAGCACACCGGCACATGCCACTCCCAGGGCGTGGCTGTGAAGACCAAATCCATGTCTTCGGTCTCACACATGCGAACGAAATCCCTCTCGCCATCCCCGTACAAGGTCGGGCGCGGGCGACCGTCCTCGGTCACCCACGAAGCCACCTCTTCGAGTCGCGAGCCGTTGACATCACAAAGCGCGACGACCTCAACGCCCTCAAGGCTCAGAAAATTGCGGACGTGTGAGCCACCCTGAAGTCCGACGCCCACGAACCCGATCCGGACCACTTCGATCGGGTCCGCCGCGAACGGCTCGGCCGGCGCGGGCCCAAGGTCCGGACCTTCCGGAAAAGGCGAAGATTCTTGCGCGGACAGTGCACCGGCAGACAGCGCCTGGGCCGCGGTCATTCCCAATCCGGCTGCGCCTAGCTTGAGAAGGTCCCGTCGATCCATCGAACGGTCGTCCTTGTTTCCTGTATCGCTCATGGGTCTTCGCACTATCGGTCAGGGTGGGTACCGAGGCCCAACGTGGCGACGGCCGCCCTTACGCTCAAGGGAGGGCTTTCCCCGACACCCACACAACAGGCGGCGGCCTAGTTTCGATTCGTGGGTTCGGGCCAAGAAAAATGAGGAGTCGTGCGCCGTGCGGTGGTGCTGTTGGACACTCTCGTTCCGTTCGCTGCGTGCACAAGCGAGCCACTTCCGCCGCAGCAATCTGCCGCGGGGGTCCAAGAGGATTCCGTCGGATACGCTTCAACGGTCTTCGTTGCGAGCGCCTTTAATCGCCGTGAGCACCACATAGCCCCACCAACCACACTCGGGGCAGCTTCTCGTCGAGGAGCGTTCGGGGAGAAGCAATCGCACGGGCCTGTAGCACCAGGGGCTACTCATCCGCTGCGTGCCGGACGAGCAGCGAGGACAGCGCCGTGACGTGGAGAAATGGAGCATCATACGTCGTTCCTCTCTGGGGTACTCCAATTCCGGGCCCTTCACCTCGGTTAGTCAAGCTTCGAGGATCGGGCGACGGGCCACGAGTCTATGTGGCTGACGCGATGTCGGGTTGGTACGACGGGGAGGTAAGGCGGCGGCTTCCGCAGCTGCCGAACTCTTCGACCGCCTCGCGAACCCGATTTCCGATGCAGGCACCTGGCCCCAGCTGTATGCCACGAGATGATCGAGAAGAAGCCCCCCCACCACGGACGATTGGGGGGCTTCTTGTTTACGCTGTGACATCAAATACGCGAGTAGGCGGTCCTCTCGTGATCTCACTTGCGACCACGCCGACGTCGGGCGATCCTCCCGCACCGTGAATTCTTCTGCCGACCACACCCAGGCGAGCGAACCCACGTTCGCCCGCGATCTGGGCCTCTTCGACGCCACCATGATCGGTGTCGGCGCCATGATTGGCGCCGGCATTTTCGTGCTTACCGGCATCGCAGCAGGCGAGTCCGGACCCGCATCGATTTTGGCCTTCGCGCTGAACGGCGCAGTAACTCTTCTCACCGCATTTGCATACGCCGAGCTCGCATCTGCGATTCCGGAGGCCGGTGGAGGCTACGCGTTCGTGCGTCGGGCGTTCCCGGGTGCCATCGGATTCACAGCAGGGTGGATGTTGTGGTTCGCGTACACGGTGGCGTGCTCGCTGTATGCGTTGGGCTTCGCGGGGTACTTCTGGGAGTTCTTCATCAAGTACGCGCCGGAGCTCGCGAATTTGGTGTTCGGTGTGGTCGGCGAACACGGTGCAGGCTTAATCGTGACACTCATCGTTGGCGTGCTCTTCGTGAGACTCAACATTCGTGGGGCGGCGGTTACCGGTAAGGCGGAGAACGTCCTCACAGTCGCCAAGCTCATCGTGTTGTGCATCTTCATTGCGTACGGTCTCAAGGCCGTCGGCGCAGATCCAGGCCAGGTTGAGCAGGCCTTCAATCCCTTCTTCCCCAAGGGGATGGGGGGAGTGATCGTCTCGATGGGACTGACCTTCATCGCGTTCGAAGGCTACGACCTGATCGCGACGGTGGCCGAGGAGATCAAAGAGCCGGAAATCAATATCCCCAAGGCGACGTTCATCTCCTTGGGAATCACGGTGATCATGTACCTGCTGATTCTCTTCGTGTCGCTCGCGGCAGTGAAGACGCCGGACGGCTCCCCGAGCTGGCAGTTCCTAGGCAACTACGGAGAGACGGCGATCGTGCGGGCAGCTGAAGGATTCATGCCTGAGTTCGGTGTCGCCATCATCGTCTTTGGCGGGCTCCTCTCCACAATGTCGGCGCTCAACGCAACCGTGATGGCCTCCTCGCGAGTCGCGTTCTCGATGGGTCGCGATCGTTGGCTGCCGAGTGCCGTAGGGACGATCCATCCGGAGCGCCGGACGCCGCATGTGGCCATCATGGCCACGGGAGGCATCCTGCTGGTCATGGCGATGACCCTCCCCATTGAGGCTGTGGGCTCAGCAGCAAGCCTGATCTTCCTCCTCACGTTCGCGATGGTGAACCTCTCAGTGATCGTGCTAAGGAGGAAAGCGCCCGAAATCCACCGTCGGTACCGCGTACCCTTCTACCCGTACGTGCCCATTCTCGGCATCGTGCTGAACATCTTCTTGGCTGTCTACCAGTTCACGTTCCAACCGCTGGCGTGGTATGTAACAATCGCGTGGGTCATCGCTGGGCTTCTACTCTACTACGGGCACTTCGAGAAGCAGGCGGCGGCCGTGAAGCCCCAGGTCCTGGACGCCCCGGTTCATCGCAAAGTGGCTGTCGAGGACGCGGTGGTTGTGACGCTCCACAACCCGGATACCGCAGGCATTCTCATCGACTACGCGAACGCGATCGCGGAGGCCCGCAAAAGGGCACTCGTGGCCTTCTCGGTGGTGGAGGTACCCCGCCAGCTACCGATTCACGAAGGCCTCAGGTTCGCACATCATCGCGAGGCGCTACTGAAAACCGCGAGGGAATACGCGCATCAGAACAAGCTGGCCGTCGAGACAGATCTTGTGGTGGCGCACAGAGCTTCGGACGGGATCCTCAGCGGAGCCAAACGGTTCAGTGCCGACTTCTTGGTGATGGGCTGGAAAGGATACACGGACACGCGCGACAGGATCTTCGGCGAGGTCGCCGACCAAGTAATCCGACATGCTCCTTGTGATCTGGCCATGCTGAAGATCGAGCGCAACGAGCGCCCGAAGCGCTGCCTGTTCCCCACCGCCGGTGGGCCCCACGCTCGTCTCGCGGCCGAAATGCTCAACGTCCTCGCTCCCGCATTCGGCATGTCGGTCACCGCCTGCTACGTGGTTTCGCCCGACGCCACCGAGGTCGAACGGCGCGAAGCCGAACGATGGATCGGGAAGGCCATCGAGAGTCTAGCGATCGATATTCCGGTCGAACGAAAACTCATCGAGGCCACATCCGTCGCCGGTGGAATCGCGAAGGAGAGCCGGGACTACGACCTCGTGGTTCTTGGCGCGGCACGGGAGCCGTTCCTAAGTCAGGTGATGTTCGGAGAGATCCCAGAAAAGGTCGCCCGCTATTCGCCTGCAGACGTCCTGGTCGTGAAGCGATTCGAAGGCCAAGTCCGCTCGTTGCTCAAGCGTGCACTCGGCTAGGAAAAAGCTGGAGGCCGAATCGCTCGCGAACTTATCGCCCTCGGCGCGTCCAGATGACGATCGCGCCGCAGCCTACCTCGGTGTTGTTGCTGTAGTTGAACTCAGCAGGTATCGAGGCCGTGCCCTTGTAGAACTCGAGCGCTTCGATGTCGAACGTGTTGATCTCGTTCAGGCCGAGATCCTCATCAAGTTTGTACAGCCGGCCGTCCATGAAGACCATCGGGGTGCACATGCGGCCGCGTACTACCAGGGTCCGGCCAGCCTCCGCCATGCGGACCCCGGGAAGGCCAACTAGGAGTTCCGGAAGGCGCGACGACGCCCTGACCTCGATTTCGTTCCGTGTGAGGAAGGCCCCGAAGCCCAGGTTCATGCGGCGCATAAGCCCTTCCATATCATTGTAGAACCTCCGCGGCTCCACAGAGATCGTGAGACCTTCGAGTTCCATAGCGTCTTCTGCCAGCTCGACCTCGACGTTCTGAGTCAGTCCCCCTGCCACTCGCAACGGCGTCTCACGATCGGAATACGCGAGATGTCCGACCTCGAGCACATAAATGCCGTACGGCATCTCCATAAGACTGAACATGCCCCGGTCGTTCGAGAGCGTCGCGATGTCGGTGTCACGAACACGGATCTCAGCATTGGCGATGCCCTGTCGCGTGTTCACGTCAACGACGCGCCCGGTGACGAAACCCGGTTCGGTCGGGTCAGAGACCTCAACCTCTAGGTGTTCGACCTGAAGCATCGCGGACTCAATGCCAACCGTGACCGGCTCGGACCGCCGGTCTAGAACCTCAGCGTACACGTCGACTGCGTAGCCGCCCGGTACGTGGCAAAAGAGGAAGAAGCCGTCGTCGCTCGTACGAGTGGCATCGGTTCCCGGGAAAGGCTCACCCGGGACCTGCCAGGCGATAACCACGACCGCCCCGTCTAGCGGGACTCCGGTGTCGGTATCCGTGACGGTGCCGGCCAGGACTCCTTCAGCCGCTTGGTCGACCGATCCACAGGACTGCGCGATAGCGAGTCCAACTTCATCGCGGTCTTGGGCAACCGTGGGCGCAGCCGCGAAGCCGAGCACCAGCAGAGAGCTGAGGTACGGGCGAATAGACATTCTGCCCTTCAAGACGCGCGAGTCGCCGGAAGTGTTAGGGCCCCGGACTGACGACCGGTCGTCAGTCCTCGAGGAGAGGCGGCTTCTTCGAGTCTTGCACGCCAAGAGCCACCCCGGTTCCTACGCCGGCGCCTACCGCGATCGCCGTCCCGGCACCTACGAGAGGAAGTAACGCAACGACAGGTGCCATCACCAACAACGCCCCTACACCGGCGAAAAAGCCGACGGCCGGCTTCTCCACCAACGACGTATAGCGGAGTCTCTGTCCCACAAATTTCCTGGATCTGAGATGTGCGTAAACGCCGGAAGCGCCTGCGATGCCAGCTGCCAGTAGTCCGAACATGAAATCCCCCAAGGGATGAGTCTTCGTTTTATTTCACTACGGAGATGGACGCCCTTCTGTTCCGACTCCGATCGCTTCCAATACTCGGCGGGCGTGCTCGGGCACGTCTTCGAGACGAATCCCAAGCCCAGCCCCTTCGACCTGCTCGATCATTTCTTTCAGTGCGTATGCGCCGGTCAGGTCGATCCGACCCAACCCGCCGCAACGAATGATAACCGCCTGAACGTCCGGCTCCTCAGCCAATCTCGCCAGGAGAGCATCTTCCAAGGCCGGGGCAGATCCGAACCACAGCACGCCCTTGGGCTCAACAATCAGCGTGTCCCCTTCCCTGACCGAGGCGACCTCGGGGGTCAGCTCTCTCCACATGTGTACGGCACCGGCCATGACCACACCCAACAGCACGGCCTGCTCAATGTTCGGCGCCAACACCAACGTGAAGATGAACGTACCCCACCCTACGATCGCCTGAGGACGTGAGATCCGCCAAAGTTCGAAGAGCTCACCTGGGCGAAAGAGGGGCCAGACGGCAGCAATCACAATTCCAGATAGCACCGCCCGAGGCAGTGGCGCGAGCACGGAAGCAAACGGCAAGAAGAGCAGCACTCCCGCACCGGTGACGAGCCCGCTCCAGCGGCTCGTCGCCCCGGCCAGCCGATTTACGCTGCTGCGTGAGAACGACCCGCCCACTGGAAAGCCACCGGTCAAACCCGCCGCGAGGTTGGCGGCTCCTTGGCTCAAGAACTCCCGGTCCGCATCCCATCGCTGTCGATCTTCCGTGGCGAAGACTCGCGAGATCGACGCAGCCTCCGCGAACCCCACTAAGGCGATGACGGCACCCGGGATGATCAGAGCGGGCAGGCTCGACCACGGTAGCGACCCCGCGATAGGGGGCAGGCCGGAGGGAATGATCCCGACCGTGCTGCCCGTGTATCCGGTCACCATAGAGAAGGTGAGCCCTCCGCCTGCCGCGAGTAGGACCCCAGGCAGGAGCGGCCGCCCACCACGAACCAGAGCGACCGTGACGGCGGTCAACACGAGCGCCGTGGTTTCCCAAGATCCCGGTTGACTCATTGCCCACCAAGCCCGACCAAGCACGGACCCCTCCGGGGGTGCCGAACCGAACGCACCGGGCAACTGAGACGACACGATGAGAATCGCGGCTCCGGAAGTGAAGCCACTCAGCATGGGACGGGACATGAGATAGCTGAGCCAGCCCGCACGCATGAACCCGACCGCCATACGAACCACACCGACAACGAGGGCCAGCAACGCAGCCAGCCCGACGAACTCCGCGGATCCGACAGCGGCCAGCGGAACCAGCGCACCCAGGGTTAGAAGCGCCGTGAGCGCGACCGGGCCGGTCTGGAGGTACGGAGACGAAGCAAAGAAGGCCGCAGCGATGGGTGGAAGTGCGGCCGCATAAAGACCGTGGTGACTCGGCAGGCCCGCGAGCTCCGCATAGGCCATCGATTGTGGGATCAGAATCAACGCAACGCTGATTCCCGCGACTAAGTCCTTCCATGAAAATCGGTGGGCCGGGTCCGCACGCATGGCTTTACTCATGAATCGGAGAGTCCCGCCGTCGCTAGCGGCTCACGATCGGCACTAGTGTCACTCGCCTCAGATTCCTCCGCCAAGGCCACACACAGCTCCGCAGTTCTCGAGGCTCGGCCCGCCATGAAATCGGCAATCGCTCCCAGGATCGGCTCCCGTGCGCGGTGCAGATCAGCCTGTCGCTTGGCCTCGGTCGCCAACCACCCGAGTACAAGCTTCGGTTCGGCACCCAGAAGGTGCTCGAGCGCGTACCGTCGCTCCCCTGCCCTCAGGCCGAGATCGAGTTCTTTGGCCATCCGTCCGAGATCGGCACGCGTCACGATCACGCCGCTTCGCGCCGGGGCGAGTAGCCCTGCGAGGAAGTCAGCGGCCTCCGAGTCGCGAGGGTCAGAAAGCTCCTTCGCCGATTTCAAGTGCACCGGTAAATCCGTCGCCTCCGCCTGGGCAGAGTGTTCATTCTCGAGCACCTCTGCCAGCAACTCGGCCCAATGACCGTAGAATCCACCCACCAGCTCCCGTAGTCTCGTGAGATAGGGGAAGACCCATGGCATGAGGTGTTCGTGGAGTAATGCGGAGGCGGCCTGAGCGCGTAGGGCTTCCTGCGCAGGATCTGTCTCAGACGACGGTGCGATCAGGTCGCAGTAGAGCGCGAGAAGCGCCGATAGATGATCGGGCTCCTTGGGCGGCACTTGCCCGAGGGCAGACCAGAATCCACCGATACGGTCGGCAGCGTCCCCTCCCATCATGCCTTCCTCCCCGAGATACACCGAGGCATACGGGTACAGCTGGAACAGGAAGACGTCAGAGTATGACGCGTTGTCCGGCACATCAGGCAGTCCGAGGGCCTTCGCGATTACCGCGTGCTCAGGTCCCGGAGGCTCGCCCAAAACAGCAAGAGCACGGAGCAGCTCGGCCGGGCGCTCACCCATGACTGGTCTAATCCCCTGCCGTTGCAGGAGCCACTGGGAGGTCATACGCCGAGCGCTCAGGACGCACCGGTCTCAGCATCCACCAAGGTCGACGCGTGCCGTCCGGTGAATGTGTGTCTGCCGAGCGAGTCAGCTCCAGCCACTTCTCGTATTGGGCTCGAGACTTCGAGGTGTCCACGGCCACATCACCTTGCCGGTCACCGGACTCTGCTGGGGTAACCCTCACGGCTTGATGCCAGCAGTGCTGGCCCGAGATCGGATCTGGGTGCACTGCATGGGTGAGATTTTGATGGACTCCGACATCCGTCCACCACACCCGCAGCGTATCCGGGTCGGACGATTCGAATGGGCCGCCGTACTTCTTAGGGGACAACTTCCACTCGGAGCCTTCCTGGCCCAGAGCAACGGTCATCATGCCAAGGCGCTGCCCCTCATGCCCTTCGGGCTTCCACCGACCCATGTGATGACTGCACGCCACCACACCAGGACGAATGCCCTCGGTGATCCACGTCTTGAGAACGAAGTAGCCGAGATCTGTGGTGACCCGTGCCATGTCTCCTGTCTTTTCGATACCCAGTCGGGCCGCATCCGTCGGGTGGAGCCAGAGCGGGTTCGTATGGGCAATCTCGTCGAGCCACTTCGCGTTCGCGCTGCGGGTATGGATCTGAACCGGCACACGGAACGTCGTGATCAGCGGCATCTGGTCTGAATCCAGATTCTGCCGGTGGATGTGACTCTTGATGTACGTGGGGATCGCGAGCTCAGGCCAACCCCAGTCCGCGAGCGTGCGCGACCAGAATTCGAGCTTACCGGTAGGCGTCGGCCAACCGCGAACGATCTCTCCGTCCACACGGACCCCGACTCGACGACGTCCTTCGCCGTCAGGGTCGATCTTGGTGCCACCAGGGGCCTTCGGACTCGGTGGCACCGGCGCCGCCGTGTACACGCGATCCTGTTCGTCCACATGCACGTCTTCAAGCTCCGCGTCTGGTACGGGTTGCTCGTAGACCTTGCCTACCTTGTTCGCGACTTCGAAGGCACCGTAGCGACGCATGTACTCAAGAGGACTAATCCCCTCGGCAGCGGCGGCGGCAGGCAGACCCGGAACCGAGTTCTCGAACATCCAACCGTAGTACTCGTCCACGGTCATCTTCTCGCCCGGATTCTTCCTAGACTCGAAGAACTCGCGGATTCCCAATGATCCGTCGGGATCGATGCGCCACGTCAGCTCGATCCAGAACTCGTTCTCTTCCCACACCTCGCCGGGGTTCACCTGGCGGGTGTCGGTGATCTTTTCACCCAAGCGCTCACGCGCCGCGCGTAGAACCGGCTGCCTGAATCCGATCCACTGACCGTCGTACTGCTCGTACGACGTTAGGTCGTGCCGCTCCGACGAGTGCCCCATGGGAAGCACGTAATCGGCGAAGTAGGCGGTCTCGTTCCACGTCGGTGTCTGGGCCACGTGAAGGCCGATCTTGCTCTCATCCGTCAACATCTCGATCCAGCTGAACCCGTCAGGATTCGTCCACACCGGGTTGTACACGCGCGTGAAATACGTGTCGACGTACGCTTTCTGATCTCTCATGAGATGCGGCATCAGGAACGACATCTCCATGAGCGCCAACGGGTACTCACGCGGCCAAAGGACCTCACTCCAGCGCCGAGGCTTCTGGTGGGGCATCCGAGGCGGCTTGGGCGTGAACTTGTTCCAAGAATTCGGGAACGTTCCGCCCTCTGTGGCCAGTGCACCTAGCAGCGAGTTGAGCAGCGTCAGCGTTCGCGCGACCTGCCATCCGCCAAGATTGCCCGAGCCGGCGCTGCGCCAGTTGTGCGTAGCCAGCTTCGTGCCGGCCGTAGAGATGACTTCAGCAATGGCCTCCAGCTGATCGACCCGCAGCCCAGACTCACCCGCAGCATATTCGAAGGTGAACTCGGTATAGAGCTCACGGAGGACTTCTTCAAAGCGCTCGAAGGACGCGTCCTTCTCGCCCTTCACCTCTTCCAAATACTCCTGCCAGTTCCACCAGCGCCGGACGAAGTCCCGGTTGTACTTGCCTTCTTGGATCATCCAATTGGCGATGGCCAGGAAAATCGCCGCCTCCGAACCCGGATACGGCGACAGCCAGTGATCTGCGTGCGTGGCCGTGTTGGACAAGCGCGTGTCGAACACGATGAGCTTCGCGCCATTCTTCTTCCCTTCCATGATGCGCTGCGCATGCGGGTTAAAGTAGTGACCTGTCTCCAAGTGGCTGCTCACCAGCACGATCACCTTCGCGTTGGCATGGTCCGGGCTTGGCCGGTCCATACCCATCCACCAGTGGTATCCGGCACGGGCACCGCTCGAGCAAACGTTGGTGTGCGAGTTGTGCCCATCCACGGCCCACGCTGCGAGCATGCGGGTCGTATAGCCGTCTTCACCGGGTCGGCCCACGTGGTACATGACCTCTTCGTGGCGCTCCTCTTCCATGGCCTTCCGGATACGGCCGGCGATGTCATCGAGGGCGTCATCCCAAGATACACGCTCCCACTTCCCTTCACCGCGCTCGCCGGCACGCTTCAAGGGATAGAGAATCCGATCCGGGTCGGTGATCTGGTTGATCGTGGCCGGCCCCTTCGCGCAGTTGCGGCCGCGTGAACCCGGGTGCTCGGGATTCCCCTCGAACTTTCGCACCTGCAGCGTATCGCGGTCCACGTAGGCGAGTAGCCCACACGCCGACTCACAGTTGAAGCACGTCGTCGGTACGAGCATGTAACGCTTCTCGACCCGCTTCGGCCAAGACTTGGAATCGAGTTCAACCCAGTCGTTCCAGCGTTCCTTGGGTGGAAACGCCGCGAGGTGTACTCGGCTGGCTCCAGGATAGAACGTCTCACCACGAGCCTCGACTTCGGTCTTGGCAGCCGATACTCGGCGGTTGAGTTCGTTGAGATCACTCATGCGAGAGGCACCGACTGTCCGGCCTGTACGTAGGCGTGTTCGAAGAGGAGGAGGCCGACGAGGCCACCAAGAGCGCCTGCTGTGAATCCCATTCCAACAAGGACCAACCCCGCCACAGCGAGCATGATGCCCGCCCAGTAGGGACCCGAGAACGAGCCTGTGAGCATGTTCTGTGCAGCTAATGTGCCGTGAGCTGTGGGGTGCGACATCGTCGCTTCACCCAGCGCGAGCACCAGGTGCGTCCCGAGCGCCAGCTGGAAGACCCACACTCCACCGACGCCCAAGGCACCGGGATTCACGAGCATGAGCGCGCCGGCCCCAGCGAGGAGCGCCTGAATGAACAGGTGCGGTGGAAGCAGCGGGCTCTGCCACAGATCGCGCGCCTTCGCCTGAGCAAAGAGATACGCTGTGTAGATCGCAGTCATCGCCGCAAGCGGGCCACCGGCCCAAGCCAGCGCGCGGGTCAACTCCGGCCGGTCGATGAAGACCGCCGCGAGATGCGCGGCCAATACCCCGCCGTACCCGGTGATGATGAAGCCCCCACGAACGAGCCAACTCCGCCACTGCGGCTTCGCGAGGACCATCCAAAAGCGTTCCGGATGGTCCAGATCCCAGATGAGGACGATTCCCGTCAGGCCCAGGAAGACCATGGCGACGATCGGCCCGATGAGGGTCCACGCGGTTGATGTCCACGGGATCATACCCGTCATCGCGAGGATCAACGGGACCAAATACGCCCCTGCTGAGATGGACTTCGTGAACGTGTAGAGGCTGACCCGGAAATCCCATGGAGCTCGGTGCGGGATATCGTAACTCAGGACCGCGGCCGCTGAATTATTCCACTGCCCTGGGTGTCCCGAAGGGACCTGGTGACTGACATCACCCTGTTCGCTCCACATATAAAGACCGCCATCCGGTCGCCGCGCAGCGAGCGGATCGAGCGTAACCTGGTCGGCTCCCTTGTAGAACACCTTGGGGCGTGTGCCTTTCTCCGGCTTTCGGACCGTGACCGCGTCACGATTGATGATCTGGCTGACCTGAGAAAGCGGGTCGTTCATGTCACCAACCATGAGAGCTTGCGTCGGGCATACCACCACGCAGGCGGGCTCAAGCCCGACGTCCAATCTGTGCGCACAGAAGTTGCACTTCTCTGCTGAGTTGTCTTCCGGATTGATGAAGATCGCGTCGTACGGACACGCGGCGATGCACGCCTTACACCCAATGCAGATCGACTTGTCGAAATCCACGATGCCGTCGGGTCTACGATACATGGCCGCAGTAGGACAGGCCGCCACACAGGGCGCGTCCTCACACTGGTTGCATCGGGTCACCTGAAAGGATCGGCGCGCCTCTGGCCAATGCCCCACGTCGACGTACTTCACGTACGTACGCGTTACGGAAAGCGGTACCTCGTTCTCAGATTTGCACGCCGTCGTGCAGGCGTGGCACCCAATGCATGAGGTGTGATCGATGACCTTGGCCCAAAGGGGCTCGGTCGTGGTCGGCACTGCCTGTGTGGTGGGCATCAGCGGAGGGCTGTTGGGGAGGCAGGACTGCCTCCAGCCAAGCTACGCTACCGTACCGCGAAGTTCCACCGGGGAACCTCAGATTTTGTGCGGCTTTCCATAACCGCTCGGACAACCGCCACGGCGTCCGGGTTGTCCGCAGCGACGTCGTGTTCCTCGTTGGGGTCCGTCTCCATGTCGTAGAGTTGGATGGGGGCGTCCGGATCGTCGTGTCCACCGAGGCGCACGCCCTTCCATCGTCCCGCCCGCGCGGCCTGCGCTCCGTTCCACAAGCCATGGTATTCCCAGTAGAGGCCATCGTGTTGGGCCTGGCCCGATTCCGCCAAGAGAGTCGGCAACATCGAGATGCCGTCGATGCCGTCCGGGGACCCCACACCCACCATATCAGCGAAGGTCGGCATCATGTCCCAGAAGGCGGAGACGTGGTCTGACGTCGTGCCGGGCGTAATGCGTCCTGGCCAACGGGCAATGAGCGGCACCCTGATGCCGCCCTCGTACACAGATCCCTTGAGACCACGCAATCCGGCGGTGCTGTTGAAGAACTCGGCATCAACTCCGCGGGAATACGTCGTTCCGTTGTCACTCGTGAACATCACGAGCGTGTTCTCCGCGAGGCCGAGCTCCTCCAGCCTCGAGAGGATGCGGCCAATGTGTGCGTCCATCCGAGTGATCATCGCCGCGTAGGCGGCGAGTGGACGTGGGTGCGGCAGATAGCTTCCCTCGCCTAGGTATGGCGTCTCTTCGAACATGCCCTCGTACTCCGCGAGCGAAGAATCTGGGACCTGCAGCGCGAGGTGGGGGACCGGAAATGGGAGATAGAGAAAAAAGGGGTCGTCTTGATGGCGATCCAAGAAGCCGAGCGCGTCGTCCGCCATGGCGTCCATGGCGTACTCGTTCCCGGCGTACTGGTCGTACGACGCGGCATCATCCGGATCGCCTTCGAACTTCTGATGAGGTGAGAAGTATTCGTTGTCCAGTGGCACCGACTCGCCATTCCGCCACAAATGCGTTGGGTAGTAGTTGTGTGCCTGCTTTTGGTCCATGTACCCAAAGAAGTAGTCGAAGCCGTGTTCGTTCGGCTCCCCTTCAGTCCCAGGGCCACCGAGTCCCCACTTCCCAATGGCACCGGTGACATAGCCGGCTTCCTTAAACATGTGGCCCAGTGTGTGCGTGCCCTCGGCCAGCGGCATCTGTCCGAATTCCTCTTCATCCAGATAACCGCCAAATTCGAGGTTGTCCCGCACTTGGGCGTGACCTGTGTGATATCCGGTCAGGAGTGTTCCCCGAGACGGCGCACACACTGGCGACCCAGAATAATGCTGTGTGAAGCGCATGCCCTCAGCAGCGAGTTGGTCCAAATGTGGAGTGCGGATCTTCTCTTGGCCGTACGAGCCTAGCTCCCCATACCCCAAGTCGTCCGCCAACACGTATATGATGTTGGGCGGCGGTGGAGCCTCACTTGAACATCCGGCGAATGTGATGGCACAGGTCGCAACAAGAATCGATCGTCGCACGGGTCTTCCTTGATCGGGTTGGTCCAGCGCCGATCATAGACCGGTCAGTGCACGCAGTACAGGCGGGCTACTCCTCTCCCAAGGTCCTTACGGGATCGACCCGGCTCGCGCGAAACGCGGGCAGCGCCAGTGCAATCAAAGCAACGGGTACCAGAATCGACGGCGCCGTCGCGAACGTAGCTGGGTCACGGGCCTGCACTCCGAAGAGAACACCAAGGACTTCGGACTCACAACTCCCCCGTGTACGCATTTGTAGACACCGGCGCCTACAATGTAGACATCAGCCAGTTGCGAAAAGTTGTAGGGGATTTATGACGCGGGAGAACTGCGGCGTATCAGCCTTCGATTTGCGCGGCTGCCGCCTGCTCGACGTCGAGCTCCGCCAGGGCCCGATCGACCTGTTGCGTCAGGGCCGTACTAAACACCTCTGAGTTCGCGCAGTACCAATCACGCCACGACTGGGTGCTAAGATGCACCTTGATGGTGGCCGAATAGGCCAGCCACATCTGTTCGTCCAGGGCACCCACACGGTACTGGTAAACCAGGTTGCCAAAATGGCGCCACACTGCGGTCATATATGAGTCCCAGCGGATCTTCTCCGCCGGCGTCAGCGACTCTGGCTCCGACTCGGCCCGAGCGAGAAACGCCGCGAATTCGGAGTCCCGAAACGAATGCTCAAGAAGGCCAATGCTGTTCTGCACCATCGAATTGAACGACGCCGCACGGACCGACGTCGTGTTCTGATTCATCTGGCCGGCGAGGTAGACCAATGAAATCACAACACCGAGCGCACCGATGAACTCGCCGAGATTTCCGAGGGCCTGCAGGGTCGACATTGAAGTTTCTTTCTAGTTGATGCTATTCGCTAGGATCGTTCCGGCGAGAAATGTACTTGACGTAGGTCATCAACCTAACCCCCTCTGAATCCTCTCGTTTCTTCCTCTGACCGGAGAGTTTCATAGCCATGCCTCCGGACGACGCAAGAAGCAGCACCATCGCGCCTACCATCAGGCGAAAGCCCATG
>Ga0114996_10000310_pt1 | contig 68599 bp, 53 predicted proteins | sample ArcticOcean_MG_C_4_FD_87039 | JGI IMG/M metagenome (GOLD analysis project Ga0114996, IMG submission 87039) | Marine microbial communities from western Arctic Ocean - ArcticOcean_MG_CB4_134 | ecosystem: Environmental > Aquatic > Marine > Oceanic | place: Arctic Ocean: Canada Basin | collected...
AAATATGCGAAAGCTAATTCATATATGTTTTGGTGTAATAAAAAACCAAGAAGCGTTTAAGCTCCAAGAAAGTTAAATACGACCTTGAAGCTTAAAATGAGAGATGGTATCTACAGGTGTTTAGCTTGGCCTTATTTAAAAGCCAAAGCGCGATATAAAATCGCACCTACGCTTTTGTTAAGAGTGGTGTTTACATTAATGTAGGTGAGGTTTTATACCTCGCTTAAAAATACATTTTTTACCATTGAAAAATGAATTTCTGTTCTGTGTAGCGCTTAAAAGTATTGAGGCAATTAACTCTGATATTCGCCTCATTGCATGAGGCAAATAAATAACATAGACTGAGGCTAATTACCTTTAGGACTAATGACTATGTGGATATGGCAACAGCAAAACTGGCCAAACTTTACGTGGGATGCTGCAGTGCTTGCTCCTTTACTAAGGGATCTTTCATATAATCAAGGTTTATTAGTAGGGCGTATGGGCGTGCAAAGTGCTCAACAAAAGCAGCAAGCCCTTGATACCTTACTTGCAAATATTATTCACTCCAGTGCGATTGAGGGTGAAAAGCTTAATGCATTTTCGGTTCGCTCTTCACTTGCTAAAAAGCTCAACATTAATGAGCAGCCTTACCCAACAACTGTGCAAAGCGATAATCTTGCAGAGATTATGCTTGATGCAATAAATAACACAGACTCACCGCTTAATTTAGAGCGAGTGCTTAATTGGCATCGCTTATTGTTTGCAGGTGAGCAAAGCTTATTTACTAAAATTGAGGGCGGGCAATTGCGTGGTGACGAGCCAATGCAAGTGGTGTCGGGGCGCTTAGATAAACCGGTATTACATTTTACGGCGCCTCCTAAAGAGCGAGTAAATAAAGAGCTTTCGCTATTTTTTAACTGGTTTAACAAAACGCAAAACGAACCCCAAATAGATCCTTTTATTCGGGCAGCTATCGCACACTTATGGTTTGTAACAATACATCCACTTGAGGATGGTAATGGGCGTATTACACGCCTTATAACCGACCTGGCATTAGCGCAAGAACATGCTGAGTCAATTCGGTTTTACGCTATGTCGGTGGCTATTTTAGAAGACAGAAAAAGCTACTACGAGGTGCTTGAAGCCACTCAACGTGGAGATCTTTGTATTACCCAATGGATTAAGTGGTTTTTATGTACGCTTAATAATGCGATACACCATACGCTTAATAATATTGAGCAAACAATTTTTAAAACCAATTACTGGGCAAGTAAAGATCAAACAAAGCTAGGTGAGCAGCAAGTAAAAGTGCTTAATAAGTTACTTGATGGCCAATTTGAACAGGGTATTAGTGCGAGTCAGTATCAAAAGGTAGCTAAGGTTAGCCGTGCAACCGCAACACGCCATTTATCGGACTTGCAAACGCTTGGATTTTTAACAAAAACCGCCGCAGGTGGGCGTAGTACACGTTACAAAATTGCCTAATGAGGCAATTACACATGTTATTCGCCTCATTGTTTGAGGCGAATAGGTGTATGAATTATTGTAGGTGAGGTTTTATACCTCGCATGGTGTTTTTATAAAGCCAAAGCGCGATGTAAAATCGCACCTACGGTTTTGTTCAGTGCAGTGGTTTAATTATTGTAGGTGAGGTTTTATCTATGAATCTTTGTTTAGCTCTGTAATCGCTTTAATACTAAATGCGTGCATAGTTGTGTAGTGTTGCTTTTTAATGATTGTTTTAACGATACTTTGGTCAATATTTAAGTAATCGTGAACAAGAGCATTTCGTAAGCCTATAATTTTACGCCATGACAGTAGTTCTGCCTCGCTCAAAAAGCCTAAATTAGTAAGTTCGCTAAATGTTTGATAGGCGTTGCTACTGGTACTACTTTTGTGCTGCTTTAGCCAATGCTTTGATAAACCAATACACACCTCGGTCATTAACTGTAGTAATCGCTCTGCAGCTCGGTAGTCTCTACTATTAAGTGAATCGATTTGACTGAGTTCGTCGAGTTCTTGCATATATTCGTCAATATGGCGTGTTACTTCACTTAAATAAAGTGTAATTCCGGTATCAGTCATGTTTACTCGCTATGGTTTCAAATTCGAACTGGCTATATATACGCTGCTGCTCTTTCATCGCTCTAACACTATTATTGCTTATAATTATTTTTCCATATTCAATAACGTTGAAAGCTAAATAACTTGGAATAATATTTATATCAACAATCGAAATAAGTTGTTCGTTAAGATTAAGTGCATTACTTATTTCAAGCTCAAGCTCTTTTGGCCTAAGGCGCATATCGAACGATTCCAGATCAAAGTTTTTAAATGCTATGGCTAAATCAATGTCACTATGAGGCTGAGCTGTCCCTTTTGCATGGGAGCCATATAGCCAAACTACATCAATGTCGGTGTTTTGATGTAAATACTCAATTATTTTTTGTATAACTTCATTTGCCACGAAAAAGTAACCATTGATAAAAACAGTAATAATAACCTATCAGTTTTATAGTGAACATTAAAACTGATATTTGTTTTATTTAATTTAAAAGCTTCGCTTTTCGCGCGAGCAAGCTTTGCGCCTACAGGAGTTTAGGCGGGCTTTGTAGCGTTGATTGGGAGTTATGAGCCGTTACTAAAGAGCTAAGTGCGATGTAAAATCGCACCTACAATTTAAAAGCTTCGGGTACCTATTACTCCAACCGCGTTACTTTCACTTTTATTTTTCCGGCATTAGCGCCGTAAAAGCGGCTTAAGTCGTTTGCAAATGGGCAAAACTCGCCAGATTTATCCATTTTAATATCGGCGCCGTTGGCTATTTCAAAAAGGTGGTCGTCGTTTTTATTTATAGCACCAATAAGTGAAAACCATTGTGCACGAGGAAATCGTCTAAATGGTTCAAGCACAGCCATGGGGATTTCTTTTACGCCAAGTTGCACATTATCGCGGTTCCAGCCTAATGGCGTGCACTTTATGCCATCGTCAAACCAGTATTGATTTGGGTATGGGGTAAAGCGGTACGTAGCGCCTTGCTCTAGCATAAGGCCGGTTGCGTTATATTGCTCTGAGGCAAATACCATTACATCTTGGCTTTGGTTAATGCTCAGCACATTCATGTTTTGATTAGCCAGTTCTATATGTTGGCTTAAACCAATAAAGCTAAGTGTGGTGTTGTCGTTATAGCTAATTTTGTAATGCAGTTTTTTAAGCGATTCTGGGCGGTAACTGGTTAGCTTATTAATGCGTTCGGCTACGCTGTAGTGCACTAAAGGCTCAAGGTTGCTGGCTTCGTCATCAATTAATACATAGCACTGCCTATCTACTAATTTAAAAAATGGGTTAAACCAAAAGTAATTTTGTTGGTGACTTAATGCGAGCGGATCGGGCGTTACGGTTACGTCATCTTGTGCTACTAAGTTGCTATCGGGAAGTAGGGTTTCGTAATCTATATCGTGGCTAGTGAGTAACGAAATATTAAGCGGTTGTTCTATTAACCACTCAAGTGCGTAGCGCAAGCAAATATCGGCTAGGCCATCGCGGTAGTAACCGCCGCCAATGTCTGAATGCGCACCTGCAAACCATAGCTCGGTAATATTGCTTTGATGGTTCATGAGTGTGGGTTCAAACGCGCGGCGTTTTTCATCAAGGGCTACGCAGTGCAGCGCGTGAGTAATGTTGTTGGCAATGGTGTGGTTTTCAAAAATAACGTGCTCTGCGCCGCGTGTGGCTTTACTTACTTTTGATAAGCCAATAGAGGCGACGGTATCAAATACACATACGTAAACATTATCAGCAATTAAAGGCTCTAGGATTTTGGCAAAACGCCTAGCAAGTGCACCGCCTCGGCTAAAACCCGTTAGCAGTATGGCATCGCCTATTAGGTAGTGAGCTTTAAAGTCGCTTAATGCTTGATTTAAAATACTGGCTACGTCGTCACCACGAGGTGCAAGGGTTTGGTTTAAAATGCGTTTAAGGCGGCTGCCTTTAGTGCCAATACCTTGATAATAAAAACTGAGTTGGTTAGCAAAAGGAGTAATGGGGGAGTCTTCTAATTTACCGCCAAGCAGTAAATGCAATTTTAGAATGTTGGTAATATTAGAGTCTTCTTTAAAATGCTCTGAGCTAAATTGCTCTGCATCACGGGGCTCGTTTCCTGTGCCGTCAAAATTAAAAATTAGCGTTTTACCCGTCATAACCCAATTTCCTTAGTTGTTTTAAATACTCTACACAGACAATGTTAAATATTAAAGACAATATTTAGGTTAGTAACAAATACGCCAACTAATTTGTTGGCGTATTAAAAGTGCGGGTTATAGGCTATTAAAAGTATAGTGATTTAGCTGCGTGCCCTCTGCGGGTTTTAATGCGGGGTTTAACTTAATTAATTGCTCGTAAACCTCAGGATAAAACGTTTTTAATCGTGCTGCGCGAGAAAGGTGATTCGGTTCAATTTTTTCAACAAGCTGTAAGGCTAAAGGAATCATTGGGCTTAACTCCCCTTTGGTGTAGCTTTGTTCTAGCGCTAAGTCGAGTATATCTACGCCTAATTTTTCTGAATCAGCGGGTATTTTATTGTCAATTAGAAATTGGACTGCCTCGACAGAAGACGATGCGGCTTGTACATAAACGTCGCGCCCATACGTATCGGTAATCGAAAAATCAAAACCAGCTTGTTTAAGCTTTTGCCATTGCTCAAGCGGAAAACGACTTAATCTTGCTAAATCACTCGGTGGCTTAGGTTCAACTCGGCTTTGCCAGATCGTTATAAAGTCATGAGGCTCTAATAGTAGGAATGTAAAAAGTGTATCGGTTTCTGTTTGAGTTAATGGTGTACTAAGGCTGTACTCATAAGCTTTTTGGTAATCTTTTTTAGACAAATATTGGCTGAACGCGCTATGACTTCTATCGTTTGAAAGCTGATTGCTTAGTATACTCCACCAGTAATTAACTAATACGGGGTCTTGTTCTTGTAAAACATATTCGAAGTTATTACCTTGCTCTTTTTTTACCTCTAGCACCGTATTATATGCTCGCATAGTAGAGTGTAATTGTTCAGTAGCGCTTAACTGCTGCTGTAATAGTTCACAGTTTTGTCTTTTATTATCTAGATCTTTCTTTTGTTGCTTCAAATCTACTAAAAAACGTGCAACATCAGAATTATCGGGCTCACTCACTTGGGGCAATGTGGCGTTGTCTATTTTACCAATAGGGTTAAAGTAAGCATATTGCTCAGGGTTTTCCTGCCCATTAATATAGACGCCTTGCTGGTAAATAAAGTCACTTACAAAAGAAACGCCTTTGCCATTTAGGTCGTCATTAGCATTGCCGATATGAGCTTTATAGCCTTGCTCTGTAAGGTAGTTTAACATTTGAGTATGCCTTGCATCTAAAGGGGCTAGCGTTAAGTTACCACTTTTAGGCAGGCTTACTATTGCTACGTCTAAACCCGTAAATAAGCCTGGCTGATTGGTTGGTGTTACGCCTAGTTGCTGCAGTGCTTTTACAAGCGGTAAATTAAACTGGCTTACGGCAATATCAGCCATGTTATATAAAACAGAATTTTCTTCGTACAGCGGCATAGCATCCAGTGCCGGCACCTGCTTCATAAGCGCAAAAATATACTCATTAGGAATGTTGTTTTTAATCGCAGTAGCTACTTCATTTACTGTAAATTGATTAGATGAAATTGCCTGCTCAAACTCTTTTGGCGTAAATTTATTTGCATTAAGCACAAACAATGTAGCCGGGGAAATAACCTCACTGCCTTCAAGTTTAATAAACGTTTTAGAGTAAGTGGTAAATGTATCTGTGTTGTTTAATAAAGCATAAAGGGTTTCTTTTTGTACATTTTCATCAAGGGGTACACTCAGAGTAAGTCCTGGAGGGCTATGCTTATTACCTCCAAGCTGTTGAATCATTTCTTTTACTTTATAATTGGTAAAGCCTTTAATTGCCTCAATGCCTTGCCAATTAGCTAATTCGTTTAACGAGCTAGTAATATTAAGCTGCTGTTTTTGCTCAGTAACTATGGCATCTCTTAAAAAGGCAATGTATTGACGCTTATTGATTTCTGATAGGTTTGCATACTTTAAAATCGTAGGGACCGACGTCCCTTTTTTAAGCTCACTCACAAAAAATGAAACAAGCGATTGGTTTAAATTATTTATTTTTATATGTTGTTGCTGTGATTGATCTCTGCAAAGGCGAATATCTTTTTTTAGATCTGTGACTATTCTTAGCGGGGTGCCTTCTGCAGGCTGCTTTTTATTAACTAAGTTAGGCTCAGTGGTATTTGGTACAGCCACGTTGGGCTGCTCTACAGCGGCTGTGTTAGGCTGGGTTTTAAATAGATATACTGCCAAAGCCGCTATAATTATAAGTCCGAGAAGTAGCTTTTTCATAACCGCCAATCCTTTGATGTTATTAAAATATTCTCACATCGTACTACTTTAGGTACGCAAAGTGCAAAAAAGCTTTAAGAGATAATACTTATTAACTCTTAAAGCTTTTTTGTGGTTTTGTGAGCGTACTTAATTTATTAGTGCAACTTCATTTTAGGGCGCACTACACGCAGCACTTTTTCGCTTATCCATAATGCAAAGGTTTTTGCGCTACCGTGTATGGCGCGTTGGTGCATACGGTATAAAGATATATACATAAAGCGGGCAATTTTACCTTCAATAAAAAAGGTATTGCTGGTTAGGTTGCCCATTAAATTACCCACAGTACTGTAGCTTGATAAGTTAACAAGTGAGCCATGATCGCTGTATTTAAAGCCGCGTAGTGGTTGCTGCTTTAGCGTTGCGATTAGATTTTTTTCGACGCACTGCGCCATTTGATGCGCCGATTGTGCTCGAGGTGGTACTTGCTTGCCATCGGCTTGGGTAAATGCGCAGCAATCGCCTAATACAAAAATGCTTTCGTCAACGGTGCTTTGTAAAAACTCGTTTACTTGAATTTGGTTGCTACGCGTCAGCTCAAAAATACCTAAGTCTTTAATAAAGTCAGGTGCTTTTACGCCTGCTGCCCACACCATAATATCGGCATCAATGTGTTCTTCGTCTTTGGTGATAAAGCCTTGTGCGGTGCCTTCTTTTACTTGCGTTTGTTCGCGCACGTTTACGCCAAGCTTTAATAGCTCGCGTTTAGCACTTACGGCAATACGCTCTGGTAATGCTGGTAAAATACGTGGTCCGGCTTCTATTAAGTGAATATGCAAACGCTTAGACGACATATTTGTTAAGCCATAAAGCTTTAATAGTTCAGACACATGATAAAGCTCAGCTGAGAGCTCAACACCGGTAGCACCGCCGCCTACAATGGCAATATTAAGTGATTGCTGTTGGTTGTCGTCTTGGTGAAGGCGTGTAAAGCTGTCGAGTAATGAATGCTGAAAGCGCTCTGCTTGTTGGTTTGAATCTAAAAAGTAGCAGTGATCTTTTATACCTGGGGTATTAAAGTCGTTACTTACGCTGCCTATGGCAATGACTAGGTGGTCGTAGCGCACGGTGCGCTCGGGTAAAATTGTGTGGCCTAGCTCATCTAAAAGTGGTGCAAGGGTAACTGTTTTATTGCTTTGATCTATATTGCAAAAAGTACCAAGTTGAAAGTTATAGTGGTGTTTTGCAGCATGGGCTGAATACACAACGCCATCTAAATCGGGGTCAATAGAGCCTGTCGCTACTTCGTGCAGTAACGGCTTCCATATGTGGGTACGGTTTTTGTCTATTAGTAGAATTTCAGCTTGTTTTTTCTTTCCTAATTTATGACCTAATTGCGTTGCGAGTTCTAATCCGCCAGCACCACCGCCAATAACGACGATTTTAGGTGTAGTAATATTCATAACGTTGCCCTCAAAAATAATATACCCAAGTGATCTGTATTTTTATTCGTTTTTTAAGATGACTTGGGTATCAATAAATTATTTTGGCAACAAGCAGTTACTACTCATTTTATAGTGCTTTAGTTTGCGCTTAAATAAAGGTGATGTCAGCAATAAATAATGTTATTTGTTGTATACTGAGTTGCAAATATTTCATACACACCGAGTTGCAAATATTTTATTTACACCGCATTTTTATAAGCATGACTATTGTTTAGCCATCAAAAGGACATTTATGACCACGCCACTAATTCAATCACTTGAGCAGCACTTTGGTTTTAGCCAATTTAGAACAGGGCAACAACAAACTATAGAGCAGCTTTTAAATGGTCAATCGTCGTTGGCTATATTTCCGACCGGTTCGGGTAAATCGTTGTGCTATCAATTAACTGCGTTGTATTTACCAAATTTAACGTTAGTGGTTTCGCCTTTGCTTGCATTGATGAAAGATCAAATTAGCTTTTTAAATAGCAAAGGTATTTACGCGGCTAGCCTTGATTCGAGCCAAGATCAAATGCAAAGCAGCACCGTAATGAATGATGTGCGAAATGGTAAAATTAAAGTACTAATGGTGTCGGTTGAGCGCTTTAAAAACGAGCGTTTTAGAGAGTTTATAAGCCAAGTTAAGCTTTCGATGTTAGTGGTAGACGAAGCGCACTGTATATCAGAATGGGGCCATAACTTTAGACCCGACTACCTTAAACTACCGCGTTACCGCGAAGAGCTTAATATTCCTTTAGTATTGCTGCTTACGGCAACGGCGACTAAAAAAGTTAAACGCGATATGGCAGAGCGATTTGCTATATCGCCTGAGTGTATTGTGCAAACGGGCTTTTATCGCGCCAATTTAGATTTAAGTGTGTTGAGCGTTAAAACCGCCGATAAAAACACCGAGCTTACCAACATTGTGCGCGCGCAAAATGGCCCTGGTATTGTGTATGTAACGCTACAGCAAAGCGCTGAGCAAGTCGCTAATGTGCTAAGTGCACAAGGTGTGCACGCGGTGGCGTATCATGCGGGGCTTGAAGATACGCTACGCTGGCAAATTCAAGATGACTTTATGGCGGGTAAAATTAACGTAGTGGTGGCAACCATAGCCTTTGGTATGGGCGTTGATAAGTCAGATATTCGTTTTGTTATACATTACGATTTACCAAAATCGATTGAAAACTACAGCCAAGAAATTGGCCGAGCAGGGCGCGATGGCAATCCATCAAACTGCTACACCCTTGCCAATTTAGATGGGCTAAATACGGTTGAAAACTTTGTATATGGCGACACCCCTGAGCTTAGCGGTATTGAATACGTAATTAACGATATTCGCCAAAGCCACCAGCAATGGGAAATGCAAGAATACAGCTTATCAAGCGAAAGTAATATTAGACAACTGGCACTTAAAACCTTACTTGTACAGCTTGAAATGCAAGGCGCTATAACGCCGCAATATGCCTACTACGCTGATTTTAAATATAAATTATTGGTCGATAAAAACGAGCTACTAAGCCAGTTTGACGAGCAGCGACAAGCATTTTTAACACAAATATTTAGCCATACCGATTTTAAAAAAATATGGGGCACGCTAAATTTTGACTCCCTTACGCAAGCCGCGCAGGTTGATCGAAAACGTGTAGTGGCAGCCCTTGATTACCTAGCCGAAAAAAACCTAATAACGCTCGAAACCAAACGTATTACCCAAGTATACAAAGTGCATAGCGAGGTTATAAATAACCCAGAACTTGCCCAGCAACTACACGACTACTTTAGTGATAAAGAACAAGCCGAAATTAAACGTATTGCTGCACTGGTACGCTTTTTTGAGCTACAAAGTTGCTTAAGCTATAACTTAGCGCGCTATTTTGACGATCAAAATGCACCACAGCAATGTGGGCATTGTAGTGTGTGTAGAGGTCATGCGGTTAAGCTTGAATACTCTATAGAGCCTGCATATGTTGAGGAGCAACTTATTTATCAAAAGGTGGATGAGTTTTTAGCGCATATGGCAGACAAAGGTAATCATAATGTGGGTATTGAAACCCAATGCCGCTTTTTAGCTGGGATGAGTGTGCCATTATTTGCGCGTAATAAAGTGCGCCAATTGAGTGGTTTTGCACTGTGCGAGCAAATGCGTTACAGCGATATTAAAGCAAAACTACTAGCGCGTTAAATTAGTTACTGTATCCTAGTGGCTTATTCAAAAAAGTAAGCCACTATGCCTCATATTGTTATTCCTGTTGAAAATATTTCTACTACCCCAGAGCCTGTTACGTGTGCTAACTGCCAAGCCTGTTGTTGCCAATTAGAAGTGCGCATAGTAACCGACACCGGCGTGCCATTTAACTACATTGAATACGATAAATGGGGCAGCGAAGTAATGAAACGCGCTGACGACGGTTGGTGCCAAGCACTCGACCGCAATACGCTTATGTGCTCTATTTACGAAAACCGCCCATTAGTTTGCCGCGAGTTTGAAATGGCCTCAGACGAGTGTATTACCGAGCGCGATTTAGCGGGTATATAGTCCGCTATTATTAAAGCACATAAACAACAAAGGGGCTTAAAAGCCCCTTTGTTGTTTACTTACTATAAAAAATTAAACTTTAAAATAGCTAATATACTTTTTAAGCGTGTTTGAAAGGTCAGCTAATGCAACGGCTTCTTGTGCGTTACTGTTAAGCGACATGCTGGTTTCTTTAGACATACTGGCAATTTCTTCTACGCCGGTACTAATTTGCGCCACGGTGGCTACTTGGTTTGATGTTGATTCAACAATTTCAAGCACGTTACTTAATGAGTCGTTAGCTTGTTGCTGTATTTGATGCAGTAACTCGTTTGCCTCATGGGTAAGCGTTAGGCCATTTTCTACTTGTGGTACTGTGGTTTCCATAGCTGTTACCGACGCTTGCGTGTTTTCTTGTACTTGCAAAATCATCTTTTCAATATCGCCTGTTGCATCACCAGTACGCTGGGCAAGTTGCCTTACCTCGTCAGCAACAACAGCAAAACCTCGGCCTGTTTCGCCTGCTCTTGCAGCTTCTATTGCCGCATTTAGTGCAAGCAAGTTTGTTTGATCAGAAATACTGCGGATCACACTTAAAATATCGCCAATGTGTTTTACATGTTCTTGCAGCACGTTTACTTGGGTAACTGTGGCTTTTACGGTTACAGAAATTTGCTCAATTTCGGCCGCTACTTTTTGCACTGCAATACTACCTTGCTGCGATAATTGCGCAGTTATTTTTGAGTTATCTTCTGTTTGTTTAACAGAGCCTGCAACTGCATTTATACTGCGGCTCATTTCTTCTAAGCTGCTTACTGCCGAGTTTGTATAGGTTACTTGTGCGTCAGCGGCACTAAGTGCTTGCTGCGAGCCAGACGCTACGCTTGCAGAGTGAGTAGAAAGCTCTTCAGATGAGTTAATAATGCTATCTACAATGGCTTTTAATTTAGATTGCATAACCCCTACAGAAGCCATCATGCTATTTGGGCAACACGACTGTACATCACCTCTTAAATCGCCTTGGGCAATAAGGGCAATTACTTCGGCGGCTTCTTGTGGTTCGCCACCTACTGACTTTCTGATCAGTTGGCTAATAACATACGCAACGCTTGCACCTATTAAAATTGCAAGCGCGGTGAGCGAAATCATCCAAATTTCAAATGAACTGGCAATATCGAGAGTATTAATAGTAGTGGTTTGATTTGCTTGCTCTTGCAGGTTTATAAATTGGTTTATAACATTTAGCCACTGGGTAAACGCAGGGCGCGCATCGGTTAATAAAATGCGTTTAGCTTCGTTTAGGTTTCCCGCATTTTTAGCGTTTATTACACCTTGAATGAAAGGCTGAGTGCGCTGCTCTATTTGATTTATTTTATTAATTAAAGCGCGCTCTTCACTATTCATATCACCCATTAGCTTAGCCATAGCGCGACTTGACGTTTGGTAAAATGCGTTTAGCTCTTGTATGTTATTTAACACGGTACTTAAACTGCTTTGCTCGGTAATTAGCACTACGTCGCGCACGGCTATTGCTCTGTCGTGTACGCTGCCTCTGAAGTTAATTGCGTAACGTTGCTTTACCGAATTTACGTCGGTCATGTGGGTAATATTATTATTAATAAGGCTAACGCGCGAAATTCCAATAATGGTTAAAATAATCATCATTGATAAAATTACGCCAAAGCCGGTCGTTAAACGCATGTTTATGGTCATGGTTGATCCCAAGGGTGAGTCAATACGCGCAAGAGCAGCTTGTATTATTAGTGAAAATACTTAAACAATAGCAGCATTATGCCTTATTAATTAAAGTTTTATTAGCAATAAGGTAGGTGATTGTTAATTTAGTTTACAAGCGTAACTTTGGCGGGGCATATTTTACAGGTATTAAAAAAGGAGCAAAATGCTCCTTAGTGTTATATAAAAATATTATATAAAGGTTTAGTCGTACTTTGCTTCTAGCTCATTAGCTGTATGAAACTTCTCATGGCTTTGTAATTGCTCGTCGTATTTTACGAGGTTTTTAAAGTGCGCTAATTGACCTGAGTTTTTAACTATTTCAACAATAAACGACATCATAAAGTCAGCGCCCGTTATGGTATCGCCCACTAAATAACGTTTACCTTCTAGGCGGTCGTTAAAGTAGCTAATTACTTTAGCTGTTTCAGCGTCGGCATAGCCTTCTAAAAACTGTGTTTTAGCGCCGTCTTTTAGTACAAACATTTTAAGTAAAAGCGGTAAAATTGCTGAGCTTTCTGCAAAGTGCAGCCACTGTTGGTAGTCAACATATTCAGCGGTATCTACTTTTGGAGCAAATTTACCATTGCCGTATTTAGTAATAAGGTAATCAGTAATAGCGCCAGATTCAGCAATAATTAAACCGCCGTCTTCAATTACCGGTGACTTACCAAGTTGATGAATATGCTTTAGTTCATCAGGCGCTAAAAATGTATCTTTATTACGCTGATAAGCCACAATTTCGTAGTCAACATCTAGCTCTTCTAAAAGCCAAATTATACGTTTAGAACGGGATTTATTTAAATGGTGTAGTTTAATCATGTCAGTCCTTTTTTGGCTTGTAAGGGCTTTGCCTTACAAGCCGTATAAAATTAAAGTGGGTTATTAATTTTAACCACAGTTTTACCAAAGTTTTTACCGCATATCATATCGTTGAACGCGTCTACTGTATTTTCGATGCCTTCTACCATGTGCTCACGGTATTGAATTTTTCCGTCTTGTAGCCATTTTTGCATGTCTTGTGCAAACTCGTCGTAACGGTCGCCGTAATCATCAAAAATGATAAAGCCTTGCATTTTAATACGCTTAGTAAGCAATTGACCCATTAGCATACCTAAACGGTCTGGGCCTTCTGGCAAGCTAGTAGCGTTATATTGCGATACTAAACCACACAATGGTACGCGTGCTGCGGTATTTAGTAATGGTAGTACGGCGTCGAATACTTTACCGCCCACATTTTCGTAGTAAACATCAATGCCTTTATCACAGGCTTTTTCTAACTGCTCTGCAAAGTCATCAGCTTTGTGATCAATACAGGCATCAAACCCTAGTTTTTCAACGGCGTGTGCACATTTTTCGCTACCACCAGCAACACCCACTACTTTACAGCCTTTAATTTTAGCTATTTGACCAACCGTTGCGCCTACAGGGCCTGTTGCTGCTGCAACAACTACGGTTTCGCCTTCTTTAGGCTGGCCAATATCAAGTAAACCCATGTAAGCAGTAAAGCCAGGCATACCCATAATACCTAATGCGTATGAAGGGTTTGCAGGCTCTTTACCTAACTGCATTAAGCCTTCGCCGTCGGTAATGGCGTAGTCTTGCCAACCTGTGTAGGCAAGTACCCATTCGCCTTCGTTAAACTTATCGTTTTTAGACTCTTCTACTTGGCACACTGTTGCGCCAACCATTACATCGCCAATATTAACAGGGTCAGCATACGACTTAGCATCGCTCATACGACCACGCATGTACGGGTCTAGCGATAGGTAAATAGTACGTAGTAAAACTTCACCGTCTTTTAAAGCCGGAAGCTCTACCGTTTTTAATTTAAAGTTTTCATCTGTTGGAGCGCCATTAGGGCGTGATTCAAGAGTAAGTTGGCGACTAGTCGTAGACATAAAAGATCTCCTATTAATATAAATAAACTACTTACCGAATGTTTACGCTTTAAAAATCGTGTTCAGCTAAACAATAATGCGCGGCTAAGCAGTATGAATATGTACAATGCGTACCTTAATAAAGGAGTTTTGGGCGTGTGGTTGATAATTCAACCTTTGCGCAAATTTAATTAGAGTAATTAGTCTGCTTTGAGCTTACTAAATATATGATTGTTGTAAAGTACCCCGTTTTTATAAATGGCCTGTTTAAGCACAGCCTCTTGCTCAAAGCCGCTCTTAGTAAGTGCTTTCATAGAGTCGGTATTACCAGCAATCACGGCACCAAAAATTCTGTTTAAGTGTGAGCTTGCAAACGCTTCATTGCATATAAGTTCAATAGCGCGAGTAATAATACCTTGCCCCCAATAGGCTTTATTAAGCCAATAACCAATTTCGCCACTGCGTTTGTATTCAAATTCGCCGGGAGTTATACCAATACAGCCCGCAAATTGCCCATTTACAACAATGGCCTTAATAATGCCGTTTTTTGAGCCTTGGCTTATCCACCAGTTTGCATCGGCTTGCGTATACGGAAACGGAATTTTTGACGATAAATAACGCGTTACCTGTTCATCATTTAAGGTGTTAATAATAAAAGGCGCGTCTTGGGCTTTAAACTCTCTGAGGGTGATCATATTTTTTCATAAATTTTTAGTATGCACACTAACTTAACAATCATTTAAGAGTTAAACAATCAGAACCTAAATTAAACGCTTTACGGCTATTACTTTGTTTTAAAGTCCTCTAATATAAGCAAAATATTACACCTATTTTAGATGCCATTATGCACCCTCACATTAAAGCGCTTTATAACAGCGCCCTAAAACCAAGCCGTTTAATTATTGGTTTAATGAGCGGCACCTCGTTGGACGGGCTTGATGTTGCACTGTGTAAAATAACGGGCGCGGGCTTAAATACTCACATTGAGGTTTTAAATTTTACCACCGTTGACTACAACGACGATTATAAAACTAAAATAAAGCAGGTATTTGCCAAACGAGAGTGCGATTTAGAGCTTGTAACTTTACTGCACCCGTGGGTAGGTAAACTCCATGGCGATATGGTTAACCAGTGCTTACATACTTGGCAAATAGACCCGGCAAGTATTGATGTAATAGCAAGTCACGGGCAAACCATTTACCACTGCCCGCAGTCGCAGCATAATCACAAAAGCTTTACTAATGGCACCTTACAAATTGGCGATAGCGACCAAATAGCCGTTACTACGGGTATTACTACCATTGGTGATTTTAGGCAAAAACACATAGCCGCAGGAGGCGAGGGCGCACCGCTTGCTGTGTATGGCGATTATTTGTATTTTTCGAGCGCTGTGGAGAGTCGGATTTTGCTAAATATGGGCGGCATAGCTAACTTAACGTTTTTACCCAAAAATGGTGATGCAAACCGTGTGTTTAGCTCCGACATTGGCCCCGGTAATACCATTATGGATGCCTACGTACAGCAACATTTTAAAGATATGCATTATGACGATGGCGCAAAAATAGCTAAAGCAGGCAAGGTAAATACACCATTATTAAATGCATTGTGTAATAACGCATTTTTTAAACTCCCAATGCCTAAAACCACAGGGCCTGAGGTATTTAACTTAGCGTATTTAAACACCGCACAGCAGCTTACAAATACACAGCACTTAAGCCATGAAGATGTAATGGCCACCTTAAATACCTTTACAGCAACCGCTATAGCAAATGCATTAAACGAGTGTGCAGAGCGCGCACAAAATTGTGTGGTGTATGCAAGTGGTGGGGGTATTCATAACCCATTACTAATGGCGCAACTTACAACGCTTTGCCCACGTATTAAGGCTTTTAAAAATACCGACGATTTAGGTATTAACCCTGATGCAAAAGAGGCTGTGTTATTTGCTATTTTAGCAAACGAATGCCTAGCCGGAGAGCAGCAACACCTAAGTAACACCGCACAAGGTATTGCGGGAGTTACTATGGGTAAAGTAAGTTTTGCTGATTAATAACTTATAAGTAGTGTCGCGTAATTTAAGTGCAGTTTGCATTAAAACAGCGATAAAAACGTAGAGCCCATACTTGCAAAGTAGCTACGAACGCCCTGTGACTTGGTATGTTCAGTTTTTATTTGCTCAGGAATATAGCCTTGCTCAAATGCTTTAATGTACACATCGAGTTGCTGGCTTTCTTTTAAGGTCGTGTTTTTTCCGTGCAGCATCATTTGCACTACAAAACACTGGCTTTGTGTAATGTTACTTAAAGTAAGATTTACAGTACCAGATTCAAGGTCTGCATTGCTCAGCGTTTTTTCAGTAAAATACTGCGCCCCACGCGCACTGGGCTGCGTTGCACTTAGTGAAATAACATCGCTCTCATTTGCGCCATCAGGCAACACACACTGCAGCGTAATGTTATGCGCAGCATTGGCTTTTAGCGATAGCTTTTCATATTCCATAGCGTGGCTCATCGCCGCAGACATAGAATCATCAAATGATTGCAGTGCAAATGTTAGTTGCACTAAGGGTGTACTCATCTTACTTAATCTTCTTGAGTCTATTCATTTATCGGATAGAGATTATCGCGGATCAAAGTTACAGATTTATGACTAATTGCATTATTTAGTACAATTATTGAGTAGTTTGATCAAAGAGGATCTTTTTGTTCTTTCTCATCCAACTTTGGAATGTTTTATCACACATCTGGAATGAAGAGCCATATGTGGCAGTGCTTGTAGCGATGGTGCTTCCGTTCCTTATTTGGGTTCTTTTCATAGGGGACAGAATTTTGTTTTTAGGCTTAAACTAATTAAACAGAGATTCCCAACTAAAATTCTATACTTTATCTTTTTTGGTTTATTACTGTATGGATAGCGGTTTATTGTTGTACCTCATATTAATAGAGCGGTGTTAGCGGCCAAGATAAATGTCGCAATGCAAATGTTCTAAGGCGGTTATGAGCGAAAACCAGTTATTGAGATTGGCTAAATATAGTAGTTAATTGATTGGTCAAACTGCTTTTTGCGCATATATTCATGAAAATGCGCGCTGCGCGCAAATTGGATTATTAACTTCACCTAAAAACTTTAGAAAACTTAGTTATAGTAATACCTTAGGTAATTTGCTAAAACTATATAAAGTAGATAGATGAGCGTTATGTCGGCAGAAATATGCTTGATGAGAGTACTATTAAATTGCTAGGTGTTCGGCAGATCTTACAGTAGGGATATAACTTGAAAATTAGACACTTAGAAGAATTTGATCATAAAGATCTTCATAATATTTATAGCTTTACGGAAGTAATGGCAAATACATCACAACTTCCTTTTTTGAGCTCTTCGCAAGTTTCAAATCTCTTTTCAGCATCAAATCAATACACGTTAGTCGCAGAAGTTGATGGTAAGGTGGTTGGACACGTGACGCTATTCCTAACGGATAAAGTTCGGGATAAGCATACTGCTTCTATTGCCATCGCTGTTCACCCTGAAAGTCACGGACAAGGTGTCGGAAAAGCCTTGATGCATGAAGCAATCAATCAAGCTGATAATTGGCTTAATTTAGTTCGTGTTGAATTAGAGGTTCATGCTGATAATCTTTCAGCCAAAGCTCTGTATGAAAAGGTAGGCTTTGAAACTGAGGGCATTAAGCGTTTGAGTACATTCAAAAGTGGACGGTATATAGATATGGTTATCATGTCCAGAATCAGCCCTGCACATGGAATGAACGCATAACAAAGCGTTTAAGGCAGATTCGCAACGCATGGCATTCTTGGTTCAAATGAGTTTTGTGTTTACGGTGTAATGGTTTAGGTTAGACGTAGGCGTCACTCACTACTTAACGCGGCGTTATGTTGTTTTGCAAGTTAGTAGGAATTTTTAAAGGGATTTGAATTGAATGAAATTTTTCAAACTTACAGTGATAATATTATTTGCTTTAATTATTGGTGCAGCACTGTCATACCAGAAAATCATCTCAGACATATTGATACCACAGTATGTTGACTGGGCTTATGAAACTGAAAGAAAAGGCTCGGAGTCAGGAATTCCGCTAAATTCACGAGAATTAGCTTTGGCAGCTGATATAGGAATTCAAAAACCAGAGAAAGTCAGGATTGTACATGTTGAAGAAGTACCCTTTCCATTCGAAAACTTCGCTCTAAAAACACTAGGTGAAGCACTAGGTTTTATTGGTGAAGGTATTACCAATAACGCTCAGGCTTTCGGGTATTCTATTTATGTTCGTAATGGATATGAGCTCAATAGGCCAAAATTGGCTCATGAATTGGTTCATGTGCTACAAATCGAAAGATCTAGTCTTGACCAAGTGATAACTCAGCACTTCTCTGACACAGCTGAATTTGGTTATGACAAAGCACCTTTAGAAGTCGAGGCTTTTAAAGCAAATAAACAGTATGCAGCTGATTGGTAATTAAACGTTGAAAAATCACATTAAGTCGGTCGCAAGCTCCCTGGGACAGTAATACGTGGACTCAGTCGCTTCGCTCCAAATTTTAGCCCACGTGTTATTGCCCCTAAGCGGGGTGTTAGTTGGCTTCAACCTAGTCAGCAGCACGGAACAAGTTTTCGGAGTATTTAAAAGTGGACTTTGTTATAGGCTTAATTCCATTTTTATTGTTCTATGTTTTAGTGAATTATATCCAAAGCACTATTGGGTATTACCCTAAACTAGCTAGAGAATATAAAACGGATTTAAGCATTTCGGATTCATCTATTTTTAAATCACGCAGTATGTACCTGACAAATATTGCAGATATTTCTCGTGAGAAAAACAGTGAATATAGGACTTGGCTAAATATCAAATCATTTGAGCAAGGGGTATTTATAAGCCAAAAACGGATGCTGATTCTACTATTTCCCAAGAGTTTTTTTATACCATGGGAGCAAATTAGCTTAATAAAAGAGAAAACTAATTTTCTTAAAAATCAATATCTTTATAAAGTCGAATATAAAAAAGAACCTATTTATATCATTACGAAATTCGATTTGTTAAAAAGCTCAACTAACAAGAAAATCAATAAGGACTAAAAACAGTGGGCTTTTGCTCCTGCGTCGCCTATTTTAGCCAACAATTTTTGGGTCAAAAGAGTCAAATTTTGACTTCATACATCAAGGTTTGCCAGTGCCTGCTGATGTCGCACTAGCGAAGTTTCCCAGAGTACGCCTATCAAATTAACTATATCCTTAAACCTTTAATGTACTTGAGTGGCTAGCAACGTACGGGTGATCCCTTCCAGCGTTAATTGAGAAATAAGCTCAATTCCAGCATTGAATGGGAAATATTCCAACTTCCTATTGGAAATTCACTTATCAAAGCCTCGCCTTATATAAAGCCCTGTTCCAAGCTTGAATGAGAAAGAACATATAAGCAAAGCTGTTTTAGTAACTTATGGGAATAAGAAAATTGCATCCGGCGGTTTCAATAGCGATTACTTTATATATAAAACAAAGGAGCTATTGAAACAGTTAAGCAGTATTTAGCTGCTCAGAAATAATACTTAAAAGCTCTTCAGCATCACTATATTCAATTTGAACTGCTCTGCTTATATCTAGTACTAAATTGTCTACTTTGGACTCAATATTGAACAATTTTTCATTAATGAATGAAAGAACTTCTTCGTTAGCGATGCTGCAAGCATCAGTGGCTAGTTTCATTGTGCTCGCTTTATGTTCATCATAGTTTTGAGCGTCCATAAAGTCATCCTCATAAAGTGAATCTGCGATATCAGGTATTTTTGAGTAGTGCCTAGTGAGATAAAAAATATCCATTGCGTCTTTACGTCTAACGCTATGCTCCCTTTCTAGCCATGAAATTAACTTCAACAATAGCATCCCAGCAGGCGATGCAACTTTAATATTAAGATTGGGGTTATTGGCAATTTCTACGTCTAGGGCATGTTTAAATGCTTCGTTAAAGCCTGTTACTGACATTCCAATATCGTGCTGTGGCGGCCAAGTAATAGAGTTACCATCACCAGCAATATTTCCAAATGGAATAATATCAATCTCCCAGCGCTCACCGTTAGGAACGGTAGTTACTAGCTGGTGTACTTTTGTTTGATCAGGGGTAAAACCATTTTTTAGCAGATGCTCCTTTAACTGTTCAAACTGGTCCCAGTTTTGGACTTGTATACCAAAATCAATATCTCTTGTACCTCGCTCAATTGCAGCACCGTAGCCATGGTGGAGTATAATGTCTCTGGCGGTAGCACCTATGACTAGGTAAGGGATCCCTAATGCTTCAGTATGGGCGTTTATTTTTTGATAAAGGCCAACTAACCCTCGTGGTAATTTACCAACAACATTAAGCGATGTGCTTTTCATAAAACCTCGTTGCAGCATCTATGTTTCTTGTGTCTCTACTAGCTAATAAATTAGCATAAATTAAATACGGGTGTGCTAAATGAGTCTTTGACCCAACAAGTTTTTCTATAGCTAAAAATGGCTCCACTAAAACTACTTTTGTTACTGCATCGTTTATATTATCTTCTGCTTTTACTTTTCGTAATCGTGCAGTTTTTAAAATGACTTTTTTATGTTCAGGGCTTACGTAAATTAGATAATTTTTTGTATTTAAATAATCATCATATTGTTGAACAGCATATTCGCCTCCCCATATGGCATTTACATTATTTAGTTCAAGTTTTTGTAGTAGCTCCGCGTTATCAGTAGTGAAGATTTCTTGTTTTAATTTAGCTTCAACAGTTACAGGATAAGCGTTTAACCACTTCTCTAGTAAAGCTTTTGAATTGTTGATTGTTTTAGTGTGTTGGTCTTTTTGAACTATAAACTCTTGATATATTAAATCGTCAATTACTTGTTTAACCGTTCCCAGTGCAACCTCGGCCATCTTTGCAATTGTGCGCATGGGTTTATTTACCAGCTCCGGTTGCACTAAAAACATAAATACTACTTTCATACCCTTGGGTTGAAATGCCTTACCTAATTGTTTGGCTAAGGCTATTTCATTGTGGGCTTTTTCGGGCTTATTTCCCTGAATATCAATATAAATTGGGGAGCAATTAATATACGTGTTACCAACTCGGTCTATAAAGGATGTATTTTGCTCCTTTAATAGAGCTGCTTGATTAGGGTTGATGTACTCAGTAATTAATAGGGCATTGGTTATCTGATTTTTTATTTTTAATTCAGCAATATACTTTTGTAAGGTGGTTATATTTAGGTGCTTTTTGCATTTAATAATTAAATTGCTTTTAACATTAGGCAAAGCGAGTTCGCCTTCAGTACACTCTTTTTTAAAAGCTTTATACTCTGCGCCTAAACTCGTCTGCAAGTTTAATTTCTCAATAGCTGCCTGTATTATCTCGTGGCCCATCATTTGTTCACTAAATTTAACTGTTCATTGTTTATGAACATAAATATAAATTGAACGCCAGTCAAGTTTTGTTCACTAATTTAAGTTGTTCATTTTTATTGAACGGTCACCATTAATGAACGAGGGGGAGTGGCAAGCTCACAAGCTTAAATTGCCTTACTGTAATTAGTGGGATAAGTACCAGCCTGATAAGTTACCTTTAGAGAGTTTATAACAGCTCTATTAAAATAGCCCTGTGTTAAACGTAACGTTTAGCACAGGGCTTTATAGTTTTAGATTAACTGGCTTAACACGCAAGCGCATTAAAACGAATATTGCAGCCTTAATGAGATTGCATTGCCCGATGTGATAATACCGCCCGCCTCAAAGTAGTCGGCTTTGATGTAGTCGGCCATAAACTTTATGTTTTTGTTTACGGTGTAGTTAACACCAAGTGCGTAGGTTTTTGCGTCTTGGTTTTCTTGCTTGAGCTTAAGTAAGCTATAGCGGCCAGTGAGCTCCCAGCCTGGCTCTGAGCTTGCGCCTAGTTTTGCATTTTTATACTTACGGTATCCGCCCGACAGCTGATAACCAAATTGCAAATAGCCGCCTTCGTAATCATTGGTTGACTCTTCAATACTGGTTACTTGTGCTTGTTGCCACTCGGCCATCATGGTCAATCTGTCTTTAAGCCATAACAGCTCTATACCTTGCTGCGAGAGGTTATCGGCATTAATTTTATCGCCTTCTATTAATGAGTCGGCGGTATAAACTTCAAGTGGCTCATTTACTCTAAATTCGTTACCGTCGTACTGCCTCTCACTAAATGCGACGCCTAAGTGTAATAGGTTGGTATCTTGCTGCCATGGCACCCAGGCTACCCGCCCTGTAATAGCTGATGTTGCTTCGTCTTCGTCGGGCTGATAATAACCAAGTTGCCAATTTACTGAGGCTACCTCTCCCGATAGGCTAATACCTAAACTTCGCCCTGGCGAAAACGCTTCGCTTATCATGCTGCGTTCAAGCATTAATAAATTACGAGAGCTGGTTAGTTTTTCTAGGCCAAAACCTTCTTTTTGCTGGCCTATGGTTAAATCAGCATATTTCCAGCCTGAGTATTCTAGGTAGGCGTCTTTTATTTCGGTTTCGCCATCGGCAAAGCCAAGCTGAAATTTACTTTTCCAGTCTTTGCTTATGTCTGATTTAAAACTTAGGCGAGCGCGGCGTATTTCTGAGGTACTTTCTGAGTCGTTGCTTTCGTATTGCCCCTCTAATAATGAGGTATCAAACTTGTTGTAGTCGAGCATGATATAGCCGCTTAGGTCTATATCGTCGTTAATTTTGGCAAAGCTTGCGTTACTTACAAAGCAAAGTGCTGAAAGTGCCGCATAAGTAATCGTTTGTTTAGAGGTCATGTTAGGCTGCCTTTGTTTGTTTTTCGGCTAAGTAACTTACTTTTAGTTGCGCTACGTCTCTTAAAAAGTCGATGTGTTCTATATCTACAGCAACTACGTTTAGCCCTGTGCGCTGTTTTAAATCATGGATGAGTGTGGCTTGGTTTTGCGGGGTTATGTTTTCTATGCGCTCGTAGCAAACGCTTTGTACTTCGTAGCGTTTTACAAATACGCTTGAGTCAATCAAAAAGGCAATTAAGCAAATAATGCCATTAAGAATACTTAGCTCAATTAAGCTCATTTGCCCTACAGAGGTCAGTAAAGCAATGGCAGTAACAAGAAATAAGTAAGTCATCTCTTTAATCGAAATAGACTCAGTGCGATACCTTAGCATGGTAAATACGGCAAATAGGCCAAATGCAAATTCCATCGACATATCAACGCCGTGCAGCAAAAAGGTAATAATAAAAACGCCTACGCCAAATAAAATAAACGAGCCTGCCACCACTGCATTTTTACTTATGCGAAAGTAACAGCCATAGCAAAGTACAGCCAGCGATAGGATGTTAACTAAAAAGCGGGAAAGAAAAACAAGATCTAATTTTGTCATTTTAATTATTCTCTAAAGGTAAAAGCGGGTTAGTGCGGTTAAGGTGTTTTAAACGGGCTAAAACGGGTTTAAAGCGGTTTACTTTTAAGCGCTCGGGGTAGAGCAAAGCACAGCCAATGCAGTATTTACTAAACGAGGCAGGGAATATGTGGTGTTTGCTCATCAGCTTATAAAATGGCGAGTGTTTTGTTTTTTTACGTTGCTTAAGTTCGGCAATAAAAAAGCCCGGTAGGGTTATTTTGTTATCGCCTTTTGGGGTGTTGTACCACAGGTTAAAATCAAGCGTTAAGCGTTCGGCTTTTTCTTCGTTGGCTAAAGCTATACGGTTATAGCCGCTTTGTTGGGTTACGTTTAAATGTGCAAAGCTGTTTTTCATTTGTTCTTTCATAAACGCAGTACAATGAGCTTGCTCGTTGTTTTTTTCGAGCTTGATACGTGTTTTAACCGTACGGCTTTGATTGTTTTTTAGTTTTACTTCTAGGTATTCGGTGGCGGTATCAACGTAGCGTCTTTGGCGCACTTTGTATCGATTAAGCTTACCGTTATGGTGGGCTTTGTATAAATCAAGCTCGGGCGTATCAAAGTACTGATTATAGTAAGAAAATAAACGCTTACCTTGTATATCAAGCACACGGTACTGGCCTTGTAAGTGAGTTAGTAGCTCAGGTAAAAAAGACAGTGGCAGCATAAACTTGCTGTCTACACGGTTCATTAAGTTGGCGTTATTAAGATCTTTTAATCCGTAGCCTTCAAACGGGGTGAGTAGCTCGTTAATTAATGTTGATAATGGGCTATCAGCGTTTGGCTTTTCAGGTTGGGCCTGCTTATTTTTAGTGTTTATTGCAGTAATTGCTACTGGTGAGATTGAAGCGTCCTTTTCAAAAAATTCATCCTTTAAACGTGCTTGAATTGTCATAATTTTCTCAGACTATTAAATTGCAAAGTTACAGAGTGCAGTGCCAGCGTGCTGGCACTGCATGAAGGATGGGTTGTTTATCTAGAGCAAAAGCCGCTGCCATCGCCAGCTGAAGGCAATGTGCCATCAAGCTGCGCGGCCATATTTGCTACGCGGTACTGCATAAACGACGTTAAACCGTAAAACTGCCCCGTAGTAGAGGTTAGGTTTTGCTCAAAGTAATCTGAGCCGTAAAAACTAGTGGGGTCGTTTTGTACGTGCTCACGGATTAAGTCGGCTATTTCATTTACGCGGGCACTAAATGTGTCGCTTGAAAGTGAACCATTAATAAGTTGCGTTAAGTAACTGTGGTACACATCAAGGTTGCTTTGCTCGGCAAATACATTAGCAATTAACGGGCGCTCATTTAATGCGCCGCTTACTGGCTCATCAATGAAGAGCTCTCTTACATCTACGCCATTACAATTCATGTTAAAGGTGCCAAATGACTCGTTAAAATCCCATGGCAAAATGCTAAATACGCCATCGTCATCGTAAATATAATAGTTATGAGCAAGCGTACCGTGGTAGCTATCTAAATTAGAAAGCGAAGTGCTAACCGACATATATCGTAAAAGTGTATCTACCTCTATGGCGCTGGTTTCGCCGTCATCGAGCGATTCTACAAAGTTAATAAATGCGCCGTTATCGGTGGTGTCTTCGTTGGTTTGTAAGTTTATGTCGGTGTAGCTTTGTATGTCGTCACCTAGCCATAGTAAATCGCTGCCTGTGCCATCAGGCTTGTATAAATCGCCGTTACTGTTGGCAAAGTGTTTTTCTACAAACTCACCATCTATGGCTTCTACCATTAAGTACAAACCAAATAGTTCGCCGTTTACATAAAAGTTAACGTAAGCATGCTCAGGCGTTGGTACGCCCATTTCATCCATTAGGTCGTAGGCAATTACTTCACGCATGTACGACGGGTCGTTAAACGAGTTTTGCAGTGTGAATTTTTTTAGCCCAAAAAACTTTTGGCCCGACACGTATTCGTTAATGTCGACCTTAAAGCTGTATCGGTCACTGCTAGAGTTGGCAACACTGCTTAAGCTTGAGCCGCCTTTAGTGCGAATAGCCACGCTATCGAGTGTTACACCGTTAAAAGTAATAGCAGTTTCGTGATATTCCTCATCAAGTGGGTTATCTAGAATGTCTTGCCAGTTTTCGTCGGTAATTGTAATAGAAAGCGTATTAACAGCTGTGGGTGTAAATGCGGTTGCAACGGTATTCTCGCTACCTGGAGTAGGGGTTAAAAACGCATGAGTAAAGTCGGTGCTGTTACTTAGGCCGTAACTAAAGCCTGTGGCTACATCGCTTTCGTCCCAATCAATGTAGTCAATTACTTCATCGTTGAGTATTAAGCTTAACTCGTCTTCTTTACCTAGTTTAAACGGTACGTAGTAAGTACCTGGATCTTCATCGGTGGCATAAATAGTAATGTATTGGCCTGCGTATAAATCTATGTCGGGCAGGGTTACTGGGTCTATGTCGTCGCTTTCATCAATAACTTGGTAGTTGGCTAAGTTAATAGTATTTTCGCTGTTATTGTATAGCTCAAACCAGTCGTTGCCATCGTCTGCAGCGCTTGCCACCACTTCGTTAATAACGAGTGGTCCGTGAGTTGCTTTGCTATTTTGACTAAGCTCTGTTGGAGTTAATACCGCTGTTGCATCGCTGCCATCTGGGTAGCGGCCATAGCTGTAACCACTCAAGGCTTGGCCTTTTTTCCACGATAACTGCTCTATAATTACATTGTTACTGTAAAGGCTTACGGTATCGCTTGAGCCTAATTTAAACGCTACGCTTGGGAGGTCGCCTAAATCATCGGTGCTGGCGTAAATACGATAAAACTCACCGGGCGCTAAAGTAATGTCGGGTAGGGAAAATTGCTCGTTATTGTCATCACTTAGTGTGTAGTCAGCTAAATAAACATCGCTACTGCTTGTTACATAAAGCTCTATCCAGTCCTCGGAGCCGCTGCTGTCTTTTGCTACTACTTCGTTTATACGCAGTGGGGCATCTTCAGCAATTAGCGTGGTAACAAGTGTTGAGGTGTCGGCTGTTTGGTTAGCTGCGCCCTGTGTTGGTGTTAATGTTTGCGCGGTGCCGGTGCCGTCGGTGTATAAGCCGTAGCTAAAACCTTCAGCGGCTTCGCCTTCTTCCCAATCAAGTACAGACACCGCAGTGCTATTTTCATAAAGCGTAACAGCGTCGTCGCTACCTAGTTTAAAGGTAACGTAATAACCATTATCGGGCGGTGTGTCGGTTTCATCAATGGCTTGAATAACAATAAACTCTCCTTGCGAAAGCGCTACTGCGGGTAATGCTTGAGGCTCTCTGTCGGCGTTATCATCAACAAGTGAAAATACCGACAAATCGGCTATATCTTCAGTGGCATATAGCTCAATCCAATCGTAGGAGGTATCACTTGGGCTTGCGACAATTTCATTTATAACTAAGCCAGTTGACGTGATTGTTGATGATGAATCAGTACTTTGCTCTGTGCTAGTGTCGGTAGTTTGCTCAGCACCGCCGCAGCCATACAATAATGTAGTAGAGGCAATAACTGAATAAAATATAAAAGGTTTTATATTCATGTAGGCACGCTTATTATTTTATTAAAGTGGATAAACTATAAGAATAAAAGGTGCAAACAATGTGTAAACATTCAGTAAATTACGTTTTTGTGATGGTTTTATGACAGGCTTTTAAGGACGCGTTAACTGCAAACCTAGCAATAGTAGAGTGCGTATATTTAAACGTAAAAAAGCAGATACCTAATTAGCATCTGCTTTTTAATTTTTAACGAAGAATATTTAATTAAGCTTGAGGTTTAATTAAGTACTTTTCGCCGGTGGCTTGTTTAGAATAAGCCGCGATTGACTGTAAATGTAATACCTCAGCTAATGACACTTCGTGCGTGTAGTTACTCGCAAATGTAGTGGTGATTTCATCAGCAACGCGTTTGCGCATTTTCATTACTGTATCTGTGCCTAATTTACCTAAAGCATTAAATAACAAGAACCCGTTTACAGCCCAAGCAAAGCCAAAGTTACGGTTTAATGTAATAGGGCCGCGGTCTAGTGCGCCATAAATGTACACTTGTTTAAATGTATCAGAGCCATAAATTGTGTGCTCTTTCATATCGCGCGCAGCTGCAACTTCCATACAGTTAAGAATGTCACTTGTTAGTTGGCCGCCACCAATAGGGTCAAACGCTATAGTTGCACCGGTTTCGATTATTGCAGCTGTTAGGTCAGCAAGAAAAGTGTCGCTGCTTGAGTTAACAATATATTTTGCACCCATATCGCGCAGTAATTTTTCTTGTTCTGGTTTGCGAACAATATTAATTAAATCAACGCCATCGGCAATGCAAATACGGTTTAGCATTTGGCCAAGGTTAGAGGCCGCTGCGGCGTGAATAATGGCTTTATGGCCTTCGGCGCGCATGGTTTCTACCATTGCTAGTGCGGTAAGTGGGTTAACAAAAGATGATGCACCTTCTTTAGCAGTAGTCCCTTCTTTTAGCTCTAGGCAACTTTGTACATTGGCACATATAAATTGACGATACGTACCGCCGCCAATTACTGCAACGGTTTTACCCATTAATGCTTGTGCGGCTGGTGATGAGCCTGCTGCCACTACGGTGCCTGCGCCTTCATTACCTACAGGGGTTGCTTTTCCAACACGAGTTTTAAGTGATGGCATAAATTGAGCTGGAACATCGGCAGTAATTACTGGATTTTCATCAGTACCCGATTGCTTTGCAGTAGACATATCAGCTGCGCTGAATAAAACGCCTAAGTCTGATGGGTTTAATGGTGCAGCTTCAATACGAATAACCACTTCATCGGCATTTGGCTTTGGCATCTCGATGTTTTTTAAGGCAAGTGTAAGTTTATTGTCTTCGCTGATAGTTGAAGTAAGTTGAATATTTTTATTTGTCATAGGTGTCTCCTGCAAAGAATTAAATTTGTTAAGCCAATAGCATTATTGTATTGGCGATCTGTGTTAGTAATTAAAAATTAGAGTAGATACTTTTGTAGCTACGCGTTATTTAGCGTTTGCTGCTTGAATTTGCGCTTTCACTTTTTGCATAAATTCAGCCATATTTGATTGCCGATCGGCCTCTATGCTTTGGGTAATAGCTAATTGGCTCATTGATTCGTTCCACTCTTTCATGCCGGGTACTTGTGCAAGTACATCCCAATCAAGCTGGCTTGAGCCAAAGGCGCTAACAATGGTGTTTACGTAATAAACGTAAATGTCTGCCATTGTAAATTGCTCGCCTGCAATCCAAGGTGAAAACTTACACACGCTACTCAAAGCGGTTACGCCACGCGTTAATACTTGGCGTACTTCGGCTTTAGTGGTTTCAGGTACTTCAGCGCCTGAAAATACATAAGGGATGAACCGTCTGCTCGGCAGTTCAAAATAGAGCTCTGCCATTTTCATAATTTGACGTACAACTGCGCGCTCACCTGCATCTTCAGGATATAGCGGAGTTTGTGGGTACGACTCTTCAATAAAGTCGCAAATAACACTCGACTCAGAAATATTAAGGCCATTAGCTGTTGTGATTGCAGGCACTTTGCCTGCAGGGCTGATTGCTAGTAACTCTTCACTACCGCCGTAAACAAGGTGTTCTTTAAATGGCAGTTGTTTGTGTAAAAGTACATGTTTAACTAGGTTGTAATAGTTGCTAGCAGCAAAACCGTGCAAAGTAATCATAAGTCAGCTTTCCATCATTAACGTGAAGATACTCATTGCCAAAAATGCAATTTAAGTCCCTGTCTTTAGGTTGAGTACATTATTACTTGTTTTAATTTGCTTATATATAGGGGAAAATGCGAATCACTTTTGTCTTTAAGACAATAAAGCATTTTATTTAATGGAGAGGCAACTTGGATCAACTAAAAGCCATACGGTATTTTATTAAGGTGGTTGAAACGGGCAGTTTTACCAAAGCCGCAAAAGCTTTTGATGTGCCGCCTTCGTCGTTGTCGCGGCGAGTTGCTGATTTAGAAAAAAGCCTGGGGGCTACGCTTTTAAAGCGTTCGACCCGCATAGTTAAATTGACCGAAGTTGGGCAAATTTACTATAACGATGTTCAGCAAATATTAAATCAGCTAGAGCAAAGCCACGAAACTGTACGCAGTTATCAAACAACACCAATGGGGCGATTATGTATAAGCTCAATGGTAAGTTTTGGTGACAAAATATTACTGCCTCTGCTTGATGAATTTAGCGCGCTATACCCCGAAATTATATTAGATGTTAGCTTAAGTGATGAGCTGTCTACACTTGGGCGTGACGACGTTGATATAGCCATTCGTGGTGGTTATGCGCCAAATGAACGCGTGCTAGCAATAAAACTAATGGATAATGGCTTTATTCCTGTCGCGTCACCCTGCTATTTACAAAAATACGGCGTGCCTACTAATGTTATGGAATTAAAGGATCACAGTGGCCTTTATTTTAAAACGCCAGCGGGGCCAACGCCGTGGTTATGTAAAGTAGATGAGCAATGGCACGACGTTTCTGGGCCTGCGGTCGCTATATCAAATAACGGTTCGTGGCTGGCTAAAAAAGCGTGTAATGGCGAGGGCATTTTAATGTCAACTCGGTGGGCGCTCGACTCATACCTTGAGTCTGGCCAGTTGCAAGAGCTTAAGTTTGAGCATGAATTAGCGATAAGCCAAAATGCGACTATGGCGGTTTATTTGTTGTATCAAAAGCAGCGCTATTTAGTACCAAAGGTAAAAGCGGCGGTCGACTTTTTAGTAAAAAGAATAAAAGAAACAGATGAAGATAGTAAGCGAATAAAATAGGCCTTAAGAGTTAGGCCTATTGTTTGTATAAATAATAGGTAAAAAATATCTCCTTAAGCTAAAGCTTTTAACTAAGCGACCGATAAATTACTTAATAGGGTTTAGCGATTAAGGATAATCATGGTTAATAATGCACTTGGCAGCCAGTCTAATTTAAGCACTTTACTTGCCCAATCAGTTAATAACGCTAACCAAACCTCTGTGAGTCCTTCGCTGCTAACCGGTAGCGACCTTCAAGCTATTAATGATTTACAAACTAACGCCCCCAAAATATCCGATGAATTATTAAGCCAGCTAAATAACGAAGCTATTGACGAAGCACTAGTTAGCAATCAAAAAGTAGGGGATATTTTACAACAGCAACTTACCTCGCTATTTACTATTTCAAGTACGCCTAGCACGCTTAACTATAAACTCTCCGATGAAGAACTCGCCCTGCGCACCGTAATAAGCTCTCAGCATGAGGGTTTATTAAAAAACGAAAACAGTACCCAATTAATTGAGCGATTAAATACGTCGGTTAAAAATATTCAGGGTGCTTATGCTAATACCAGCGATATTTTATCGAGTTTAGGTCAGCTTGGGCATGAGCAAAAAACGTTTTTAGCCTCAAGTCAGCAACGTGTTGAGCGCTCACTTAATCCATATATGGAAAGCCTTAATCGCGCAAAATACGAGGATGACGATAACTACCTGTTTGAGCTCTCGGTAAAAACTAAAGAAGGTGATGTTATAAACATTACCTTTAACTCATCGCAAGGTTATGACGAAAAAACAGGTGAAGCGATAGATGGCTTTGGCATAAGTTACGAAGTAAATGGCGATTTATCTGAGGCTGAGCATAAAGCACTTACGCAGGTGCTCAGTGGTGTTGGCGAAATGGCAGATGAATTTTTTAAAGTGAGTGAAAACTCATTTAATCCTCTTATAGTGCCAAACCAAACAGACATGAGTTTAGATTTTTTAGCAGGGTTTAATAGTGAGCAGCTAACAGGCTTTGATGTGTCGTTTTCAACAACGCAAAATAAAGATCTTGATTCGAAAGAGAACACGCTTGATTTAAGTTACTCCATTGATGAAGCATCAAACCAGCAAGCACTTGTGTTTAAAGCCGCAAGTGGGCAAAACGACATTGATTTTGCACTTGATATGTCAACGATTGGCGCTAAAGACACGCAGCAAATGCAGCAGTATTTAGCGTCGCTCGATCAAAGCTTAGAAGATAGCCGAGTAAACAGTACCAAAGACGATAAAGAGTCGGCATTTGGGCGAAAAGGTGACGAAGCAATGCTGCAGGGCTTTGCATTATTTAAAGGCGCTTTTGCGAGTATGTCGTCAGCGGCTGAGCGTTATAGCAATTTAGAGTCGCTTGCAGATCAGCAATTTAATGACGGGCGCGCTATGGTAGCCGATTTAGTTGATAACATGATTACAAACGATAGCCGTTACCAAGGGCTAGGTAATAAAGCGCCGAATACATTAGGGGCGGGGATTTCTAAGCTCGCTGATTTTGATGCTACATTTTCTTATGCGCTGGATAACGGCGACTATCAACCAAAAAGCAGCATTGAATTAAGCCAAGCAACTAAGCAAAGCCAGTTAGGGGAACTCAGCGGTGTAACGCAGAGTAAAAATGTAAGTAGCCATTTTGATTATCAATACAGTCGCCCTGATTACTACAACAAAGAAGAGAGTTATAACGTAGGTACCGCAGTTAAAAATAAAGAACTTGTGGGACTTGACCAGTCTCACGAAGTTGATGTTGATACAAAAATGTTTGAGTTTAATCCGCAAACCAATCAATACGAGCTACAAATGGCGATGCAAGAACAAACCGTTAGTAAAAGCGACATTCGCTTAATTGACGATATTTGGCTTGAAGAAAACGAAAACAGCTACAACATGAATAAAAAAGAGCGTGTTGAGAGCGACGAAAAGCAAGACGAGTTTAAAAAAACAAGCAGCCATTCTCATAATAAGTTAGTTACCCTAATTGGTGATTTAGACAAGCTAGCTGAGAATAAAGACGTAAGGCGAGAATATTTAACTAACTTATCGCAAGTTAACTTTTTTATGGATAAAAAGTAACGGTTTTGAGTTGTTCACTCCACACTCAATATTGGGTATAGTCGTTTAATACCTAAATTAAGAGCAACCTTTATGTTTAAACAATTAATTTTACTGTGCGCTTTAAGTATGCCGCTTATAAGCTACGCTGCTACAGCGCCATTTTCGGGCGAGATAAGTACGCAAGCACTGCTAAGCGACTACGACAAGTTTAACGAACAATACAAGGCGTATACACCAACAGCACAAGACATTTCATTAATGCAAAAGCTAGAAGGCAAAGAGCTTATTGTATTATTTGGTACGTGGTGCCACGACAGCGAACGCGAAGTGCCGCGTTTAGTTAAGCTGCTTGATGAATCTAAAGTACAACTTGCCGACATTAAATTTGTTGCAGTTGGTTACAATAAACAAGACGATGCAGGTATTGCACAAGCTAACGACTTGCAATATACGCCAACGTTTATTGTTAAACAAAATGGCAAAGAGTTGGTACGCGTAATTGAAAAGCCAACGGGTACGTTAGCGCAAGACTTAACTCAGGGTTTGTAAGGTTTATTCTTATGTTATGGCAATTCAATTAAAAGGATGTATAAAGCTTGGCTTTCTTTGATTTGTTGCTAATTATAGCCTGTCATTTAACGTCAATTAGGTAAGCGTTTTGTGAGCATCAACCCGCGATTTTATTTATAATTAATATGGATATTTATGAAGTGCAAAAAGTGTAAATCAGGAATTACCTCCCCAATAATTAAAACGACAAATATTAACGGGACTCCAATCGCGTCATCATCTTGCCCAGTCTGCGGTGAAAATTTAGATGGTTCAAAAAGATATTGGGTTTTATTAATTATTTTACTTATCGGCATTGGTGTAGCATCAAGGTATTTTTCTTAACTCTAGTTATATTACCTACACATGTGAATGAGCAAGACTTTGGTTTTGATTATTAGTCTTTTATTTTATCCGACTGATTTAGTCTTTTACATAAAAGTTATGTGACTTATGAAATTAATGCGAACTGAAAAAGTTCAATTGTGGTTTATGATAAATGCCAACAAATTGTATGTAGCTGCCGCTGTTTTTGGTGCTATTTTTGTCTTGATTTTGGGGGATGCTTCTCAATGGAAATACGAGGAAGATAAAAATCACTTCAGCACCTTTTTTTCATCCATTGATAGCCGAATTAGTTTTGTAAGGCATGGTTATTCAGGTACCAGTTTAAGAGTTGTTGTGAATTTTGATGCCGAAGGGCTCACTCTGGATGAAATCAAAAATATAACTCCAAAATATAAACATTTGATTCTTGAGCGCATTTGCAATGATTTAGAGAGTTTGAAAGTTTTAGAAGACGGCTACTATTTTGATGTGGATTTAAGGGATACCAGCTCTGAACACATGTTTAAAAATTATTTTAATTTAATAGTAAAGCATGAAAGGTGTATCACGTAACACAATTGAGTTTTAACTTAGCTAATAGGTATTAGAAAGATTAAAGGGCTCGAATTTTGACTTTAAAGATTAAACTTTATGTAAATTTGCTACTGGTGCCTTAATACTTACAGATTGCGAGCACTACTCACTAAACAAGCTTTTTGCAAATGCTTGCGCAGCATGCGAAGACGGTCTGTCTTTATAATGCAGTTGATAAAGTGGCCGAGAGAGTTGCTCGTTATTTTTTTGGCTCAGGCGTGTTAATTTGCCTAGCTGGACTAAATCTTCTGTGACTACATTTGGCAATAAAGCGACCCCCATACCTTGAGCGACAGCCCTTGCTATGGCTTCGTTGCTGCCCAATTGCATACTGCGCTCTGCTTGTACGTCATGTTGTGCTAATAGCTTTACCGACATTTCTAAAGTGCCAGAGCCTGGCTCACGTAATAACCAAAACTGTTTGTTTAACCATGCTTTTAAGTCTTTCGTGGGCTTAAAGTTACTCGGTATAACAACACTCATTAAATCGTTTTGCCAGTGCTTACTTATTATATGCGGCTCGGTTGGTGTGCCTTCAACCAGTGCTAAATCGATAGTGCATTCAAGTAGGGCGTGCTCAATTTGCGCGGTATTAGCCACTTGTACTTCTACCTTTATATCAGGGTACTGCGCGCAAAATTTAGCTAAGTAGGGCGGTAGCCAATAGCTGGCAATGGTTGTACTAGTGCCTATAACGAGCGTGCCACGCTTAAGCCCTGTGCGTGATTTAATATCTTCAATGGCTGCCTTTTCAATAGCAAAAATGCTACGTGCATGATCATACAAGGCTTGGCCGCCCTCGCTTAAGGTAAGTTTTTTGCCTTTAGATGCACGCTCTATAAGTTGAATATTTAATTGGTGCTCAAGCTCTTTTAGCGCTTTAGATACAGCCGGTTGGCTTATAAAAAGCGCTTCAGCTGCGCCTGAAAAACTACCAAGCTTTGCTACCGTATAAAACACCCGAAGTGCATGCAAGTTCATTGTGCCTCTCAAATTACATAACTTTAAGTTATCGAATCATGATTTTAATGTATTGGAGTTATATTTTGCGCTTTCTTAAAATGAAGTCAACAGTTTAACGTTGTTCAATTGAGGGAATATTATGCTTAGCGCTATTAAAAATGGGTTTCAGCCTTTGGGTATTAATACTAAGCAATATGGCGATACGCGCTGGTGGTTAGGTATGCTGCTGGTGGTTGTTTTGGCGGGGGCATCTGTTGCATTAAGTAAGTTACCCATAATGCAAAGTGCGCAATTTAGCTCTTTAACGATTGGTATTGTGCTTGGCATCATTGTAGGCAACAGCGTGTTTGCGCACATTGCTACGCGTACAGATGTAGGCGTTGATTACGCTAAAAGTATATTACTCAAAGCGGGCGTTATTTTATTTGGGTTTAGAATTACTTTTGCGCAAGTAGCGGGTGTAGGCTGGCATGGCCTATTAACCGATATAGTAATGCTGTTAGGCACATTTATTTTGGCAGTGCAGCTAGGTAAGCGCGTATTTAAGCTTGATGAACAAACAACCATATTAATTGGCGCGGGTAGCTCTATTTGTGGTGCCGCAGCGGTTATGGCAACTGAGCCGGTTATAAAAGCGCAGGCGCATAAAGTATCGGTAGCGGTGGCAACGGTGGTGGTGTTTGGCACGTTAAGCATGTTCGCCTACCCAATCATGTTTGATTACATGGGATTGAGCGAGCACGCTTACGGTATTTTTGTAGGCTCAACCATTCATGAAGTAGCGCAAGTGGTTGCAGCGGGTACAGCTGTAAGCGCTAATGCTGCAGATACCGCCGTTATAGAAAAAATGCTAAGGGTGATGATGCTTGCGCCATTTTTAGTGGGCTTATCGTTTTGGCAAAGTAAAAAGCATGCAAATATAAACGCGCCTGGCGGCGAGCAAAAAGCGGGTATTACAATCCCTTGGTTTGCTGTGTTATTTATTGTGGCAAGTGGTGTGCATTCGCTATCAGTTATTCCTCAAGTCGCTACAAGCGCAGTTGTTTGGTTTGATAATATATTACTCACCATTGCGATGGTGGCTTTAGGCTTACGCACACATGTTGGCGCTATTCGCCAAGCCGGTATAAAACCGCTGTTATTAGCAGGCTGTTTATTTTTGTTTTTAACCTTGGGTGGTTACGCTATTAATGTGGGTATTGCTGAGTTGTTTTAAACGTTACTTGGTAAAAGTTGATTGGCGGCTTAAATTGGCCAATCAACTTCGTTTAAGGTATCCAGCTGCGTGCTGGTGTTTTCATTGCCTTGCCATTTATTAATGTAAACAGCGTGCGGGTCAAACTGTAACGTTTGTTTTTCAATATTAAAGTGCCTACCACCACGCGGATCTACGCCTACACCTGCTATATATTGCCAATTACCCCAATTAGCGGCTACATCGTAATCAATCAGTTGCTGTTCAAAATAAGCTGCGCCGTATCGCCAATCAAGGCCAAGCTCGTTTACTAAGCAGCTTGCTGCAATTTGCCTTGCTCTATTTGATATATAACCCGTAGCGTTAAGCTTATTCATAATGGCATTGACTAATGGGTAGGGTGTTGAGCCATTACACCAGGTAGCAAAGCGGTTTGGCATAAATGTAGTAAGGGGTTTTGTTTGCTTTTGGCCTTTAAAGCTAAACAGGCTTTTACCTGCCTTAAGTGCATGCCATTTAAAATACTCTCGCCATAGCAATTCAAATTTAATCCAGTAAGTAGACTCGTTTGTTATTTGACTATGTTCGTACGCCTCAACTGCTTTATAAACTTGCCGCGCACTTACACAACCTAAAGCAAGCCAGGTACTAAATTTTGTGGTGTTATTAAAGCCATCAAGCTCGTTTCGAGTTATTTTATAAGTACTTGGTAGTAAACCTGAAAAGTATTGCTTTAAATGTGTTTGCGCACTTTTTAACCCGCCATGCATTACGCCATTATTTGCTATACGCTCTAAAGGTTTTTTAGCGCACAAGGTTATTGGCTGAGGGAGAAAACCGTTTGGTAATATTGAAAGTGAAATGGGGCTAGTGGCGGCCTCTACCTTTTTACGAAACGGGGTAAAGTGTTTAGGTAATTCGCTTAAATCAAACGGTAGGTCACTTTGTTTAAAGAGCGTGTCTTGCTGCGACCCTGCAAATTTAGTATTAGGGCAATGTGCTTTGAGTAAGTTTATTTGGCGTTGCTCGTACAGGCCAAATTGCTCGCCGTATACAACTTCATCAATATTTTGCTCATTAATACGCGCTTTCAAAAGCGATACAGGTTCGCCTTCAAGTACATGCAGTGTTTGCCCGCGCTCAATAAGTGCTTGTTGGAGTTCATACAAGCTTTGCATTAAAAACTGCTGTTTATGCACGCCATACGGCTTTTGTTGATAGTTATTATTTTTAAACCAGTGCGGGTTTATAACAAATACAATATCGAGCGCGCATTGCTCAGTAGCAAGTTCGCTTAAAATAGGGTTGTCGTCTATTCGTAAATCGTTTTGTAGCCAATATAAAATACGTTTGCTCATAGGTTTGCTCAGGTTTTTAAACTCTAGAGCTTTACGAAGCAAAAGCGGGTAGGGATTAGTTTTGAGGTGTTTAAGAGGGTTTTAAAAAGAGGCGGCAAATAATACCGCCTCCTTTAATGTTAAATAGCCGATTTTTGTTTTTCTATCCAATCGTTTATTACGTCTTCTAATACTTCCATAGGCAGCGAGCCTTGGCCTATAACGGTGTCGTGAAAGCTGCGAATATCAAACTTAGCACCTAGTTCTTTTTCGGCTTTTGCACGCAGTTCGCGTATTTTTAGCTCCCCCATTTTGTACGAAAGCGCTTGGCCTGGCCATGATATATAACGATCTATTTGATCCTCCACCGCGCTTTGTGGCAAAGCAGTGTGATCTGCTAAGTAGTCAATAGCCTTTTGGCGGCTCCAACCAAAGGCATGAATACCGGTATCAACAACAAGTCTTACTGCACGCCACATTTCGTAGCCTAAACGACCAAAGTCGCTGTACGGGCTTTGATAAAAGCCGGCTTCTTTACCTAAGCGCTCTGTGTATAGTGCCCAACCTTCGCCAAATGCAGAGTGGCTAAGTGTGCGTCTAAATTCGGGTACATTTAACTCCATAGCAATAGCGTTTTGTAAATGATGCCCTGGTATTGCCTCATGTAAGCTAAGTGCTTCTAAATTATATAAAGGCTGTAGTTTAGGTGTTGAGGCTAAAAAATAAGTGCCGGGGGAACGGTTATCAGCAGGTGGCATATAAAACGCGCCGCGACTCGCTGAGCCTTTAATAGTAAAGGTATTACGCGGTAAATGATTAAAGTAGGTTGGTAACTTGCCATACATTTTTTGCGTAATAAAAGCGGTTTTTTCTAGCAGGTCTTGCGCGTCTGTTGCGTAAAATTGCTTATCGGTCGCTAAAAATTCTAAAAAATCGCTGTATGTGCCATCAAAACCTACTTCATCAATAATGTTTTGCATTTGCGTTTTTATACGCGCGACTTCTTTTAAGCCTAGTTCGTGTATTTGCTTTGGCGTGGCGTCTGTTGTGGTGTAGTAATTAACTGCATATTTGTAATACTCAAGCCCGCCTTTAACGCTTGAAATACCCGGCTGCGCTCTACAGTTAGGCATGTAATCGTTCTCAAAAAAGTCGTAAAAATGCTGATAAGCAGGTACTACTTTTGAGCTGATTAAGGCCTTAGCTTTGTTTTGGTATGTAGATTTTTGCTCTGCTGTAAACGTGTTTGGTATACGTGTAAAGGGCTCGTAAAGGGCACTGTTTTCAGGTTGCTTAACAATATGCGCGCTAATGCTTTGGCTGTAATTTTCAAAGGTTTTGCAGTAATGAGTAAAGCCTGTTTTTATACCCTCTTTCATTAAATCAATATTTTGCTGATTAAAGCGAGGGTAGTCGGCAAGGCTGATTAAAAATGCGTTGTAATCGTCGGGTGTTAAAAATGCCATGTTAGCGGGGGCTTCGGCAAAATAAGTATGCCAGCCACTTAAAAAATTAACCGGAAAATACTTATCTTGAAAAAGGTAACTTTGCTGCTCGGTTTTTCGCTCATATTTAAATAAGCGGTAGTTCATTAGCTGCTCGTTGTTGAGCGTTTTTGGGTCAATGCTGGCTAAGCTTTTTAGTACGCTGTTGTTATAAGCTTGGCGCTTTGCAATGGCTTGCTCGCTCCAATTTGGCAATGTACCGTTTGGCTTCCAGCCGTCTGGGTCGGTACGAAAAAATATTTTTTCAGCTTTGGCGTTTTGCCAGTGGTTATCAATAATGGTTTTTAAATCAGTGTTAGTGTCGGCTAAGCTTGGTAGCGATGCAACCGCTAAGCATATAGCTAGAATACTTTTTTTAAACATAGTCATCCGTTATTGGCGAGTTAGTTATTATTTATCGCGCTTTTTATTTTAATTTGTGCTCAATATATTACCAAGTTAACTTAATCAATGCGCTTACTTTTATAACCTGTAACTCTTGGTTTTACTTTTTGATTGAACAAATTTCACTGCGTAACTGATTGGCGTACTAGTTTATTGTTTTATCAGCGTTTAGAATGACTAAAACTTATTATAAAAAATGATCGTCATGTTTAATAAAGTAATTACCTTAATTGATGAAGCAAACGACCAAGACCCTAATACTGAGCAGCACAATGGACAAAGCTTTCCAAAAGAAAGTTTATACGCCTTGCGCATGAGCGAAATGTTAACTCGTTTTAAACCAGATGCCGATGAACTCATGCAAATTGCAGTGCGTGCACAGCATATTCAGCGTTGGAAGTCGCCACGTAGTGATTTTGAAATGAACAAACAGGGTTATCATCAATGGCGTAGTGCTCTTTATATATTTCATGCAAGTAGTGTTGTAGCGCTTATGCAGCAAGCAGGGTACAGCGAGGCTGAGCAAAACCGAGTGTACGATGCAGTCGCTAAAAAAAATATTAAACGTAACCCAGATAGCCAATTAGTAGAAGATGTAGCAAGCCTTGTATTTATTGAACATTATATGCTTGGGTTTGCCAATGCAAAACCAGATTACAATGAAGAGAAATGGATAGGGATTATTCGCCGTACATGGCAAAAAATGTCAGATGACGCGCATGAGTTTGTACTTGCAGGTAATATTACATTGCCAGCGCCGCTTGTTGGGCTTATTCATAAAGCGCTTGAGTAAAAGAACATAAATAAAAAGGAATTTTAAATGTATTGTCCTCGTAGTAATACGCCACTTGAACCTTTACTTGTTGGCGGCATTACTGTTTTTACGTCAGCGCAAGGCGGCGTATTTTTTGATAACAGCCAAATTTTTAAGTTTAGCTCTCCAGAGTTAAAGCATGGTCAGGTATTACTTAAGTATTTGAGTAATTACATTGAAGGTGAGGGCGATGTATCATCGCGAGTAAATTGCCCAAAGTGCGCAAGCATAGTGATGATGCGCCGGTATTTTTCACCGCTCAAAGTAGTTGAGATAGACGAGTGCCCGGGTTGTGCAGGAATATGGCTTGATAGTGGTGAGCTGGCAAAAATACACGAAAACCACTTAACACCCCGAGAGCGAAAGCTGTTAGCACATGAAATGGCAACCAATCATGGCTTTATAACTATTAAGCCACCAAAATCAAAGTATTACCCTAAAGCGCCTAAAAACGTTCAAGGCACCACTGTTGAACGGCTGGTGCAATTAGCATTACTTAACTTTGAATAATAAAGTAGTCATGAACGCTACATTAATTTTAAGCTCGCAAGTGCTGCTAATAAAAGCATGACTTGCCAAGAACAAATTTTAAAACCAAGGAAGGCTGAGTATGAAGGATTATAAGTGTAAAACTGCACTGCAATTTTACTGTGTGCTACTGGCGTGTTTTTTGACAACAAGTTGCACTACGGTATTTGATAAAGCGCATGGTTATCGTGGGCCCATTGTTGTGACGATTGAAACAGAGGATGGCTCAGTGCCAGAATTCCCTTTTTTGATAAAGTCGGCCTATTCAGAGTCGTGTGGTCATAGTAGTTGTGGTATTGACTTTGGTTATAAATATTTTAAAACGGCCTATGCTAATGAGCCAATTACCTTCCCACGGGAGCGTTTGGATTTATTACAGCCCAACGCCTATGCATCGATTGAGTTTACTGTTACTCATCCTAATTATCACCACCGCGGATTTCCGCGAGGCTTTGCGCCCACCGATGCTGATGACCCTATTCATATTACGTTTACCGTTAAGCCGTTTGCTGAACAAATGAATAAAGTAGCTGGCTGGGCGACTGGCCCTAAACAAGACATGCAAAACTTTACACCTGATAGCAGGGAATATAAAAAAGCAGACATTCGGTATCGCCAAGCGCGCTTTAATTTAGGAAAGACGATTAAAAGGCACATTACGGTGATCAAAACTATGTACTTACCTCATTTTTCAAAACGTATGCAACAACGGGTTATTGAAAAATATCAACCGATTTTTAGAGCCTGGTATTACGGCGTACCTGAAACGGATTGTTGGAACAAAATGACTTGCCAAGAACATATTTTAAAGCCAAGGGAAGCTGAATATGAAGGATTATAAGCGTACTTATCTGCAATAATACTTAATCATTTTGCGGAGCTAAATATGTCGCTCCCTGCGTTAAAAATTCTCATTTTGAACCACTAAATAGCGAATTTTTTGCCTAGCTAGCAACATGTTTTTCAAATCTCAAAATAGATCACTTAATTAAGCTAATTGGTATAAAGCATAAAAAACGGCGTACTAAATAGTACGCCTTTTTTTTTGTAATAAATTAACGCTTATGCAGTTTATTTATTACGGTTTTCTTTTGCAAACGCACGTATTTTACGTTTTTGCGAAAGCGTTACTTTATTAGTACGCCCTGCAAATGGGTTATCACCTTCTCTAAATTCAATTTTGATTGGGGTGCCCATAATTTTAAGTGCTTTACGGTAGTAGTTCATCAGGTAGCGTTTGTAGCTATCTGGTAAATCGTGAACTTGGTTACCATGAATTACAATACGTGGCGGGTTATAACCACCGGCATGCGCATATTTAAGCTTAACACGACGACCACGAACAAGTGGCGGCTGGTGATCGGCCTGTGCCATATCCATAATACGGCGAAGCATTGCGGTGCTAATACGCTTAGTTGCTGACTCGTACGCTTCATCAACCGATTCAAATAAATGACCAACACCTGTACCGTGAAGTGCAGATATAAAGTGTAAGCGTGCAAAGTCAATAAAGCCTAAACGGCGATCAAGCTCTGTTTTAATACGATCTTTAACGTAGTCGTCAAGGCCATCCCATTTATTAACGGCAATAACCAGCGAACGACCTGAGTTAAGCGCAAAACCTAATAAGCTTAAGTCTTGATCAGAAATACCATCGCGCGCATCCACAACAAGTAAAACCACGTTACAATCTTCGATTGCTTGTAATGTTTTAATTACTGAGAACTTTTCAACTACGTCACTTACTTTTTTACGCTTACGAACACCGGCTGTGTCAATTAACACATACTCTTTGTCGTTACGCGTCATTGGAATATAAATAGAATCGCGCGTTGTACCTGGCATATCATATACAATTACACGATCTTCACCCAATATACGGTTTGTAAGTGTTGACTTACCAACGTTAGGGCGACCAATAATAGCAAGCTTTACAGGTTTGTCTGCAAACGCTTGATGATCGGTATCATCACCTTCGCCTTCTTCGTAAAGATCGATTAATTCTTCGTCATCACCTGTTACTTCTTCATCTTGCGCGGCTAGTTCAGCAATAAGCGGTTGAAGTGTTTGCTCAAGTAATAATGTAATACCACGGCCATGTGCAGCTGCAATGTGATGTATTTCACCTAATGATAATTGGTAAAATTCAGCACAATTTGAATCTGCGTCAATACCATCGGTTTTGTTGGCAACAACAAAACACTTTTTCTCTTGCTTGCGCAAGTGATTAGCAATGGCTTGGTCAGCTACGGTCATACCTACACGAGCATCTACTAAAAACAGAACAATGTCGGCTTCTTCAATGGCTAGCAGAGATTGATCTGCCATTTCGATTTCGATGCCTTCTTCTGAGCCATCAATACCGCCCGTGTCTACCACGATAAATTCATAGCCATCGTAACTAGCTTGGCCATATTTTCTATCTCGTGTTAAACCTGGAAAATCGGCTACGAGTGCATCACGAGTACGTGTTAAACGGTTAAATAATGTGGATTTGCCCACATTGGGTCGCCCTACAAGAGCGATCACGGGAAGCATAAACTACCTCTTTAAAAAACAACAAAAGGCTTCGCAGTGCGAAGCCTTACAAAAAACAATTAACTATTAGCAGGTTATACTAATAGCAGTCAGTTAGTTTGGTATTTTTACCATACTAACTTCACCATCACGGGTGTATAAAATTAGCTTATCGTCGGCAACAACTGGCTCAACAAAAAAGCCTGAGCTGTCAAAGTCTTCTCGAGATACTAGCTCGCCAGTTTCTTTATTTAGCCAATGTAGGTTACCTTCTTGGTCGCCTAAAGCTAAGTGGCTACCTGCAACTGCAGGGCCTGTTAGGTACCAACCACGTAGTGCGGGTTGGCTCCAACGTTCAATACCTGAATTTTTATCTAATGCGTAAATAACACCATCGCTATCTACTAAATAAATTGTTTGTGCATCCATCGCAATTTCGCGGTAGCTGCTGTACTCACGTTTCCACACTACGTTGCCAGAGCGAATATCTACAGCAGCTAAGTTGCCGTTGTAAGCTATAGCATAAGCGTATGGACCGCTAATAAGTGGTTGAGTGTCTACGTCAACTAGGCGTTCAAATTCTGATGCGCCTTTAGCAACCGCAATTTCTGCGCTCCATGCTGAGTAACCACTGTCTGAAATTAATACGCTTAGCTTGCCTGTTTCAAGGCCTACTAATACACCACCGTTAGCAACGGTTGGCGAGCTTTGTCCGCGTAATGTTAGTGGTGGAACTTCTTGTTCAAAACTCCAACGCTCTTCGCCCGTATCTGGGTGAAGGGCTAACAATTTACCAGAGCCTAAATTTACAAATATTAAGCCATCGCCTGCTGTCGGTTTAGACAGTGATTCGCCTGGTACATTCTTACGCCAAACTTCTTCACCGGTTTCGCGATCAAGAGCAATAACAAAGCCGTGTTCAGAACCTATATAAATTTTACCATAGGCTTGCAAAATACCACCTGATAATTTTGCATTACCGTTGTCAGCCCATGGCCAAAACGATAAATCTTGGCGTACATCGGTTTCCCACTTGGTATCGCCGTTAGTAAGCGAAAGCGCTTCTACTTGGCCTTCGCGGCTAGCAACATATACAGTATCTTTGTAAACAGCTGGTGTTAAACGAGAAAAGTAATGCTCTACGCCATCACCTACAGATTCTTGCCAAACAACGTCAGTTTCAAATTGGTTTACAATTTCAGGAAGTACTAGTTCATCTTCATCATCACTTGATGAACAACCCATCAGTGTTGCCATACATAGGGCAAGGGCTGCTGTTGTAAATTTTTTCATGCCTAAAACCTTATGCCGCTGGGCTAGTTACTGCTAGGTCATCTAACTTAATTTGTAATAGTGGGTTACTTGTTAATCCACCCGCATCTATTGCTGCTTGGTATGCAGTACGTGCTTGATCTTTGTTACCTTGCTGTGTGTAAATGTCGCCTTTAAGCTCGGCAACGTTTGCATTGAATGCTTCAGGTAATGGTGCATTTAATGTAGTTAATGCATCGTCATAGTTAGTTTGTGCAATTTGAATTCGCGCTAAACGTGTAATCGCAATTGCTTTTAATTCTGTATTTTCAGTATTAGACACTATCCAGCTTAGCTTTTCGCTTGCTACGTCTAATTTTTTTGCTTCTACAGCGTCTTTTGCAGCAACAAATGCAGCAAGTGTTGCGTAGTTTGTATCTTTATTTTCGCTAATAAACGCATCAGCTGAAGATAATACATCATCACTTTCAACAAGCGCTGTATATGAATCTGATGCTTTTTCAGCGGTAGTAATTTGGTTTTGGTTATATGCTTTCCAGCCATATAAGCCACCAAGGCCAACAAGTATGCCTAGTGCAAGTGAAATGCCGTTTTCACGGAAAAAGCGTTTAATGGCTTCTGCTTGTTGTTCTTCTGTTGAATAAATATCCATTCTTACCTCTAATGTTCGCTTAGCCGTTAATAAGCTCAGCTAATAGCGCTTTAGCTTGTTCTAATTCTAATGTGACTTGTTCTTTACGCTCGCGTAAATACTTGATGGTCACAACGCCTTTTTCTAATTCATCTTCACCAATAATCACTGCAACAAGTGCATCGCTTTTATCAGCACGTTTTAATTGTTTTTTAAAGTTGCCGCCGCCCGCATGCACCATAACGCGTAAACCTGGTACGTCTTTACGTAGTTGCGCTGCAATTGCAGGAGCTTGAATGCTTGCTTTGTCGCCCATTGCTGCTAAATATACATCAGCATTACGACGAATGTCACCTACACACTCAAGCGCTTGTAGTAATAACACTAATCGCTCTAGACCCATTGCAAAACCAACTGCTGGCGTTGCTTTGCCGCCAAGCTGTTCAACTAAGCCGTCGTAACGACCACCAGCACATACTGTGCCTTGTGCGCCTAAGCTGTCGGTTACCCATTCAAATACGGTACGGTTGTAGTAGTCTAAACCACGTACTAACTTTTCATTAACCGTATATGAGACGCCAGCAGCGTCTAAACGTTCACATAAATTTTCAAAATGTTCTTTTGATTCAGCGTCTAAGTTTTCAGACAATTTAGGCGCATCAGTTAAAATTGCTTGTACGTCTGGGTTTTTGCTATCAAGTACGCGTAATGGGTTTGAATACATACGACGTTTTGAGTCTTCATCAAGCACATCAATGTGTTGCTCAAGGTAGGCTACTAACGCATCACGGTAATCTGCACGCGCTTCGTTAGAGCCTAAAGAATTTAGCTCTAAACGAACGTGGTCAGTAATACCAAAGGCTTCCCATAGTTGCGCTGTTAATAAAATAACTTCTGCGTCTATGTCGGCTGTGGCAATACCAAATGTTTCTAAGCCAAATTGGTGAAACTGACGGTAACGACCTTTTTGCGGACGTTCGTGACGAAACATTGGACCCATGTACCAAAGGCGTTGTTCTTGGTTATATAGTAAGCCATTTTGGTTGCCAGCACGTACGCATACTGCGGTGCCTTCTGGGCGAAGTGTTAATAAGTCGCCATTGCGATCGGCAAAGGTGTACATTTCTTTTTCTACTATATCGGTAACTTCACCAATAGAGCGTTTAAATAAGTCGGTTGATTCTACAATAGGAAAACGAATTTCTTGATAACCGAACGATGCTACTGTCTCGCGTAAAATGCTTTCTACTTTCTGCCAAACTTGTGTATCGCCCGGCAGACAATCGTTCATACCGCGAACTGCCTGAATTTGTTTTGCCACTGATAAATCCTAAATGCTGTTTATGTGTAATAAAAAATGCTTACACAACAAGAATGCTAAAAATTGACCCGCTATTATAGCGTTCTGGTCATAAAGGTAAACGCCAAACACCGCTGTTTGGCGCTTTATACGGTATTTATTCGACTATTTTAATATCGATAGGTGTTTGCTGCTCTTTTTGAGCAATAAAGTCGCGCACGTAGCCTTCGAGCTGGTCAACAATGTTGTTGTTGTCAATACGCGCTTTTTGGCGCTCACCATTAATGTATAAACCTGAGCGACGGTTTGCACCGGCAAGGCCAATATCACTCACAAGGGCTTCACCTGGGCCGTTTACAACACAACCAATTACCGAAACCGATACAGGCTCAATAATATCTTCAAGGCGCTCTTCTAGCTGGTTCATGGTGCTTACTACATCAAACTCTTGACGAGAACAGCTTGGGCAGGCAATAAAGTTAATACCGCGCGAACGTATGCGCAGCGATTTTAAAATATCAAAACCTACTTTAATTTCTTGAACAGGGTCAGCTGCAAGCGACACTCGCAGTGTATCGCCAATACCTTCGGCAAGTAGCATACCTAAACCTACGGCTGATTTAACCGAGCCAGATCGCATGCCGCCCGCTTCGGTAATACCTAAATGCAGTGGTTGGTCTATTTCTTTAGCGAGTAAGCGATAGGCGCCTACCGCTAAAAATACGTCTGATGCTTTTACCGATATTTTAAATTGGTCAAAATCAAGGCGGCGTAATATATCTACATGGCGCATTGCTGATTCTAATAAGGCTTCAGGTGTAGGCTCGCCATATTTTTCTTGTAAGTCGCGCTCAAGTGAGCCGCCATTTACACCAATACGAATAGGAATGTTATACTCGCGAGCCGAATCGACCACAGCTCTTATACGCTCTTCGCTACCTATATTACCTGGGTTTATGCGCAGACAATCTACGCCGTACTTTGCCACTTTTAAGGCTATACGGTAATCAAAGTGAATATCGGCTACTAGCGGAATAGTCACTTGTTCTTTAATACTTTTAAACGCTTCAGCTGCGTCCATAGTCGGTACTGATACACGCACTATGTCGGCACCGGCATCTTGTATTGCCTGAATTTGTGCAACGGTTGCATCAACATCCATGGTGTCGGTGTTGGTCATTGATTGCACAGCAATAGGGGCGCCGTCACCAATAGGGACGTTACCTACATTGATACGGGTGGATTTTCTGCGTTTAATTGGGGATTCTGAAAACATAGCGACTACTCTGCTAGTGGTAATGTAAATTTGGCTAAACGGTTTTTAGGAAATGCAGAAACATCTACAGGTTCGCCGTTTAAAGTAATGTCTACAGCGTCATGCTTACCAAGCACAACTGAAAAAGGAGGCGTTCCGCTTACGGTCATAATGTAGCCTGCTTTTTTAACGCCGAATGCTATTTTTTCGCCTTCGCCATCGTAAATTTCAACCCAACTTTCGCCGTTAAAGTTCATAACAATTGTACTGCTAGCATCTTCTTGGCTTTCGTTGTTAGATGTAATAGGAGCCGTTTCTGTAACGGCTTCTGAGCTTGTTGATGTTTCAAGCGTATCTTTTGATTCTAATAGTGATTCGTCGTTAATTTCGGCTTGTTGCTGTTGCTGTAAAATACTGGGTTGAGCTGCTTGTCGTTCACTCATTATTGAGTTGGCAACGTTTATTTTACTGGTTTGCTCTTCAATGGGGGTGGCGTTTTGCCAAAACCATAAAGCAGATGAGCCAATAACAATCGCTAAAATTAAATAACTAAAAAACATTAAACGGCTGTCGCTTGCTTCTTTTTCTGTTCGGCGCGAAAAGCTTTGCATATTAGCGGGCTTGGTCGGCTCTGGTGGGGCCGGCATCATTGCTAATATAGGTGCGCTATCGACTTTTAATTCACGGCAATAATTTTTTATATAGCCTTTAACAAAAGTGATAGGGCCTAGTAACGCAAATTCATCATTTTCAAGGCGTTTAATTTGAAGTTCAGACAGCTTTAACGGTGCAGCGATAGTTGCGATGCTAACGTTTGCTTGCTCTCTATGATTTTTTAGTATTTGGCCTACAGTTGGCTGTTCGCTCTGTGTTTGCGTATTTTCTTCATTCATAATGTGTATGAGTCTGGATCCACTAGTAAAAGTCTGTGCCCTGGTTTTAATGCTATATCAGGACTTAATTTATTCCATCGCATTAATTCATCAATTAATACATGCCGCTGGGTAGCTATATCGTAAAGGGAATCACCAGCTTTAATTTCGTAATAAATATTAGGATCGTTTAGGTATATTTTACTTCCATTCATTACCCGATCCGACTCTTTTAAACCATTCCATTGCAGGAGTTTTTGTAGTTTAACATTGTATCGCACCGAAATGCTAAATAGGTTTTCGCCAACAGCAATTACATGAAATGGCACGCGTAAAGGCGATACTTTTGGATTAAGCATTGGAAGCTCAGCTTTTTGCACTGCTTCGTAGCTTTTAAATTCAATATCAGCTTTATTTTGATAGTTACTGTTTTCAAAAACGGTTGTATTTTTAGTCGCTTCGTAGAATACCACGTCGCTACTGTTTTTTTGATTTGTAACTGCAGGTGCAGAATTACTGTAGTTACTAGTTTGCTGCGAATTAAACTGGCCTGTTTTAGGTGCGCCAAACGAGATTATTGTTACCTCGTCATCGGCTTTAACCGGTTGTTTTGTTGCTATAACTTCTTTTTGAGGTTCTAAAACGGGCTGTGCTTTTTCAGGCGCTGCTACTATAGAATCTGCAGAGTCGTGCTCAGTAGTAAGTGCAATCATAACAGCCGATGTATCGGTAGGATTGCTTGGCGCGACGACTTTAGGAGCCTCTTCTTTTTGGGTCGTTACTTGTTTTGCTATTACGGTTGCTTCGTCGGCTTGCGTACTGAGCGTATTTGGCAATGCTTGAGCTTGCTCTTCTCTTGCTATAACTGGATTTACATCTTGGTTATTTGCTGTTGCGAGCTTTTTATCTGTTTTTTGCTCGTTGTTTGTTACCAAGCTTGTTGAACCGTCCTCTGGCGAACGTTTCTTTCTAATAACTTTTATTTTTGGTTTTGAACTAACGTGCGCGCCGCTTGCGTCATTTTTTAGTTCTTTTAACTGCGCTTTACGGTATTTTTCTCGCAGTATTTCAAACTCATTAAAACGTGTTCTTTTCTCTTTTAACGCATAGGCTTCGTTGCTGGTAGAGTAAGTTTGCAAAATAGTGTTGGAAATTTTTTCAGCTTCTTCAATTCTGCCCATTCGGTTTTTTACAAGATAGCTAAGCATTAATGCGCGAGAAGATACTTGACCCGTACTTTCATAGCGTTTTAAAAGTTCACTGGCTTTGTACAAGTCACTTTTAGCGTAATACAGTGCGGCTAAGCTAATTAATGTAGATGTTCGCTGAGAGCTGTGATTAAGTGCCTGTTGAAAGTAGCTTTCTGCATTTTCAAAATCATCAAATTCAATAGCACACAGGGCTAAATTTTCGTAGCTTTCGGCAACGCGAATATAACTTGGTACTTCAATGGCTTTTAAAAATTGATCAGTTGCACGATCGTATTCATCAATACCACATAAAAACACACCGTAGTTATTGAGGGTGTTAGGATCGTCTGGCTTGATTTCAAGTGCTTTTTGGTAGGCTTTATCAGCTAGCGGGTTTTCGCCCACTTGTTGGTAGTAATAAGCAAGAGAGTAATGTACTTCAGGTAGGTCAGGAGCAAATGCTGCTGCACGTTCTAAATTGTATTTGGCTTGAGAATTATTACCCGTTTTTAAATACTGTAGGGCTAAAGCAATTCGTGTTCGTGCTGCGCCAGTATTATTAACTTTATTTTCGACGACGGGTTTATTACTGCCGTTATAACTACTTTCACTCACACAGCCACTTAGGGCAAGTGTTGATAGTGTTATAGCAAGTATAGATCGCATTACCTTATCTCTTTATTTTTAGTCCATGTCGCCTATCTTACCTAAAAGCTTTACTCTTGCATCATTTATTTAAAAATAAACAACTTAACAGCCTTATATGGTTTATTCGTATAAGGCTGTTACAGATTATGCTTGGTGGATATTAACGGCAATCGCGTTATCGTCGCGGATTTTCTTTTTAGCTAAACGTTTAGTACGGTCAACTACGTCACCGACTAACTGACCGCAAGCTGCGTCAATATCATCACCGCGAGTACGGCGCACAATACAGGTTACACCTGCAGCTTGTAGTACTTTTGAAAAGCGGTCGATACGGCTATTACTTGAGCGTGTGTACTCGTTACCCGGGAACGGGTTAAACGGAATAAGGTTTACCTTAGACGGTGTGCCTTTTAACGTTTGTACTAATGCATGCGCTTGATCAGTGCTGTCGTTAATGCCATTAAGCATAACGTATTCAACAGTTACGTCTTTATTAGCTTTTGAACCGTCGATATAACGACGACACGCCGCTAAAAACTCTTCAATAGGGTACTTTTTATTAACAGGCACTAAAATATCACGCAGTGCGTTATCTGGTGCGTGAAGAGATATAGCCAGTGCTACGTCAATTTTTTCTTTTAGTAAATCAAGAGCAGGTACAACGCCTGACGTACTTAATGTTACGCGGCGCTTAGATAAACCAAAGCCCCAATCGTCCATCATTAGTTCCATTGCTGGCACTACGTTTTTAAGATTAAGTAAAGGCTCGCCCATACCCATCATTACAACATTAGTCACTGGGCGCTTTTCGCTATGACCATCAAGGCCTATATCTTTAGCTACACGCCAAACTTGGCCAATAATTTCAGATACTTTTAAGTTACGGTTAAAGCCTTGTTGAGCAGTAGAACAAAAAGTACATTCAAGCGCACAACCCACTTGTGATGATACACATAACGTAGCGCGCTCTTTTTCAGGGATCCAAACGGCTTCTACTTCTTGGCCGCCTTCAAGAATAAGCGCATACTTAATAGTACCGTCGCTTGCTTGTTGGCGAACTGTTATTTCTGGCGCTACAATTTCGCACTCAGCTTTAAGCTTTTCTTTAAGCTTTTTATTTACGTTAGTCATTTCGTCGAAGTTATCTACGCCAAAATGATAAATCCATTTCATCACCTGGTCACTACGAAACGGCTTTTCACCGAACGATGCAAATAGCTCGCGCATTGCATCTCGGTTTAAATCTAATAAGTTAATCTTTTTTTGCTCGGTCATGAAACAACCTCAATCGGTGACGGTGGAGATAAAAATTTACGAGGACGAATTGTACACAATTCACTCACTTTAATCATTAAGTAAAATATCAAAAAATGCACTTATGGATACTTTGCGTAATGACTAAAAAAGGGCCCGAAAGCCCTTTTCATTTTGTTAACGAATTCGAATTAACGAGTACGTGAACAAAGCTCTTCGTCAGCGAAGAAGTACGCGATTTCGCGAGCAGCAGATTCAACAGCATCAGAACCGTGAACAGCGTTTTCGTCGATGCTATCAGCGTAGTCTGCACGTAAAGTGCCAGCTAGTGCTTCAGCAGGGTTAGTAGCACCCATGATTTCACGGTTTTTAAGAACAGCGTTTTCGCCTTCAAGAACTGTAACCATTACTGGACCAGATGTCATGAAAGATACTAAAGCGCCAAAGAAAGGACGTTCGCTATGTTCTGCGTAGAAACCTTCAGCTTTCTCTTGTGAAAGGTGAACCATTTTAGCTGCAACGATTTTAAGGCCAGCAGTTTCGAAACGGTTGTAGATAGCGCCAATGTGGTTTTTAGCAACTGCATCAGGTTTTACGATTGAGAAAGTACGCTCTAAAGCCATCTTTATGCTCCAATAATTTTAAGTAAAAGTGTGAATATTAACGGGCGCGAATTATACGCGTTTTAAGTGAAAAATCCTAATTTTATTAAAAACCAGTTTGATTGCTGTTTTATGATCTCGATCAAATTTAAATTATTAGCCATATTTATACTGCTGCGCTTGTGTTTATGTATTTTTCAATAACACCAATTTCACTGGATTAATGCTTAATTTTTCAATCAAATTGGTAAAACTCATGCAACTGGTTTAAACCCAGTTCGATGTATGGAGCGCACATGTTACCCGTTATTTCTTCAATGCCTTTTATTCCTGAATTATTATGCCCCGCAGGCAGTTTAAAAAACATGCGCTACGCGTTTGCTTATGGTGCAGATGCGGTTTATGCGGGGCAGCCTCGTTATAGTTTGCGTGTGCGTAATAATGAGTTTGACCTAGAGACCCTGCAAATAGGCATTAGTGAGGCGCATGGGCAAAATAAAAAGTTTTATGTGGTGTCTAATATTGCGCCGCATAACGCGAAAGTTAAATCGTATTTACGTGATATAGAGCCAGTTATTGCGATGCAGCCCGATGCGCTGATTATGTCGGACCCTGGTTTAATTATGCTTGTTCGTGAAAAATGGCCTGCGATGCCCATTCACTTATCAGTACAGGCAAATGCGGTAAATTACGCGAGTGTACAATTTTGGGCAAAGCAGGGGATCGAACGGGTTATTTTATCAAGAGAGCTGTCGCTCGAAGAAATAACCGAAATACGCACACTCTGCTCAGACACCGAACTTGAAGTATTTGTACATGGCGCACTGTGTATGGCGTATTCGGGGCGTTGCTTGCTCTCTGGTTACATAAATAAGCGCGATCCAAATCAAGGCACGTGTACTAATGCATGTCGCTGGGATTACGATGTAAAACCTGGTGTTGAGAACGAAACTGGCGAAATGGTGCATAAAATTGACCCCAAACAGGTGATACCTACTCTGGGGGAAGGCGCGCCAAGCAACGATGTATTTATTCTAGAGGAACAAGGTCGCCCTGGTGAGTATATGCCTGCGTTTGAGGATGAACACGGCACGTATATTATGAATTCCAAAGATTTACGCGCTGTGCAATACGTAGAGCAGTTAACAAAAATGGGGGTACATAGTTTAAAAATAGAAGGGCGTACTAAGTCATTTTATTATGTGGCGCGCACTGCACAAGTTTATCGTAAAGCAATAGACGATGCGGCTTCGGGTAAACCATTTGATACTAGCTTATTTAAAACATTAGAAAACTTGGCGCATCGTGGTTATACCGAAGGCTTTTTAAAACGCCATGCCCACCAAGATTATCAAAACTATGAATACGGTCACTCTGTATCAACTAAGCAGCAATTTGTGGGTGAAGTACTTGGGCGCTGCGAAAGTGGATTAGTTGAAATAGACGTTAAAAATAAATTTTGTACTGGTCACTCTTTAGAGCTTATGACACCACAAGGTAACATTACTTTTACGCTTGAATATATGGAAAACAAAAGAGGCAAAAGTATTGGCGATGCTAAAGGCTCTGGTCATATTGTAAAAATCCAGCTAGATGAGGGCATTAACTTAGATCACGCTATTTTAATGCGTAATCTAGACGCGCACCAAGATACCCGTAATCCGTTCAAAAAGGTCAGTTAGGATCCACTCTAATAACTGCTCAAAGCTATTTTATTAAATAGAGTGACGCTGAGCAGTTATATCTTCATCTGCTATTTTTTAAATACCATTTATGGAATTTATCTTATCATTAATGCTTATTTATAAAATTTTAAAAGCGAATATAATGGGTATTCGTACTTAACACGTGTTGTTAAATCGCTCCTCACTGTTACCCCATTACTTTTTAAAGGAATCATTTTTGTATGTGGATAATTTTTGCATTACTCGCAACCGTTTTTTTTGGTGCCCGAGGAGTGTTGTATCAATGGTCGTCGCAGAAAAAGATTAACCGTAACTTATTATTATTCGGTGTATTTTTTGTAGGATTTGTTATTAGTGCGCTAGGTACTGTGGTATTTGAACATACATGGTATGGCTGGGCAGACATTACGGTTGGGCTAGCGTTAGGTTTTGGCTCTTTTGCTGCTAATGGTTTGTTGCATAAGGGGTTTTCGGTTGGTAAAGCGTCTTTAATTAGTATTTTATCAGGATTGACGCCTTTGTTTGTCCTTTTATTTGCTTTTTTATTGTGGCAGGAGACCTTAACAACAATTCAATTAATTGGCTTTTTCATTATTTTTGGTGGCCTTTATATCATTCGTTATTCAAGCGATATTTCGTTGAACAACCTACAAGGTGCGCAATGGGGATTACTCGCTGCACTTGCCTTTGCATTTAATGATTTAATGGGTAAGCAATCAACACTTCTTGAGGCCGATACGTTTGCAACGCTAACGTCTATGTTTGGTTTTGGTAGTTTTCTTTTTGCTGTGAGTTGGTTAGTAAAGCGTAAAAAAATGCTAGCAGAGCAAGGCACTTCTCAAGGGTATTGGTCTGCGAGTAAAACATTTTCATGCGGGTTACTGATTGGATTAACAAACGTGGCAGGTATGGTGGCAATAATATCGGCTTTTGCAATTGGTAATACAGGGCTCGTTTCGGCAATTTCAGGGATGAACATTTTAATTATTTTATTGTACTCACGCATCATCCTAAAAGAGTCTTTTACACGCCAAGAAGTGATAGGATTAGCAACAGCATTTTTAGGTGTAATTGTACTTAGGCTTAGTTTTTAAACGTTTAAAGCTTTCTTTTTAAAAGCATACATTGCTACTTTTCGTTGAAGTGTTGCAATGTATGCTCTATTAATAGTCGTACCCGATAAGGTACTTGTTTACTGTCGCGATAAAGCATAGAAAATGGCTGCCCTTCACTTTGCCAGTCAGGAAGAATACGTTTAAGCTTTGTGGCTTCAATAAGAGGCAATGCTATATAATCAGGAATGTAGCTAATGCCTACACCAGACTCAACGGCTTGTTTCATCATTTGAATTTCATCAACTTCTAACCGGACATGCGTGTTTGGATTAAAGCTGTATTCTTCGCTCGTTTGCAGATTTTTTAACTGCCACGGGACTAGCCCAAGGCACGTAACTTTTGGGTGTTCTTCTAATTGCTCCGGATGAGTGATGGGATGATGAGCATAATTTTGGTGAGCACAAAGCAGGTTATGAGTAAGCTTAAGTTCTCTAATAACCCAATTATCGATGGCTGGGTTTCTTACTCTAAACGCGATATCAATCCCTTCTTTTTCAATATCAATAAGATTATTTGAAAAGCGTAAATCTAATTGAATATCGGGATATTGCAGTAAAAATTCACAAAAAATAGCACTTAAAAAGTGTTTACCCATGTAAATGGGTGCTGAGATCCTAATTTTCCCTTTAGGTTGGTCTTTCTCATCACAAAGTGCTTGCTCAATACACTCTACTTCGTCAAATAACTTGCGGTAGCGGTCGTAATATAATTCGCCAGTATGCGTAAGTGTTACCCGATGAGCATCTCGATTTAGTAACGTTAATTGAAGGGCTTGCTCTAATAAACGTATTCTACGGCTCAAAGTTGATAGTGACATATCAAGGCTTATTGATGCTTTTTTAAAGCTACCTAGTTTTACTATGGTGCAAAAGTAACGTAAATCATCGAGAGAATAATTAGCTGCCATCAAAACCACTTATCATATTAAGACTTAATTATTGATTATGTTGTTTAATACTAACAGCGGCGCCTTAATATTTCATTAGAGATTAAGGGGGGAGGGAAGAACTGAAATTAGGCAACCAAATTTTATGTGATTTTAATTTAATAACTCTCAATAAGAGCACTGGTAAATAACGTAACTCAATCTGAACAGCTAAATTAATTAAAAGTAGTTTTAAATCATATTTGTTAAAGCCATTGTAAATAGATTTACATTGAGTGCTTTATTTAATTAAGTGAATTTATAAGTCGTCTTTTTAGGTGAGTACCTATAGAACAATTCGAGGCTCTACACAATAATAGAGCCTCATTTTTATAATTTAGATGTGTGATTCAAGAGATCGTTTCAATATACTATGACGCTATGAACAAAGAAATTAAACAACGTTTAAAGTGGATTGAGCTTTACGAAAAAACTAATAATGCGGGCCTAGTTTGTCGTCGGTGTGGAATTTCTAGGCCCACTCTTCGAAAGTGGTATAAGCGATACAAAGAGAAGGGACTAGACGGCCTACAGGACGTTTCTAGACGCCCGCACAGCTCCCCAAACACTAAAATTAATAATCGAATTGAAGAGTGGATTCTTAAACTCAGAAAAAATAGAAAACTTGGTGCCAGAAGAATTCAAAATGAGCTTCTTCGCGAGCATAATTTTCAGCTATCGCTTGCTTCAATTCACAAAGTGCTGACCAAACATGAGGTAAAACCAATAGTTTTTCAGCGGAAGAAAAAAGACTTCATTCGATACCAAAGACCTATTCCTGGTGACCGAGTTCAGATGGATACATGTAAAATTGCACCAGGGATTTATCAATATACTGCTGTTGATGATTGCTCTAGATATCGCGTGTTGGACGTTTTTAAGCGTAGAACGGCAGCCAATACTCTTACCTTCATCGATAAGGTAATAGAAGAAATGCCATTCCCGATACAGCGAGTTCAAACTGATCGCGGAACGGAGTTTTTTGCTGAAAAAGTACAGCTCAAATTGATGGAGCATGGCATTAAATTTCGCCCCAATAAGCCAGGCTCTCCTCACTTAAATGGCAAAGTTGAAAGGTCACAAAGAACTGATAAGGAAGAGTTTTATTCGACCGTTAATTTGGATTTGGACGAACTCAAAAATGAAACGTTACCTGAGTGGCAGCATTACTACAATTGGCAACGCGCTCACGGCTCATTCAAAGGTAAAACTCCAATGGATGTTGTATGTGAACGGCTTGAAAAAACACCGCTTTGGGAAGACGTTCACGCTAACTACGAAACTGAAAATGAACGCATTCAGTTATCGAATTATCAGCGTGATCTCCAACTACGAAAAGTGAAATGATGTCTATGAATCACACAAATTAATTTACTGGCTAGGCATCAATGCTTGATGACACTACAAATGAGTCAAGCTCTAAAGTAGTCGCCACTAAGCCAAAAGCATCTGATATTTTTGATATCCCTGCTTTTATAAGAAATCAATCTGCACCACCTAGTAAAAGCTCTTTATAGGTTTTGTAAGCAAAGAAAAAGTTGTATTGCAATATGTAAGCGCTACTCTAATATTTGCAAAGGGCGGCTCTTTTTAAGCTTTTGGGTTTGCTGAACTATATTACCCCAGATAGTGGAATAAGCACTTATTGTGCTTTTGACTTTGGCGATGAAATTATTTGAATAATCTAATTTTAAAAATGATTTTTTAGTCGTTTTGTTTTTTAACTTAGCCTGTATTTTTACTTCTTTAAGTATTTCCTTCTCAAATAGGGAAAAGTTTTTATAAAGTGCTTTAATATCAGTGTTATATATTTTATTCGAGTGGTCATAATGTTTACTCATTGGATCGTGCTCTAAAACAGAGTGATGGAGCATTTTTTTAGACTCAATTTCAGCAATTGTTGATGACCCAATTTTTTTAGTTAGCACTTCTTTCATGTGCGATTTTAAGAAGCTGCGAAGTAGTGTTGGATATGCTCCGGCAGAGCCTTTTATATTTATGTTATCTCGCGAGGCCACGACCATGTCTTTTGGCGCATGATACTTAAGTGCTCGGTTTAAACTCTCTTTACTAATGGGTTTTGAGTCGTCTTTAACCTTGCAAAATAAGTAGGTGCGGTTTATGTCTGGGTTTAATTTTAATTCTTGTTGTATCGCTTTTTTCATCTCGGGTGTGAGTTGTATTTTAAACTCTTTTTGGTTTTTCATAGCACCGCGAGTGGTATGGGTTGTTTCAGGAAACGTTAAAAATTTAGGATTATTTAAATCATTTATATACGATAGACGTAGGTTGCAAATATTTATAGGCCTTAGCCCTGTAAACATCATCAACAGAACAGCATTTATTAATGTATTATTTTTAGCTGTTTTTAGGTTTATGTATAGCTGAGAAATTAGAGATATATCAGTATATGCCTTACAAGGAATAGGCTTCGCCGTTCGAGAAGATATATAATTTTTATCTACTTCTAGGAATGGATTATCGCCGTTATTATATTTATTTTTTGCGAACACCCACAGTTTTTTCATCTGCTCGAATTGCTTAGCCACATGCGGACCACTTTTCTCTGTTAGTAGTTGGTCAAGCGTGGTTTCTATTATCTCAGGCGTAATAGTCTGAAATAACGTATTTTTACCAAATGCATTTTGAATTGCATTAAGGTAAGAGCTGTAAGTTGTTACTGTGGTTTCAGCTAACTTGCTAGGGCTATGTTTATTTATTGCCTGTAAGTTTTCTATTTGTTTACATACTACAAATTCGAATGTGTAATCAGAAGTGTTCTTTTTGTATATTTCGGCCGCTTTTAATTTCGCTGCTGAAAAACTCATATCATTAGAATCACCAAGCTTGATATTTTTTATGCCATGTTCTTTTTTAAAATGAGTAAAAAATTTAATAATGCCATCATGCTGGAAGACAATTCTTATTTGATCTTTAAGTTGATACTTTGAAAGTCTTCTTCCTTTTTCTTGCGCCAATATAATAGTCGCAAGACTGGCTAGCTCTTCCATTGACTCGTCATTGTACGGTGGCTTAAATGCATTAAATTCAGCCATGCAAAGGTCACGACTTTTAATCGTGACCTCACATGGTTTTACTGAATTTAATACTGATGTTGCCATTAATATAAAAACCTTAAAAAAGTTAAAATCATCAAATAATTGATGAGGTATCGCTCTAATAAGGCAATGATATGAAATTAATTTTTTTTACAAAAACTTTGGTAAGTCCAAATTAAACTTTTTTTAATTATTTTTTGCTTTGGCTTGGTCACTTAAATATCTCTCAACGACAGCTCTTCCTTCTTCGGTTAAGATCAAATCTTTTGCTACTCTGCCCGTATCACCAAGTGGCTGATTAATGAAGTTTACATAACTGCCTTTGTGAACTAAATGAGCTTTAATTCTATCTCTCAAGGCTTTTTTATCGTTATTTTCTTTTAGGTTTTTAGCTTGTTTACTTTGCATACCTGTAAGTCTGAGTTGTTGGCTTTCGAGTTCTTTCGCTCTTTTTAAAATACTGGCTTCATGAATTTTGAATACATTAAATTTGAGCTTTGTTGAAGTGCCAAATAGCTCTTCAGATTTATCATAATTCAAGCCGTTTGGATCGTCCTCTTTTCTGAGGTGATGAAGCGCGAGTCTGGTGAGTTCCTCTGCGTGTTTAAAATGATAGCCGTTGGCAACCATAATCGCTTTTGCGTTGGATTTAAAAAAGCTTCGGCACATTGTGCAAAATGCACCCGCAGATCCTTTCATTACAATGTTTCTTTTATCTCCTTTTACTGCATCAACAGGGGAGTAATCTTTGATGATTTTGTCCAGCGACCTTTTAGCAAATGGTTTGTTAAGATCGCGAGGCTGAAGAAATATGTGAACAGGGTTACAGTTAGGGAGCGCATTTTCCATCCAGGCTCTTTGTTCTAAAATAATGGCGCGCATGGCTTTGGTTAAGGGCAGCTTATATTCTTTTTGGTTTTTCATTTCTCCACGAACTCCGACAACAGATGCCGGAAAGGTAATTAATGTTGGGAAGTCGATACTATTGAGCCTCTCCCACTTCATTTGTGGAATATTGATAGGGCGTATGCCTGTTAATATCATAAATCGAGCAGCATTTTTCTGATGCACATTAGGGGCTGCTGCGAGGTTTATCCATAATTCAGCTATCGAATCTAAGTCTGTATAAACTTGGCAAGGACGAGGGCTTTCTACACGGTCAGATACGTAAAAGTCATCGATATCAGCTGCTGGGTTTTTACCTGAGTTAAATTTGTTTTTGGCAAATCGCCATACTCTTCTAATCTGTGCAAAAAGCTCGATTGCCTGGTTATTGGACTCCGTCTTGATAATTAAATCTACAATCTTTTCTAACTCTCCAGCTGTAAGAGACTGGAATGCACGCTTAAGCGGAAAATGATGTCTAAGCTTTTTTATTCTACATTGATATGTTCTGAGCGATGAAGCTGCAAACTTGGTGGGTGCGTTGTTATGGCGCTCTATTAGGCTTTGTTCATAAGCATCAAACACTGTTTTAATATTATGATTATTTAAAATGCCATATTTCATTTGTTCAGTGAGCTTACGCGCTTTTGCTATTGTTAATTCAGGTGCTTCACCTAACTTGGTATTAGCTATGCCAGATGATTTAGGGAAAGCTGAGTAAAAAGAGACTGTTCCAGATAGGGTAAATATAAGACGAAGATTGTGTTGTGCCTCATATTTCGATAATCGCTTTGTATCTTGCTTCTTAACCTCTTGTTTTAATTTTTCTTTTTCCTCAAAAAAGATGATTTGAGAGGCCAAAATAACACAGCGATTTATGTGCTGCATAGAAAATGGCGATTTAAGTTGCTTCCATTCTAGTTTCGCTTTCGTGTATTGAGCTTTGGTAAGCGTTGATAATGATTTTTTCACTTTGATTAAACCTATATAAATAAAGGCCTTGCGGCGATTTTTATTGATTGAGATCAACAAAGCAACAGAGAAAAATAGGCATAATTCGCGGCTGTAATTTACACCCAAAAATAAAAATTTGTGTTACTAATTTGTGTTACGATTTAATGAAAAATAGCGGTTTTTTATTAAACTAGAACTGCACAAAAGTTAGCCTTCACACACCTTTGTTTTTACTTATCTTTTTGTTTTATATAAACTTTAATTTTAAAGGTTAGAAAGTGGCTTTACTCATAAATAGTAAATGCATTAACTGCGATATGTGTGACCCAGAATGCCCTAATGAGGCTATTTATATGGGCGCTAAAATATACCAAATAGATGCAAACAAATGTACAGAGTGTGTAGGGCATTATGATAAACCTACTTGCGTAAGTGTTTGCCCTATTGACTGCATAAAGCCCGATCCGAATAAGCGTGAAACTTTGGACGAACTAGCAGAAAAATTTGTGCGGGTAACTGGCAAATAACTCGTCAGGTATTTTGCTAAGCAGCTTTTAATTTAGGCTAAAAACACTACTTACATTAATTATTTAGGTTGTAGCTAAGGTCCTCTGTCATGCATTTTTAGTTTCAATCAAATCTCATTACCTTCATTAATTATCAACTATATTGTGTTACCTTAAGGCTTTATAAACTCAAGTATTAATCTAAGTTTTAGATTGCATTCTATAGGAGTCTATTTTGGATATAGGTATTAACGCTATTCAGGCTGTATCTTCAAAACGAACAATATTTATTAATGATGAGTGCCGAGTATTTGTAATTGGCGATCTTGATGGTGATTTACCTGCCTTAAAAAACGCACTTAATAACGTAAATTTTGACCCTGAAAGAGATACTTTGTTTTGCCTAGGCGATTTTGTTGATCGCGGGGATAAAACATATGACTTATTTACATACTTACAAGCCATTAGGGCATGTATGATATTAGGTAATCATGAGCATTTAATGTTGGAATCATTATTAAGTAATGATAAAGCGGCTTTTAAATTATGGACTGATAATGGTGGTAATTGGCACAAGTCGGTATCAAGTGAAAAGCTCAGTGTTATGTGCGATGAGTTACTAACTAAACCGCTTTCAATAGTACTTGAGTATCGTGGTTGTAAAATTGGGTTGTCTCATACATTTGCACAATCGTGGGATTGGGAAAATTACCCTGATGATAAATCGCTAATTGTGCAATCTTTATTGTGGGATCGCGAAGTAGTTAAACTAGATCAGGTAGTTAAAAGTCATGGAGTCGACTTTTCAATACATGGACATAACTCAACTAAAGCGCCTTTTTGGGTGGGTAATAGCTATCACATAGATACCAATTATTATGGTGGAAAGCCTACACTCTTAGAACTCTCTGATGTTATTAATAAATTAGAGAAGTAGTATAAAGTTCGTAGGTTGTTGACCTCATATAAGTTAATTTTCAGTAAAGTACTTTTTTTGCACAATACTAAAGATGCCAAGCGTGGATATGTACTTTAAGCAAATGATTAGAAAATTATAACTATATAGATATCGAATAGCTGCGGTACAAGCTTTTTTGGGGTGGTTTTTACTTTTTACAAAGATTAAATTATCCCCAGTTTGAAAAATTTAACCAGTAAAGAATGGTAGTTCTTTAATGGTTAAATTTTACTGAAGGAGCTATTTATTTTGTGTAAGTAAATATACAAGCTCCGTTGTAACCCATACGTCATTTATATTGTTCTGCTATAGCTACTTTCTCTGTCCAAGCTTCTGGCATGTTAAGTGCGCCAACCGCTTTTACCATACAGCGAATTTCTTTCCCAGACTCTTCACTGGTAATATCGTAAGTATTAGTAGCTCTGTATGTTAACGGATAACCATCAGCAAACCAATAATAACGAATATCTGTAATATCTTGTAAATTAGCTTGGCAAGTTATTGTTTCACCAACAGCTTTTTCCCCTGTAATAATTGGCTTACTGACAAATGGTTTTGGGATATTTATTATGTCTGATGTTTTTTGTAGTACTTCAATAGAATCTATGGTGAAGCTTTCTTGATCGCTCGTCGGATTGCCATCGTAAGACCTAAGCGCATAGTCAAGTTGCAAATCAAGCCTTTCAAGATAAGTTGGTGCGGTTGGCACACGACCAACTTCAACCCACCTATCATTCCCAGCTTCATCTTTAATAGTCACATTTATATAAGTCATGTCATTATCAATAACAAATTCCCAGGTATGGTATTGTCCATCCCAAAATTCAAGACCACCTTCAATTTTGCTTTTTTGCTCCGTCAGTTCCCCCCAATATGCTTTGTAACTTTTATAACTAGAGTCATCTTTTGCAAATATGTTTGGTACGTGAGCATAGTGGTAATGAGAAGAAAGTCCGTTTAACCAAGCTCCATTTTTTCCATCGAATTCAAACCAATCTACTTCGATGCGGTTTGCTGTTCGCCAAAACAAAAAATCAGGATTATAAGACCAAAATGCTGGAAATAACCCTCCAGGCAAATCATTTTTGTCTATTTTAGGAAGCATACTACGAATTCGAAAAATTTTTGGCCCAGTCCAAGTATAGCCATGCCCAAGATCATTCACGCTATAAAAAGCACTCGCTTTCCATCTTTCGTTTTGTTTTCGTAGTAAAAGAGATTGCTTTTTTTCATCTTTATTGTGGGGATAAACATTAAATGTTTCACTAGGAGGCATCAGCTGAGCGCTCGCTCCAACTGCCGGATTAAACCCAGGGGCAGACCAAAGGTCAGATTCACCACTAAAACTCGCTTTTACTCGGTTATTACGAAAGTCATCATAAAATACTCTTTCAAAGTCGTCTGTAGGTACACGTTCTCCACCACCATTAATGCGCACTTCAGCTCTATCAATAGAGCTCCCCCAAGCTGTCCATTCTTTTTCATTATGAATATAGCGATAAGGGAAGTCTTCAGCATCCATTGTAGGTCTAATATTTTTATATGGGTGTTCGTTTGGCAGATCAATTGAAGATATTCCGTTACTAAATAACGATTGATTCGTACTTAGACGATAAGCCGCCCAGCCAGTCATTTTTTGAACCATTGCTTCTGATGGTTCTGTCAAACCAAAGACTAGTGAATCATATGCCCAAGCCATATTACCAATATCCTTATCGCCAATGTATGAGGAAGTATTGCTAATCCATTCGCCTGAAAAGCGATCAGGTTGGATTGCTTCGCTAGAGATTGGTGTTCCATTTACTGAGGCAAACATTTGACCATAGCGGATCCCAGCAACAATAACATTCCATGTTTTACCATCTGCAATCACGTCATTTTTAGTTGTCATAATCCGTTTATCAAGACCATTATTATTAAGACCGACATACTGAATACTTAGACCGTTTGTTTTGTTATACCAGATTTTAGGAGATGACTTATTTGAACCTTCTCCATGGTTAATATCTAATAAAATCGTTTCAGCATTATCACCTGTATTAGCATCGATCCTAAACGTAAAAAGCATCCATCTGTAATTCCACCTAGCATCGCGCTGACCTGGCATTATTAAATATTGCCCAGAGTTCTCCGCAAATTCAACACCATTATTTTTTCTTGTTTTGGATGGTTGAAGGGAGAGCTTTGCTTGTGTTGCATTCGCTGTAATTGTCCCGCGCGAAGAATGATTTATTACATTACCTATTTCAGTGTCTTCTTGAAAATAAGCAGACATAAGCCACTCAGGAAAAAGGTTTAAAGCCCACGTAACTTTGATTGTGCTATCAATTGCGCGTTTCGGAATACGTAGCGATAGTGGGAGTCGACCAGTGGTTTGCTCTAGCACCGTGACTTTGCCATCATTATTAGTGTCGTAATCAGCTTTGATTTCAGGGTTCTGGTTTCCGAGAAAATCAAGCAGTAAATTGCGTTCAAAGTCATCATATAAACCATTGCCGTCTAGATCAAAGTTAGACTTTGCATTGTTGGCGTTACTATCACCAATAAACCAAATGAAAAAACACGCAGTGATGATCAGTTTAATATTACTTTTCATAAATAGGCTCCTATTAAAGTTTTTAGGGATATTTATTCAAATAGTTGAGTATTGGAAACAAAGCATTGAATAAATAGCGATACAAAAAAGAGCTATCTTTAGTGATTTTTTTAGTATATAGCCGAATGTTGGTAATAATTAAAGCTAACCATTTAGAGGTTGGATATCTGATATTTTTACAGTAAAATTTTTAATTAACCTTAGTCTATGTTTTTTAGAAGAGCCACTTAACTTTAAAAAAATAGATCCTCACAGCATATCTTCATGTAACTGTATTTATTTAAATAACTAGATATTTCAGTCGGTTAGTGCTTAAAATTGATTTACTATTCTGAATTTAAGTTAATTATAAACAGGTAATCATTTATCAAAGCGATTAATTTAATTTTAAGCTCCCGTTAATAAAAGATTAAGTTTGGTTGTATAAAATTGGCAAAAAATTTTATATTTTCGTCAATTTATTGCAGCAAAATGATTAATTAACTTGCTTGAATCAATATAAGCAGTTTTCAATGGAATAGAACTCTTCATGACAGCACTTAACTACAATAATAACTCACTACACGCTTCACCCAAACTATTCAAATCAACACTCTGTATTTCTATTTTATCGGCAATAGGCTTCAGCAATAAAGCTTACGCAGATATAACTAATAATAAAGAAGATATGGAAGTAATAGAAGTACGTGGTATCCGTTCAAGTATGGCCGAAAACTTAGATGTAAAACGTATGTCGGAATCTGTAGTTGATGCCATTACCGCGGAAGACATTGGAAAGTTCCCTGATAAAAACGTTGCAGACTCACTTCAGCGTGTACCCGGTGTGGTAATTGAGCGTGACGGCGGGGAAGGTTCATCGGTTAGTATTCGTGGTTTATCGTCAGAACTTACCTTTACACAACTTAATGGTAATTTTATTGCGTCTTCCCCGGGGGAGCCTTCGCGTTCGTTTGATTATGCTTTGTTACCGTCTTCAATGATTGAAAGCGTAGAGGTTTATAAATCGCCAGAAGCACGCTTAGATGAAGGTGGGGTTGGTGGTACTGTATTAATGCATAGCCGAAAACCTCTGAGTATGGATGCAAACTCAGGTGTATTTAATGTAGAGAGTACTTACGCTGATGTTACAAAAGAGTACGAACCGCAGTTTACGGGTTTATATTCATGGAAAAATGACAACGAAAACTTTGGTGTATTAGTTGGCTATACCTATCAGGAACGGACAAACAGAACGCTTTCGGGCGGTACTGATGCTAATGTATGGCGCTATACTGGCACTGGGCAAGCAACAGATATACATGGTAATACAGTTGATAACAATAACGGTTGGGATACTATTAATGATGCAAACGGCAACAGTTACGATGGCGTTTGGTTTCCGCAAGTTGTTCGAGGTTCTGTTCTTAACGAAAAACGTGAGCGCGAAGGGATTCAATTTAGTTCCCAGTGGCGACCAACAAATCGTTTAGAGCTTGGCTTTAATTATTTTGGTTTTACACTTGGGCAAGACAGAACAGAATCTGTGATTGATATACCAGAGTGGTCTTTAAATCCTGATTTTTTGACGGATGTAAATCTTGATGAGTCGGGCACTATTGTTACTGGTATGCAATACGATGCAATGGCAAGTGGTGTCGAAAATGATATGCAATTTCCGTGGATGCGTGGCAGCTACGTACGTGAGGAATCTACCTCCCATACCTTTGATTTTAATTTAACCTATGAAGGTGATAATTTTAAAGCGCGCTTTGTAATTGGTAATACACAATCAGAGGGCGGCCCAGAAGAAAGCTGGGAAGCGGCGTATAAAAGTTCTAACGCGGGCGAAAACGCAGCCACTATTCAAAACGCAGCTCAAACGGCTGGCTGGTCGCTCAATCAAAATAATGTGTCACTTAATATCGACCCTAACACATTAGTTAATTTACAAAATGGAGTTGGAGGTGGTCGTGATGCGGGCTCTTCAAACTCAAGCTTTGTACGCAGTGAGCTAGAAGAAGATTACTACCAAGCTGATGTGGATTTTTATGTTGATTGGGGCTTTTTAAAAACAATTAAAACCGGTGCTAAATACCGCAATTCAACTCTTCACCGTGAAACCGGCAACACCTTCTTTTTAGATCCAAATTTTGATATTGCTGCAGGGGAAGCAAGTGAGCAAGGTATTACCCGTTTTGACAGCTACCAGTGGAATGGTGGAATGCCATTAGCTCAAAATGTATTTACTAGTGAGAATAATATTGCAGGTGGTTTTGATATAAACCAAATGCCAAGTATCGACTGGAATAAATACCGCGATATGGTCACTGCTAGTTATGTACCTTATACGCGCATTGAAGATAATTTTGTTTACGATATAGAAGAAAAAATATCGGCTTTTTATATACAAGGTGATTTTGAATTTAGTGAAGTCAGAGGTAATTTGGGTGTGCGTGTTGTGCAAACAAAAACACTTACTTCATCTACTGACTTATATACCTACCAATTAGATCACACAAATGATGAAACAGGTGAGCCAGTAACAGGTGACGCTCGTTTTGTAGAAGACTATCAATTAGTCACTCAGCAAAACAAAGACACTCAAGTTTTGCCAAGCTTTAATATAGCGTGGGATGCAACCGACGATTTAGTTATTCGTGGGGCAATCGCAAAAGTAATGTCTCGTCCTGATTACAGCGATTTAGGTGCGCAGCAGCGTATTACATTTGTATCGGATGAATGGGCAGATGATAGAGCTGCATTTAATGAACAGCCAGGTTTTAGCGGTGGTGGCGGTAATAAAAACTTGAAACCATTTGAATCAGTTCAAGCCGATTTATCTATTGAGTATTATTACAGTGAGGGTTCTGCTGTTGGGTTGGCACTTTTTCATAAGAAAGTAGATAACTTTGTTGTGCCACTGGTGATCGACGTAGAGCAAAACTTTGCTGGTAAAAATAATATAGTGGATGCAGGGACTATTAATATAGCCCCTTACAGCACTGTAGGTAATGGCACCGATGCAGTATCAAAAGGCGCGGAAGTATTTATTCAGCATGCCTTTGATAGTGGTTTTGGCTTTTACGCAAATTACACTTATAACAAAACCAATAAAGCAGATGTAACAATTAATGGTGAAGAATTTGGTCAGTCGGCCTTAATAGGTAGTGCAAAGTATCAGTACAACACCTCTGTTTATTATGAAGGAGGTTATTTTAATGTACGTGCTTCTTATAATAAGCGCGGCGAAACAGTACTCGGTTTAAATAGCGGATTAAATGTATACCAAGACCCTTACGAACAAATCGATGTAAATGCATCTGTAAATTTATACGACGGGCTTAGCCTTAACGCAGCGGTTATTAATTTAACTAAATCTGAATCAGTAACGCGTTTAGGAAATGACACCGATGCGCGATTACTCAATACTAGCTACTCAGGTCGTCGTTTTTACGCGGGCTTTAACTATAGCTTTTAGCTAAATGACTTAATAGCAGGTCTGTAGACAGTTTTTTTTTGATAGCGCAGGTCATAACAAACACTTTAATAAGCGTTAAATGTTAATAAAATGCTGGTTATGTTGTGTTTTTAATGCGTTTAGCTTAAATTCTCAGCGAACAGTGCTTTATTTAAAGTTTTGTCAATAAAACGCTTGCGTAAAAATCTGTTCTCCCTATAATGCGACCCCACTGAGACGGGATATGGCGACGCGCAGCGGACAACGCATAGCGAGGCACGAACTACTCAGAGAGTTAAATAAAACTTCGGTTTTAAATCTTCTAAAAAGAAAGTTTAAAACAAAGTGTTGACTCGAAAAATAAAGGGTGTATTATTCGCATCCCTTGAGACGCTAAAGCGAATCAAAACGTTCTTTAACAATATAAAGCAATCATCTGTGTGGGCACTCGTACAGATTGAGTTCTAACAGCCAACCTACTTAGGTAGCGAGGCAAACAAATTAGAGTCTCAATTGAAACTGAGTGACCA
>Ga0114996_10000311_pt1 | contig 68515 bp, 64 predicted proteins | sample ArcticOcean_MG_C_4_FD_87039 | JGI IMG/M metagenome (GOLD analysis project Ga0114996, IMG submission 87039) | Marine microbial communities from western Arctic Ocean - ArcticOcean_MG_CB4_134 | ecosystem: Environmental > Aquatic > Marine > Oceanic | place: Arctic Ocean: Canada Basin | collected...
CAATCTTTTTAGCTACTACCTTCTTCTTAGAAGCCTTTTTCTTAGCAATCTTTTTAGCTACTACCTTCTTCTTAGAAGCCTTTTTCTTAGCAATCTTTTTAGCCACAACCTTCTTCTTAGCTACTTTCTTGTTGGTTGTTTTTTTCGTAGCTTTAGGGGATCGAATAGCTTTTTGATTAACTCTAGATACCTTTTTTTTGATTGTCATATATGCGTTACTCGAATGATATTTTTTTATTAAATTTGATCTATTTGCTTAATTCATCAGTATAGAAAATCAAGGTATTATACTTCATTATAATGTTTTGTAAATTAAGCTTTTTCATCGTCATAATTATGCTTAACTATAACGCTTGTATAAACACCACCCCTTACATTAAATTTAGCTATTAATTTAAGTTTTCTCGGAGTTAATAAGTTAATTAGATCATCTGCAATTTTGTTGGTTACAGCTTCATGAAAAGCCCCAAAATCACGATAGGAATGCATGTATAGCTTATAGGATTTCAGCTCAATGCATAATTCATCAGGGACATAATATAACGTAATTTTAGCAAAGTCTGGTTGACCAGTTTTTGGGCATAAGCATGTAAACTCGGGAGTCATTATTTTAATGCTATAGTCGCGTTCAGAGTTAGGATTTGGAAAGGTCTCTAGTATAGATAAATTATTATTCATATGGTCAGATTTATTAAAATTATAGGGTCATTATGTTATACAATCTAATAGTGGAATTAAAGAACTATATCTCCCCTTAAATGAGATTAAGCGCTATTAAGTTATCAGGATTTAAATCTTTTGTAGATACTACTACGATTGATCTTGACTCAAACCTGATAGGGGTTGTGGGTCCCAATGGTTGCGGTAAATCTAACGTTATAGATGCAGTTAAATGGGTGTTAGGTGAGTCTTCAGCTAAGAACTTAAGGTCAGACTCCATGTCAGATGTTATTTTCAATGGTTCAGAGTCCAGAAAAGCAATTGGTACGGCATCTGTGGAATTAATTTTTGATAATTTTGATCAAAAAATTTCAGGTCCTTATGCAAGCTACAATGAGGTCTCTATCAGAAGGGTTGTGTCAAGAGATGGTATTTCAAATTATTTTCTCAATAATGCTAATTGCAGAAGAAAAGATGTAACAAATTTATTGCTTGGAACAGGCCTTGGGTCATCGGGTTACTCAATTATTGAGCAAGGAATGATATCTAGAATTGTTGAAGCGAAACCAGAAGACCTTAGAGGTTTTATTGAAGAGGCAGCAGGTGTTACTAAGTTTAAGGACAGAAGAAAAGACACGTTAAATCGTCTTAGCCATACCAAAGAGAATTTAGAGCGCATCAACGATATTGCTGTTGAAGTAACAAAACAACTAGAGAAGTTAACCCGTCAGGCCCGCAATGCAGAAAGGTACACAGTCCTTAAAGAAGAGCAAAGAAAGCTAAACGCAGAGGTCATTTGTATGAAAGCTGATGATCTAGCTCTTTCTAGAGCAAAAATTTCAAGTGCAACTACAGAACATAGATCCCACTTAAATCAGTTAGATACAAATAAGTTAGCTATGAAGAACAGTCTAAATGCTCTTAAAGTGTCTCAAGATAGCGAGCAAGATGATTTTGATAATTTACAAAAGGATTATTATGAATCAAGTAATCATATTTCTAACAAGGAGAATGCTATTTCCTTGCACAACCAGAATTTAACTAATTTTAAGAATGAAATTGAGGTACTTAATCAGGAATTAATAGAAACTGAAAATTTGCTAAAGGGTGATGAGAACATACTTACAAATCAGTCCGGACTTAATATTAATTTATCTCCGGAGCTGGAATCATGTAAGTTAGCTCTCGTCGAAGCTGACACAAATTTATTACTTTATAAAGAAGAGCTTGAAAATATAAATAATTCGATCGAGACAGATCGCGATCAAGTAAGGTTGCTAAGGGAAGAAGATGTTAAGTATGAGACTGAAATTGAACAACTCCAAAATGAACAAGATAGACTAAAGCAAGCTATGACAAGCGTGAAGGAGAGTATGGTATCTCACCGAGATACCATTGAAAGCTTACAATCTTCTAATTTAGATGAGTCAATAGCTACTACAGAGCAAGAATTAAATGACTTAAAAAGAATGCTCGCACACGAAGAAAATTTACTAGCAACACTTTCTGATGGCCTCGATAGTAATATGCTGTCATTAAGCACCACCCAAGAAGAGATAGCAAACTTACAAGGACAGATTACAACGACAGATGAATTAAAAGACCAGGCTTTAAATAAGGCTAGCAACGACACGGCACTAGAGTCCTTAAATTTAAAGGATAACGATAGACTATCTTCTAAAATAAAGGTTAGAGAGGGTTGGGAGAAGGCCATTGACCTTGTGTTGTTAGATAAGGTTAATGCATTTGAAGTTGATGATTTGGATAGAATATTAGACTCAAATGTACTTAGTAAGATGAATGGTATTACTTTTTGTAAAAGCAACCGAGAACAAAAATCTTTTAATGCAGATCAGTTACATTACTACTTAGATACAGATTTAATTTTTAATGACTTAATTGCTATTTATGTTGCAAATAATCTAAATGACGCATTGAATTTTGTTAGCCAGCTAAATAATGGTGAATCTGTTATTACTAAGGAGGGAGTTTGGCTCTCTAAAGAATTTATTAGAGTGGCCTCTAAGGATCATGCTTCTCTGGGCTACCTTGCTTTAAATAATAAGATTACCGAACTTAATCAGCGCGTAGCAAAGCTAAAAATTACCCAAAGTGAGTTACAGGAGCAATCTAAATCTACAGATAGGAAAATAAAAGAAAAAAAAGATAATCTAAATAAGTTAAGAGAGAAGATTAATGAGAATGCAGAGAAATTGTATGCTGAATCCTCTAAGCGCGACATCCTTCAGAGTCAGCATAGATATTTAGCAGATCAGCTTTCAAAGCTTGATAGTGATGAAGCTAATTTACTTAGTTCCATTGACTCTATTCATAATTCTTTAATTGATAAGTCAAATGCAAAAGAACTTATTGCAAGCAAACTTTTAGGTCATGAAAATCATATGAAAGAACTAAAAGAAAATCGTATGAATACACTTAATCGCATCGAAGAATTATCTATAGATATATCAGTAACTAATAAGCGCATTCATGAGATAGAGATGGAGATCGGCCAATCAAATATACTTACTACATCTACACAAACAGGCATAGAAAGGCTGGTTGAGCAAAAGGTATACCTTCTTAAAGCCATTAATGAAAAAAACCTATCAGTGGTGAATATAGAAAATAAAATCAATATCAACTCTAATGATTTAAATGAGTTGCTAAGCTCATATAAAGACTTAGATAACAAATTAAAGACTTCTAAGGACAGGTTAAATAATTCACATGAAGAAATTCTACAAATTGACAATCAATTAGTAGGCGTAGAGACAGAAATAAACGAATACCGCATAAAAGCTGAAGAATTAAATCTAGATAATAAAGAGCTTGAGGTTATGCTAAATAATTACCTGCAAGATCTAGGGGAATTTGGTTTAAAAATAGAATCAGTGAGAACTAATATTTCTAGTGAAGCAAACATTAAGGATTGGGAAGATAATCTTCAGATGCTTAGCCGTAAAATATCAAATCTTGGTGCAATTAATCTAGCTGCTATCGATGAAAAGAATCAAGAGGAGGATCGTAAAAATTACTTAGACCAACAGCTTGAAGACTTGAACAATGCTATTCAAGTGCTAGAGACTGCTATTGCTAAAATTGATAACGATACGAAGGAACGGTTTAGAGAAACCTTTGATGGAGCCAATAAGGCCTTAAAGGAGTTTTTTCCGTTATTATTTGGTGGTGGTCAAGCTTATTTAGAATTAGATTCAGATGACTTGCTTACTACTGGTATAAATATAATGGCTAGCCCACCAGGTAAAAAAATTCATAACATCTCCATGCTCTCAGGTGGCGAAAAGGCATTAACAGCTATCGCCTTTATTTTTTCAATGTTTAGACTTAATCCGTCACCATTTTGTTTATTAGATGAAGTGGACGCGCCACTTGACGAGTCTAATATTGCTAGATTTGGAGACTTAGTTAAAACAATGTCTGAGCAAGTTCAATTCCTATTGGTGACCCACAATAAAACAACTATGTCTATTTTAGATCGCCTTATGGGTGTCACTATGGGAGAGCCTGGCGTTTCACGCCTAGTCTCAGTCAACTTAAGTGATGCAGTTGATATGATAGACGCATGATTAATGAGGTTCGCACCTACTTAGTAATATTTGTGCTGCTTTTGGTAGCGCTATTTTCTTTATTTCAATGGTTAAAAGTTAGGCTCAAAAAAACCAAAATTAAGTCTAAACCTAAGCCCATTAAAGTAGAACCATTAATTAAGAAGGATAATAATGAGTTAATAACTGAACAGATTAAAATGGAAGACAAAGAAATTACTTACTCTAGCTCAGGTCCGCATTATGTTTTTTTAAGGCTTTTACCAAAAAACAATAATTTAGTTAAGTATTCATTGTTTCAACGCAGCATGGAAAAAGCTTTATTCAAATATACTGAAGATAAAGTTTTTGTGCGCGTTATCTCAAAGGAACACAGCATTACTATAGCTAATCTGGTAGAGCCGGGATATTTAGTTCCGGATAATAGCATTAAAGGTCTCACGATCTTTACTGAGATAAATCATGGCATAGATACCAAAAATGCATTTGATATGTTTATTCAGATTGTTAAAAATATATCATTTGACATGAGTCTTTCAATTTATCAGTCAGACATGAATCCTCTTACCACACAAGAAATTGCAAATATTAGAGATGCATTAGTGAGAGAAGTGAATGAACATAAAATCTAGAATAGATGAACTAGTTATATCTCTTAATCAATATATCTATGATTATTATTTGCAAGAAAAGTCAACAATAAGCGATCATGATTATGATCGCTTATACCAAGAACTATCAACTTTAGAAGCCGCTTACCCAGAGTTAATAAGCAACGATACACCAACACAAAGAGTAGGCCCACCTATTAGTACAGGATTTAGCACTGTAGTGCATTTAACCCCAATGCTTGGCTTAGAAAATGCTTTTTCTGATGACAGTTTTACGAGCTTTTTTAAGCGCGCAGCAGACCAATTAAATATTACTTTAGAAGAGCTTTTTAAAGCTGGAGTATATGCAGAACCAAAGCTTGATGGCGTTGCAGTTAACCTCATTTATGAGAATCATTCTTTGTTATTAGCTGCTACTAGAGGCGATGGGTCTTCTGGAGAGGATATAACTCATAATATAAAAACTATTCGATCGGTTCCTTTGCAGTTAAATGTTGATCCTTTGATTAAACTGGTTGAGTTACGAGGTGAAGTTATATTTCCGATTGATAAATTTAATACTTACAATGAATATGCAGAAAATAATAATCTTAAAGTTTTTTCTAACGCTAGAAATGCTGCAAGTGGTAGCTTAAGGCAACTTGACCCAGCTATCACTGCACAGCGACCACTTGATATCTTAGTCCATGGAATTGGAAGAGTGGAAGGCTGCAATTTTGAATCTATATCATCAGCGCTTAAATATTTTAGTGATTCAGGATTTCCAGTTAATCCTTTAAATAAAAAATTAAATTCTCTCTCTGAGTGCCAAGATTACTACAAGTATATTGTCTCAATAAGAAGCGAGCTACCTTATGATATTGATGGCGTAGTCTTTAAAATTGATAAATATGAATTTCATAACAAATTAGGTAACTTAGCCAGGTCTCCAAAATGGGCGGTTGCTTATAAAATTGAGGCAGCAGAAGAAGTATCTAGGATTAGAGATGTTGTTTTTCAAGTGGGAAGAACCGGTGCAATTACTCCAGTAGCTAAAATTGACCCAACTAAAATTAGCGGTGCAATTGTTAGTAATGTAACACTTCATAATATGGACGAGATTAATCGCAAGGATGTGAGAATCAATGACTATGTATCTGTAAGAAGGGCAGGAGATGTAATTCCAGAAATTGTTAATGTAATTTTAGAAAGGCGTGTATCAGATGCATTGCCAATTATAATGCCGAGCCATTGCCCCTCCTGTGGAGCCTTGGTGCTAAAAATTGATGCTGAAGCTGTTTATCGTTGTACTGGAGGCATTAATTGTAAAGCTATCGTAATTGGAAGGGTTAAGCATTTTGTTTCTCGCAATGCCTTTGATATCGAAGGAGTAGGCGAAAAGCTAATTGAGCAATTAGTGAGGAATAATGATATAAAGGGTCCCGCTGATTTATTTTTTTTAGACTTTGAAACACTTGTTCTTTACCTAAGGATGGGTGATTTATCATCAAAGAAAGTAATTGAATCTATTCTTAACTCAAAAACTATTGCTTTCAATAAGTTTATTTATTCCCTTGGAATACCAGGCGTTGGTGCAGTAACAGCCAAACAATTAGCATCATCCTTTGCTTCGTTGGAGGCATTAATAAGAGCAGACATTGATGAACTTGAGGTTATTGATGAGGTTGGAGAAACAATTGCAGGCGATATAGTCAAATATTTCCAAGATCCTAGTGTTAGTGTAATGCTTGATCAATTTAATGATACGAATATAAAAATTCTCTATTTCGCAAAAGAGGACAACATGCCTGACTCACATTTTAATGAAAAGCATATTGTGATTACCGGTACATTTGACAGTTTTAAAAGATCAGAAATAATTTCTAAACTTGAAAATTTAGGAGCAACCATTCAAACAGCAATCAGCAAAAAAACTAATATATTAGTTTGTGGTAATGATCCAGGGTCAAAATTAAATAAAGCGACTCAGCTTAGAACCGAAGTTATTTATGAAGATGATTTAATACGCCTTATTGGTGATCATTCATAGCTAATCGGGTAGTTTTCACCAACATAGATTAGGTAGTCATTTAGAAGGTTTCTTTGGTAAATGCTAGTTACTTCACCTTGAAATTGACTAAAGCTTGCAGCTTCACCTACTTCGCTATCTTCAAGAAGTATTACATGAAATCCAAACTCTGTTTCTACTGGAACATCAGAGTGGGTACCAACTTCCATTAATAATACGGCTTGTGCAAATGGCTCAACCATAGTGGTGGCGCTAAACCAGCCAAGATCACCACCATCAGGTCCCGATGGTCCGGTAGAGTATTCAATCGCGAGCTCAGCAAAATTAGAACCGTCATTAAGAAGGGATATGACATCAAAGGCCTCCTCTTCACTATTAAGCAATATATGCCTTGCCTTATATTGATCATTAGCAAATTGTTCAATATTTTCATTAAATATGGCCTCTAGGTCTTCATCAGAGGGTTCGCTCAAAGATATGTGTCGATTGATTGCATGGGTTGCTAGGATTTGAAGTCTAGAGTAATTTATTTCAGCACGAACAGATGGATCTTGATCTAACTCATTTGCTGTAGCATCGCGTGAAATTTGTATCAATTGCGTCAACTCATCAAGAAGATAAACTCGATCTTCATCAGTGATTTCTCCAAGACCAGATTGAGTGCGTTGAATAGCATAGTACTCCAGAAGCTCATCGGTAATCAGGGTGCTTTCTGTGGATTCCGGTGATATGATTTCGTTATTACTGCAGGCAAAGATTATAAAAGTAGATAGAAGAAGTATTAAATATTTCATATTTCACCCAATGATTTTGATTCTAAGTGCATGTATTTTTGTATTCATAAGATCAGAAAGCTTATCATAAATTAACTTATGTAATATGACCCTATTAATAGAAGGATCACTTAAGTTATATATTTCTACGCAGTAATGCCCCTTGTCATAATTTTTATGCCCAATATGCAAATCAGACTCATCAATAATATTAATTCGCTCGGCGAAATCAAGTTTATCTAGCCTATACTGGATTTCATTTATTGTCATTGATGAAGACTCCGGCTTTTGTTAGCCAAAAAACTTGAATGACAATAAATAACAGAGTCCATAGCAGGCTGCCAAAGAGTTTGAAGTTGACCCAGGTTGATTCACCAAGATTGGTAAATACAAGATAGTTAGCTACACCAAAGATTATAAAGTGAGCTACCCACATAATCGTCATGTAGTTCCAGATTCTTTTGCTGATACAAAACTGAGCAGAAAATACCCTCTCTATTAATGTTTGCTTGCCAATAAACGTGCTGACAGCTAAAGCAAAAGCAAAAGCAAAGCTTATTAGTGTCGGCTTCCACTGTATAAAAATAGGATCTCTTAAAATTAAGGTTATTGACCCAAGAATAACTACTAGTAAGGTCGATAGCAAAAGCATTGGTTTAACTGACTTATGCAAAAAATAGGTAATTGCACACAGTAGAAACATGGAGACTATTAAAGCGCTAGTAGCAACGTAAATATCAGCCATTTTATAGGCGACATAGAAAATAATAACCGGGAGAAAATCTAAAAAAGCTTGCATAAAAACTACCTAAAATATCTTTATATGGTAATATTAATAAAACCAAAGGAGTACTTTTTTCTTTGTATATAGATAAAGAAAATGCTGATCTTCTCAAAGCCGACAAAAGCTATAAAGTTATTGTAAATGGTCAGGCTGTAGATCAACTCCCCTCCGATTTATACATTCCCCCACAAGCATTAAGAGTTTTCTTAACTTCTTTTGAGGGGCCTCTTGACTTATTACTATATCTTATTCGTTATAAGGACTTATCAATACTCGATATACCTATATTTGAAATTTCTAATCAGTATGTTCAATACATTGAATTAATGGAAAATCTAGAGCTTGAGTTAGTGGGTGAGTATCTTTTAATGGCAGCAACTTTAGCTGAAATTAAATCTCGAATGCTGCTTCCTAAGCCTATATTAGCAACTGATGATGAGCATGACCCTCGAGCTGATCTTGTTAGAAGGCTTCAGAAATATGAACAAATTAAGCATGCAGCTGAAAAGCTAGAACAGCTAGAGCAAGTCAATCGTGATTTTTATCTTTTATCTGTTGGCTCAGATAAAACAGTAGACGAGCCCCCACCAACCACTTCCATTGATCTTCTATGCCAGTCGTATTATGAGGTAATAAAGAGGCTTGAGCAGTTGACTCCTCATCAACTAACACAGGAACCCATTAGCGTTAGGGAGCGAATGTCATTAGTGCTAGAAAAAATTCAAAATGGTGCAAGCTATACTTTTGGTTCGTTGCTTAATCTGAGTGAAGGCAAACTAGGTGTCGTTGTGACCTTCTTGGCCCTTTTAGAGCTTTTAAAGTCAAACCTTATACAGATTACTCAAGCTAAAAACTGTTCTACAATTTATATATCATCTATTAATAACGAAGGACATATTTATGACTGATGAGAAAATTAAAAGGATAGTAGAGGCAGCACTGCTTGCCGCAGATACACCACTTAAGATTCAGGATTTTCTTAATTTATTTGATGGGCTAGATATTGTTGAGAGGCCATCTATCGTTAGTGCAATTGCTGACCTTAAGCTTGAGTATCAAGGTAAGTTTATCGAAATTTCAGAAGTTGCATCAGGTTATCGAATGGTCACTACTTCAGAAGTTTTGCGATATCTCAAACCGCTCTGGGAGTTGAAACCTCAGCGTTTGAGTAGAGCCTTATATGAAACGTTAGCATTAATCGCGTACCGCCAGCCTATAACTAGGGGTGAGATAGAGGAGATCAGAGGAGTGGCTGTAAGCACCAATATTATCAAGATTTTATTTGAAAGAGAATGGATAAAGATAGTTGGACATAAGGACACTCTTGGAAGACCTGGCTTGCTAGCTACAACTAAGGAATTTCTCGATGATTTTAACTTAGCAACCCTATCAGAGCTTCCTCCGCTTGAAGAAATTCAAGAGATGTTTTCTTTAGATAATGATGCAGATATTTCAACCGTAGTAGCCTTACCTAATGAAGCTACTCAAAATATTCATTGATAATCTTTCTTGCTTAAAATTCAATTATTTATATCTAAGTCTGGCTATTGCTCAAGAAGAGGTGCAGATGCTCTAGTTATAGAGGGTAGGGTAAAGGTTAATAATATCTGCGCTATGCCGGGGCAGATGGTTGATATGAACTCTATTGTAACTGTTGATGATATTGAGGTTTCAGTTGACCATATAGATGTTGATACTAAGGTGATCTTATTAAATAAACCTAGAAATACAATATGTTCAAGAAGGGATCCACAAGAGAGATCCTCGGTATTTAGCTTATTGCCGGTACTTAAAGGTAGGTCATGGATTGGCGTAGGGAGACTAGATTTTAATACTGAGGGTGTTCTTTTGTTTACGAATGACGGTAAGTTAGCTCATAAGTTAATGCATCCATCAAGTGGAATTGAACGCACATACTTAGCTAGAACTTTTGGCAAAAAGTTAGAAAAAAGGGATATGGAGTTAATTGTTAAACAGGGGGTTAAAACTGAAACAGCTACCCTTAAGCCTAAATCACTAAGACTTATGAATAGTACAGATAGACATCAGTCTTATGAGGTTGTTCTGACCGGGGGTAAAAATAGAGAGATTCATGAAATATTTGAATTTTTTGATATTGTTATCTCTAGGCTTAAACGAGTAGCTTATGGCTCGGTTAATCTTGATAACTTACCTAAGGGTGCTTATCGTTTTTTAGATCAAGATGAAATTGATTTTCTTATGGGTGGTTAGTTGCTAAATAGAAATACTTTATCAGGGTGTTAATTTTTCTATACGGTTAGGTTGATTTTTGAACATCATATCTTACTCCGTTGATATTTTTTGATTCTGGACTTAGTAAATAGAGATAGGGACTAAGTACTTCATCAGGCCCTTTAATACTCTCCTTATTCTCAGCAGGGTATGCCTTGGCTCTCATGTTAGTATTTGTTGGCCCAGGATTAATGGTATTAACACGAATATTTGTATTTTTAAGTTCATCGCAGAGTATTTGAGATAGTCCTTCAATAGCAAATTTAGAGACGCTATAAGCCCCCCAAAATGATTTCCCTCTAATTCCAACACCTGAGGAAGTAAAGGTAATGGATGGTAAGTTACCTTTCTTGAGTAGCGGAAGTAAACATCGAGTTAATATAAATGTGGAAGTTACGTTGATATGAATGACTTGCTGCCAGACACCTATATCATAATGTTCGATTGGAGACCTATCTCCAAGTATGGCTGCATTATGGAGGATACAATCTATAGAAGAGTATATGGATGAAATTTTATCGATAGCACTCTGATAGTCATCGCCCTTAGCATATAAAAGATCTAGTTTAATCGTTTGAATTTCAGCTAAATTCCCATCACATACTGCCTTTAACTCATTTAATTTTAGTGAACTTCTTCCAAGTAGTATGAGCTTACAAGGATAATGGGATAGTTTTAAAGAGAGGGCCCTACCAATACCACTGGTGGCTCCGGTAATCAAAATCTTACGATCAGCCATCTCTTCATGTGATGGTATGTAATTAGCGTTAATCATTATAATATTATAAAGCCTGAGCGATGTGTTTGAAGAAATTGAAGAAGTTCTAGGGGCCTTTTAAATGAGATGTCTGCATTTAATTTTTTCATTTCACTATTATTCGAATAGCCATAGTCAACATAGATCGTAAACATGGAAGCTTTGCGTCCAGCTGCTATGTCTCTCTCGGCATCCCCTACATAAATAATATCCTTCGGGTTAATGTTTAATTTTGTGGCAGCGATTATTAGTGGTAGTGGATGAGGCTTTCTCTCGGGCAAATCGTCACCACAGATTAATACTTGATATGAGTCAAGATCAACTATTTGTAGTAGCTCGATAGTTAAGTATCGAGGTTTATTAGTAACAATTCCCCAAGGTACTTTATGGAGATCAAGAAAATCAATTAATTCAATTATATAAGGAAATTTTTTGCTTCGTGAATATTTTGTTTGACGGTAGGCCAGCAAGAACGCGTCAATTAGGGTTTCGTTGATATGGGCACTTTCATATGACAGAGATGTAAGCCCTTTTGCTCCATCAGAGGATTTTTTTCGGCCGAGAATATAGGGAATAAGGGGCTGCCCTTGCTTCACATTTAGGGCATTGAGAGAGTCAATCAGGTCAAATGATGTATCAATAAGAGTCCCATCTAAATCAAATAATACAGCTTTATAATTCACAGTTTTACAGCAGAAAAAATATAATTAACAGTTATCGAGTTTGTAAGCTTAGCTTTACGAGAGAATGGATTGTAAGCAATACCACTTATGGATTTCAGTTGCATATTATTTTTTGTTAATGCCGCAGAGAGCTCACTAGGTTTTATAAATTTTTCATACTGATGAGTCCCTTTAGGGACTATATTGGCAAGATATTCAGCAAATATTATCCCTAATGCTAAAGATTTAATAGAGCGAGTTATTGTTGAGCCAATAAAAACTCCTCCATTATTTAGTAATTTGCCAATACTATTAATTATGCTTATTGGATTATCTGCATGTTCCAATATCTCCATAGAGGTAATAAGATCAAACTTACCGTCATGATGAGCTGAAAAGCTATCAACTGAATCACACGAATAACTAATATCTAAAGCATTATTTTTGGCATGAGTAGATGCAGTAGCAATTAATTTATCACTCAGGTCTATACCGGTAACTTTAGCATTATGTATTGCCAATGATTCTGTTAGTAGCCCCCCGCCACACCCAACATCTAAAATATTTTTAGCGGTTAAGTGTAATTCACTCTTAATAAATTCCATACGCAAAGGGTTAATATCATGAAGAGTCCTCATTGGTCCATCAGAATCCCACCAGACACCTGAGAGGGAATCAAAGTGGCTTATTTCTTGCTCTTGACTCTTAATAAAAATATCCTCAAAAAGGGGTTAAAATATAGGTTTATTAGTTATTAATCTTATCGCAATATGATAAAATTTATTAATGTTAATAGACGATATTTTTTCTCCCCTAAATACCCCTAATATTCTACAGATAAAGTTACTCAATGAGCGATAATTTATCTCAAATTTCTGATATTCGTCTCGATGATGAGATGAGAAAATCATATCTTGAGTATGCTATGAGCGTTATTGTTGGTAGAGCGCTCCCAGATGCACGCGATGGCCTCAAGCCTGTCCATAGGCGTGTTCTTTACGCCATGAGAGTACTTGGTAATGATCATTCTAAGGCCTATAAAAAATCTGCTCGTATTGTTGGTGATGTTATTGGTAAGTATCATCCGCATGGAGATACTGCTGTATATGATGCAATTGTAAGGATGGCTCAACCTTTCTCCATGAGACATATGCTTATTGATGGTCAGGGCAACTTTGGTTCGATTGATGGGGATTCCCCAGCAGCTATGAGATATACAGAAGTTCGAATGACCAAACTTTCTAGCGAGCTTTTGGCTGATCTTGACAAGGAAACAGTGCCGTTTTCTCCAAATTACGACGAGACTGAGTATGAGCCGGTAGTGCTTCCAACTAAGATACCAAATCTTTTAGTCAATGGTTCTTCAGGGATTGCTGTTGGTATGGCCACTAATATTCCGCCACACAACTTAGCTGAAGTAATTAATGCATTGATAGCAGTAATTGATAATCCAGATATAACCATTGAAGAGCTTATTAACTCTTATATACCTGGACCTGATTTTCCTACAGCAGCCATTATGTTTACCGGTCAACGATTAGTTGATGCTTACAAGACGGGCAAGGGTCGCGTGATGATGCGTGGTAGATCCGAAGTTATTTATAATGATAGCGGTCGAGATCGTATTATCATTACTGAATTACCTTACCAGGTTAATAAAGCACGACTTATTGAGAAAATCGCGGGCTTAGTAAAAAATAAGATAATCGAGGGTATTGTTGAGCTTAGAGATGAGTCAGATAAAGACGGCCTAAGCGTCGTGATTGAAGTAAGAAAGGGCGATAACCCAGAAATTATTAGTAATTTATTATATAAACACACTGACCTTACTAAAAGCTTTCCGATTAATTTGGTTGCTTTGGTTAATAATCAACCAAGACAGCTAAATTTAAGAAACCTCTTAGATTTATTTATTGATCACCGCAAAGAAATTATAACCCGAAGATCCATTTACGACCTGAGAAAGGCGAGAGCAAGGGCGCACATATTAGAAGGCTTATTGATAGCATTGCATAATATTGATCCAATTATTGCCACAATTAAGGGGTCAAAGAATCCTCAAGAAGCAAAAGAAAAGCTTATAAAGACTCAATGGAATGCTGGCGATATCGAAAAAACACTTAAGGCTATCACCGAAGAGGTCTCTAGACCTTTAGATCTGTCTCCAAATCTTGGTTTAGTTAAAGACAAGTATTTAATTTCATCTGAACAAGCGCAAGCTATATTAGAGCTTCGTTTGCATCGACTAACAGCTCTTGAACAGGATAAGATCGTTGATGAGTACAATGGCTTAATTGATCAAATCAAAGGATTGCTCGATATCTTGAATAATTTAAGCACTCTTATACAGGTTATAAAGACTGAGTTTGCTGAAGTTTTAGACAATTACGGTGAGCCTAGAAGGACAATCATTGATCAAGATCTCTCTGATATAACTACTGAAGATTTAATCCCTCGTGAGGATCTTTTAGTGACCCTGTCAAATACAGGCTATGCAAAAACACAATCAATTGATAACTATAGGCAGCAACATAGAGGCGGCCGAGGTAAAAGCGCCGCCAAGGTCAAAGAGGATGATTATATTGTAAATGCATTTGTTGCAAATTCGCATGACACGCTATTGTGCTTTTCAAGCCTAGGAAAGGTTTATTGGTTAAAGGTTTATCGTTTACCAAAAGTTAGCACAACAAGCCGGGGTAAGCCCATTGTAAACTTGCTTCAGCTTGACGAAAATGAAAAGATTAACTCTATTCTTCCAATTTCAGAATTTACAGACTCATCGTTTGTATTTTTTGCCACTGCAAATGGCACAGTAAAGAAAACGTCTTTAGATAAGTACTCTAGACCTCGTGCAAATGGAATTATTGCTATCGACATAAAAGATGATGATCAGCTTATTGCAACTAAGATTACCAATGGCGAAGACAAGGTTATGCTAATTAGTGCCAACGGTAAATCAATCAAATTCCATGAATCTGATGTTAGGCCTGTGGGAAGAGCGGCTGCGGGTGTTAGGGGTATTCGTCTTTCAAAAGAGGATAAAGTTATCTCATTAGTTATACCTGATGAACATAATTTACTCATTGGTACTGAAAATGGTTACGGAAAACAAACTCCTGTTGATGCTTTTTCACAACAGGGACGCGGTGGAAAGGGCGTAATTTCAATCAATACATCTAAAAGAAATGGTAAAGCGGTATCAGCAGTATTGGTTAAACCTAACGATGAAGTTATGCTAATCACCTCAAATGGTACCTTATCAAGAATTACAACTGATGAGATATCGCAATCTGGAAGGAATACCCAGGGTGTAACATTAATTAAGCTTGATGACGAAGATAAATTAGTAAGAATTTCTAATATAATCAATAATATAGACAATTTAGATGATAATTTAGATGAGTGATAGAGTTTTTAATTTCAGCGCAGGGCCGGCAACTTTACCTCATGATGTGTTGATCGAGGTCCAGCGTGATTTGCTTGATTGGAAGAATTCAGGCATGTCTGTTATGGAAGTTTCCCACCGTGGCAAAGATTTTGTATCTCTGGCTAATGATTCAGAGATAATGTTACGAGAGTTATTAGATATTCCCATGAACTACAAAGTTCTTTTTCTTCAAGGTGGTGCGACAGCCCAATTCTCAGCAGTGCCTTTGAACATTTCAAAACCAGGAACGTCAGCTGACTATATTATTACCGGCAACTGGGGGAAAAAGGCTTCAAAAGAAGCTGCTAATTTTTTAGATGTAAACATTATTTCTGACCAGGTTGACACGAATTACACAACGATACCTGATTTATATGACTTGGATTATGGCTTTGACTCATCATATCTTCACTACACTCCAAATGAGACGGTCTATGGTGTCGAGTTTAGTGAAGCGCCACCCAGACAGAATGGTGCATCTTTTCATTTTCCGCCTATCGTCGCTGATATGTCTTCAACCCTTTTAAGCAGACCCATAGAGATAAGCGCGTATGATTTGATATATGCTGGAGCTCAAAAAAATATAGGCCCCCCTGGATTGACTATCGTTATTGTCAAGGAATCATTGCTGGGCAATGCAAGAAAGGAGACTCCTTCAATTATTAACTATACTTTAATGAGTGAGTCGGGCTCCATGTATAACACACCACCCACTCTTTCTTGGTATATTGCAACCTTGGTGTTTAAATGGTTATTAGATAGTGGCGGTCTTGAAGAACGGTATAAAATAAATAAAGAGAAAGCCAATCTTTTGTATGGCTGTATTGATTCATCTAAACTTTTTAATGCACCTGTTGATAAAAATGCTCGCTCACTAATGAATCCTGTATTTATGATTGATGATCAAGATTTGGAAAAGAAATTTTTAGAAGCATCTACAAAATCCGGTCTAACCAATCTAAAAGGCCATCGCCTTATTGGTGGCATGAGAGCTAGTATTTATAATGCGCTGCCGCTAGAAGGTGTAGAAGCTTTAGTCAATTTTATTAATCAATTTGATAAAGAGCACTCATGAATAGATATACATATACAGCATTAAATAATATAGATGAGGCGGGTACGAACATTGTTCAGTCAGCAGGCTTAACTAATGTAGACGCTAATAGTGACCCCAATGTAATTATTTTAAGATCAGCAGATTTGCATAATTATGATTTTGGTAATTCTTTATTAGCCGTTGCAAGGGCTGGAGCAGGTGTGAATAATATCCCAATTACAAATCTAACAAAAAAAGGTATCCCTGTTTTCAATGCTCCTGGTGCCAATGCTAATGCAGTTAAGGAGTTAGTTATCGCCTCCATTTTGCTTGCTGCAAGAAATTTGTTAGAAGCATCAACATATATCTCTAAACTTGATGTAAATGATATAGCTTTTAAGAAGAATATCGAGAGTGGTAAGAAACAATTTGTTGGTTCGGAGCTCCCAGGTAAAACGTTAGGCGTGATTGGGCTTGGCTCCATTGGGGTTGAGGTTGCAAATACAGCTGTCGGCCTTGGTATGAAAGTAATTGGATATGATCCAGACATAACAGTTGGACATGCATGGCAGTTATCTTCAGCAGTTAAACAGAGCAACAAGCTGCTAGACCTTTTAAAGGAGGCTGACTATATAACAATACATGTACCTTTATTTGAGCAAACTAAGGATCTGATTAATGCCAAGAATATATCTAGTGTAAAAAAGGGCTGTGTTTTGTTAAATTTTTCGAGAGATGGAATTATATCTTCAGAAGCTCTAGAAGTTGCGTTAGGCAAAAATATTCGTAAGTACGTAACAGACTTTGCTGAGCCAACTTTATTTGGTCATCCAAATGTCGTTACTTTCCCTCATCTTGGTGCATCAACTTATGAGGCTGAAAAAAATTGTGCTGTTATGGTTTCAAAGAATGTTTGTAAGTTTCTTAAGGATGGTGAAATATTAAATTCTGTTAATTTTCCTAATGCCTCTTTAGCCAGAACAAAGCCTTACCGACTTTTAATCATTAATGAGAATGTTCCTAATATGGTTGGACAAATAACAACAGCCCTAGCTAATTATAAAATTAATATTTCTGATTTTTTAAATGTTAGTAAAGATAAGGTTGCAGTCAATCTATTGGACTTAGATATTGAAGTTAACAACGATGCTCTTAAGACAATTAGTGAGATTAAGGGCATTTTAAATGTTCGATACTTGCCTCAATGAAAGATCCTATAAAGCGTTTACATTTTTTAGGCCCTAGTGGGACGTTTAGTGAGTTTCTTGGAAAGAAATTATACCCAGAAATTAATCATATTAGCCATCCAACTATAAGCTCTATTTGCTCTACTGTTGCTAAAGATGATGGGTCAATAGGTCTTATACCAATTGAGAATTCGTCTGAAGGGTCAGTTAATGAATCACTATTCTCATTAGTCAAATATGATGTCTTTGTCGTTGCTGAAGCAGAGATACAGGTAAACCAATGCTTTTTCTCATTAAGTAAGGATATTAGCACTATTGAAACTTTAGTATCTCACCCCCAATCATTAGGGCAATGTAGAAATTGGATTGATTTAAATTTCCCTAATGCAAGTATTATACCAACTAGTAGCAATGCAGAAGCAATGACGCTAGCATCTTCTGACTCATCTATCGCTGCCATAGGAAGTGCTCACGGAGGAGATTTGTATGCACTCAATATGCTCTTTGAGAGAATTCAGGATATTGATTTTAATGTAACTAAATTTAATATTGTAAGCGCCTGTAATCCTTTGATTGCAACTTATAACAAAACATCAATTGTGTTGTCTCTTCCTGATGATGAGGGAGCAGGTAGCCTGATACGAATTCTTGAACCCTTTTCAAGGCGCAATATTCCTTTAACCAAGATTGTTTCTAGGCCTACGCACTCAAAAGATTGGAATTATTATTTTTTTATTGATTTTCTTGGTTACCTGAAGACCAGTGATTTTAATGAGCTTATTCAAGAGATTCAGGATGCTACAAATTATTTTAAAGTCTTAGGCTCTTATGCAAAATCCGATAAGATAATTTGATGCTCACTTGTAAGACCTCACCTAGTAATGTTTCTGCAGGTGCTATTTCTGTACCCGGAGATAAATCAATCTCACATAGAGCGGTAATCTTTGCCTGTCTTGGTGTTGGCCCCTCAATAATTCATAACTACCTTCAGTCGGATGATGTAACCGCAACAGTCAAAGCTTTTAAACAGATGGGTGTTTCAATAAAGAATAGTAATTATAATTTGCTTATTAATGGTTCTGGCTTGAGAGCTTTAAAGAAGCCGTTAGGCTCTATAGACTGTGGTAATTCTGGAACTACCTGTAGATTGCTTACAGGATTGCTATCTGCACAGGCCTTTGATTCTTGTTTAATTGGTGATCATTCTCTTTCTAAAAGACCAATGGAGAGAGTAATTCGCCCTCTGACAGCCATGGGTGCCTCTATTAAGGCAAAGTCAGGTTTTTTGCCACTATTAATTGAAGGCAATAAAAGATTAAAAGGTAAAAGTGTTGATATTATGGTTCCAAGCGCTCAAGTTTTTACCGCGATAGTTCTTGCTAGCTTTTACTCTAGCGATTCCACAATCATTAAGCATGGTGGAAATTTTAGGAATCATACACAAAAACTAATGAGTTATCTTGGATTGCCTTATAAAGAAACGCAAGATTGCTTTATTGTTTACCCGTTAACTTCATACACAAATAAAGATATTTATGTTCCTTCAGATTTTTCATCTGCAGCCTTTTTTCTATTGTTAGGGATACTGTCTGCCGATGATGGATTAAAAATATCAAATGTATTGATTAACCCTAGTAGAACTGGGTTGTTAAATTTACTAAGGAAAATGGGAGCTATTATTGAAGTTCAGACTTCCAAAGAGTCCCTTTATCATGAAGAAACTGCAGATATTACTGTTTATAAATCTAACCTAATTGGCACTACACTGGATGGCGAGTTAGTTCAGAATGCTATTGATGAGGTTCCAGTTTTAGCTATTGCTGCGGCTTTTGCTAGCGGTCAAACAATCATAAAAAATGCTCAAGAGTTGAGAATAAAAGAAAGTGATAGGATTAGTTCTATGGTTAATAATCTTAAGCTTTGCGGTATTGATTGTAGCGAGCTTGAAGATGGGATGGTGATTAATGGGGGTATTATGAATGATGCTTCTGTGGATAGTTATGATGATCATCGTATAGCTATGTCTTTTATCATAGCAGGATTAGCATCAGATGCTACGCTTCAAGTTAAGAGTTGTGAAATAATTAATACCTCTTTTCCTGGTTTCTTTGATGTTTTAACCAAATTAGCTTGCAACTATATTCTTATTAATGACTGATATTATTACTATTGATGGCCCTTCTTGTTCAGGCAAAGGCACTATTGCTAAATCTTTAGCTAAGCGAATCAATTATTTTCACTTAGAGAGCGGACTACTATATAGAGTGATTGCTAAATATTTTATGGATAAGTCAAATGAAGCCAATACAATTGATGAAAGAATGCTTCACGAAATAGAATTAAATAAGCTAATTGAATTTAACCAACAGGGACTTGTCTCGAGGAAAGATTTATACACATCAACTGTGTCAAATTTCACATCTACAATTTCTCAACTAAAATCAGTCAGAGATTTAGTTTTGATTTTTCAACGATCCTTACAAGAGCAATACAACTTAATTGCCGAGGGGAGAGATATGGGCTCCATTGTATTTCCTAAGGCAAATTTAAAGATATATATTGATGCACCAATCTCTGTAAGAGCTGAAAGAAGATACAACCAGTTGAAAGATATAGAAAAAGATGTTAATTTAGCTCAAGTTTTTAATGACTTAGTGGAAAGAGATAAGTGTGACTCTTCACGTCAAATTGCTCCACTACAAATACCATTAGGAGCAATATTGATTGACACGTCCTTAATGAACGTTAATCAAGCTATTGAATTTATACTATCTGAGCAGACTAAGAGATAGTTAAGACAAGAGGTCTTAGCTTATGTTAATAACGTCTAGTTTTAATGAGTAAAATTAGAATGAGAATTTTTTTATGAATGAATCCTTTTCAGAGCTTTTTGCAGAATCAACACTAAAGCAAGACCTAACCATAGGCGCAACAATCCAGGCAACCGTAGCCGACATCACCGATAATCATGTTATTTTAAATGCTTCACTCAAGTCTGAAGCGCATATTTCTGTGGGAGAGTTTAAGGATATTGAGGGTAATCTTGAAGTAGAGATAGGTGATTCAGTTAGTGTTTATCTAGAGTCATATGAGGATGGTTATGGTGAAACCAAGCTATCTAGAGAGAAAGCAAAGAGAAATGAGTCATGGCTTAAGCTACAAGAGGCTCACGATAGCAATTCTATAGTTAAAGGTTTGATTGTGAGTAGAGTGCGAGGCGGATTCACAGTTGATATTAATTTTGTCAAAGCTTTCCTTCCTGGATCTTTAGTAGATGTTAAGCCAATTAGAGATCCTGGGTTTCTTGAGGGACAAACATCTGAATTTAAAGTAATCAAGATAGATGAAAAGAGAAATAATATAGTTGTTTCTAGAAAAGCCGTTATAGAGCAAGAAAGTTCTGTTGAAAGAGATATTTTAATTAAAACTCTAAAAGAGGGTGCCATTGTTAAGGGTAAGATTAAAAACCTTACTGACTACGGTGCTTTTATTGATTTAGGTGGTATAGATGGTCTATTACACATTACAGACATCTCATGGAAGAGAATTAGGCACCCCTCTGAATTGCTAGAAGAGGGTGCTGATGTAGAAGTTGTTGTATTAAACTACGATACCGAAAAAAATCGTGTATCACTTGGAATGAAACAGCTTGATGAAGACCCATGGAAAGACATACAAAGAAGATTCCCAGTAGGCGCAAGAATATTTGGTTCTGTTTCAAATATTGCTGATTATGGCGTTTTCATTGAAATTGATGCTGGCATTGAGGGGCTGGTCCATGTTTCAGAGGTTGATTGGACTAATAAAAATGTGAGTCCTAGTAAGGTTTTTCATCTTGGCGATGAGGTTGAGGTTATGGTTCTGGAGATTGACGAGGCAAGACGACGGATCTCCCTTGGTATTAAGCAATGTCAGGCAAATCCTTGGGAAGAATTTCACTCCTCCCATCAGGTTGGCGATAAAGTAAGCGGAGAGGTAAGATCAATAACTGACTTTGGTCTGTTTATTGCTCTTGGTAGTAATATTGATGGACTTATTCATCTTTCTGATTTAACTTGGAATGGAACTGGTGAAGAGCAGATTCGCTCTTACTCGAAGGGCGACATAGTTAATGCAATTATTTTGTCAATTGATACTGAGAGGGAGCGTATCTCCCTTAGTATTAAGCAACTTAATAAAGACCCAATGAGGGAGTTCTCATCTAAACACCCTAAAAATTCTTTAATATCAGTCACTATTAAGGAAGTTCTTGAGGATGGTGCGGTGTCAAAAATAGCCGGATTTGAAATAGAGGGCTTTATTAAAGCGTCTGACATATCAAATACAGAAAGAGTATCTGATGCCAGAAATCACTTATCGGTAGACACATCAGTTAATTGCCTTGTAGGCTCTATGGATAAGAAGCTAAATCGTGTTAATTTATCAATAAGAGATTTGTTAGTAAAAGAACAAAGGGATGCCATGAAGGAATATGGCACCAAGAATGATAGTATCGATGTAACGGGTACAACGCTTGGTGACTTATTAGAAAGTAAGAATGACGAAGAATGAATTAATAGAAAAGTTAACTAGAAAGATGTCTCACTTGTCTAATAAGGACATTGAGTTAGCTGTTAAGTACGTATTTAACTTATTAAGTGATTCGCTGTCTCAGGGCGACCGCATTGAAATTAGAGGTTTTGGTTCCTTTAGCCTTCGAATTAGAAAGGCGAGAATGGGTCGTAACCCAAAGACTGGCGAGCAAGTCTATTTATCAACTAAACATGTGCCTTATTTCAAGCCAGGCAAAGAACTAAAAAGGTTGGTTATTAAAAGTGTTGATAGACCTATTCATGACTAAAGTATAATCATATGCCCACAATAGACACATTGTGGATAACTGTAATCTTAGTTTTTGTATCTCTGATTTTCTGGTATTTTTCATCAAATTTTAGCAATGAATCTCAAACCTTAAGTGGGGGCTTTTTCAAGGGGGTAAAGTTTCTTCATAGAAGAGAGTACCAGAGCGCCTATGAAAGTTTTATCTCATTAAGGTCAGGAGATAATGGCTACTATGAATCAAGATACTTCTTAACGCAAATCGATAAAATACTTGGCCGCTATTCTAGTGCTTTGCAGCATATAAATAATGCGTTAGATAGCTTGGATTTGAATTCTCACTATTACGTTGAATTTATTGCTACTAAGGGCAGTGTTTATCAGGCCATGGGTATATTTGACTTATCAATTAAGTCCTACCAAGAGTCATTATCGATCAATAGCACGCATCAGGAATCACTTGTAGAGCTAATTAAGTTATTTGAAATAACGTCCAATTGGAATGAAGCTATTGAGCTTTCAAGGTATGTTGAGATCGAAAGCGGCGGTAAAAAATTAGCGATATCTAACTATTACTGCTCAATTGCGGAGGATAAAATAAAAGAAAATCTTCTCGAAGAGGCATATGATTATTACAAGAAATCTTTACGTATAAATAATGCAAAAAGATCTACATTTACTCGGCTTTTGCTTCTTCGCGCAAATAAAGATTATTCATTATTTCAGGAGCTAATAGCTCTCTCATTAAATGACCACCCAGAACTTGTTGAATTGTATATTACAACCTTTTTTAATAATGATCTTTTAACTATCAAAGACGAACTTATTTTTACATTGAAGGAGTTTATGATTAGATCTAGTGATAATTATAACTATCTCATTATGGCTTTACTGATTGAAGAAAAGGATATTGATAGCGTTTTTTATAACGATCTTGCTGAAATTCTGTTTGCTGATAGCATGATATCAAGAACACTCAATATAGATATAAATTCTGATGAATTAATTAATAAGAATCAATTATTTAGTTTTTTCAGAATTAATAACTTTTATGAGTGTAGTAACTGCAAAGTTTCTGTGAAAAGGCACTATTGGCAATGCTTAACTTGTTTTTCTTGGGAATCGGTTAAGTTTAAACCTACCTTAGAAGTTAATTTTCAATCAAGTCAAATTCATCAATGATTTCATCTGTGTGCTCGCCAAGTTCTGGCGGATGCCGTCTGTAAGTAATTTTTGTGTCACTAAGATGTATGGGGCTGCCAAGGTTTTTAATCATTCCAATTGATGGATGCTCTATATCTACAATCATATTTCTTGATTGTATATGTGGATCATTTAGTGCATCACTTACCAGATTAATAGGTCCGCAAGGTATTTCCTTTGTTTGTAATAAATTAATCCAATGCTCAGCATTGTTGTATTTAAATTTATTTTCAATAATAGTTATTAATTCTTTGCGATTTACATTTCTAGAAGAATTGTCTTTAAAGCGATCATCATTATTTAACTCACCTAAGTTAATTACGCTAATAAATTTTTTCCATAGTCTTTCTGTGCCTATAGCGACAATAAATAGTTTATCTTTAGCTTGGACAGGTTGGTAGGGCGTAATGGTTGGATGAATGTTTCCCATATTTTTTGGATTTTCTCCATTTACAAAATAAGAACCAGCAATATTGGAGAGCCAAGTAATTTGAGAGTCCACAAGTGACACATCAAGAGATTGACCCTTTCCAGAGTTATTCTTATCCCTAGAATAAAGTGCTGAAATGATTCCTATAACAGAGTAGATACCAGCAGATATATCAGCCATCGGAGTAGGAAATCTGACAAACTTCTCTGGATTATCTCCAGTTATAGACATAAGACCTGAGGCTGCTTGGGCTAATATGTCATATCCTGGAAGGTCCTTATTTAGACCAGAGTGGCCGTAACCGCTAATACTGCAATGTATCAACTTTTGATTAATCTTAGATATTCTTTCATAGTCAATGCCATATTGCTTTTGTGTAGACATTTTATGAATATTAGTAATAAATACATCAGCTTTTGATAACAAATTTCGAAGAATGATACATTCTTTTTCTTCTTTTAAGTTTACAGTCATGCTTCTCTTATTTCTGTTTGTAGACAGATAGTAAGCACTTTGATCTCCAATAAATGGTGGTCCCCATAAGCGTGACTGGTCTCCAGTATGTGGACGTTCAATTTTAATAACCTCAGCGCCTAGATCTCCAAGCATCATGCTTGCATATGGCCCTGCTAAAGCTTCTGCAAGCTCTATAACAACTAATCCAGAGAGAGGTGAATTATTCATAGGTCATAAACTGTGATGAGGTGTCAATATCGCAATCATAAGCATAAAATTCATCAGCAGGGACATAGTCAAATTCGAGAAAGCTTACAAAGGGGTCAACTAAAAAACCAGTATCTTCTAGAATAAAATCCATTCTCAATTTTGACCCATTATCAATAAGATAATATTTTTCAATAGTATTTTTGTTAATTCCAGATGGCACACCATTTCCATTACCGACGCGATTATCAGAGTAATTCATAGTCTCTACAATAAGTGCCACCCCTTCCCACCTACCTGTAGAGCTACCATGCAGGCTAGGGGGGTTATCAATAGGAATAGAAGATGATATAAGCACATCTCTTTTCACGTCAAAGTACTCACTTGATAATACAACTGAGTGATCATTCTGACTTATATTTGTGAGGAATAAATTGCTTGCAACATAAGATCTGGGAACAGTATAAGGAATACATCTTGCCCCAGGCGTCTGAAGGGTCCAGTCATAATCATTCTTAGCATTTTGGGCTATGTCATTTAGGTTGATCCTATTAAGCCCGTTCATAAAAATGTCAATACTGTCTTGACTCGCTCGCCATGTCCCATATAAATCACCCGATAGATTTTCTCCAGTGACTGAAGTTGGGTTTTGAGACAATACTGTTCCATCAATTTTTTGAACTGCAACTAACATTGCGTAATTCCTATTGCCTGATCTTTCTGGATGAACTCTTATAAATATATTCTCTCCAGGAGATAAAATATCAGAAGTCCAGCCACTCCTCATCATAATAGGAGTTGCTCCAGTCTCGATCTGCCACTCCTCAGAAATATTATTATTTTGTGATTCAATAATTATATAGACGTGCGGGTTGCGCCATCTAAGTTCTTTTATTGTGGCATTGAAAGAGACAACCCGATTCATATCAAAAGCTGCTTCGCTATGATGGGCTGATATAATAGAAAAAGAGAAGGCAGAAATAAGAAAAGTTAAAAGATATATTGGAATGATTTTCATAATAATTTTCAACATGTAAGATTGTGGCTCCCCGAGGCGGACTCGAACCACCGACCAATTGATTAACAGTCAACTGCTCTACCAACTGAGCTACCGGGGAATATTTATACTGTATTATAGTGCATGATCGAGTCATAGGGCAAAATGAACAAGCAAACATTTCAATTAAAATCCGAATTTTCTCCTAGTGGAAATCAACCAGAAGCAATTAATGGTCTTCTTGATGGAATTTATAATGGTTTAGCAAGACAGACTTTATTAGGGGTTACCGGATCAGGAAAAACATATACGATTGCTAATGTAATTGCAGAGCTAAAGCGACCAACCTTAGTGATAGCTCCTAATAAAACTCTAGCTGCTCAACTCTATACTGAAATGAGAGGTTTTTTCCCTAATAACGCTGTTGAGTACTTTGTTTCATACTATGATTATTATCAGCCTGAGGCATATGTTCCTTCGTCTGACACATTTATAGAGAAGGACGCATCCATAAATAGTCAGATTGAGCAAATGAGACTTTCAGCAACTAAGTCCTTGCTAGAAAGACGTGACGTTGTGATTGTTGCTACTGTATCTTCTATATATGGACTAGGCGATCCACAAAGTTATTTTGAGTTAGTTATTCATTTGCATGAAGGTGGTATCTATACTCAAAGCGAGATCACAAAACAGCTAGCTCTTCTCCAGTATCAAAGAAACAATACATACCTCAGCCAAGGAAACTATAGAGTTAACGGAGATGTTTTGGATGTATTTCCTTCGGAAGAAGATATCTACGCTGTTAGAATCATCTTTGATGAGGATCGAATATCAAAATTATATAGATTTGATCCCTTGACTGGTGAGATGAAGTCTTCTATTTCTAGGTATACCCTATATCCTAAGAGGCATTTTGTAACGCCTAAGTCAAAAATTAATAATGCAATTAATTCCATTAAAGAAGAGCTTAAAGCAAGACTAAATTACTTCAAGGAGAATAATAAACTAATTGAGGAGCAAAGATTAAGAGAGAGGACTAATTATGATTTAGAGATGATGATAGAGTTAGGTTACTGTAGCGGGATTGAGAATTATTCTAGATATTTAACCGGAAGAAATCCCGGTGAACCACCTCCTTGCCTCTTTGATTATTTACCTAAAGATGGCTTATTAATAATTGACGAAAGTCATGTAACGATACCGCAATTACACGGAATGTATAGAGGTGATCGATCAAGAAAAGAAACGCTGGTGGAGTTCGGATTTAGACTGCCTTCAGCGCTAGATAATAGGCCCTTAATGTATGAGGAAATGAAAGCAATTAGTCCGCAAACTATTTATGTTAGTGCAACACCAGGAAAATATGAAAAAGTTAATACAGACAAAGTTGTTGAGCAAATAGTTAGACCTACCGGCCTAGTTGACCCTAGGGTTGAAGTTAGACCTGCTACCAATCAAGTCGCAGACATTCTCAGTGAAATTAAATCAAGATCAGAAAAGCATGAAAGAATATTAATCACAACATTAACAAAAAGAATGTCTGAAGATTTAACTGATTATTTGTCTGAGAACGATATAAGGGTCCGTTATCTACATAGTGACGTTAATTCGATTGAGAGAGTAGAGATTTTAAGGGACTTAAGGCTAGGAAAATTTGATGTTTTAGTTGGAATAAATCTACTTCGTGAAGGTTTAGATCTTCCAGAGGTATCTTTGGTTGCTATCTTTGATGCTGATAGGGAGGGCTTTTTAAGATCAGAAACTTCGATTGTACAAACTGTTGGAAGGGCAGCTAGAAATATTAATGGCTTAGGAATACTTTATGCGGATAAAGTAACCGGCTCAATGGAAAGAGCCATAGATGAGATGAATAGAAGAAGAGAAATTCAGAAAGAATATAACTTAAAAAATAAAATTACTCCTAAATCAATAATCAAAAAAATTAATATTGATTTGTCTAATGAAAAGAAAGTACAAGGAACAGCCGGTATATTTGATAAACCGCTTAGCAACATCAAGTCTGAATTAGATCAACTCGAGCATTTAATGAGACAGCATGCTGAAAACTTAAGGTTTGAGGAAGCAGCTAAATGCAGGAATAAGATTACCTATATAAAAAGTAATTTCCATCAAATTTCCTTTGACGATGGAATTTAGATTATGACAAGATTATAATATAAGTACTTAATTAGGCGCGTAGCTCAGTGGTAGAGCATCACCTTGACATGGTGGTGGTCGGTGGTTCGATCCCACTCGCGCCTACCAGTTACATCAGGAGGTTAACATAGCTGCAAAAAAACGTATTCGTAAAAACGAAGAAATAAGATCTAAGTCAGTAAGAGTCATTGATAATGATGGTGAACAGTTAGGTATTTTATTAACCAGTATGGCTTTAGATAAAGCTAAATCTATGGATTTAGACTTAGTTGAGGTATCACCAAATACCGATCCCCCTGTATGCAGAATGATGAATTTTGGTAAGTATATTTTTGAGTTGAACAAAAAAGCTCAATCAAATAAGAAAAAACAACGCCAAGCTCAAGTTAAAGAAATAAAGTTTAGGCCAAATACAGAGTCTGGAGACTATCAAATTAAATTACGAAAGCTTATTGCCTTTTTGGATGAAGGTGACAAAGCAAAGGTGACCCTCAGATTTAGAGGAAGGGAGCTTGAGCATAAGGATATTGGTTTTGCCTTAATGCAGAGAATTAAAGCTGACCTGGTTGAATTTAGTCAGATTGAGCAAGAGCCTCAGTTTGAAGGACGCCAAATGGTTATGGTATTTGGACCAAAAAAATAATAGAATAGATCAAAATTATAAGTCTCTAGTAATAGGGCGCCATTATTTAGTTATAAATAAATGGCTACAATAAGGAAATAATTATGCCTAAGATGAAAACAAATCGTGGCGCAGCTAAGCGATTTACTAAAACCGCTAATGGTATTAAGCGCGGTCAGTCGCATAGGAGTCATATCCTAACTAAAAAATCTGCCAAAAGAAAAAGACAATTGGGGCGGCCTATGCAGGTCGCTGATTCCGATGTAAAGTCTGTAATCAAAATGTTACCCAACCTTTAGTACTTTAGGAGTTAGTTATGGCAAGAGTTAAACGTGGCGTAGTTGCTAGAAAAAGGCATAAATCAATATTAGATCAAGCTAAAGGGTATTCTGGGGCTCGTAGCAGAGTTTTCAAAGTAGCTAAACAGGCTGTTATCAAGGCTGGACAATACGCCTATAGAGACAGACGGGTTAAGAAGAGAAATTTTCGCGCGCTTTGGATAGTGCGTATAAATGCTGGCGCTCGGTCACATGGCCTTTCATATTCGGTTTTTATGAACGGCTTGAATAAAGCAAACATTGATATTGATAGAAAGGTATTGGCTGATATTGCCATGCATGAACCAGAGACTTTTGCTGCAATAGCAGAACAAGCCAAGTCTGCCCTGAATTAATTTTGCCTGTTATCATATAGATTATGGTAACTGAAGTTAGTTTATTAGAATCTTTCTTAGCATCACTTGATGAAGTATCGAGTGTTGACTCATTAAATAAACTTAAAGCTTCTTATATTGGTAAAAATGGCCATATAACTGAACTATTAAAGTGCATTAAAGATAAGCCTGAGGATGAGAGGAAGAGTTACGCTTCAGACTTAAATGTAATTAAATCTAAGATTACCGAGGCTTGCTCAACTAAACTAGGGGCACTTGAAAAAAATAGAATGATGGAGCATGAAGCTAAATCAAATTATGATCCATCAATAACGGTTAATCATTTCAGTGGTAGCCAACACCCAATAAGCCTAACGCTGGGTCAAATAAAAACCTTCTTTACATCAAATGGTTTTGAGGTTGAATCTGGTCCAGAAATAGAAGAGGAGTACTATAATTTCTCAGCATTAAATATTCCAGAAGATCACCCTGCACGAGCAATGCACGATACCTTTTATATTGGTGATAAGTTACTAAGAACCCACACCTCTCCAGTTCAAATTAGAGCCGTTGAGAATAAAGGTGTCCCTATTAAAGTTATTGCACCAGGAAAGGTCTATCGATGTGATTATGATATTACCCATAGCCCCATGTTCCATCAGGTTGAAGGGCTTGTAATTGCTGAGGGTATTAATTTTAGCCACCTGAAAGGAATGATATATAGTTTTTTATCAAGTTTTTTTGAAAGAGATGTTAACCTTCGGTTTCGACCATCTTTCTTCCCATTTACCGAACCATCAGCAGAAGTTGATATTATGGATGCAAATGGAAAATGGTTAGAGGTGCTAGGTTGTGGCTTGGTCCATCCAAATGTTTTAAATAATCTTAATTTAGACTCAGTGTTTTATAAGGGTTATGCATTTGGAGTAGGGGTCGAGCGTCTTGCTATGCTTAAATACAACATTAGCGATCTCAGGCTTTTTTATGAAAATGATTTACGTTTTTTAAGGCAGTTTAGGTAGTTTTTCATGATAATTGACCTAAATTGGCTAAAAAATATAATCAATAAAGGCTCATTTGATGGTGGTTCAATTGTGAGCTCACTTACATCTCAAGGATTAGAGGTTGATTCATATGATGAGATTAATGATGTAATTGATATATCGATAACGCCTAATCGAGGTGATTGTTTTTCACATCTCGGCATTGCTAGAGAGCTTACCGCAAGCGAAAATTATTTTTTTGATGCTTATAATTATATCAAGCACCCACTTGACATTGTTAATTATAAAAAAGATAGCGTTAATCATTTTGGTGCAAAGAGTTTTTATACAGCTACCCTAACAAATATAGATAATAATTTTGAATCACAAGGCTTTAAGGCGATTCGTGAGACACTTAAAAAATGCGGGTTACGATCGATTAGTCCGATTGTGGATATTACTAACTATGTCATGATGTTAACAGGGCAGCCTATGCATGCCTATGATGTTAATTTTCTTGATGGACCACTACAGTCTAAGCTCAATAATGCTGATGTAAGCATTAAGTTACTTGATAATAATGTCTATGAGATTGACCGGTCTTTTCTCGTAATTTCTGACAACAAAAAGATTGTTGGCCTTGCCGGAATCATGGGCGGCCATAACACCGAGGTATCAGTTAAAACAAAAGCAATAGTATTAGAGACTGCCAATTTTGATGTAGAAATTATTAGAGGTAAGGCAAGAAAATTAGGGCTCCATACAGAAGCGTCTTTAAGATTTGAAAGACATGTTGACGAATCTATGACTCAGTTAGCATTTGAACATGCTGTCTATCTTATTAAAGAGCTTTGTAATGCTGAGCTGGATAGTGCTACTTCTTGGTCAAAGCCTATGACAGAAAATCTAGTTTCGTTGTCTATACTTGAGCTAAATAAGTGTTTAGGCTTAACGCTTGACCCTACAGTGATAACATCAATATTAAATAATTTAGGATTTTTGTCTCATTCAACTGCGCTTGATGAGCTTACTATTGCTGTACCGTCATGGAGAAATGATATAGCGATACCAGAAGATTTATACGAAGAAGTAGCGAGAATGTATGGTTATGACAATATTCCGGTGAATAATGAGTCTACTGGAAGCATTGTAAAGCCAGCTACTTCGTCTTTTGGCGATGAAATTAGGGCGCTTTTAAGTGCTTATGGATACTCAGAATGCGTTAATTTAACTTTAACGTCTGAGGCTATTGAAGAGTTAACGAATTCAAATGGTCCTTACATAAGAGTAGACAATCCTATATCGACTGATCTAGGGTTGTTGCGCAGTAATCTTGCATCAACATTACTTCCTAATGCAGCCCATAATATAAAGAATGTCATTATGCCTATCAATCATTACGAGATGGGTACTGTGTTTAATTATGCTGAAAATAACAAGCTTGATGAGCACGAGTCATTGGCTGTGATCTCTAATGTGCCTAAAAATAAATTTACACATTACCAAGATATAGTAGTAAAAGATGTTATAAATCAAATACTTAATGAAATTATATGTAAACATACATTAAGATCAGTTAGCTTAAAAGAAATTAATCATAAGCTATTTGCAATGAACAATGGTTATGAGGTCATTATTAATGATAATGTCATTGGTATTATTGGTATGATTTCGAGAAATATCAATCAATTTTTTAATATTGATGATGAGCTATATTACCTTGAGATTAATGTTGATCTTATCGATTCACTTAACAAAAAAATCGAGTATAAAGCCTTTTCAAGACTGCCATCAGTAAGAAGGGATATTTCATTTTTTGCTCTAGATTCACTTAGGTTTGATCAAATATCAAATGCATTAAATAAGGCAAATATCGCAATTCTTAGTGATTTCTTTATTTTTGATATATATATACCAAAAAAGCAAAAAAATTATAAAAAAAGCATGGGGTTAGCCTTGATTCTTCATAATGAATCAAGCACTCTATTAGATAGTGAGATAGATAGTGCTGTTGCAAATGCTGTTTCTACTCTAGAAAAGGCATTTGCTATTACTTTAAAGGGAAGCTGATATGACTATTACTAAATCAAAAATTGCTGAGGGTCTTTTTGATAACCTAGGGCTTAATAAACATGAATCAAGTGAGTTTGTAGATTTGCTTTTTGATGAGCTCAAACATCGCTTGTCAGAAGGCACTCAACTTAAAATTTCTGCATTTGGAAATTTTGACCTTAGAGATAAAGCTGCACGACCCGGAAGAAATCCTAAAACTGGTGAAGCCATACCCGTTTCTGCGAGAAGAGTTGTAACATTTAAGGCTGGCCATAAATTGAGGGGGGCAGTTGATGCCTACACTAGAGATAGTAAAGAATAGCCTACCTTCAATACCTGATAAGCGTTATTTTTCGATTAGCGAAGTAGCTACTTTATGCGCTCTAAAGCCTCATGTATTAAGGTACTGGGAGCAAGAGTTTCCTCAACTCGCACCAATAAAAAGACGTGGCAATAGAAGATATTACCAACAATCTGATGTATTGCTTATAAGACAAATAAGAACATTGCTCTATGACCAAGGTTTTACAATAAGCGGCGCAATTCAAAAATTAGGCAGTCCAGAAATTAAAGATAGTTCTTCTCAAGCCCAACATTTACTGAAGGCTTTAAGAAATGAATTAGAAGACATCCTTAAATCCCTTAGAAGATAATTTTGCTTTATAATAAGGCTTTTCCGGGGCGTGGCGCAGCTTGGTAGCGCACTTGCATGGGGTGCAAGGGGTCGCTGGTTCGAATCCAGTCGCCCCGACCATTTCAATTAAGAGGTAATATGACCAAAAATAGAAAATTTTCATCAATAGTAGTTGACGGCGATAAGCAATCACCTAGTCGTTCAATGCTACGGGCTGTTGGTTTCAGTGATTCTGATTTTGTAAAGCCTCAAATTGGTATTGTATCTACGTGGGCAGCAATAACCCCGTGTAATATGCACTTAAATGATCTTGCAAAGAATGTAGAGGTTGGGTGCAACGAAAGTGGTGGCAAAGGCATGCTTTTTAATACCATTACTGTAACTGATGGAATTTCAATGGGAACACCAGGCATGCGATACTCTTTAGTATCTAGAGAGATTATTGCCGACTCTATTGAAACAGTGGTGGCAGGACATGGTTATGATGGCTTAGTAGCCATTGGTGGTTGTGACAAAAATATCCCAGGTTGCGTTATGGCTATAGCGAGGTTAAATCGACCAGCAATTTTTGTTTACGGTGGAACCATACAGCCAGGTAAAAAGGGTAGGGATATAGTATCAGTATTTGAGGCTGTTGGAGCGTTAGCAGCTGGCACCATTAATCGTGATCAGTTGTTAGAGGTAGAACGCACTGCCATACCCGGGCCTGGTTCATGTGCTGGGATGTACACAGCTAATACTATGGCATCTGCAGTTGAGGCTTTGGGTTTATCAATACCAAATAGTTCAGCGCAGGAAGCGATATCTAAGGATAAGCAAAATGATTGTCATACTGCGGGCAAATATATATTAAATTTAGTTAATAACCAAATAACTCCTAAAGACATCCTAACTAAAGAAGCATTTGAAAACGCTATCACTGTAATAATTGCTCTAGGTGGCTCTACTAATGCTGTTCTTCATTTATTGGCAATTGCTCATGAAGCAAATATCAATTTGAGCATTAATGACTTTGATCGTATTGGAAGAAATGTGCCTGTTTTAGCTGATCTAAAGCCGAGTGGCCGCTATTTGATGTCTGAATTAATTAGAATTGGCGGTATTCAGCCCGTAATGAAGATGTTATTAGATGAAAATTTATTGCATGGCGATTGCTTAACAGTTACTGGTAAAACAATTAAAGAAAATTTGAGCTCTGTGGATTTTTATCCAGAGGGACAAGATATTATTAGGAGCTTTTCTAATCCAATTAAATCAAGTTCACATTTAGCTATCCTTAGAGGAAATTTAGCTCCTGATGGTGCCGTAGCTAAAATATCTGGTAAAGAAGGATTGTCCTTTAAAGGCAAAGCAATTGTTTTTGAATCAGAGGAAGAAGCACTTGAGGGGATATTAGGTGGTTCAGTTCAGGCAGGACATGTTGTCATTATAAGAAATGAAGGTCCTAAAGGTGGGCCTGGCATGAGAGAAATGCTAAGCCCTACTGGCGCAATTATTGGAAAAGGATTAGGCGACAAAGTAGCACTTATTACTGATGGAAGGTTTTCAGGGGGTAGTCATGGATTTGTGGTTGGTCATGTTACGCCTGAGGCTTATGATCTTGGTCCCATTGCTATCATAGAAAATGGCGACCCTATAATAATTGATGCTGAGAAAATGAGTATTGATTTATTAATTTCTGATGAAGCGATTCATGCGAGAACAAAAAATAAAGTACCATATGTTAAGGATATTGGTTCGGGCACCTTGGAAAAATATAGAAAATTAGTCACTTCAGCATCTTTTGGTGCAGTTACAAGTTAGTTTGAATGAGTCATAAGCATGATATATGGCCGTCTCAAGTAAAAACAAAATTTGCTGACTCAAATATTGTTGTCTTAAAATTTGGTGGGACTAGCGTTGCAGATCTCCAGTCATGGGAGAAGATATACACGATAACCAAAGAACGATTAGATGCTGGCTTATTACCATTTATTGTCAATTCAGCAATTTCTGGCGCATCAAATCAATTGGCTGGTATTATTCAAAATATCACGTCATCTAATATTGAAAAGAAATTAATAGCCTTTAAAGAGGTTCATATTAATCTCTGCCAAGATCTCTTGTTAGAGGATTCTATTATAGAAAATGAATACGTAAATTTGCATAATTTAGTAGATTCTTGTCATATTATTGGCTCCATCACAATTCCCGAGCAGGCTAGGATTATGGCTTCTGGAGAGTTATTAGCTACGACAATTGGTCAAGCTTATCTTCAAAAAAAAGGATTAGCCATCGAGATTATTGACTCACGGGATTACCTTAGATCGATTACCCATACGAACGCTCGTGATTTTGCAAATTATTTAGCTGTCGAGGCTAATTATAACTACAATGAAGAGCTGTTAACTAGAATTAACGCTAGTAATAAATGCTTCATTGCATCAGGCTTTATTGCACAAAATGATTCTGGAGAAACGGTTTTATTAGGAAGGGGAGGTTCTGACACTAGTGCCTCATATTATGCAGCTATGATGAATGCCTTAAGGCTTGAGGTTTGGACTGATGTTCGAGGCTTTTATGATGCTGATCCTAGAGTTATTCCAGATGTCCATAATATAAATCACTTATCTTATGAAGAGGCACAAGAAATTTCATCTGCTGGTGGATCAGTGCTTCATCCCAAGACAATACCGCCACTTAAAGCGAAAGATATTCCAATATTTGTGCTTTCAAGCAAGACAAATGATCTTATGGGTACTGTTATTGACTCTAGTAAAATAAATATCAAGCCAGAAATCATAGCAATTGCCAAAAAAAGCAATGTAACGGTTGTATCGGTCACGAATTCATCTATGTGGCAAGAATCTGGCTACCTTGCTGAAATTTTTGATATTTTTAAGCACTACAATGTTTCAATTGACTTAGTTTCTACTTCAGAGACAAATATTAGTGTATCCATCGATACAATAAGTAATAATATTTTCTTAAATGAATTTGAAGGCTTTAGGTCTAAGTTGATGACCTATGGCGACGTTGAAATATTTCATGACTGTACGTCCGTATCTCTTATTGGATATAAGATTAAGAATATTATTCAGCACATATCTAGTGCCTTATCATTTTTTGAAGATAATGAAATTTATCTATTTACACATTCTGCTTCCGGGCTTAATTTTTCGTTTGTCATAGATAGCGAAGTAAGTAGTAAGATTTTTAAAAATATATATGATGATTTATTTAAATCTGTCCGACAATCTCCTCAAATTGAGGGTGATCTTGATATAAGCTACACTCAGGATCAGTGGTGGTTCAGAAAATCTAATGAAATTCTTCCCCTTCTTGATGCTGAAACATCTGCGTATGTTTATGACATTGATACCGTGATTGAACGCTACACCCAGCTAAAAGAGCTAAGTTGTTTTAATAAGGTTCTTTACGCTATGAAGGCTAATGATAACCCTGCTATTTTGAAGAATTTAGAGACTATCGGTGCATCCTTTGAGTGTGTTTCAAAGCAAGAAATTGAATATTTGCTCAATCTTCTTCCAGCCCTTAATCTTGATAAGATTTTATTTACGCCTAATTTTGTCTCCTATGATGAGCTTGAGTGGTCACTGAACAAGGGCATTATGACCACTATAGATAATGAGTATATATTTGATAATTGGGCACCTCTCTTAAGTGGTAAAAAGATATTTATACGAATCGATACAGGCTATGGTCAGGGTCACCATGCGCATGTAAAAACTGCAGGTGACAATTCAAAATTTGGTATCCCTCTTGCTAATATTCGTAGAATTTTTGATTTAGCTAACAAGAATAATGTTGACATAGTGGGCTTGCATGCGCATTCGGGATCAGGGATCACCAGAATTGAAAATTGGATTGATATGCTTAAGATACTGCTATCAATAACGTCACAACTTAGAAATCTTAGATATATCGATATTGGTGGTGGACTTAATGTCACAGATATTATTCATCAGGAAACAATAAACTTTGATACGCTGAGTAAAGAGCTTAACAATCTAATGAGTCATTATAGTTATGAACTTTGGGCTGAGCCAGGACGCTATATTGTTGCAAATTCAGGCGTCTTAGTAAGCAAAGTTAATCAAATTAAGGCAAAAGGTAATATTAACTATTTAGGAATTGATACAGGCATGAATTCGTTGATCAGACCTTCCCTTTATGGCTCATACCACCAAATTGTTAATTTGACACGATTAGGAGAAGAGCCTTGCAGAATGTACACGCTAGTAGGGCCAATTTGCGAGTCTGGTGACAGATTAGCAAGGGACAGATGGCTCCCTGAGACAAAAGAGGGTGATGTGATATTAATCGCTAATGCTGGAGCCTATGGCAAGGTTATGTCTTCAAACTACAATATGAGGCCATCTGCTTCAGAAAAAATACTTTAATTTGAATTTCTCTTTTCTAGTTCATCGATAATTTCAGAGAATTCAATACCTGACTTTTCTAGCAAAACAAGAAGATGAAACAGAAGGTCAGCAGCCTCATGCACAGTGCCATCTCTATTTTCTTGCACTGCATCAATGATAAGCTCTGATGATTCTTCGCCTAGCTTCTGTGAAATTTTTTCAATTCCTTTGTCCAATAATGACGAAACATAAGATTCATCAGTAGGGCTTGATTTTCGATCTTTAATGATTGCTATTAATCGATATAAAAACTCGTTTTCTCTATTCATTTGCACATCCTTATAAAAATATTTTTTGATTTCAAGTATTGCTTTAGATCACTGATTTGAATTTCTTTGCTATGAAATACGGACGCTGCTAATGCGCCATCGACATTTACATCATTTAATAATGCGTAAAAATCTTCGGTTTTCCCCGCACCCCCGGAGGCTATTAAGGGGAGGCTGACTGCTGACCTTATCAGGGCCAGTTGATCTATATCATAGCCGTTTTTAGTACCGTCTGACTGTATGCAATTTAAAACTATTTCGCCGGCACCTCGGTTCATTACCTCCTTAGCCCAAGTTAGCGTATCCATCCCTCCTTGAGTGATCATATCTTCACTACCAGTAAATTTATAGATTTGGTAACTACCTTTGTTAAGTTTTGAGTCAATCCCTACCACAACACATTGTGAGCCAAATCTGTTGGCTAACTCTGTAATCAGGTTTGGATCATTGATAGCCGGTGAATTGATTGAAATTTTATCAGCACCGAGATTGAGAATTTTTTCTGCCACCTCAATGGATCTAATCCCTCCTGCGACGCAAAAAGGGATGTTGATTAATTTAGCAACATCTTCAACCCAACTATAATCGACATTACGATTATCAGGGCTTGCAGTAATATCATAAAAGACTAACTCATCTGCGCCTTGGTCAGAATAATATTTAGCCAGTTCAAGTATGTCGCCCATAACTACATGATTTTTGAATTGTACCCCTTTGACTACTTGTCCATCACGTACATCCAGACAAGGTATTATGCGTTTGGTAAGAATGGTTCTAGCTCCTTAATGTTAATAGATTCAGTCAGTAGTGCTTTGCCAATAATTGCAAAATTAATATCATTAGTGTCAAGCTCCATAAGGTTATCTAAGCTTGAGACGCCGCCTGAAGCATAAATATTTATACCTAAGTGTTTGGCTCTTATGGTTCGATAAAGGTCGATATTTGGTCCCGCCATCATCCCATCTTTACTGATATCCGTGATAATAAAATCAGATACTCCTAAAGACACTAAAAAGGTGAGTAGAGACCAGAAGTTGTGTCTTGAGGGTTTTGTCCATCCCTGAACCATAAATTGTGCCTTTTCAATATTACCCTCTGTGATTTGGACATCTAAAGCGGCAATAACTTTATTTGGTGAGACCACACGAAGTAAATCTTCTATCGAGGAGAAATCAGAGTCAAGTAAGGAACTTATGATGATTTTATGGAATAGGTGGCTTACGTTTTGTACGGAGTCTAATGATTTAAGTCCACCACCATATTGAAGAGGAACCCTAGCGTACTCAGAAATCTTTTCTAGAGTATCGTAATTTAACTTCGAAGAATCCTTAGCTGATTCAAGATTAATAAGATGTACCCTTGAAGCCTTCATAGCATAAAAGAGATCTAAGTATTCAAAAATAGACTTATCAAAGTACTGAATATTATCAAACTTACCTTGTCGTAATCTGACGACTCTTTCATTGATAAAATCTATGGCTGGGATAACTTGTAGTGTCATTATGTTTTTAAAAAATTATTAAGTATTTGCTCGCCCACAGAACCTGACTTCTCAGGGTGAAACTGAACCCCATAAAAATTCTTATAGCGGATAGCCGATGAAAAGGAGACACCATGGTGTGTGCTACTAATCGTATAACCAGACATCGATGCATAGTAACTATGTGCAAAATATACATAAGAGCCTTGATCAATACCACTAAAGAGTGGATCGTCGGTCATATTGATTTCATTCCAACCCATATGAGGTATTGATATATTAGGTTGCTCTGGAAATTTCTTTATGGTGTCACCCAAGATACCGATACAATCAATTTCTCCTTCTTCCGTGTGCTTAAAAAGTATTTGCATGCCTAAGCATATTCCCAGTAATGGCTGCTCTAGATCCTTAATAAAATTGATCAACGCCAATGATTCTAGATGATTGATAATGGGTGAAGCGGCAGATACCCCTGGTAAAATAATATGTGAAGCAGCACGGATATCTGATCGATCCGTTGAAACTTTAAAATTATGACCAATTCTAGTAACTGCATTACCAATTGAAGCCAAATTAGCTCCTCCAGTATCAATAATAACAAGGCTCATTATTTACAATAATCCTTTTGTCGAAGGCAAGTCATCAGACACAACACTAAGGGCCTCACCTAAGCATTTGCCAAACCCTTTGAAAATGCTCTCAATCATGTGGTGTGTGTTTTTTCCGGTAGTTTTAATATGTAAAGTGATCCTCGCTTCATCGCACAGGGTTTTGAAAAAATGCTCTACCATTTCGGTCGGAAAATCTCCGATTTGGTCACGTTCGAACTCGACCTCATAAATCAGATTAGATCGGCCACACAGGTCAATAGCAATATGAGATATAGACTCATCCATTGGTAGGATAAAAGCGTACCTTTGGATACCTACCTTATTACCAGATATTTGATTAAGCGCTTGCCCTAAGGTGATTGCTACATCCTCTACTGTGTGATGCTCGTCAATTTGTAGGTCCCCATCACATTGGAGCTTCATTCCAATTCGAGAATGCTTGGCGAGCTGTTCGAGCATATGATCAAAGAAGGGGATACCCGTTTGTATTTCTATATCCTTAGAGTCTTTGATAATCGACAGATTGATATTGGTTTCATTGGTTTGGCGTGATATTGATGTAGCACGGCGAATTCTTGCAATATCATTGGCTATTTGAAGCCAACCATAAGATGAAGAAATCAAAAAGCCATCAATTCCCAAATTTTCCGAAAATTCAATATCCGTCTGTCTATCACCAACCATAAAACTTGTGTCTGCAGTCCACTGGATTTTGGTATTGCCTGCCACCAATCCAGTATTAGGCTTCCTACAGTTACATTTATCACCTGCAGCGTGTGGGCAAGTGAGGATAGCTTTAATTGTAATTCCTTGTGCATTAAGATTGGTTAAAATAAAGTCATTAACTTCCTGGTATGACTCTTCTGGGTTTTCTGGCGTCCCTAAGTCATCTTGATTTGTTACAATGACAAATTCGTAACCTAGTCTTTTTAGCTTTTGGAGTCCCAGAAAAACATCCTTCTTGAATACTACCTGACTAATATTAGCTATTAATTTGTTTTCAGGCTCATGTATGAGCGTTCCGTCTCTGTCAATAAATATAATCATGATCTAGCCTTTAAAAAGTTTAAGTGCGTTTAACATTTGTTCGTTTTCGGCATCTGATCCCATTGTGATTCTTATAAATGATCTTAGCGAGGGTATATTGGGAAAGGATCGAATTAGAACTCCTTTCTCCCTGAGAGAGCTAACAACTTCCTCGGGAGTCTTGGTCTGGCATAGAACGAAGTTAGCATCACTGCAAAAAACTTGATCTATACATTTAATCTCTCGGAGTGCATTAGCCAATAGCTCTCTTGTAGATTTGATGTTTTCAACATACGCGTTGGATTGGTTGATATTATTTGGCTCCAGCGCCTCTAAAATGATTTCTTGGCTATTGATAGGGCATGTATAGGGTGGGGTGACACGCTGTGTGTAATTCATTACATCCTTATTAGAGATGATGAATCCAACCCTCGCAGCAGCAATGCCATAGGCTTTAGACATCGTGCGTAAAATGACCAAGTTATTGATCTCATTTATGCGTGCAGTCATAGAGCGTTGCTTGCTAAATTCAATATAGGCCTCATCTACCACTACAATGCCTTGATCGGACATTGCATCACAAAGATCAATAATGTCATTAGTTTTAATTAACTGCCCAGTTGGGTTATTCGGGCTACATAAAAACAAGACCTTTACTTTATCGTGCTCAAAAATATTTTTCTTAATAGAAGCGATATCCAGCTTAAATACTTTTTCCTCTTGGAGCAACGGAGAATCAATAACATTGATATCAAGAATATTCGCATAGAATCGATACATATCAAAGGTTGGACTCGAAATAATGATGTTATCTTCATTTGGCTGACAGAAGGTCCTAAGGATAATATCAACACCCTCACTACTGCCACGTGTTATTTGAAATTCATCGTTGCTGATATTAAATGCTTTAGTAACCCGATTAATCACATCATCAAGAATGCCGGTATAGCGATTTATGGCAGCTTGATCGTCACGTCTTGAGGTGTTAGGAGTTAATGATGATTCATTAGCATGCAACCTAAGTACATCCTGAGTCGGCTTTCCAGCGATATAGGGTGCTAAATTAATCACAGAGGGCCTGACAAATCTATCAATACTAGTTGTCATCATTGCCCACTCTTACTTGCACAGCTGCGTAGTGGGCATCTAGACCTTCTGCATCTGATAAACCCTTTATGGTAGGCTCGATTGATTTGAGGCCATCTAACGTCAGCTCTTGAATTTGTAGCACCTTTTGGAAGTCTTTTACCGATAGCCCCGATATACAGCTGGCATAGCCAGAGGTAGGTAAGACATGATTGGTGCCACTACAATAATCACCTGCCGTCTCAGGAGAGTATTGTCCCAGAAAAACTGATCCAGCATTAGTAACTCTATCTAAAATGTCATTATAGTTTTGTGTATTGATAATTAGATGTTCGGGTGCGTATTCATTAATAATATTAATAGCATCCTTTTCAGTAGATACTAGAATCACCTTCGATTGGCTGAGCGAGGATTCAATCTCCTTTTGTCTAGACAGCCCCTTAACTTGAGAGGTAATTACATCACCGATGGATTCAAATAAATTCTGTGAACTGGTAACCAAAATGCTTTGTGAGTCAACTCCATGCTCGCATTGTGAAAGTAGATCTGATGTCACGTATTCAGGCGTGGCAAACTCATCAGCAAAAATCATCACCTCAGAGGGACCTGCAGGCATATCAATATCCATAACGGCCATTGAGTTAGCTAATTTTTTGGCCTCAGTAACATAAGCATTGCCCGGTCCAAATATTTTATTAACTTTAGGTAGTTGCTCGGTTCCAAAAGTCATAGCTGCAACAGCCTGAGGGCCGCCCACATTAAATACCCTTACGTTATTTAATTTGCTTGCCACATACAATATGCCCGGGTGCAGACTTTCAGAGCCTTTGGATGGCGAAAATAGATTAATCTTGGGGATATTAGCAATCGAGGCAGGGACCAATACCATGATGGCTGTAGAGATCAGTGGTGCTGTGCCAGAGGGTATATAAACACCAATAGACTCAATTGCTCGTGTTACGGCACCACATGTAATGCCTTCTGATATGTCTAGGCTAAAGTCGCTCTTTGGCTGTGCCTCATGATATTTCCTTATGTTCTTCCAGGCCTGATCAATTGAATCTTTAAGTTCTTTAGAGATAAGATTAGTAGCGTTATTAATCGTACTCATACCGACCTCAAATGTATCGGAGTCGTAGCCGTCAAATTCACTTGCATACTTTGCTACAGAGGTATCACCATTATCTCTGACATCGATCATGATCTGGTTGACTGACTCATGTATTTTAGGATTAGCAATTAAGTCGGATCTTTTTAGAATAGATTCCTTTTCAGCTTTATCTAAGTTGTCCCAATTAAAATAATTCATCATTAATCCAAAATTTTCTCTATCGGTAAAACAAGAATTGAGGAGGCGCCCTCAGCCTTAAGATTTTCCAAGGTATCCCAAAATATCTCCACATTACAAAGAGAGTGAATAGCAACTTTATCTTGGGCATTTGAAAGAGGAATCACGGTTGGTGATTCAGAGCCTGGTAGTAATGACACAATGGTATCAATCTTATCCAGTGGGGCATGGAGCATAATATAGCGAGAATTGCTCGCTTTAATAACCGCATTAACCCTTTCAATGAAAGTGGTAACCAATTTAGTTTTCGTTTCATTTAATTGATTATATTGGACCAACTCAGCTGTGCTCTCTAGCAATGTTAGTGTTTCTCTAAGGCCATTTGCTCTAAGTGTCGTACCGGTTGAAACCAGATCACATATTAAATCGCATATCCCTAATTTAGGGCCAATTTCCACAGAGCCCTTAAATTCGATACACTCAGCGGTGATGTTGTTATCGGATAAATATTTACTCACTATGTATGGGTAAGAGGTCGCTATCTTTTTATTGGCGTAATCTTCGGCCTTGCCTAAAGATGAATCATTAGGGACGGCAAATGATAACTTGCAAGCACCAAAAGGAAGCACGGTAGCAGTTTTAAAGTTCACCTGCTTATCTTTAGCCTTTTGAGACTGTATAAATTCTTCTGTCACATTCCTTCCAACGATACCTATATCACATGTGCCCTCATTTAGCAGGGTAGGGATGTCATCATCTCGGGTTAGTAATATCTCTATTGGAAAGTTTTGACCGTAACCAATAAGCTGATCCTTAGAGCGGTTTAACTTGATGCCTAACTGCTTTATTAGATCTAGTGATGACTCTGACAGCCGCCCAGATTTTTGTATGGCTAATATTAGTTTTTTATCATTCATCATTGATCCTTGTAAGTGCAATTTTATAGCCACCATCACCAATGTTAAGGTATCTCGCAACCCGACCAATAGTCGTGATGGAAACTCCTGTGCGACTGTATATCTCTCTATAGCTTAGGTTTTCCTTAAGTAGTTGAGCGACTTCCCATCTGTCAGCTATGGATTCAATTTCAGTCGGAGTGCATATATCACTTAAAAAGAGTGAAATATCATCCTCATTGCCAAGCTTTGAGAATATTTTTGCAAGTTTTCCGAGCTTTCTATCGATTTGGCTATTATTGCTTTTCATTGTACTATTGTATTAGTGTGATAGTACAATAACACAATATTTATTCATTATGCAACATATTTAGTTATTTCCTTAGCCTAGTTACATTGAGACTAGGCAGAAATTAATTAGGGTGGAAGGGTTTGTGGAAAATGAATTATTAACAGGTTATCCAGGGCGATTTATGTAAATAGGTTTTTTTTAGTCTTAATCTTTGAAATCTATATTGATCATATCCGTTAATTAAGATTATTAATAATTTCGTTTGTAAGCTGACTGCTTTTTAGGGGTTTTTCATTATTTCTTGCAATGTCAATAGTACGGTGACCGTCTGATATAGCCTGATCAACGGCATTACGTATTGAATCGGAGGCTGCTTGCTCATCTAGCGAATATTCAAGCATCATTGCTGCACTTAAAATACAAGCTATCGGGTTGGCGATGTCATTTCCTTGAATATCTGGTGCAGACCCATGGATAGGTTCATAAATACCATTCTTATTCTCATTAAGAGAGGCAGAAGGAAGTAAACCCATTGATCCAGATAGAACAGAGGTTTCGTCTGATAAGATATCGCCAAACATATTATCCATGACTAAGACATCAAAGGTACTAGGTCTAGTTATTAAGTGCATTGTGGCAGCATCAATATACATATGATCAAGTGATAGGTTTGGAAATTCATTATTGATTAATGTTTCACACTCTTTTCTCCACATTCGTGAGGTATCCAAAACATTAGCTTTATCAACAGAGGTTAATTTATTTTTTCTAGTCATTGCTAAATTTGCTGCGAAACGACAAATTCTCTGAATCTCATTAGCCTTGTATTCGCATGTGTCATAAGCATAGTCATCAATGGTGTCTCTCTTGCCAAAATAAATACCACCTGTCAGCTCCCGAACGACAATAAGATCCGTATTGGCAATTAACTCATTCTTGATCGGTGAGGCGTTGGCTAGCTCTGGGTAAACCTTTACCGGACGAATATTGGCAAATAGGCCAAGAGCTTTTCGAATACCTAGTAGTCCTTGTTCGGGTCGCATAGAGACCTCTATGCTGTCCCATTTTGGCCCGCCTACAGCTCCAAGCATGACCGCATCCGCATTTAAGCATGACTCAATAGTTTCGTTAGGAAGTGGAGTTCCCTTAGCATCGTAGCCCGCCCCACCAATTAAAAACTCATCAAAGCTAAAGCTAATGTCATGAATCTTGCTAACCGCCTCTAAAACGCGTACAGCTTGGCCTAATACATCCGGACCTATACCGTCGCCAGGGAGTAAGGTGATTTTGTAGTTATTTGCCATTTAATTGTTCGTATTGATTAATGTCTTCCATTTTGTTAAGCAGAAAACCAAGTTGATCTACACCATTTAATAAGCAGTATCGAGCGAATGCTTCAATAGCAAAATTAATTGACCCAATACCAGGTATCGATAAAGTTTTAGCATCAATATCTATAGTTATGGAAATACCCGGATTTTCGAGTAGATGAGAGTGAACATCCTGATTAACAACAATAGGTATGAATGCATTTTTTAAAGCGTTATTAAAAAATATATCTGCCACTTGAGTGCTTATAACGGCTTTGAAGCCAAAGTCCATTAAAGCCCAGGGTGCATGCTCTCTTGATGATCCGCAACCAAAATTATGACCAGTAACCAAAATTTGATGATCCGCAGGATTGATATTGTTGATTACAAAATCAGTTTTGGGAGTGCCGTCACTTTCATGGCGCCAGCTAGAGAATAAATGTTTACCTAGGCCATCTTTGGTTGTAGTAGTAAGAAACTTTGCAGGTATGATTTGATCTGTATCAATGTCTGATAACGGAAGAACAACAGTTTTTGATTTAATAATTTTTAATGGCTCCACATTATTCCCCTTTTATTGTTCTTGGATCTGTAACAACACCATTGATAGCTGATGCGGTAGCAGTAAGAGGGCTAGCCAATACTGTTCTAGCATGCATGCCTTGACGACCTTCGAAGTTTCTATTGCTTGTGCTGACAGCTAAGGCGCCCTCAGGAACAAAATCTCCATTCATGGCAATGCACATTGAGCATCCTGGTTCTCTCCATTCTGCACCTGATTCGATAAAAATTGCATCTAAACCTAGTGACTCGGCTTCCTTTTTTATTGACTGTGAGCCTGGCACTACAAGCATCCTGACATGTGATGATACCTTCTTGCCTTTTATTAAATTAGCTGCTGATTGTAGATCAGAAAGTCGTCCATTTGTGCAACTTCCAATGAATACAACATCAACATTTTCACCAATAAGCGACTGATCGACATTAAGCTTCATGTAGCTTAATGCTTTATTGGCAGATTCAGTATTAGTATTAGGAATATTTTGGTCTATACCCACAACCATTCCCGGATTTGTTCCATAAGTAATCATAGGAGTTAGACTGCTAATATTAATGGTGATCTCTCTATCAAAAACAGCCCCATCATCTGATGGAAGTGTTTTCCAGTAAGCTATTGCCTTGTTCCAATCTTCGTCTTTAGGAGCCAAAGGTTTATTTTTTAGGTATTCAAAAGTAGTCTCATCTGGGGCTATGACACCAGCTCTAGCGCCAGCTTCAATGGTCATATTGCAAATTGTCATTCTCTGCTCCATATCTAAAGCGCGGATAGCTGAGCCACGATATTCGATTGCATAGCCAGTTCCACCATCAACTCCAATTTCACCAATAATTTTTAGAATTATATCTTTCGCAGTGACACCACTTTGAAGGGTACCCTCTAAATTAATTGCAAATGTTTTTGGTTTTCTTTGGAGCATGCATTGTGTAGCCAAAACATGGCCAACTTCAGTTGTGCCTATGCCAAAAGCTAAAGCACCAAATGCACCATGCGTACTAGTATGAGAGTCTCCACATACGATTGTTTTCCCTGGTTGCGTAATACCAAGCTCAGGACCGATAATATGGACGATCCCTTTGTCCGGGCTATCAAAGCTTTTAAGGTCAATACCAAAATCACTACAATTTTTTATAATTTGTTTGATCTGTTTAGCCGGAGCTTCCTCAGCAATGGCCTCTAAATCACTAATAGAATTGAATGGTAGGGTTGGAATTGAGTGATCCATTGTAGCTAAAGTAAGATCAGGGCGCTTTACTTTAATGTTTTCATCTCTCAATATATTAAAAGCTTGAGGCGATGTCACTTCATGAATTAAATGCAAATCTATAAAAATTACAGCGGGTGTATCATTAGTTTCCGGAGTTACAAGATGAGACTCCCATAGTTTGTCTATAATTGATTTCATAAAAACCTTTGGGTGTTATTAAATTAATTCTAACCAATCGTAATTATCAACAGTGGCACCATTAAATAAACCAAAAAATTCGTCTTGAACTTTTTTAGTCATTGGGCCACGTTGTCCATTTCCAACTTGATAACCATCGACGGATTTTACAGGTGTAATCTCCACAGCAGTACCCGTAAGAAATATTTCATCAGCTATATATAGCATTTCTCTTGGTATGCTTTCCTGGCTTACTTTTAGCCCTAACTTATCAGCAATCTTAAGTACGGTATCTCTTGTTAACCCCGCTAAAATTGCACTTGAAAGGGGAGGTGTGTACAGCTCGCCATCCAGCGCAATAAAAATATTTTCTCCGGCACCCTCACTTACATATCCCTCGGTGTTGAGGGCAATGCCTTCAGAATAACCATTCTTTCGTGCTTCCATCGTAATAAGGCTACTTGATAAGTAGTTTCCGCCAGCTTTAGCTAATGTTGGAATGGTATTAGGTGCAACACGGTTCCATGATGATACACAAACATCAACACCATTTTCTAAGGCTTTATCACCAAGATAGGTACCCCATTCCCAGGCAGCTATAGCGCACTCGGCAGGAGCGTCCATCATTCCGGCTACGCCCATCTCTCCATAACCTTTAAACGCAACAGGCCTAACATAAGCTCCATTATTTAGATTATTTCTATTTACAACTTCTTTACATGCATCCTTCAGGATCTCAATAGTAAAAGGAATATTGATGTGGTAAATCTTAGCAGAGTTATATAGTCTCTTAAGATGGTCATCCAACCTAAAAAATGTCCCGCCTTTGTCAGTTTTATATACACGAATACCTTCAAAAACAGAGGAGCCATAATGTAGTGCATGCGTTAACACATGAACCTTTGCATTCTTCCATTTAACTAGGCTTCCGTTTTGCCAAATAAATTCATTTTCTTTCATAAGTTACCTTCTATATGATATTTCCTGGGATTTTCGTAGTGCTATTTATTTCTTCATTAAATAGGGATTTATAAGAGAGAATATTTAAAACTTCTATATAAGCTAAGCATGATGACTCAACAATATCAGTACTTACACCGTGACCTCTATAGTTTTTATTTTGGTGCATAACTGTGATTATTACTTCGCCTTGCGCATCGTCTCCGCTAGAGACACTTTTGATGTCAAATTTAGTCAGCTTAAGGTCGGTATTTGAAAGCTCAGATATTGCTTGGAATACTGCCTCTACAGGACCAGATGCATTCTTAGTAACAACAAGATCACCACGATCTGAGTGGTGTAATTTAACTAATGCTGCCGCACCCAAACCCTTTTTTGTAGTTACTTCTAGATCTAAAAGCGTCCAAGGTCCAGTACCGTCATGGTTAGAACTTAATATGATGGCCTCAATGTCACCATCGGTAATTTCCTTTTTTTTATCAGCTATGTTTTTAAATTCAGCAAAAGCAGAATCAAGCTTATTGTCGTCTAGGTTAAAACCTAGATCATCTACTCGCTGCCTAAAAGCATGGCGGCCACTATGCTTACCTAGCACTAAGTTAGACTTAGATAGACCAACATCTTCTGGCTTCATTATTTCGTAGGTTGCGCTATTCTGCAACATGCCATGCTGATGAATTCCAGCTTCATGTGCGAAAGCATTTTCACCGACAATTGCTTTATTTCTAGGCGGATACATGCCAGTTATATTTGAGACTAGCCTACTTGTGGGGTAAAGCTTCTTGGTATCAATGTTTGTAGAAATTCCATAATGATTAAATCGTGTAGATAGAGCCATAACTACTTCTTCAAGTGCACAATTACCCGCACGCTCTCCGATACCATTAATGGTGCATTCTACTTGTCTTGCGCCAGCAGTTACTGCTGAAAGACTGTTAGCAACTGCCATGCCTAAATCATTATGACAATGAACACTTAGTATCACGTCTTTGAATGGCTTAACCACGTCATTTAGGTGCTTAAATACAGAATAAAATTCCTGCGGAATAGTGTAGCCAACTGTATCTGGAATATTAATAATAGTTGCACCAGACTCAATGGCGGCAAGAACAACATCTGTTAAAAAGTCTAATTCAGTTCTCGAGGCATCTTCAGGAGAAAATTCAATTTCAGAACATAAGGACTTAGCAATTGATACGCCTTCTTTAGCTTTAGCTATGATTTCATCTTTTGCCATTTGCAGTTTGTACTTTCTGTGAATTTCACTTGTGGCTACAAATACATGTATACGTGACTTTTGGGCATGCCTGACAGCTTCCGATGCTTTAATGATATCCTTTTCATTGCATCTAGCTAAACTGCATACAGTCGAAGATGTAATTTCTGAAGCGATAGCGCTCACTGACTCAAAATCACCTGGTGAGGCAGCAGCAAATCCAGCCTCAATAACATCAACTTTTAGTGACTGTAACGCATGCGCAACGCGTAATTTTTCTTCTAGGTTCATACTGCACCCAGGCGCTTGCTCACCATCCCTTAGAGTGGTATCAAATATCTGAATATAATCAGTGTTCGAGGGCATGATTTCGTATTACTCTTGTAGCCAACTCATACGCGATCTTAATGCTGATCCAACAACTTCAATCTGACTTTTTAGGTCTTTCTCTAATAATGAATTGTACTCATTAAGGCCTGATTCATACTCATTTATCCAATTTGTTGCAAAAGTTCCATCTTGGATCTCCTTTAATACAACTTTCATTTTATCAGCAGTTGAATCATCGACAACTCTAGGTCCTTGTGTTAAGTCACCATATTTCGCAGTTTCACTAACATATTGATGCATTTTGGCTAAGCCACCCTCATGAAGAAGGTCAACAATCAATTTAACTTCATGCATACACTCAAAGTATGCAACCTCAGGTTGATAACCTGCTTCTACTAGCGTCTGAAAACCTCTAACAATCAACTCAGATAGGCCACCACAGAGTACAGCTTGCTCACCAAATAAATCTGTTTCAGTCTCCTCACCAAAAGTTGTTTCTAGAACACCCCCGCGTGTCCCGCCAATTCCATGAGCATAAGCAAGAGCACGATCAAAAGCCTTTCCTGTGGCATCTTGATGAACAGCAATTAGACAGGGGACGCCTCTCCCTTCATCAAATTGTCGCCTAACCAAATGTCCTGGTCCCTTAGGTGCTATAAGCACAACGTCTAGATCTTTTCTAGGTGTAATTCTATTGAAGTGCACACAAAAACCATGGGCAAAGAGTAGGGTGGCCCCTGATGATAGGTTGTCTTCAATATCTTTATACAGCTTTTCTTGGACCATATCCGGGGTAAGAAAAGCTACCAATCCAGCGTCTTTACAAGCATCGGTAGGTAGCAAGACTTCAAACCCCTCGTTTTCTGCTATCTTAGACGTCGCACCGCCAGGACGTAACCCAACGACAACATTATAACCAGAATCCCTTAAATTTAAGGCATGTGCACGCCCCTGGCTACCATAACCAAGTACAGCAACTCGCTCACCTGCAAGAGCTTGTGGATTAACGTCTTTTTCTACAAATAATTTCATATCACTCTCCAAAACAAAGCTTAAGATGAGTAGTTAGCTCTAAGTCATTGTTAAATATACATGTTACTAAATAATATAATTTAAAATAGTTGTCTACCTTAAGGCTATATATTAAGGTGTAAGTATTAGTTATATGTATGTACCCTAAAATTTTATACTATTACAATTCTTGACAGAGCATTATATATCTTGATTGGCAATGTGGCTAGATATTTACTCAATTGTGTTGGTTCAGAGAAAACCCGTAATCCTTGTTATCTTTAATCTTTGAGTGACCATTATTAAAGATTTTTACTATTGATTTACCGAGGAATCGCCTTTATCTGCCTTACTCCACAGAACTTACTCCACAGAAAAAAAGCAGTCAATAATTAATGAAATTAAAAATCAAGAATTTTGCTACTATCAAGTTTTATATTTACGTTAAATAGATTAGACTATGTTTCTTATTATTATTCTTTTTCTTGATTTTATTTATTAACATATGTAGTTCTTGATTTTATTTATTAACATATGTAGATTAGGTCGGTAAAATAAATAAAAACCATATGCAACTATATCGCTATAAATCGCATCATTTATTTAATTAATACGCCAAGCTTAATGTGCATTAATCTAACAAAGAAAGTAGGGGAACTTATGATTATACGAAAGTTATTTCTTTTAACACCACTTATGATGATTGCTTTCATATCGGTATCAGCTCAAAACGTTGATCAAATAATAAGCGCTGAAAGTGATCGTATACAGCAGGGTCAAGAATCACAAGATGACATTGATGTTGTTGTCGATATAACACGTGATCGCATCGACCAGTATCGTGCTGTTATGAAAGAGGTTGATGGGTTAGTGGTATATAACACATTACTTCAAAGACAAATCGATGATCAAAATGAGACCCTAAGACAACTTAGAGAATCAATTGATAATGTTCAATTTGTTGAAAGGCAAATTCTTCCATTGCTAACTCGAATGATTATAGGATTAGAGCAGTTTGTATCGTTGGATGTTCCATTCTTGGCTGATGAGAGAAATGCACGAGTGACTAGTTTAACAGATGTCTTAAATAGAGCTGATGTTACCGCTGCTGAGAAATTTCGTGTTGTTATGGAGGCATGGCAAATTGAAAATGATTATGGTCGGACCATTGAAGCTTATACAGACACTGTAGAGCTCGATGGAACCACTAGAGAAGTCGATGTTTTGCGCATTGGTCGTGTTGCGCTACTGTATCAAACCCCAGATGGCCAGGTTTCTGCTTCATGGGATAAAAATTTGAATCAATGGGTGGAAGTAGACAATGGTTTTAGAAATGCAATTAGAAATGGAATTAGGCTTGCGAGAAATCAAATTGGGCCAGATCTATTGTTACTTCCAATTGCTGCACCACAGGAGGGTTAAGTCATGAGATTTAATTTATTTTCAAAATTACTTTTTACATTAGCTATATCAACATTTTTTACTACAGTTAGTGCTCAAGATGATGTTACTACGCTTGATGAATTGCTATCACTTGTAGAGCAAGGACTTGCTACTGACAATCAAAATGAACAGGAAAGAATGAGGATATTCATGTCTGACCAAGCGACACAAGAGCAACGCTTAAGTGACGCCCAAGCAGAAAGGGTTCGTCAAGAAAACCTCAGTGCTCAACTTGAGACTCAGTTTGAAGAGAACGAGCTTTTAATCGCAGATGTTCAAGAGCAACTTGATGTTCGACTTGGGTCACTAAGAGAGATTTTTGGTGTATTACAGCAAGTTGCTGGTGATGCACGTGCTCAATTTCAGAACTCCCTTACTAATATTGAGTTCCCCGATCGTGCTGATTTCTTAACTGAGCTTGCTGCTAAGATGGGAAGCTCTTCACAATTAGCATCGATAGAAGAGATTGAAAGATTATGGTTTGAGCTTCAACGTGAAGCAACAGAACTAGGAAAGGTAAAGCTTATTCCTAATTTCCAGCTTGTAACTGCCGCTGGTGAAATTTCTAATGAATCAATTGTTAGAGTTGGCGCTTTCAATATTCTAGCTGATGGAAGATACCTTCAACATAACACTGATAGTAATTCCGTATCTGAGCTTCAACGTCAACCTGAGGCAGGAAGATTTACTAATAGTACAAGCAATCTTATGGAGATTTCTGATGGCTTTGCAGGATTTGGTTTAGACCCAACGAGAGGAGTCATATTAGCAGCAGCTGTTCAGTCACCAAATCTTCAGGAGCGTATTGGACAAGGTGGATTAGTTGGTTATGTTATTTTAGCCTTAGGTGCTATTGGGTTAGCGATAGCCCTTGAGCGTTTAGTTTCATTAACGCTATCTGGTCAAAAGGTTAATGCTCAAATTAGATCAGGTCAGCCATCTGATAATAATCCTCTTGGAAGGGTGCTTAAAGTTTATGAGAGTAATCCAAATGCAGATGTAGAAAGCCTAGAATTAAAATTAGGTGAAGCTATATTGAAGGAGTTGCCTGCCTTACAACGTGGTGTGCTCTTTATTAAGGTTATCTCAGTGGTTGCCCCATTGATGGGTCTTCTTGGAACTGTTACAGGTATGATTAAGACATTCCAAGCAATCACATTGTTTGGTACTGGTGACCCTAGAACCATGGCTGGTGGTATCTCTCAAGCTTTGGTAACCACAGTTTTGGGACTAACCGTAGCTATACCATCAGTACTTCTTCATACTATTGTAAGTGGCAGAAGTAAGAGCATTACTCAGATTCTGCAAGAACAAAGTGCGGGTCTCATCGCTCGTAGAGCAGAAAAATCATAACAATTAACCATTATGGGCTTCACATATTGAAGCCCATTAAAGCTGAGGTAAGCTATGCAGTTTTTAGTTGATGCATTTGAAGCTATAAGAGGTTTTTTAGAAATGGGCGGTCCTGTTTTGAGATGGATTGGCTTGGTAATCTTTATCATGTGGATTCTTATTCTTGAGCGTTTAATGTATTTTAGGACAGGTCTTAAAGATGCAATTAATAATGCTTTTGATACTTGGAATGCCAGATCAGAACATAAAAGTTGGCATGCACATCAGATTAGAGAGTGCTTAATTTCCGAAGTTAAAGTTTTAGCTGAAACCTATCTACCAATGATTCAAACCCTTGTTGCTTTATGTCCGTTATTAGGACTTATGGGGACAGTAACCGGAATGATCAATGTATTTGAGGTCATGGCAATATCGGGAACTAGCAATGCTAGAGCAATGGCGGCTGGTGTATCAAGAGCAACTGTTCCAACAATGGCTGGCATGGTTGGCGCACTCTCCGGAGTTTTTCTTGTAACTCTTTTGACTCGTTCCCTTAAAGGTCATTTAAATACACTTGAAGACGGTCTGTCAATGGATCGCTAATATATAGGATTTACTAATATGAAGAGAAATTCAATTACAAATATTCGAGTTGATGATGAAGAAAATGAGATCAACTTAACACCGATGCTAGATGTTGTATTTATCATGTTAATATTTTTTATTGTTACTGCTTCGTTTATCAGAGAGACAGGCCTTGATGTAAATCGACCTGATCAAGATCAACCCCAGGTGGTTTCAGATGAAGATGGTGCAATTCTTGTTATTATCAATAACACAGATGATATTTGGATAAATAATAGAGTAATTGATCCACGTGCAGTTCGATCTAATATTGAGCGACTTCATGCCGAAGATCCTGACAGGCCAGTTGTTATTCAGGCAGCGGTAGACTCCACTGCAGAAAGTTTAGTTCTAGTAATGGATTCAGCTCGACTAGCTGGTATTTATGCTATTTCGATTGCTGGCGGAAATTAATTAGGAGTATGGCTAATGAGAAACCTTAGAGAACAATTGCACGAAGATGAAGAGACAGAAATTAATTTAACACCAATGTTAGATGTTGTCTTTATTATGTTGATATTCTTTATTGTTACTGCAGTTTTTGTTAAGGAGCCAGGTGCAGAAGTAAATCGTCCTGACGCACAAACAGCTGTTCCCCCAGATGCAAGTACATTATTTATTGCGGTAACTTCAGCAAATGAGATATGGATAGATAGAAGAAGTGTGGATATTGATGGAGTAAGAGCTGCGATTGAAAGACTTAGCGCTGAGAACCCAGACGGTGGAGTAGTAATTCAAGCTGATTCTGAGGCTTCCAACCAATATGTTATTTCTGTGATGGATTCAGCTAAAGCTGCAGGCGTATCAAATATAACTTTGGCAGCTACGGCGCCATAAAGTATATTAAAGCTTTGATTTACTAGATAATATAAATATACTTTTAGATATGACAGATTGGGGGAACTTATGATTGCAAGATATGCTTTAGCATTAGGACTAGGAGCGGCTGTAACGTTTGCTTTGTTTTTTATTATGCAGCTTTTGATTGCCACAGGTCGTGGAGCGCTTACAGAAGCCGCCACTTTTAGGGTTTCAGACTTTATTATGGTTGAACAAAACATAGATATTGAGACCCGAGAAAGAAGACCAGAGAAACCCCCTGAACCTGAATTACCCCCTGAAGTACCTCAGCCTTCAGCTGCAGATAATTTTGATAACTCTATGATAGTTTCAATGGCAAGCCCGACAATAGATACAAATTTAAATGTTGGTGGTGTTGGTTTTGGCGTGAGCGATGGCGAGTATTTACCTATCGTTAAGGTTGCGCCTGTATATCCTGCTAGAGCACTAAGAATGGGCTTAGAGGGATATTGTGTCGTGGAGTTTACTGTGCAACCAAATGGCGCAACCAGAGATGCATTTGAAGTTGAATGTTCTAATTCTGTATTTCTCAGGGCATCTCTAGCGGCAGCATTGAAATTTAAATATAAGCCCAGAGTTATTGATGCTGTAGCCGTTGAAGTACCCGGTGTACAAAATCGAATTACATACGCGTTAGAAGACGACGGATTCTAGAATAAGTAAGGGAGTACCATGAAGTTTTTATTTGTATTTTTTGCATCGTTTAGCCTTTTAATTTGCACTAATCTTTTGGCTCAGTCTGGAGCTCCAAGCGAAGAAGCTGTAGAGCGTGAATTAAGAAGGACGCCAGCATTGAGTGACCGGGTATATCAGAGGCTATCAAACGCCCAACTGTGTGCAGAGGGGCTAACTAATCCTGAGACAGGTGAGGTAGAGCAAGAAGTGGATATGGATTGCGCATTTAGATATCTAAATGAAGTTAGAGTAATGGCTAATAACAATCGCTTAAATGCCTATGAAGTTGCTCAGCTATGGAATTTCTATGCTTTTATATATTTAGGTCAAGAGGACTTTCCAGCTGCTATCGAGGCTTATGAAACCTTATTATCTGTCGAGCCAATCGAAGACATACCTCTTGGTCTTGAAATGACAACAAGATACAACCTTGTACAGCTGTACTTCTCTGTTGATAGGTTTGAAGAGTCTTTAGCTATGCTTGATACCTGGTTTGAATTAGAGTTGAACCCAGCCCCAGAACCATATGTATTACAAGCTCAGCTCCATTATCAAACTGAAGATTATGAATCAGGAATAATATCAATAGAAACTGCAATTGAAATTGCTACAACATCAGAAAGAGAGATGCGAGAAAATTGGTTTCGCTTGCTGAATGTTTTTCATTTTGAGCTGGAAAATACACCCGGTGTGATATCAGCGCTAAACATGTTAGTTAATAACTGGCCAAAGAGAGAGTATTTTGTTCAACTATCAGCTATGTATGGTCAGAATGGTAATGAGATAAATCAGCTAGCACTATACGAGACTGCCTATGAAGCGGACTGGCTAGAAAGAGGAGCTGAGCGTGTCCAGCTAGCACAGCTATTACTAAGTGCGGATATTCCGGTTAAGGCTGCATACATAATGCAAGAAGGGTTAAATGACGAAACCATTGAATCAACAAGGATTAACTGGCGAGTTTTAGCGCAATCTTGGCAATTAGCACAAGAAGATCAAAAGGCAATACCGGCAATGATTGAAGCCGCCGAAAGATCTGACGATGGTGAGATTGATGTTCGATTAGCTCAATCCTATCAAAACCTAGCTATGTATGAAGATTGTAGAGCTGCTGCTGAAAATTCTATTGAAAAAGGTGACTTAAGAAGAGAGGATCAGGCTCACATGATTATGGGCGCATGTCTTTTTGAACTAAAAGAATTCGCTGAAGCAAGAGAAGCATTTCAAGTAGCAATGGAAGACGAGCGTTCTGAACGAAGTGCAAGATCTTGGATTGATTATGTAAACCTTGAAGAAGATAGAGAAGCCCAGTTGCGAGCCGCTTTGGCGCCAAGATAAAGCCATCAACAAATAAAATCATATGGCCATTAAAGTAGGATCCAATATCCCTGATATTTCTATTGCTATCATGTCTGTTGATGGCCCAGAAAGCATATCAACACATACATTATTTGCAAACAAGAGAGCTATCCTTTTTGCAGTACCCGCTGCATTCTCTCCTACATGTACAGCTAAACATGTCCCAGGTTTTCAGCTCCTTCTTCCAAAGTTTAAAGAAAATTCAATTGACTTGGTTGCTTGCTTGGCTGTGAATGATGTCTTTGTGATGAAAGCATGGTCGAATTCTCTGTCTATTGGAAATCAAATGTTGATGTTATCCGACGGTAATGCTGATTTTGTTAAAGGTATGGGGCTAGATAAAGATTCATCTACACTTTGTATGGGGATTAGATCACATCGTTTTTCTATGTTAATTGATAATCTTAAAGTTGAGATTATTAACATTGATGAATCCGGCAAATTAAAAGTCTCGTCAGCTGAGGCTATGTTAGATAATATTACTGTTGGTTAACAAAATAGTATTTATGAACAAGCTATCAACAAGTCAAAAACTTCTGTATGTGAAGTATGAAATTCGCGGAGAGCTTGCGAGGAAGGCGTTAGATCTTGAAAATGATGGTAACGTTATTACTTACCTTAATATAGGTAATCCAGCAAGTTATGGCCTATCGGCACCAGAGAGAATAAAGCAATCAATGGTAGCAAATATTGCTTCATGCGATGCGTATACCGGCCAAAAGGGAATATTTCCAGCTAGAGAAGCTATTGTGATGCAGCAGCAATCACGTGGAATTATGTCTGGTAATGTAGAGCATGTCTTTTTAGGAAATGGCGTTAGCGAGCTAATCGATATAACATTACGGGCCTTATTAAATGCAAATGATGAGGTGCTGATACCTTCCCCTGACTACCCCCTCTGGACAGCAGCCACTATTCTTAATGGAGGTAAGCCAGTTCATTATCCGTGCAGTTCATCAAATAATTTTTCTCCTAATATTGAGGATATTAAGAAATTAATTACAAATAAAACACGAGCTATAGTTCTTATAAATCCTAATAATCCAACAGGAAGTGTCTACACAAAAGAAACAATTAAAAGTATTTGTGATTTGTGTAGGGAAACTGGGGTATTACTGCTAGCAGATGAAATTTATGATCATATGACTTATGAAGATAATGAATTTATTCCAGCTTCATTAATAGATCAGGAATTACCCATCATAACTTACTCGGGGCTATCTAAAGTTTATCGTGCATGTGGATATCGTGTTGGCTGGCTTAGCCTTACGGGAAACTTAACTGGCGCTAATGACCTAATTAATGCAATAGAATTACTTTCAGCACTAAGGCTTTGTAGTAATGTACCTGGCCAGTGGGCAGTTCAGACAGCCTTAGGGGGATATCAAAGCATTAATGACCTCGTTACACCAGGCGGCCGTCTTTTTAATTCGAGAAAGGCTGTTATTGATGCTGTAAATGAATCTAGGCATTTATCACTAGTTCCACCAGGGGGAGCAATGTACGCCTTTTTAGAGGTTGATAAGCCAAGTTTCGATGATCAGGCCTTCGCGCTCGAATTACTTAATAAAGAGCATATTTTATTAGCACCAGGAACTAGTTTTAACTATTTTCATAAAAACGCATTAAGAATAACATTACTACCAGAGGCCAATATACTGAAGTTGTGCATTAAAAAAATCGATAATTTAGTATCTAATTTTAGTTAGGCTTTGCTAATATCGATTAGTGAATCGCTATTTTCTACTAACCAATTCAATTAATCAGAGATTTCTATATAAAAGAAACCCAGTTATTCTTTCAGAATTGGGTGGCTCAGTACAGATGGGCTCTGTTATAGAGCTTTTAAGAGAGATCTATCTTTTTAATTGTGACACACCGTTACCGATAGTTGACAAGAATCAGCAGATACAAATTTGGTCGAATACTTTAAAGCATTTAAGTTACTCTGGTAGCATTTATCAGTCAGAACAATACTGGACATATTACCACTCTAAGTGTGTTTCCAGTTTTTTAGGTCAGATTAACACAACCATTAAACCTCAGAACTATCAGTTAGTTGAGAAGCAATATTTAAAATATTTAGAGGATTATCGTTATCATGATGTTGAGCAAGCCATAGAGTTTATAGCCCAAAGACAAAGACTCGCATTTGATAAAGAGATTGTTTCAGTCAACGCTGATCTGTATAGTTTTTTACAAAAGATTAATAAGTCAATTAAGATTAAGCCATTACAAATTGTTAAATCTGATAGCGCTAATCTTAGTAAATCCGTAGTTTTAGACTCTGTCGATGAAGAAGTTAATTTTTGCGTCAAGGCTGCCTTAAGCAATGATAATTCAGCAGTAATATTGGTACCTGATAATTATCTAAATAAAGGTATTGTCGAGTTGTTGCTATCCCTTAAGCCTGACACTAATAAAAAATATAATTATTCAAGAATCATTAATAATTATGATTCTAAAAAAATATTACCACCAATTGTTATATTCTTTATTAATTGGTTGGATATTTTTCTTAATAAGCGTAGCTCGCTTGCAAAGATTATCGTAGATATTGATAATCCTTTGTTGATCAAAGATATTGAACCGGCGAATGAAAGAGTAAGAGTTAAAGCAAACGTCCTCAGTGCAATTAATTTTCTTAACTCAGATGAGGTTCTATCAGATCAAATTAATATAGTCCTAAAAAATAAACTACCAAAATTATCAGCTCTCATTTCAGGCATTGAAAAAATATTCAAAGATGAACCTAGGTCATTAATTGTATTTATAGATAAGTCAATGAACTTACTTTCAACAATAGTTGATTTAAAAATATCAAGAAATAAAGATGTCCTAATGTTAATTAATGCCTTAAGAAGCTTAAGAAGCGATAGCCCTTTCTATGATGACATATCAGCTAATCAATATATCTCATTGCTAAAAAGTAGGGTTAGTAATTTAGTCAGTGTAACTCTTAACTATGATGATCTAGAAAAGCCCATTCTAATTACTTCAGATGTTAATGATATTGATTTTATATCCTCATGCTATGTATGTGGCGTAAATGAAAATTTATTTCCGTTTGGCCTTAATGAAGACTTAATAAGCTTATATTCAATTTCAAATGATCAGTTAAGTAAGGAGGATTTTTATAAAAAAATTAGTTATTACCCAGCTATGTTTATAAGTACGTCATCACAGGAACGACAACCATTAAATAAAAATACTGATATTGCCCAACATAAAAATATTAAGTTTGATATTAGCAATGATTATATTGATACATCAGAAAATTTATTAAACTTAACTGCAACAGGCTTGAATTATTTTGCCGATGACCCAATTGCATATTATTTGGACAAAAATTTTAGCGTAAATGAAAATTACTATATTTTAGGTATGAGCCCTAAATCATATGGGACGGTGATGCATCAAATATTGGAATGTATATATAGAAGCAATCCTGTATTAGATAACAATCTTAATGCAGGTAATCTTAGTGATGACTATATTGCCATTATTAGAAAAACTGTTGAAGACGAGCTATCAGAACTATCATCTAAATTTTTCATAGAATCTATAATTCTATCAATTCAACAAACTATAGCTAAATTTCTTAAAGAAGATTTACTAGTTAACGCTGATACTTATCAGCTAGAGAAGAGTTATACGTTGCAAAAGTTTGATGTTCCTATCAACATTAAAGTTGATCGCATTGATTTTATTGATGACAAGTACCGCATTATTGACTACAAGTGCACACTTAATAGCACGGCACGAAAAAGCATTACACATTGGTGGGAGGACAAGCATTTTGCTCCACAACTACCAATTTATAGCCATTTATTTCAACCATCAGAGATAAAGGAAGTGTCATCTATTGTTTTTGTATACGATGATTTTAAAGCCTGTAAACCAAAGGCCCAATCAAGCGCCCTTCATGCTGCATGGAAAGAAAAGATTAATCACTTAATACTTAAATTAAAAGAAGGGGACATAGACATTGGCCCTGAAAAGTTAGGCCAACTTAAGAATAAGCACCCATTCTTATTTGCCCTTAATGAATATATAGATGAAAAAAACCACAGTTAAAAAGCTATCTTCTGAAGAGACGATTGTAGCAATTTCTGTGCCTGGCTCATTATGCATAGGCGCCCCCGCAGGATCTGGAAAAACATACTGCTTAATTACACGTTACTTATATTTGCTATCACATGTAGAGCACCCAAGTAAAATTACTGTGGTTACATTCACAAACAAAGCTACGAATGAAATAATTGAGCGTGTTGAATATTACCTTAAGACAGGATATAACCTCATAGAGTCTGGAGAAACAGACCAACAAAAATCATTAGACCCACTAGAACAGCTAGCTATAAATGCTGTCAAGAATTTATCTAAATTTGGCTTTTCCTATAACAACTTAAAAAAAGAACTAAGGATATCTACTATTGATAGCTTTTTCTTATCTATTTATAAGAATATTAAAGATATTCAGGTGATAAATAATGCCAATCCTTATTATTTAGACGCTGTAAATAAGGCACTTCAAACAGCCTCTATGGATAAAGCAATATTCAATAAGCTTGACTCATTTATACAAAAAAATAATCATGATCTTGCTTATATTAAAAGTGAATTGGTGGGCCTTCTCGGCAGTAGAAATCTATGGCTGCATGAGGTTATAGGCAATTCTACTGACTATAACAATAGGGCCTTAACCGCTCTTAAAAATTCGTTATGTGTTTTTTTTGATCAGCTATTAACAAGCAATCATCTAAATGAACTTAAGAAAATTATTAATAGCTATCATAATCCTGATAGGTCTGATGACTCAATAAACCAAAAGATTACTCTCTATAAAGAGTTTTTTTCCTCAATATTTAGACAAGACCTTAAAGTATTAAGAAAAAGGTATGTACCTAATCAGTTATACCAGAAGCATGATTTTGACAAGTTTTTATTATTTGTAAGTAATAATTTAAACAAATTAAGATCTCCTGTAGTTCTCCTTAATTCTATTAATGCCACCGATAAGGATATCGCACCCTTTGTTGATTTATTAAAACTATCATATGCCCATCTTAAGGTTATTTTTCAAGATGAAGGGATAGCTGACTATTCAGAAGTTGAGTCTCTCGCATTAGAAGCAGTATCAATGTCTGATTATATAACAAAAGAAATGTTTAATAATGATTGTGACCACCTCCTTGTTGATGAGTATCAGGATGTATCGCTTTCGCAGCACAAGATATTTGAGGAGCTGACATCAGAATGGGGTACTTATCCAAAAAAATCTATTTTTTTTGTTGGTGATCCTCTTCAATCTATCTATAGGTTTAGAAATCCGCATATTGGAATTTTTACAAAGCTATTTGAAGTGGGGTTCAGCAACATGGATATTAATTGCTACTTGTTAACCGATAACTTCAGATCAAAGAGTCATATTGTCAATTGGGTAAATAATTTTATTGGGGAAACCATTAAAAGCAACCAAGATAATCTATTTAAAGGTATTCCATTTATTGAGTCTATTTCCAAAAAATCATCAAATTCTAATGATACTGTCGATGTGTGGATAAGCAATGAAACCATAGCTTCTCTTGATTATTTGGTTTATTACATAAAGCATAAGCTTCAGGATCTCGATGATACCGTCATACTTGTGCGAAATAAGAGTCATAGTGATATGGTCATTGAGCGATTGCATGCTGAGGGTATCAATGTTAATAGCGGCTTTATTAAGGAGCCTTACATTACTATAGAGCTGCTTAAGGCGCTCATTGAATTTTATAGAAACCCAAGAGATAACTTCGCACTGATAAAGATCTTGAAGGGTCCATGGATCGGAACGAGTTGGCTAAATATACAAAACCTTTATCCTAAGAGAGAAAATCTAAGCCTATTTGATGCCATTATCGATCATCTTGCTTTGCATAAGCCAGATCACCTAGGAAAAACTAGTAGTTTTATACAGCTTGAGAAAATTAAATATCTGTATGACATGTCTCAAATAGAAAGTTTGGATAGTTGGTTATTTCATGCGTGGTTGACCCTTAAGGGTAATTTAATCTTTAATAAGCCAATTGATCATCACGCAGTACAGCTGGTGATTAATCTAATTAAAACTAATGATATCAATAATTTAAGTAATATAATTGAGAATATTTATAGCAATATTTCCTATACAAAAAAATCAGAGAATGACTCTATAGGACTGTCTATAGCAACTATTCATGCCTCAAAGGGTATGGAATATAAAAATGTCATTTTATTTAATGTAGCGAAGCAGTCGAAGTCATCTTCTGGGATTTTCCGGTATGCACATTTTGAATTGGACGATGTTGATAGATACTTTATAGCGGCAACAAGCTCTAAGCAGGATGCAGCCTCAGATTTAGTTAACTTGGTAAAATCAATTAATAATACTAACGACTATCTAGAGCAGTTAAGGCTTCTATATGTAGGGGCAACACGAGCTAAGGAAAATCTAGCAATTATAGGTGGTTATAAAGTAACAATACCCCAGTCAGCGCTCGTTAAACCCTTAACTGATTGCTTTCCTGAGCTTATTGGAAACACCCCAGTTATTGAAGGCTTAATTATTAATAGAGAGGTAAATACCTACCATCAAAAAAACATAAAGGTAAATATTGACTCTATTGATACTAATGTTGTTCATGTTTTACCTAATAAGCTACACAACAATGAAATGATTGAATTTGAATGGGCACGAGAAGAAGCTATTGCAACTGGTCTTGTCATTCATGAGTTAATAAATATTATTGCAAATCAGAATATCTATAACCATAAAGATAAAGTCAATCAGTTGCTGATTAATTATGCTCCTAGCAAACTTGCCTTGTTAGGGCTACCACCTGAAAATATCGATGGTGCTGTTGATAGAGCATCCTATGCCATTAATACATTAATGTCTTCAAAGATCTGTGCTTGGATGTTATCTGACCATGAATATGTTTCAAATGAACATACAATTATTAACGAGAACAGCGATTCATTTAGGATAGATCGAATTTTTATTAATGATAATATCCTTTGGGTGGTAGATTATAAAAGTAGTCTCCATAGTGGTGGTGATTTAGAAGGCTTTCTTGAGAACGAGGTCAAAAGGTATAAGCTACAGCTGAATAATTATGGCAATCTTTTATCTAAGACGTTTAACTTACCAATCAACTTATGTATATACTTTACAATGCATGACCAATTAAAGGTTTGGAAATATGAAAAAACAATTTAATTTTGAGGATAAAAACGTACTTATTACCGGGGCATCAAGGGGGATCGGTTTTTCATTGCTAGAAGCCTTTAGTTCCGTTGGCGCAACAGTTATTGCTACAGCAACCTCAGAATCAAGTTGTGATGGGTTAAGAAATAAGATAGATAAGAGGAATATTGGAGCATCAATTTTTCAACTTGATATATCTGATAGTAGCTCGATTGAGTCACTCTTTGCTACTCTATCAGATGCTAATTTATTACCTCATATTTTAATTAATAATGCTGGTATTACTCGAGATAATATTGTTTTGAGAATGAGTGATGATGAGTGGGATCAAGTTATTGTAACTAACTTAACTGGGACTTTTAAAATGTGTAAGAAGTCTATTCGTCAGATGATGAAATATAAATATGGAAGAATTATTAGCATAAGCTCTGTAGTTGCTCATACAGGAAATCCTGGGCAAGTAAACTACGCTGCGACAAAGGCTGGCATTATTGGTATTACCAAATCTTTAGCCCGAGAGATAGGGTCACGTAATATTACTGTCAACGCCATATCACCTGGCTTCATTGAAACAGATATGACAAATAACTTATCTGATGATAACAAGCATCAATTACTTAGCCAGATACCGTTGAATCGACTTGGATCAGCTGATGATGTAGCTAATGCTGCTGTTTTTTTATCATCTGATTTAGCATCATATATCACTGGTGAAACCCTACATGTTAATGGCGGCATGTTTTTATCGTAGATAACTTATTGATATCTATATATAAAATGATAATTTAATTTGTACTAGAACTCAGAAACAGTTACCACTATAATACAATCAGTCAAAAAGTCATCTTGACGTTAAAATAACCCTTGGGGGAATAATGAGCGATATACAAAATCAAGTTAAAGGAATTATTGCCGAGCAATTAGGCGTGTCTATAGAAGAAGTAAAAAATGAATCAAGTTTTGTTGATGATCTTGGAGCGGATTCACTTGATACGGTAGAGCTAGTTATGGCCTTAGAAGAAGAATTTGATACTGAAATTCCTGATGAAGAAGCAGAGAAAATTACTTCTGTTCAAAAGGCTATTGATTATGTAGTCAGCAGTAAGAGTTAAATACCTTTTAATTCAATTATGTCAAAAAAACGAGTCGTCATAACGGGTATGGGAATCATTTCTCCTACTGGTAACACTATTGATGAGGCATGGAATAATGTCTCTAATGGAATTAGCGGTATTTCACCGTTAGTAGCTTTTGATGCAACTAATTTTTCCTCTAAGATAGCGGGTTCAATTCAAAATTTTGATTTAGCCAAGTATTTAGGACCTAAAGAAGCCAGAAGATCTGATCCATTTATCCATTACGGGATTGCTGCAGCAAAGGATGCTATTGCTGATGCGAAACTCTCAGCCAATAATGAGAATACTGGCGTTATGATGGGTGCAGGTATTGGTGGTCTTTATACTATTGAAACTAATTATAATAAATTTTTAAATTCCGGCGCCAGAAAAATTTCACCATACTTTGTTCCAGGAAGTATCGTTAACATGATTTCAGGGCATATATCTATTGAGTATGGATTTACAGGGCCAAATCTTTCATTGGTATCTGCCTGTGCTACTTCATCTCATTGTATTGGGTTATCTGCAAGATTAATTCAAGCAGGAGATGCTGATGTAATGGTTGCCGGTGGTTCTGAGCATGCTATAACCCCATTGGGTGTTGGTGGGTTTTGTTCAGCTAGAGCCCTTTCTACAAGAAATGATGAGCCCACTTTAGCGAGTAGACCCTGGGATAAAGATAGAGATGGTTTTGTTTTAAGTGATGGGGCAGGGAGTCTTGTCCTTGAAGATCTAGACCATGCTCTTAATAGGGGTGCGCATATCTATGCAGAATTAGTGGGTTTTGGTATGAGTGCTGATGCAAGTCATATCACAGCTCCTTGTGAAGATGGCAGAGGCGCTAAGGCATGCATGGAAAATGCATTGAGAGATGCAGCCTTAAACCATACTGATATTGATTATATTAACGCTCATGGCACTTCTACACCTTTAGGTGATTTTGCAGAAACAACTGCAATAAAGGCTACCTTTTCTGATCATGCTTACAAATTAGCAGTTAGCTCAACTAAGTCTACAACAGGGCATATGCTTGGTGCAGCCGGTGCCGCTGAAGCCATTTTTAGTATCTTAGCTTTAAATAATAATTTAATTCCGCCTACGGCTAATTTAGATAGTCCTGGAGATGGTTGTGACCTAGATTACACCCCACTAATAGCATCTCAAAGAGAATTAAATTATGTATTAAGTAATTCTTTTGGGTTTGGAGGAACTAACGGCTCATTGATTTTCACTGCTTATAGGAAATAAATTCATATAGTTATCGCTAAAATTGCTAAGCTGACTATTAATTAGAATTATTATAAGATCTTATTCAAAGGAGATATATGAAATTAGATACACTTTGTATACACGCAGGGGCAGCGCCAGATACAGCAACAAACTCTAGGGCATTACCTTTATACCGAACAACAGCTTATGTATTTAATAATACAGAGCACGCAGCTAATCTTTTTGCTTTAAGAGAGCTTGGTAATATTTATACAAGATTAACGAACCCTACCCAAGACGCACTCGAGCAGAGAGTGGCAGCAATGGAAGGTGGTGCTGCTGCTTTAGCATTTGCTTCAGGTACCGCTGCAACTTTTAATAGTATTATCAATATAGCTAAGCATGGCGATGAAATAGTATCTGCCACTAATCTTTATGGTGGTACTTTTACAATGTTTAATGATATTTTGCCTCAATTTGGCATTACAGTTAGGTTTGTTGATTCAAATAATCCTAGTGAATTTGAAGATGCAATTAACGATAAGACTAAAGCTATTTTTTGTGAAACCCTTTCAAATCCAGCTGGTGATATTGCTGATATTGAAAAAATATCTACAATTGCTCACAACAATGGAATACCACTTATTGTAGACGCAACATTTACAACCCCAGTACTGCAACGTCCGATAGAGCATGGTGCAGATATCGTGATTCATTCGTTAACAAAGTGGATGGGCGGTCAAGGAACTGGAATAGGAGGTATTGTTGTAGATGCAGGTAAATTTAATTGGCAATCTGATAAGTTCCCTCTAATGGTTGATCCAGAGCCAAGTTACCATGGTGTTCGCTGGGCTTATGATTTGCCCGATGTGATTGCCCCAGTGGCTTATTTAATAAGAATGCGTGTTATTCCTTTAAGGAATTTAGGTGCCTGCATCTCTCCTGATAACGCATGGCAATTTGCTCAAGGTATTGAGACGCTACCCTTAAGAATGAATAAGCATTGTCAGAATGCTAAGGCTCTGGCTGAGTATTTAGACAATCATGATTCTGTGGATTGGGTTAAATACCCAGGCCTTGATACAGATAAGGTCGACCTAAATAAAAAATACCTTAGTGGCTTAGGTGGGCCAATGGTAGTTTTTGAAATTAAAGGTGGCATTGAAGTTGGTCAAAAATTTATAGAAAGTCTTGAGTTATTTAGTCATCTAGCTAATGTTGGTGATGCTAAGTCTCTAGCCATTCACCCAGCAACAACAACGCACTCACAATTAACACCAGAGCAGCAACTAGCAGGTGGTATTTCTCCTGGTTTAGTAAGGTTGAGCGTTGGAATTGAGCATATTGATGATATTATTGCGGATATTGAGGGTGCACTAAAAGCTTCTAGCTAGCAAATAATGCGAAATGTTGAGATTGTTGATTCTTTCACATTTGAATCTGGGGAAACTCTAAAATAATTCCCAGTTTCTTATTCCTTTTGGGGTAATTTAAATAAGGAAGTCAATAATGCTATTCTTGTATGTCATTCTCGTACAGCCGATACAAACGTTGAATCTTGGTGGCCAAATCTTCTAGCTTCA